>Ga0208586_1000459_pt1 | contig 15132 bp, 11 predicted proteins | sample NGESurshal072012_6_FD_184471 | JGI IMG/M metagenome (GOLD analysis project Ga0208586, IMG submission 184471) | Arctic peat soil microbial communities from Barrow, Alaska - NGEE Surface sample 53-3 shallow-072012 (SPAdes) | ecosystem: Environmental > Terrestrial > Soil > Wetlands > Peat ... | reverse complement strand
CCGATCTGCACCCCACCAAAACTTGACACTGAAACTCCTAAGCGGTAGGTCGAAGGTTCGGATCCTTCTCGGGGCGCCGATTTCCGGGGTAGCCGCAGCCCTCTCACCTGCATAAAGACGGGAAGAGAGAGAGATTCCATAGTGCTCGAAGCGCCTCATCTTCAGCTCTTTGACCTGCGGGAACGCTCAGGCGTGAATACACGCGTCTCAGCGGAACCGCAGGAAGAGAGAAGAACTATGACCGTCCCGCAACCGCGTTCCCGGCAGCGCAAGCCGCTTGAGGCCGGAGTGCTGCAGCTGGAGATCGGCTCGTTCCGGCTGTACCTGGCCGCTGAGGGCAAGGCGGCTAAGACGGTGCGGATCTATACCGAGGCGGTGCAGTGGTTCGCCGCCGCGCAGCTGATCCCGCACGCCTCTCGCACCAGGTGGGAGGAGGTGGACCGGCAGGATGTCCAGCGGTGGATGGTGTGGCTGCTGGGCCGCTATAGCGACGCATACGTCAGCAACCAGTACCGGGCGCTGCAGCAGTTCTTCGAGTGGTGGGCGGAAGAGGAACAGCTCCCGGACCCGATGGTCCGGCTGCGCCCGCCGAAGGTCACCGGAAAACTGGTCCCGGTGTTCACCAGCGGAGAACTATCGGCCCTGGAGAAGGCCTGCCAGGGCCGCACGTTCGCCCAGCGCCGGGACACCGCGATCATCGCGGTGTTCAGGGCGGCCGGCATCCGGGGCTCAGAGCTGGCCTGGATCCGTTACGACCCAGGGGACCCGCGGCGCAGTGACGTGGACCTGTGGAACCGGGAGATCACCGTCCACGGTAAGGGCGGCCGGGCCCGGATCGTCCGGATCGGCTATGACAGCGCCCGCGCCCTGGACCGACTGCACCGGCGACGTATATCCCGGGATTCGGGCCCGGCCCCGGTCCAGGCGCCTGGTTTACCGCGCGAATGAGAGGCGCGTCATCGCCGGCCGGCGCCGGCCTGGCGCACGGCCCCGGCGGCTTGCCGTGCCGCCACGAGAATCGGATCCCACACCGGGGCGAACGGCGGAGCGTACGCGAGGTCCAGGGCGGTCATCTCTTCTACCGTCATCCGGTTCCATAGCGCTGTCGCAGCCGTGTCGATCCGCTTGGCCGATCCCTCCTGACCGACGATCTGCACTCCCAGCAGACGTCCGGTGCAGCGTTCGGCGGTCATCTTGACGTTCATCCGCTGGGTACCCGGGAAGTAGCCGGCCTTCGTAGTGGACCGCACGGTTACGGTCACGTATTTGAACCCGGCGCGTGTGGCGTCGCGCTCGCGCAGCCCGGTCCGGGCGATCTCCAGATGGCACACCTTGCTCACCGCCGTGCCGACCACCCCGGGAAACGTGGCGTAGGAGCCGGCCAGATTGTGCCCGATGACCCGGCCCTGCTTGTTGGCGTGGGTGCCGAGCGCCACATGCTGGTACTGACCCGAAACCAGGTTGAGGACCTCCACGCAGTCGCCGCCGGCCCAGATATTCTCGTGGCCGAGAACCTGCATCTGCATGTTCGTGCGCATGCCGCCGTGATCGCCCAGCGCCAGGCCGGCATCTTGTGCGAGCGCGGTGTTCGGCCGTGCCCCGAGGCCGAGGACGACGACGTCGGCCGGGATTGAGCCGTCGGCGGTCAGCACCGAGCGGATCCTGTGGTTGCTGCCGGTCTCGAATCCGATGACGGCGGTGTCGGTGCGCATATCGATGCCGATGTCCTCCATGGCCCGGTTTACCGCCGCCCCCATGTCGGGGTCGAGCGTGGTCATCGGCTGCGCGGCCTGATCGACGACGGTGACGGCGACCCCGTGTCGCACCAGTGCCTCGGCCATCTCCACGCCGATGTAGCCCCCGCCGACCACCACGGCCCGCCGCGGCTGCGCGCGGTGCAGATCCGCCAGGAGCGCGGTACCGTCGTCGAGAGTCTGCACGCCGAACACGCCGATGGCGTCCACGCCGGGCAGCGGCGGTCGCACCGGGACCGCGCCGGTCGCGATGACGAGAGAGTCGAAGCCTTCCCGGAACGATCGCCCGGCGGCAAGGTCATGAGCGAGCACCCGTCCGGCCGCGAGGTCGATCTTCTCCACCTCGGTTCGCATCCGAAGGTCGATGCCGTTGCGCCGGTGTGCGTCCGGCGAACGGGCGACCAGACGCTCCGGCCCGTCGACATCGCCGGCTACCCAGTACGGGATGCCACAGGCAGAGTAGGAGCTGTACGCTCCGCGCTCGAACGCGACGATCTCGACCGCGTCGCCTGCGATTCGCTTGGCCTGCGAGGCTGCGCTCATCCCGGCCGCGTCCGCCCCGATGACGACGATCCGCTCGGTCATGGGATCAGCACGCCCCACTGCCTGGGCTGCTCCGTCGCGTGCGTCGCCACCGGTCAGGCCGCCCCGGTGGTGGTGGTGCGGATCTCGGTTCCCGCCCGGACCGCCCTGGTGACCGGGGTCTTCTCCGCGATCTCGGCCAGCTTCGCGCGCTGATCCTCGTCGACGCCGTGCAGGGTGATCAGCCGGTCGATCCACCTGGTGTTCCGGTCTTTGACGACGTAGGTCAGCTCGACATCCACGCCAGCCAGCGGCCAGCTCTGATGTTCGGCGTACATTCGCAGCGTGATCGCGGTGCAGGCACCAAGCCCGGACAGCAGCAGGCCGAACGGAGCCGGACCGGTGTCGCCGCCGCCGTGGTCGACCGGTTCGTCGCCTCGCAGCGCATGGCCCCCCGTGTTGATGCGCACACCGTATGGCGTTTCCTCACTTGTCACGGTGGCGGTGGCGATGGTGGGGTCACGGTCGTCGCTCATCACGCCATCCTTAACCTATGCGCGTCTGCTGGGCCGCCACGGAGCATGCCCGGGGGCTGCAGCCCATCCTCGCCTGCATTCTGCTCTTCGTCAGGCTCGCGGTGCGCCCTGGGACGCTTGCTTTTCGCCGAACAGAAGTTCGGGCCGGTTGGCGCCTCCCAGCCGGAAACCCTCGTCGCGCGGACGCCGAGCACAGCTTCATCGTCACGGTGATGAAACCCGTCGTCTATGTTCCCTGGTACCAAGTCCTACCGCGGATATTGTCCGGTGGTGATCTGGCCTTGTCCCGAACGCCCAGCCGCGCAGCCAACATCATGGGCGCCAACTACGTGATCGACGGCGGCCTGATCACGACAAGCCAAGGCTCAGGCAGCCGGCACTTAACCCCGCAGCTAGGCGAGCCGGCGGCCGTCGCGGTGATGCTGCGCAGGTTTGCCCGTCGACCATTGCCTCCTCGCGGCCGGTACGATCAGCGCTGCACCCTGCGGAGAGTTGCGATCGCGTCCGGGGGTAAGGCCCAGCCTGGCATCGGCGGCGGGCCGGTCAAGGTGCTGGCCAGCCTGGCGGGGAAGCCATCCAGGGTGGACCGGTCATCGAAACGGTCGCGCTGCTTGACGCAGGCGCCGGCGCGGACCACCGACTCGGCCCCGACCACGCTGCCGTCGCACACGATCGCGCCGGGTTCGACGATGCTGCCGCGGCCGATGTGGCAGCCGTGGATCATCGCGCCCGGGCCGATCACCGCGTCGTCGTCGATGATCAGTTCGTTGTCGGGCAGCAGATGCAGCACCGTGTTCTCCAGGATCTGCACCCGCGAGCCGATGCGGACCGGGCCGTGGGAGTCCCCGATGATCTTCACGCCCGCGCCGATCAGTGAGCCTTCGCCGATGACCACGTCGCCGGTGATCTCCGCCGAGTCGAACAGCACCGTGCCGGCGCCGATCGATGGGGACTTGTCGCGGTAGGCGTACAGGGTTCCCATGCGTTCTCCGGCTCGCATCGGCCCGGCCACGATGGTGCCTCGGTGGTCGGTCAGGTTGGTCTGGTTCTGCCGCAGCACCGCGAGCCGCTCCCGGTCGGCGTCGGTGGCCGACCGGATGACGTGGGGCGGGCGCCCGACCAGGACCGAATCGGCGGGGATGACGGTGCCCGGCGGGACCAGCGTGCCCTCGCCGAGGATGCAGCCGCTGCCGAGTCGGGAGCCGGGCATGAGGATCGCGCCGTTGCCGATCTCGCACAAGTCGCCGATGGTAGCGCCGACGATGGTGGCGCGATGACCGAAGACGGTGCGCTGGCCCACCCGGACCGGATGCTCGGGGGTGCCGATCACCACCCCGTTCTCCAGGATGGCCGAGTAGTTGCCGATGCTCACCGCGGCGCCGTGCGCCCGCACGACCAGGCCCTGCGCCAGAATCGCGCCGGCGCCGACGTGGACCTCACCGAGGATCACCGCCGAACGGGCAATCTCCGGCTGAGGCTGGTCAACGAGCACCTGATTGAAGCTCACGGCGGTCTCACCGTCCTCTTGGCCATTCTGGCATCCAGCCGACCGGTACCGACTCTACGCGCGCACCACCCGCGCCCGGTCACTCCGTCCCGGCGGTTCTGGCTGAGGCGAGGTGCGTCGGTCTGGCTGCGGCCGCCGAGCTCATCGACCGCAGTCGCGGGCTGCGCCGGCATTGACGGCTGGCGCTGTCAAGCTAGCCGTAGCCGCGCGGGAACAGATCACCGCCGGTCACCACAAAACCGAGGCATATCACGGATTCTCGGAATGGCTACGGTTCGGCGGGGAGGTCATCGGCCGCAACGATCCCGGCCATCAAGAGAAGATCGTGAAGTTCAACGAGCTGCTGGCGAACTGCGTGATCTAGCAGAACGCCTGCGACATCACCGCCGCGGCCAGCGCCCTGGCCGCCGACGGCCACCCGGTCGACCCCGACGACCTGGCCACCATCGCGCCCTACATCACCCACACCATCCGCAGGTTCGGCGACTGGGTCCTCGACCTGTCCCCACCCGAAGCCGCCCCAGTGACCGCCTTGAACCTGGCCCCGGGCGCGCTGTTCCCCGGCGGCAGGTTTGACCCGTATCCCGGGTGACCCCGTTGTGCGCCACCACCGCGGATCTGGCACCGTGTTGTCGCACCAGCCATCGACGGCCCCCGCCAGGGAGGGCAATGTCATAGCGAACACACCCTTACCACCACGCGGGCATCGGTGTCTCACCCTGGAGATCGGCGATGGCAACTGCGCAGGCCAACGCAGACAACGCGGCGGCGCCCCTCGACCAGTTGCTGATCGACGTAGGAGCCGGGCCGTTGCGACGCTGGCTGCCCGGCCGCCCCGGCGTCGAGTTCATCGCCAGCCTGGCCGGCAGGCCCCGTATCGCCAGCCTGGCCGCCACGCCCCGTAAGGTCGGCCGCCGGCTGTCGATCATGGTCGGTGAGCTCGACCGCGTCGCGCTCGGCAGGTCCGCTGTTGAGCCGAAGCGTGGCGACCGGCGGTTCGCCGACATGTCGTCTTCGCCACGGGTGCCGCGCATGGTCGATCCGGACGCGCCGAAACCCGGGCGTGACCTCGCGCTGACGCCGGGGGCGGTGGAGGCGACCGATGCGCTCGTCAAGACCGCCGGCGAGGCCGCTTCGGACGTACCTGTGACCGGGGTGCTTGACGAGGCCGCGGCGCAGCGCATCCGCAGTCTCAACCAGCAGGTCCTCGACCAGGCTAGCGCCGCTGGCGCGGTCGACGGGTACGAGAAAGCGTCGACGGGTACGAGAAAGCCCTGCAGGATATGGCCGACTTCGAAACCAAGATCGCGGGCGGCGGCCCGCTTGACTGGCCGCAGGCTGTCGCCCGCTCGCAGACCAAGTTCGTGACCGACCTGGTTTCGATGTACGCCGATGCGATCAGGAGCGGCCTGTCGGGCTAGCCGGATTGGAGCGCGGTGACCATTCAGTTGAGCAAGCTGGCTGACCTGCTCGGCATGGTCGGCCAGGAGATCGGGACGGGCGACTGGCATGCGATCACCCAGCACCAGGTAAACATCTTCGCCGATGCCACCCATGATCATCAGTGGATCCACGTGGAGCCCGAGCGCGCCGCGAAGGGCCCTTACGGGGGCCCGATCGCACACGGTTACCTGACACTGTCGTTCTGTCCGGTGTTTCTCGACGACGTTCTCAAGATCGACGCGGTGACGGCCGCCGTCAACTACGGCGTCAACAGGGTTCGCTTCCCGGCACCGGTGCCGGTCGGCAGCAGGATACGCGGACACGTCAGGCTGGTATCCGCCGAGCAGAAGCAGGCCGGCCTGGAGTGCGCGTTCGGGATTCTGGTCGAGCTCGAGGGGTCGGATCGGCCGGCCTGCGTCATCGAGACGGTCGTGATCTACCGGTAGTGCCGCCCATTATCAAGTGCAGGGGTAATTATCAAGGGAGTGCGGTCCGATGAGTATCAGGTCTATTGTCCCGACTGCCCGGTCTGGCTCGACGGGCAAGGTCGTGTCGGCCAGGGAGGCCGTCCGGCTTATCCGCATCGGCGACACGGTCGCCATCGGCGGGTTCTTCGAAATTGGCCTCGCCCTTGAGGTCATCCACGAGCTGGGCGCGCTGTTCGAGGCCACCGACGAGGAGTCCGCAGCCTTCGGCAGGCCGCGCGATCTGACTCTGGTGTTCTGCGTCAGCCCAGGCGACTGGGCATCCGATGGCGCCAACCGGCTGGCCCAGCCCGGCCTGGTCAAGCGGATCATCGGCGGGCACTGGTCCGGCGTACCTGCGTTGTACCAGCTGGTGGCCGGCAACCAGATCGAGGGCTATAACATGCCGCTCGGCCCGATGTCGCACCTGTACCGGGATATCGCCGGGGGCAAACCCGGGCACTTGTCCCGGGTCGGGCTCGGCACGTTCGCCGATCCGCGTTTCGGCGGCGGCAAGCTGAACGAGATGACGACCGAGGATCTCGTCGAGGTGGTGGAGATCGGCGGCGAGGAATACCTGTTCTACAAGGCATTCCCGGTCAATGTCGCGATCATCCGCGGCACCACCGCCGACCCGGCCGGCAACATCACGATGGAGCGGGAGGCGCTGACCTGCGACACGCTGTCGGTGGCGATGGCGGCGCACAACTCCGGGGGGCTGGTGATCGCGCAGGTGGAGCGGCTCGCCGAGGTGAACAGCCTCAACCCGCGTCAGGTGAAGATACCCGGCGCGCTGGTCGATTGCATCGTGGTGGCGACGGGCCCGGGAAACCACCCGCAGACCTTTGGCAGCCCCTACAGCCCGGCCTTGGCGGCCGAGGTCCGGGTCCCGCTGACATCGCTCGCGCCGATGCCGCTGAGCGCTCGCAAGATCATCGCCCGGCGCGCCGCCATGGAGCTACGGCCGAACAGCGTAGTGAACCTCGGCTTCGGAATCCCCGAAGGGGTCGCCTCCGTGGCCGCCGAGGAGAAGATCGCCGACCTGATGACGCTAACCGCCGAGCCCGGCGCCATCGGCGGCATCCCGGCCGGCGGTGGCGACTTCGGTGCGGCCACCAACGCACAGGCGATCATCGACATGCCCTATCAGTTCGACTTCTACGACGGCGGCGGCCTGGACGCGGCGTTCCTCGGGCTCGCGCAGGCCGACCGGGAAGGCAACGTCAACGTATCGAGGTTCGGCCCGAAGCTGGCCGGCGCGGGCGGCTTCATCGACATCAGCCAGAACGCGGAGAAGGTGCTGTTCCTCGGCACCTTCGCCGCGGGCGACCTGCAGGTCTCGGTCGCCGGGGGCAAGCTGCTGATCGAGCGCGACGGACAGTTCCAGAAGTTCGTCGAGGAGGTCGAGCACCGGACATTCTCCGGGCCGTACGCTGCGCGCCAGGGAAAGGATGTCCTATACATCACCGAGCGGTGCGTATTCCGCCTCACCACCGAAGGCCTGGAGCTGACCGAGGTCGCTCCCGGCATCGACATCGAACGCGACATCCTGGCCAAGATGGCGTTCAAGCCGATCGTGACCAAGCCACGCGAGATGGACCGCCGTATCTTCCGGTCCGACCCGATGGGCCTGCGGGAGGACATGCTGCGGCTGCCCCTCGACGCGCGGTTCAGCTACGATGACGAGCACAACATCCTGTACCTGAACTTCGAGGATCTCCCGGTAAAGTCGGCGGAGGTAATCGAGGAGGTCGTAGCGAAGATCAGGGAGATCTGCGGGCCGCTCGGCCACAAGGTCTACGCCGTGGTCAACTACGACGGCTTCGAACTCGACAGCGACCTTGAAGACGCCTACCTCGACGCCGTGCAGGAAATAGACGACACCTACTTCCACGGCGTCACCCGGTTCACCACCAGCGCGTTCATGCGCACCAAGCTCGGCAGCGCGCTCGAATCACGCGGCGTCGCGCCGCACATCTACGAATCCGAAGACGAAGCTGCAGGCGCCGTACGCACCACCTTGCCACGCCAGGAGTAACTGAGGTCCCCTGACGAGGTTTACCGCGACTTTGCGTGACCGCGCAGTTCGCCGGCTTTAGTGGCTCGGGGAGATCCGTCTCGCCGGGCCACTCGCAGTCGTGACCTCCGCCGTCCTGGACATCGCGGCCGCATGTGCCGGATCACTCCGGGTGGTCCCGGTCGTTGTTGCCCGGCACCTCGACATGGCGATCCGGCCGCGTTACGTTGCGTCGACTGGCTCGACAGGAGGGCTTGGCCATGACGACAACAGTCACCGCGCTGGCGCAGGACATCGGGCTCGCCCGTGAGACCGATTACTTCTTGATGAAAGACCAGCTCACCGAGGATGAGCTGGAGTTGATGTACAAGGTGCGGAAGTTCGGCGAAACCGAGATACTGCCGGTCGTCAACCCGTATTGGGAGCGGGGCGAGTTCCCGTTCGAGCTGGTGCCCAAGATCGCCGCGCTGAACATCGTCGGCGACACCATGGTGGGCTACGGCACCACGCCGATGTCGGCCGTCGGCGCGGGATTGCTGTCTTATGAGCTCAGCCGTGTTGACGGCAGCATCGCGACGTTCTTTGCCGTTCACGTCGGGCTGGCGATGCAGTCGATCTACCTGCTTGGCTCGGAGGAGCAGAGGCAGCGCTGGCTGCCGCCGATGGCCAGGCTGGAGAAGATCGGGGCGTTCGCGCTCACCGAGCCCGATCACGGGTCCGACGCGGTCATCCTCGAGGCCACTGCGCGGCGCGACGGCAGCGAGTGGGTGATCAACGGCCGTAAGCGCTGGCCCGGCAACGCCGTGTGGTGCGACGTGATCGTCGTCTTCGCCCGTGACACGGCCGACGGGCAGGTCAAGGCGTTCGTCGTGGAGAAGGACAATCCCGGCTACGCCGCGTCCAAGATCGAGGGCAAGGTCTCGCTGCGGATGACGCAGAACGCGGACATCACCCTGACCGACTGCCGTGTCTCCGAAGATGCCCGGCTGCAGAACTGCAACTCGTTCGCCGACGTCACCAAGGTGCTCAAGGGCACCCGCAACACCGTGGCCTGGGGATCGGCCGGACATGGGATCGCCGCCTACGACATCGCCCTCAACTACGCTCAGCGGCGGACCCAGTTCGGCCGGGCGATCGCGAAGAACCAGATGATCCAGTCGGTGCTCGTCCAGATGCTCGGCGAGGTCACCGCCATGCAGCTCTACTGCATCCGCCTCGGGCGGCTGATCGACGACGGCAAGATGAGCGACACGATGGCCTCCCTGGCCAAGTACGTCTGCTCGGTCAAGGCCCGTCACGTGTGCCGCCTGGCCCGCGACGTCCTCGGCGGTAACGGGATCCTGCTGGATTTCCACGTCATGCGCCACCTGTGCGACATGGAGGCGCTCGTCACCTACGAGGGCACCGCGGAGATCCAGACGCTCATCGTCGGCCGCGACATCACTGGGCAGAGCGCCTTCGCCTGACGCGATCCGCTTCAGGCGCAGCCACCGGCCGGCTCGGGCAGCCTGCGCAGCGTCTCCAGGGCGACGAATAGTTCCGCTGACGATCTGGGGTCCTGCAGCGAACGGCCAGTATGACGCTCGACCCGGCGCAGCCGGTGGCGCACCGTGTTGGGGTGGCAGTACAGATGCTTTCCCGCCTCGATCGCGGAGCCCTGGAACGCGAAGAACGCAGCGAGGGTGTTCAGGAGCATGTCCCGCTCGTCCGGGTTGATCTCCAGCAACGGCCCGAGGATCGTCTTCGCGATCCGGTCCGAGGTCGCCGGGGAGCTGGCCACGAGAACGGGCAGCGGGGCGTCATCGAACACGTTCACCTTCGGGTCGCCCGCCGGTGAGCTAGCCAGGGCGATCCGGGCGAGATGCAGCGCCTCCGACGTGCGCTCAAGCCTGGTGTACACCGGGCTCACCCCTACTCGGGCCACAGCGCCCGAACGCAGGATCTCTACCAGCGCTGAGGTGTTACGCCGCGATCTCAGCGACACGATTCCCACCTGGAGGTCGGCCAGCAGCTGCCAGGCCGACCCGATTCCCCGTACATGCAGGCGGCTCTCGAGCCGCGGCAACGCGTGCCGGGCGGCCGCGGGGACCTCCGCGGCCACGACGGCGAGCACGCCCTGGTACGGAAGCCCCAGCAGATCGGCCGCCTCCCACACCGTTGCCGTGTCGGCGATCCGCCCCTCGAGCAGCGCCTCGACCAGCGCCGATCGTTCCTGGTCCTGGCGAAGGACCAGCTCGGTCCTGGCGTCCCGGTAGGCGGTGGCCAGTTCCGTGGTGAACAGGGTGTTCAGCATCCACACCTCAGATGCGAGGCCCACCAGTTCGGCGCCGGAAACGATCCCGGTCTGGTGTGCCTCCGCGACCAGAGTGTCCCAGATGAACCGGAAGCCGACCTGCTGCGAGCTCAGCACCGCGGCGAGCGGCGCCCCCTGCTCGGCCCGCCGCCGGCCGGTTCGCCGCGGGGCGGCCAGATCGTGCGACCCCGCGCAGCCGAGATTGCTGACCATGAATGTGAGATTGTCCTGCAACGACCGGTGCAGATCATCGATGGGAACCAGGCGGTCGTCGCCGTAGATGTCACTCTGATTGCCGTCGATCTCACTCTGCTTGAGTACGCACTTCAGCAGCTCGTCGGTAAGCGCGGGCAGCCGGTTGAGCAGCGCCGACGTGAGCACGGCGCCTTGCGGATCTGAGACATTCGCATCCTGTGTCACCCTCGGCTCCTTTCGGCGGTGGGGAACCTCTCCCCCATCGGCGCCATGCCCGTTGCGTCCGCGGTCAGCTCGAGATGGCCGCCGCGATAGATATGCGCGGCCGCTAGGTGGGCCTGCACCACGCGGCGCAGCAGCGGATTGTGCCTATCCATCCCGGGTCGGTGAACCGGTGGTCCGGCCGGGACGGCTGAGCCTCAGCGTTGCTACCGCGATGCGGCCCAGTTCGCCGAGCAGTTGCGGTCCCCGACCGGCGACGAGCCCGGGCTGGGTGGCAAGCGCCGCCGCAAGCCGCAGGCCGAAGCCGCCCGGGTTCACCCGGCGCAGCGCACCGAAGGCCGCATCAGTTAGCAGCATGTCTAGCGGCGCCAACACGGCATCCGCCGCGGCTGAGCCGATCGTATCGGTGTCGGTGCTCATAGTCTTCGATCATTCAGCCGAGCCTAAGCCGCGGTCGGTGCTCAGGCATCGGCTCCTCGTCACGAATCCCGGGCCCGGCGTGATTCCCCGAGCACAACCGTGGTCGTGTCACATGGCATAGCCAGGCCTTCCAGGCAGATGGACGGCGCGGCGAAACTCAGCTGGTCAGGCGGCGCGCCGGGCACCGCCGGTGGCTGGCCGGGCTGTCCGTCCACGTTAACCTGTCCGGCCCGCTGGAGCGCCGGTCGCGATGGAGCTGCACCGCGGTGACGTTTCCCGCGGCCGGCGGCGTTACGTGTCGTACTCGTAGAAACCTCGTCCGGACTTCCGGCCGAGCCGGCCGGCGGCGATCATCCGCTTGAGCAACGGCGGCGGCGCGTACTCCTCGCGCTTGAACTCCTCATACAGCGAGTTGCCGACGGAGTAGACGATGTCGAGGCCGGTCATGTCGGCCAGGGTCAGCGGGCCCATCGGGTGACCGGTGCCCAGGCGCATGCCATCGTCGATATCCTCCCGGCTGGCGAAGCCTTCCTCGTACATCCGGATGGCGGCCATGATGTACCCGGTGAGCAGGAAATTGACGATGAAGCCCGACCGGTCCTTGGCCCGGATGGGGTGCTTGCCCAGCTTGTTGGCGAAGGCGAACGCGATGTCTGCCGTCTCCGGGTCGGTGTCCAGCGCGACCACGATTTCGACCAGCTTCATCACCGGAACTGGCGAGAAGAAATGGACTCCGACCACGCGTCCCGGATGCTGCACCTTGCCCGCCAGCTCGGCGATCGGGATGGACGAGGTGTTCGTGGCGATCACGTTGCCCGGGCTGACCAGCTCGTCGAGTTCCTTGATCAGCGACACCTTGAGATCGAGGATCTCCGGGACCGCCTCGATCACGATGTCCGCGCTTGCGACGTCTTTCAGATCCGGGGTGAAGGTGATCCGGGCGAGCACCTCGTCGCGCTTGGCCTGGTCAATCTTGCCGCGTTTGACCGCGCCGGCCAGCGACTTCTCCACCCGCCCCCGGGCGGCACCGAGGAACTGCGGCAGATCGCGGACGACCACGGGCATGCCCGCGACCGCGGACACCTCGGCGATGCCCGATCCCATGAGCCCGCCACCTACGACGGCCACCGAGTTGATTTCTCGCGGCATGGCTGCACACCTCCGCCGGATAGGCCAGATCTGCTGTGTATCAAGTCAACTCCGAACGTACCGCTGAGTGCCTGGTGACCCATTGTGCGGCGGCACCGGGGTCAGGTGCGCGGATTGTCCGCGGCTCCATCGGCCTTCCAGGCCGGCCGGCGGTGGCAGTCGGGAGGCAGAGCGAGCCGGTGGCTGGTGAAGAAGTCCTGTGGCGCCCGGGCCAGCGGGCTGCCCGGGCTCCCGGTTCGTTCCAGCAGGGACTGAGGGTGGACAGAGCCGCCGTCGCGCAGGAGCCGTCCGGTATCTGTGATCATCTGACCGGCCGCGGTGGCGTTATGGCGGGGCACGAGGTAGTCGGCGAAGCCCGGCAGCCATGGGGGCGAGTCGCTGAGCTCGGCGGCGAGATTCCCGGCCCGGAGCGTGATCCGGCGCGGGGACTTGGTATAGCAGGGCAGCAGAGCCCGTCACCTTCCAGGTGGGTGATCAGGTCGCAGGCCCGGTAGGCAGCGTCCGGGCTGGGTGTCCTGCCGGAGTGAGCAGTGCCCGCAGCAGCCGGTACCCTCGCGGATCCGGCCGGGCTTGCCGCAGCGCCGACAGGGCTGCCAGGCGGCGGCCCGCCGGTCCTTAACCAGGCAAAGGCCGCAGATCTCGCGGCCGACTCGCCCGATCTTCTGGCCGCAGCGGATGCGGGCCCGTGAGCACAAGACGCACTTGCCGGTCGCCTCCTGACGAATCCCGCCCCGTCGAGCTGGTCCGCGAGCAGGCTGCTATCCGGACGCTTGAGCAGGGCGACGGGCTCAGCGTCCTGCTCCTGTTTCATCAGCCTTTTCCTGCAGGTTTTCCGCCTCGAGCAGCTGGTGGCTGTGGAGCGAGAACAGCAAGAGGAAGGACGGGACGACCAGCAAGACGGCCGCGATGAAAACCACCACGAGGGTGACCAGGACGGAATGTGGTGCCGATGCGGTGCCGAGTGTCAGGCCTGCGAGAGCGCTCCTGAGATCGTGCCGGCAATGGCGGCGCGCTGATACCTAACTACTTCGACCTGACCCCGGCCTGCGCCTGCTCGAAGGTGATAATCCGCTGCGGGTAGTTCTTGGTGAACACCAGCGACCGCTGCCACACGAGCAGGGTACTGAGCCGGTTGCCCCAGCCGATCAGGTAGAGCATGTGGATGAAACTCCACATCAGGTACCCCGGTGAACCGGTGAACCGGACGCCGGACGCGTCGGCCACGGCCGCCCGGTATCCGATGGTGGCCATGCTGCCCTTGTCGAAGTACTTGAACGGCGGCACGTTCGCGTCCCCGTCGAGCCGGGCCCTGATCACCTTGCCGACGTAGCGTCCCTCTTGGATCGCGGGCTGGGCCACGCCGGGCAGCTTGTTCAGCGACACCATGTCGCCGATGGCGAACACCTCGGGATGGCCAGGCAGCGTGCAGTCCGGCAGCACCACGACCCGCCCGGCGCGGTCGGTTTCCGCGCCGGTCGCTTCGGCGAGCATGCTGGCCAGCGGTGATGCCTGTACCCCGGCCGCCCAGATCTTCGTGCGGGCATTGATTTTCTCCAGCCCGGCCGGGCTCTTCACCGTGATGCTGTCGGCGTCCATGTCGGTGGCCGTGGTGTCCGTCCGCACCTCGACGCCCAGCTTGACCAGATGCTTGCGGGCGTAGCGCTGCAGCTTGGGATGGAACGGGCCGAGGACCGCGGGGCCGGCCTCGACCAGGATGACCCGGATCTCCTTGGCGGTATCCACCCAGCGGTACTCGCGCGGCAGCACTTTCTTCGCGAGCTCGGCCACCTGGCCGACCAATTCCACCCCGGTCGGGCCGGCGCCGACCACGACGAATGTCAGCATTGCCTTACGCGGCGACGGATCCGGGACCGTCTCGGCACACTCAAACGCGTTCAGGATGTGACTGCGCAGTTTGCGGGCGTCCCCAAGGGTTTTCATCCCCGGCGCGAAGTCGGCCCAGTGGTCGTTGCCGAAGTACGCATGCGTCGCGCCGCCCGCCACGACCAGGGTGTCGTAGCGCCGGTGCAGCTTGCGGCCGTCCGGCGTCACCCCATAGACGAAATGCTTGTCCAGGTCGAAGTGCGTGACGTTGGCCAGGACGGTCCTGGCGTTGCGCTGATCCTTGATCACCCGGCGCAGCGGCGGCGCGATCAGGCCCTCGCTCAGCAGCCCTGAGGCCACCTGGTATAGCAGCGGCTGGAACAGATGATGGTTGGTCCGGTCCGCGATGGTCACGTCCACGTCGGCGTGAGCCAGTGCCTTTGCCACGTTCACACCGCCGAACCCGCCGCCCACCACCAGCACCTGATGCCGTCCGCTTGTCTCGGGGGCCAGAACAGAGCCGCTGGCCTGGTCCGTCATCGGCATCGACTCGCCTTTCGCCGGGGCCAATCCACTGCTTCAGAGGCGTTCGAAGATGGCGGCGATGCCCTGGCCGCGACCATCTGACGTGAAGCGTTCATTCCGCCTCCAACCCCTAGCGACGGTCTTGAGCGTAGGCCCGGCGACCGCCCCCGCCATTAGCCTCGCCGACCGTCTTGCGCCCCCTGCGTTAGTCCCGCGGACAGCCGCGATGAGGACGGTGACCACGTTGTGCGCAGCCACCGC
>Ga0208586_1000458_pt1 | contig 15134 bp, 14 predicted proteins | sample NGESurshal072012_6_FD_184471 | JGI IMG/M metagenome (GOLD analysis project Ga0208586, IMG submission 184471) | Arctic peat soil microbial communities from Barrow, Alaska - NGEE Surface sample 53-3 shallow-072012 (SPAdes) | ecosystem: Environmental > Terrestrial > Soil > Wetlands > Peat ... | reverse complement strand
GCTCCTACGTGACGATCGTTTCGACGAACCCGGCCGCGACGAGTAGCAGTCCCGCTGTGAAGAACGCGATCGGAACGTACCTCCTCGGTTTGGCGCGCGACGCGCTAAAGACGCCGGTGGTCCGGCCCTGGTACTCCATTGACTCCTGGTTGGTCTTATCCCACCCGCCGGTTCGACGCCGTCTCCCAACTCGAAACGCCGTCATCGCAATGATGATGAGACCGAGTTCAATGATGGACCTGCCCGACGTGAACGATGTCGTTGCCGCCACGATGTCCACACCACGACCTTCGCTCACGGGAAGCTGCTCCGTCGTAGTTCAATCGACGCACATAGTGTCAACGTCGCGATGGCAGCCACCAATTCCACTCTCCGAGTAGCGCCATGAGTGCCGGCAACAAGAGTCCACGCACGATCGTCGCGTCAACGAGCACCCCGGCGCCGAGGCCGACGCCGAGCTCTTGTAGCCCGGCCACGTGACCGACGATGAGCCCGCTAAGTGCGGCCACCATGATGACGGCCGCGGCCGACACGACACCACCGGTTGAGGCCAGTCCCGCAATGATGGCGTCGCGCGAACTCATCCCGGCGTCGTGGGCCTCGCGGATCCGCGAGACGATGAAGACCTCATAGTCCATCGAAAGTCCGAACAGCACGGCGAAGAGGAAGACCGGCACCCACCCTTCGATCTGACTGACGTGATACGTACCGAGGATCGACGAGCCGACGCCGAAACGAAAGACCAGGACGAGCACGCCGTAGGCCACGCCGACCGAGATGAGGTCCATCAGTACGGCGAGTAACGGCAACACTGCGGAGCGAAAGGCGCGCACCAAGACGAGGTACGCGAGCAGGAGGGCCAGGGCCACGATCCACGGAACGGCCCCGTAGACCGAGTCGAGGAAGTCCGTTCCCTGCGCCGGGGCGCCGCCGACGTAGATCTTCGTCGTCGCGGGAAAGTGCGAGTTCGCAATGTAGTCGTCGCGCAACATTCGGACCAACTGTTGCGACTGCTCCGCTCCGAACTCGTGGCGTCCGAGTACGAAGATCTGCTCGTATCGACCCGACGAACTCACGAAGGGCGGCTTCGTGTCGATCGCGACGGCGAAGACGTCGGTGTTGTGCAAGATCGCCTTCGCGAGACGCAGTCGGTCGGCGACGTAGGCCGGCGTATTGGCCAGGTGCTTCTTCCCTACGTCAATGACGATCTCGTTGGGCGTGATGAGGCCCGGCCCGACGCGGTTGCTCACCAACGCGTAGGCCTTCGTTGACTGAAGATTCTGCGGTACCGCGACGACGGACCCCGGCGTCAACTGCAACCAGAAGATCGACGTCGCACCGAGCGCCAACAGGAGTAGCGCCGAGCCGGTGACCGCGGCGGGACGTCGCAGCACCGCGCGCGTGATTCGCTCCCACGTCGTGCCCCGAGGACCCTCACGTGCGAAGAGTCCACGCGGACCGATTGACGCAACACCTCGACGCCCGAGGAACGAGAGCATGGCGGGCTGCAAAGTGAGGGCCGCGACAACGGCGACAATTGGGACGACCAATCCGGCGGTGCCGAGGGACCGAACGAACGGCACCGGTACGAACAACAACGTCGCGACGCCAATGGCGACCGTGCCGCCGGAAAGGATGACGGTGCGACCGGCCGTTTCCATGGTCCGAGAAATTGCCTCGTCGACGCTCCCGTCGGTTTCACTCAGCTCCGTGCGGAAGCGGTGCACGATGAGCAATGAATAGTCAATCGCGAGCCCCAGCCCGATCAGTTCGATCACGTTGGGGATGTAGAGCACCATCAAGAAGTGGTGGGCTAGAAGAAAGACCACGAACAGAGCGGCCAGCGTCGTGGCGCCGGCGACGATGAAGGGCACCAGTACGGCCCAACAGAGACCCAGCACGATGAGCAGTAGGAGCAGCGCCAGCGCCACCGCGAGCAACTGGCCACGGTGCAAGTCAGCGTTGAGCACCGGCCCGATGTCGTGATTGAGGGCCGGCGGTCCGGTCACCAGTGCACCCACGAGACCGGTCGACCGTAGTGACGAGCGAAGGTGTTGTGTCTGGTCCGAGGCCCTCAACAGATTGAGCGACGTGCCCACATCGGCGTAGAGGACGCCGCCGTAGGCCTTCTCTTCAATGACGTGGCCCGTCGGGATCGTGCGGGCGGCGACCGCGACCTGGCGCTCCAACTGCGCCACTTGGCGCGCGCTGGCCTCTTTGAACGGTACGACGACCGCGAAGGTCCCTTCCACGTTCTCACCGAAGTGTGTTGCGAGGATGGCGTTGGCCTGCGCCGAGCCCGAACCGGGGACGACGAGTGACGTCGTCAGGAGGTCCGGGAGCCGCGCGGCAGAAAAGAGCCCGAGCACGACCACGACAGTCCAAACGACAATGACGAGACCGCGATGGTGGACCACCGTGCAAGTCCACTTGTCGAGCATGGACCCTAATCCTACGGAGCGATCGCGAATCGAGAACGGCTAACTCAGCGCTGTGTTTGGATGACCAATCGCTCGACGGCACTGGTGACGGCGGTGACCACCAAAGGGTTAAAGACAGTCGGCACGATGTATTCGGCTGAGAGTTCACCCGGTGTCACGACGTCGGCAATGGCGCGACCGGCGGCAATCTCGATCTCTTCGGTCACCTGTTTGGCACCGGCGTTGAGCATGCCACGAAAGATCCCGGGAAAGACCAGCACGTTGTTGATCTGATTCGGTTCGTCGCTTCTGCCGGTCGCCACGACGGCCGCGTGGCGACGAGCAATGGCGGGATCGATTTCGGGGTCCGGATTGGCCAACGCGAAGACAATCGCGTCGGGAGCCATCAACTTGATCTGTTCCTCGCTCACGACGTTGGGACCGGAGACGCCAATGAAGACGTCGGCGCCGCGCATCGCGTCGTCGAGCGAACCGGTGCACTTCTCCTTGTTGGTGTTGGCCGCGAGCCAACGTCGATCGACATCGAGGTCTTCGTCGTCGGGTGAGATGACGCCGCGACGGTTGACGCCAATGAGGTCGCCCACGCCCTCCTTCAACAACAGCTTGCTGATTGCCACGCCGGCGGCGCCCACGCCGAGCACGACCACGCGAACGTCCTTCATCTCCTTACCAACGACGCGCAGGGCGTTGAGCAGGGCGGCGAAGACAACGATCGCGGTGCCGTGCTGGTCGTCGTGAAAGACCGGGATGTCGAGCAGGTCGCGAAGTCGTCGTTCGATCTCGAAGCAACGTGGCGCCGAGATGTCCTCCAGGTTGATGCCTCCGTAGACCGGGGAAATGCACTGGACGATGCGCACGATCTCGTCGACGTCCTGAGTGGCGAGACAGACTGGCCACGCGTCGATGTCGGCGAAGCGTTTGAAGAGAAGGGCCTTACCTTCCATCACCGGCAGTGCCGCCTCCGGACCGATGTTGCCGAGGCCGAGCACGGCCGAGCCGTCGGTGACGACCGCGACGGTGTTGCGCTTGATCGTCAGTTTTCTCACGGCCGAAGGGTCCTTGGCGATCGCCATCGAGATACGAGCGACGCCGGGCGTGTACGCCATCGAGAGATCGTCACGGGTCTTTAGTGGGACCTTCGGCTCGACCGAGATAGTGCCCCCGAGGTGCATGAGGAACGTCCGGTCGCTCATGGCGATGACGCGCGCGCCGTCGACGACCTCGACGGCAGCTCGCATCAGTTCGGCGTGACCCTCGTCAACGGCATTGCACGTGAGGTCGATGGTCATGCCGCTCGTATTGGGGTCGACCACGTCGAGTGCCGTGACCGCTCCCCCGGCGTCACCGACGGCCGTGGTCACGGCGCCAATCTGCGAGTGGCTTTCGAGCGACACGCGCATCGTTACTGAATAGGAGGCACTGGGAGCACTCATGAACGCACTTTCTGTCGTGTCGCCTCGTCAAGGTTTCGTCGGCTGTGGTGGACGATGCAGTGGGGGCGGCCTGTACGACAATCTTAAGGCGGCGGAGCGCCTTGACCAAATCCATTCCGTGCAACAACGCGCAGAAGCCTTACGAACGTTGTGCGAAATCGCGTGGTGCGGGCAACATCGCGTCGCGAAGCGTCGCGCCGCCCCCCACGCCTGGCGTCGTCGCCAACGAGGAAGGGACTCGAGGACCAGTATCGAGCAACTTCCCACTCGACACTGGATGATTCGCTCACGTCGAACGTGGCGTTGATGAGGACACCGCGAACGGCGTTCAGAGCTGCGCCGTCGACGTGGTTCGCCCGTTCCACCGGACACCACGCGACGGTATCGAGGTATCGTTGCTTACGAGCGGGATAACGAAGGAGACGTCATGGGATTCATGGACAAGGTAAAAGAGTCGGCGGCGACTGCGGCGTCAGCCGCCAAGGACGCGGCGGCCAAGGGCCAGGCGAAGGTCGGCGAAGTACAGGCCAAGCGGGGTGCCGACGGCGTACTACGTCAGCTCGGACTGGCGGCCTACCTGCAGACACAGAACCGCGCCCCCTCGACAATCGAGAGCGACATCGAGAAGTACATCGAGACCATCAAGGCCTACGAAGCCGAGCACGGCGAACTGACGGCCGACGACTCGTCGAGCTCCTAACAGATACTTTCTGACGCAGTGGCATCACCCCTACGGGATGAGTAGGACCCGCCCGAACGCCTGACGGCTTTCGATGTAGGCGTGCGCCTCTTCGGCCTCTTCCAGTGAGAAGCGCTTGTCAATGACGACCTTCAGCCAACCTCTCGCCACGTCCTCTAGGAGCGACGAAATCATCTCGTACGCGCGGCTGCCCACGAACAGTTCCGGTCCGAGGAAGTAGCCGATCAACGATTGATTCTGGGTGCCGAGTCCCGACGTGTCCAAGTGGGTCGGCTCTTCGCGCCCGGCGTTGCCGAAGGTGACGCAGCGTCCGCGGTAGGCCAACGAATTGAGACTCTTCTGCAGATTGGTGCCACCGACGGAATCGAGGATGACGTCGGCACCACGATTCTTCGTGAGCGCGCGCACCTCCACGACAAAGTCCTTCTCCGTGTAGTTGATCCCCTCGTCGAGTCCGAATTCACGTAGTCGCTCGAGCCGGTCGTCGCTCGACGCCGTAGCGAGCACGCGCGCGCCCGCGCGCTTGGCGATTTGGATGGCCGCCAGTCCGACGCCGCCTGCGCCGGCGTGGACGAGGGCCACCTCACCCTCCTTCACGCGTCCGAACTCGTGGAGTCCGTCGTGCGCGGTGCCGTAGGCCACGGGGACGCAGGCGGCCTCTTCGGTTGACACACCGTCAGGAATCAACCAAGTCGTGAGCGGATGGGCGACGCGCCGTTCGGCGTGCGACCCGTGAAAGGCCAATGAGACGACGCGGTCGCCGGGGGCGAAGCCGGTGACGTCGGGCCCGACGCTGACGATCGTGCCGGCGTTCTGGTAGCCCACGATGTGGGGAACGGTGACGAGGGGACCGCCCAGACGATTGAGTGTGTCGCCGCCCTCGATGCTGACCACCTCGACCTGGACCAGCATTTCGCCCGGACCGTGCTCGGGGTCCGCCACGTCCTCGTAGCGAAAGACACTCGGTCCACCGTTCTCGTAGTACACCGCTGCCTTCATTACGACCTCCACATCTCGTCCAACGTTCACTTTGAGAGTAACGCGGGCACCGCAATTGATCCCGACTCTTTACGTGCTCGACACGACCGTCGCGAGTACGCGGCGTGGACGTTGCGTCTAATCTCGCCGTTGTGAGAAGGTTCGTCACGATGTCACGCACGAATCATTCGACGAGGGGGACAATGTGAGCGCGTTGGTGCAAGAGGATCTCGAATCGGACGTCGCCACCGAGCACTTCGACGTGGTCATCGTCGGCGCCGGCATCTCGGGCATTGGATCGGCCTACCACTTGAAGTCCCAGAGCCCCGAGCGCACTTACGTGGTACTCGAGGCGATGGACAGTTTTGGGGGCACGTGGCACACGCATCGCTACCCCGGCATCCGTTCCGACAGTGACCTGTACACCTTTGGTTACCGCTTCAAGCCCTGGACGAGCGCACCGATCGCGACCGCGGCCGAGATTCAGAAGTACCTGCGTGACGTCATCACCGAGAACGACTTCGGGCCGCACATTCGCTACGGCCACCACGTCGACGGCGCCACCTGGTCGAGTGACGATAAACGCTGGACGCTCACCGCAACGAGGAAGGACACCGGCGATCAAGTGCGCTTCAGCGCCAACTTCCTTTGGATGTGCCAGGGCTACTACCGACACGCCGAGGGCTACACGCCCGTGTGGCCCGGTATGGACTCCTTCACCGGTCGAATCGTCCATCCCCAGACGTGGCCCGAAGACCTCGACTACCAGGGAAAAACCGTCATCGTCATTGGGTCGGGCGCCACGGCCGCGACGCTCGTACCGGCCATCGCCGACGAGGCGGCCCACGTCACGGTGCTGCAGCGCTCGCCCACCTACTACTTCACGGGTGAGAATCGCAACCTGATGGCCGATCACCTACGCGAACTCGACGTTCCCGAAGAGTGGGTGCACGACATCGTGCGTCGTGAGAATCTCTTCAACCTTCGCGCACTGACGCAGTTAGCGCTGGAGGAACCGGAGTTCACGAAGGATGCACTGATCGACCTCGTGCGCGCCGCATTGCCGGAAGGGTTCGACGTCGAGACGCACTTCACGCCCAGTTACTTGCCCTGGCAACAACGGATTGCCTTCTTACCTGACGGCGACCTCTTCAAGTCCATCAGCTCCGGTCAGGCATCCATCGTGACCGACGAGATCGAGAGCTTTACGCCCCGTGGCGTCACGTTGAAGTCCGGTGCACAGTTAGAAGCCGACATCATCGTGACGGCGACCGGCTTCCATTTGAGTGTGCTCGGCGATATTGATTTTTCGATCGACGGCGAACCACTCGACTTCGCCAAGACCGTGACCTATCGCGGGATGATGTTCACCGGCGTGCCCAACCTCGTGTGGATCTTCGGCTACTTCCGAGCCAGTTGGACGTTGCGAGTGGACCTCGTGAGCGACTTCGTCCTTCGACTGCTGGGCCACATGGACGAACTCGGTGTTAAGAGCGTGACCCCGCGACTTCGCGCCGCCGAAGAAGATGACGCGGTCCTCGACTGGATTGACACCGACTACTTCAATCCCAATTACCTCCTCCGTTCAATGCACCTCATGCCCAAACGACTTGATCGTCCCGAGTGGCGCCACACCCAGGACTACTGGGCCGAACGCGACGAACTGCCCCTCGTCGACCTTGACGACGGCTGCCTCCTCTTCGAGTGAGTGACGGGCCGTAAAATTCACTCAATTTAAGTTGCTTCTTACGTAAGCATTCGCTTACACTCGATTCGTGGACACCGCACTGAAAGCCATCGCCGATCCCCGTCGCCGCGAGATCCTGCGCCTCGTATCGCTGTCTGAACTCCCGGCGTCCGACATTGCATCGCACTTCGGTGACGTGAGTCGTTCGGCGATCTCCCAACACCTCGGCGTCCTTCGAAGCGCCAATCTCGTTCGCGAACGACGTGACGGCAATCGCCGTCTCTACCGCGTGAACGACGAGGAGATGACCCGGCTGCGAACGTTCCTCGACCAGTACTGGTCCAGTGGACTCGATCGATTGAAGAGTGCCGCGGAAGCGGCCGAGAAAAGGAAGAGGCAGTAATGGCAGAGCTAGTGCAGGAGGTCGTGATCGCGGCCCAACCGTCAACGATTTTCGGATTACTCACCGATCCCGATCAGGTGGCCTGGTGGGGCACGAACGCGGAACTGGATCCCCGACCTGGCGGCATCTACAAGATCCTGGTCGGCGACAACCATCCCTCGAAGGGCGAATTCGTGGAAGTGGTGACCAACGAAAAGATCGTCTTCACCTTCGGCTGGGACCAACCCAATCACCCGATTCCCGCCGGTTCGACGAAGGTCGCCATCACGCTCACCCCCGATGGCGACGGGACTCGCGTCCGACTCGTGCACAGTGGTTTGCCCGACGACGCGATAAGTGACCACAACAAAGGTTGGTCACAGTTCCTCGAGTCACTGTCGGACGAAGCCGTTGCTGTTGAGTCACGTTCATCACGATGAGCGAGGGGGCATTGTGAGCGACGCCAACACCTGGTCCATGATTCACACCGAGCGCGCGCGTTCGGCCGACATGCTCGAAGCGTTGGCGCCCGCGCAGTGGGCGTCACCCTCCTGGTGTGGCCAGTGGACGGTGAAGGACGTTGCGGCGCACATGATGAACGCCGGCGAGCAGACCGGACCAAAGTTCGTTGGCGGCGTCGTCGCCAACGGATTCAACTTCAACAAAATGATGGACCGTCAGGCGCGCGCGTCGGCCACGGTGTCGTCGGACGAGATCATCGGTCGGATCAGGGCCCGTACGACGACGACCAATAAACCGCCGGCGCCGCCAATGGCCATGCTCGGCGAGGTCGTCGTGCACGGCAACGACATCCGCGGCGCGCTGGGGATCGCCGACGACACGTCACCTGAAGCGAAGATCGCCTGCCTCGACATGTTCAAGAGATCGAACTTTCCCGTTCGAGCGAAAAGTGCCATCGCCGGTCTCCACCTGCAAGCGACCGACGACGACTGGTCGTACGGTTCGGGACCCGAGGTGCGCGGCACGTTGGTTGAACTCCTCATGGCGGTCGCCCGACGTCAGGGAGTGCTCGATTCGCTCAACGGCGACGGCGTCGCGGTACTGCGAAGTCGCATCACGAAGTAACCAGTCGTCATTCGTACGAACAACGAAGGAGAAAGTATGGCGAAGGGCACCAAGGCGGACCCGTGGCAACTGACCACGCCTCCGGGTTCGTCGAAGTATCAGATGTACCGCGACTCCGACAGCGATCCACCGGCGCTCGTCTGCGTCGTTGGATCGACGACGTTGAAGTACCACGTGTCGGCGATTGACGACCTCCATACGTGGCTCGTCGCGCAGGGCGACTGGGTCGCGCTCGGCGCGGCTGACGAGAACAAACCGGCCGCCGATGACACGGTCGAAGCGTGGGGACGCTCCCCCACGAATCCCGTCAAGGGTTGGTACGGACTTCGCAAGGGCTACCGTGGTCGCTTCGGGATGTACCTCCCGCCGCTCCTCGAGGAGCTTGGACTCGCTGAAGTGACGCACGAGGCCCGCAACAACAAGATGCGCGCGAAGTAGGACATCGACTCCGCACGCACGCCTCTAGGGACCGAAGGTGTACGTCACAATCTGTTCGATAATCGGCGCGGTGTTGGGCACCCCAACGTAAAAGGGCGATACGTAACTTCCGAGAAACGCGCACGTGCCGTTGTGAGCGCACGACACGCCGGTCGCCATAATGTCCGCGGTGGCCGGAGTGGGATGAAGTCCAGGAATATCGCTCGGTGCGGACCACAAACCTCGCACCTCAGCGACGACGAAGGGGTAGTGATCGTTGACGTTGACTGTTGTCGACGATGGCAATGGTGGTGTGACGGAACCGACGAGTACGCAGTTGCGCGATGAGGAGCACGAAACGCCGTCCACTTCAGTCCCACCCTTGCCCGCGAACGCGCTCAATCCCGGTATCGGCGTGGCACGGGCCCACACTCCGTTGGTCTCTTGGGCGAGATACGCCGCCAGCCCCACCGTTGAACCGTCGGAGTACTCGCCCGTGAGTAGGCAGTTGCCCACCCCCGTGCACTCCAGATCTGGAAAATTGTTCGACCCACTTTTGCCTCGCACCGTGCTGAGTGCGGCGAGTCCGGGAATCGTCACTGAGGCCGACCAGGAGCCACTGTGCTCACTCGTCACGTAGACCTCGCCAAAGGTATTGCTGACGTCATTGCTTCCAACGAGAGTGCAGTATGACGCCGTCGGACACGACAGCACCGTCTGCACGTTCGCGCCTTGGGTCCCCACCATCGGTGCGAACACCGGACGAACCGCTGACCACACGCCGTCTTGCTCAACTTGAACGAACGATTGGAACGATTGGAACGAGGGAAAAGTGCCTTTCGTCTGATACGTGCCCGTGATGACGCAGTCGGTCGACGCTCCACACGACACCTGAGTGATGACGTCATTGGCGGTCTTCACATTTGAATCGAAGTTCGACGGCTTCTTTTTCCCGATGACCACTCGCACGGGCTGCACGACACCGTTGACGATGCTCGCCGTGAAGGCGTGACTGACGTCGTGCTTGTCGGCGTAGGAGCCGCCGACGAGACAGTCGCCCTTCGCGCCGCACGACACCGAATAGATCGCGGAACCAATACTGGTCGCTCCACCCAAATTATTCAAAATGATCGATCCGAGTTTTGAGAGACCGGGAACCGTCGTCGGCGTTTTCCACTTGCCATTCACTTCAATGGCGACGAGCGCCCGATGCACGCCGTGCGACACTTCGAAGTAGCCACCGGCCACGCAGTTACCGGTCGAGAAGCACGACACCGATGTGTAATCAGCGTTTTGCGGCGTGACGGCATTATTCGCCCGCGAATCCTTCTCCGGGCCCCACGTGCCGCGTAGCTCGGTATCGAGCAGTCCTCCGAAGTTTCCCTTTCCGGCTGTGCCCGGCGGCGGGTAGTCGTTCCAACTGCCGCCCACGACGCACGCTCCCGATCCGGTGCACGAGATGGCCCCGGGAATGGAGTCGACACGGGTACCGAGCGTTCCGGCATGCAGAAAGTCGGCCGATCCGGTTGCCGCGACCGCAATGGCCTGTCCAGAGATCAATAAGGTGGCAACCAGGGCTACTGCTGCGAGACCTCGACTTCGAATTGACACTTTCGCCCTTCACGCCCTTTTAATTCGTTCTGTCTACGACAACACTAGAACCACACTTGACACAATCGTCAGCACCTAAACCTACCCTGATGAGGAAGTTCAGTACTTGATATTAAGTACTGAATGATCAATCGAATGGTGGTGTACGATACCGTACAGTACCGTTGTGAAAACTCGAGAGGGAAGATAATGGACCACACACAAACAGTGGACCAACGTTTAGTGATGCGGGCCGGTCATGGTGTTCGCCACCACGGCCACAACCTTGATTCAAGTCGTGACGTCGCGATTCGTGACGCCGCGCTCGACCTCCTTTCCGAGATTGGCTACGACCGCTTGACTATGGACGGGATTGCTGCCCGTGCTCACGCCAGTAAGGCAACGATTTACCGCCGGTGGCACGGTAAGGCGGCGTTAGTCGTCGACGCGCTCAACTGCTCCAAGGGCGAGACGCACGACGTCGACACGGGATCGCTCGAGGGCGATCTCGCGGCAATCAGTGCAGGCGCGTGCAGTAAGAAAAGCCGCTTCGACGCAAGTCTCATGCTCGGAATCATTACGGCACTGGCCCACGACGACGAACTTCGTCAGGTCTTTCGCGAGCGCATGATTCATCCCCGCACTGCCGTGATGCGCGGAATTTTTGAGCGTGCAGTCGAGCGTGGCGAAGTGTCACCGGATCGCAACCTCGATCTCTTGGTTTCGCTGTTCCCCGCTCTCATGATTCAACAGGTTCTTATTACCGGCGAGCTTCCGGATGCCGACTTCACGTGGCACGTCGTTCACGACGTCATCCTCCCCCTCGCCACTGCTTAGTAGTCCCCTCAGCCCACTTCCACTAAGGAATCCAAATGACAAAAGTAGATGCGCCAGAACTCACTGGTAGCAATACCGAGGGCAAACACCTCGGACTGGCGCTGGCGGTCATCGCCGGCGCTCAACTCATGATCGTGCTCGACGCAACGATCGTGAACGTCGCACTGCCGACCATTCACAAGGCTCTCAACTTCTCCGTTGACAACTTGGAATGGCTCGTCACGGCGTACGCCCTCACGTTCGGTGGGCTCCTTCTTTTTGGCGGGCGCATGGGCGACCTCTTCGGTAAGCGACGCATGTTCATGATCGGCATCGCCATCTTCGCCGTCTCGTCACTGCTCGGTGGTTTCGCCACGAATGAGCTCTGGCTGATTCTCACGAGAGCGGCGCAAGGCGTCGGTGGTGCAATTGCCGCTCCGACGGCTCTGTCGTTGATCGCGACGAACTTCCCCGAGGGTCCGCACCGTAATCGCGCGATGGGCGTCTACGCGGCCATGGCCGGAGGCGGCGGTGCGGCGGGTCTTCTCCTCGGCGGTCTGCTCGTCGATCTCGTCTCGTGGCGTTGGGTGTTCTTCGTCAACGTCCCAATCGCCGCACTGATTCTCTTCCTCGCGCCGCGGGCACTCAACGAATCGTCGACGACGACCGGACACCTCGACGTGCCCGGCGCGGTCACCGCGACCGGCGGCATGCTTTCGTTGGTCTACGGACTCTCCAATGCGGCGAGCCACAGTTGGACCGCGATCAGCACACTCGTTCCCCTCGCCCTGGCCGTGGTACTGCTCGTTACCTTCGTGCTCGTTGAAACGAGGACCATTGGCGCGCTGATGCCACTGTCGATCTTCAAGAATCGCAACCGCTCCGGTGTCTACGCAATGATGCTCTGCATCGGGACAGCGATGTTCTCGATGTTCTACTTCCTCACCCAGTTTCTCCAGAACATCCTTGGCTGGAGCGCGCTCAAGACCGGACTCGGCTTTTTGCCAATGACCATCGGCCTCATGGGTGCGGCCGTCGCAACGTCCCGACTCGTCGGACGAATCGGCATCCGTTTCCCACTCCTGTTCGGTCCCGCGGCCGCGGCCGTTGGACTCGAACTCTTGACGCGCCTCACGGTCCACAGTGGTTACGGCGCAATCCTCTTGCCGCTCCTCATCGTGTCGGTGGGCATGGGTACCTCGTTCGTGCCACTCACCCTGGCCGCCGTCTCGGGTGTACGGCCCGATGAGGCCGGACTGGCCTCGGCACTGCTCAACACCACCCAGCAGGTCGGTGGAGCGCTCGGACTGGCGATCTTGTCGACCATTGCGATCAGCGCCACGAATTCGAAACTGCACGCCATCGGGGCAACGGCGAGCGGTCACTTCTCGAACGCGGCGATCGCCACGACGCACGGGTACACCACGGCCTTCCAGGTGGGCGCCCTTATTGCCCTCCTCGGCCTCGTGGTCTCGGCCGTGGTCATCCGAGCACCGAAGGATCTCGGCTCGGACGCCAACATGATCCACGCGGGCGCCTAGGACAACGAAGTCTCCGGACTGCCGCCACGGCACCACGAACTTCATGATGTGAAAGTCCCCGAACGTCGGTTCGGGGACTTCTCATTGCGCGGCTCGTCAGTTCAGATCGGCTCGCCGATTCAACTTCCTGCGCATTCACAATTTGTGGACACGGCTGCATCGCGATGACGTTTATTGCAGCGTCAACTTTGTGAGCAATCTTAAAGTGCTGGTAGGCGAGGATTAATTTTCTTACCCTTCCCTTAGGATGAGTTTTTCCTTCAACCACGAGGGTTCCGCGGGTGTTTCGACACCGAAAGCATGAAAAGGGCTCGTGCGTTCATCATGTGGGGGATTTAAATGTTGGTGCGTAATCCGGTTCAAGTTTGGTCGGAATGGCTCACGAGAACGACACGACGCCGAAGTGAACTGACCTTCACCGACCTCGCCGAGGCATTTCCGGTGTCGGAGGATCCAGCAAATCTGCCGAAACCAGTGCTTTCAACAGCCCAAGAGTTTCCCGGCCTCGACTTTCTGGGGTCGTGGTCCGGAGAGCGCCCGACCATCAGCCAAATCATGGCCGAGTCGTCGTTCAACGATTCTGCAGCACCCGGCGACCAAAGCGGTGGCCGGCCCGAAGTATGGAGGTCACCCGATGAAGTTATTTGAGAGCCCATCGAAGTTCGTCGCGTTTCTAGGCCGCAGCACCGTTCCGTTGGTGCTCGTGGCGTCGGGAGTGTTGGTGGGCGTTGCGGCGCCCGCGGGCGCCGCGGCGAATAACGGCACCGGAACCATGACGTCGTCGGTTTCGTCCGTCACGTACGGGTCGACCGGTCACACGATCACCTTCACCTATACCGCCGCCTCCGGCGGGGTCTCCGCAGGCGGCGTCCACCTCACGGTGCCGAACGGCTGGTCACCACCCTCATCAACCGGTACCGCCGCTGGCTACACCACCGTGAGCACCGGCACGCTGACCTTCGACGGCCAGACGATCATTGACCTGGGCTTCACCCTCGCCGCCGGCAAGACGCTCACCATCACGTACGGCTCGAAGGCCCTGAAGGGTCCCGGCGCGACCGCAACCGCGACGGTCGGTCCGGTTACCTGGACCACGTACGAGAAGTCGACGTCGAGTGGAACGGAAACCCAGCTCGCGAAGTCACCGACGATCACGGTCACCCAGACACTCGCGACTCCGGCGGCGCCGAACATCGCGCTCGTCTCACCCACCTCGATCATCGTCTCGTTCGCACCGAATCCCAACGCCAAGTACAGCAACGTCATTGTCTACCTCGCCTCCTCAAAGGCGGTCGTGAAGGAAGTGACCGGCAACACGTCGGGCACCGAGACGATCACCGGTCTCATTGCCGGTGACTCGTACTACGCCACGATTACGTCCGTCGGCAACGGCACCGACTACTTCACGTCGGCCGTTGGTGCGCACTCGGTGAGCGTCACCCCGGGCGTCCTGACCGTCTCGGCCAAGAACGCCTTCATCGCTTTCGGTCAACCGGTCGTCATCACGAGCGTGGTGAACGGGCTCCAGTCGACTGACAAAGCGGTCGTCGGAAACATCACGTACACCTTCACCGGTGTCGGCACGACCGTCTACGCGTCGTCCACCGTCGCGCCGTCGGCGATCGGTACCTATTCAGTCCTGCCGGCCAATGCGACGGTCGTCGTCACGCCCGCGACCGATCAAGGGATCTACGCCAAGTCGTACAACTACGTCGCCGGTTCACTGTCGATCACCGCGCCCTCCAAGGCGAAGCTACGTGCGATTCGCGTCGCGGGCGGTGCGTGGACCGGTCGAACGGTGACCGTGGTCGTCATCGGCGCCGGCTTCACTGGTCAGCCGAGGATCGTGTCGAGCACCGGTCGCGGCACCTCGGCACGAGTCTTCCGGGACTCCGGCACCCGTCTGAGTGTTCGCGTCACGACGCGCAGTACGACACCCCGCGGTGTGCACACGTTCAAGATCATCTTCGCCAACGGCAAGTCCGTGAACGTCCACTACAACCAGTTTTAGAGTCGTGCTCCGCCCGCCACCACGAAAAGTAGTGGCTTAAGATTTTGGCTCG
>Ga0208586_1000456_pt1 | contig 15191 bp, 18 predicted proteins | sample NGESurshal072012_6_FD_184471 | JGI IMG/M metagenome (GOLD analysis project Ga0208586, IMG submission 184471) | Arctic peat soil microbial communities from Barrow, Alaska - NGEE Surface sample 53-3 shallow-072012 (SPAdes) | ecosystem: Environmental > Terrestrial > Soil > Wetlands > Peat ... | reverse complement strand
CGATCGTGGCGTGCTGGACCGGCTCGGATTGAAGGCGGACGAAAAGCTCGCCGGCTTCATCCATATCGGCACCCCGTCGAAGCCGAGCGAAGACCGCCCGCGCCCGGCGCTCGCCGATATCGTGACCCGATTCTGACGGCTATAAAGCGCCTTCCGGTTCACTCGAATCGATGTTGCTTGGCCCAAGGCCTCGTGGTTCGAGACGCGCGAAGACGCGCTCCTCACCATGAGGGCCTGGGCTTCGCCCAAGGCCTCGTGGTTCGAGACGCCCGCTGCGCGGGCTCCTCACCATGAGGGTCTGAGACCTCATCCTGAGGAGCATCGCGGAGCGATGCGTCTCGAAGGATGAAGCCACTAATGCGCGATGACTTCGACTTCGCCGTCGACGCCGGTGACGACGTTGAAGGGCCGCTCGTACACCTTGCCCTCGTTCTTGGCGATGGCGCGATATTCGCCTTCGGCGAGGATGACGCGGGGGAACGCTCCGATCGATTCCTTGATGACGTCGCCGCCCGGCGTGATCACCGACCAGGCGGTATTGGCGAGGGCCTCGCCGCCCTTGTCGCTGACGAGCTTCAAGGTGATGACGGCCGCACGATGGCTGATGGTCACGTCGGTCAGCTTGCCGGCCTGAACGCGGATATCGGAGCGCACCACGGAATTGGCGTCGCCATAGTTTGAAACGATGTAGTAGGTCCCTTCCGGCAGCAGCGCGACTTCGCCGGCGGAGACACTCGGCACCAGCGGCGCGCGTTCGCCGACGTCGAATTGGCTGCCCTTGTAGATCGAAAACGCCACCTGGTTCTGCGGAATCCTGCTGGCGCCGACGCGGCCCTCGATGCGCAGACCGCCCGCCGGAAGCACGAAGGATTCGCGGTCGGTATCGGACTTCAGCGAGACCGGCCGCACCGCGCTAACCAGACCGAAGGCGACGTGGACGACATAATTGCCCGGCGGCAGCACGATGTTCGGCGCCGCGCTGTGTTCCTCGCGGATCAATTTGAAGGTGCCGGTCTCGTCCGGCCGGTCGGGAAACACCCGCCACACGAGGCCGCTGTTGATCACCGGCAGGTCCTTGCCGTAGCGCGCCGTCAGTGACAGCACCCCCTGGGCCGCGGTCGGGGCGCCCGGAGGCGGCGGCGCGCTCACCGGCGGCAACGCGGCAACGGGCGCCTGCATGAGTGGCGCGGGCAGATTGGGCACCGATGCCGGGCCTGACGGCGGCGCCAGGCTCATCGCGTCCGCCGGCGCTCCCGGGACCGATTCCGGAGGGACCGGCGGCGGCCGGTCGGTGAACATCTGGGCCGAAACCGAGGCCGGAATCGCCGCAGCCAGCAGGGCCAGCAGCGCCCATGCCGCGAGCCGGCGTCGGCCCCCTCCCGGTCCCAAGATGGCAAAACCCCCTGATGTCATGCCCCCTGCTCTTCACCGAAAACGCGGCAAATTCAAGCCAGCGGGCCAGCTTGCGGCGGCGGGCAATGGAACTTGCAAAAAGCCGAATGGTTATGCGGGGGTCGCGGTCCCGTCAAAATCCTTCGCTAGGTCGATCTGGCCGCGTCATAAACCATGCTAATTGTGAGTTCTGGCAAGCCCGGCCGGCGACGAATAGGCTTGCTCCCCAAGGAGAGTTCGGTGCTGGAGAATTTGATTGGGCGCGGCCAAAACGGCTCCAACGGCAACAAGGTAGGGCTCGGGAGCACGCGTCGGCCAGTGATCGGCCTGGCGCTCGGCGGCGGCGCCGCACGTGGATTTGCCCATATCGGCATTGTCAGGACGCTGATTGCCCATGGTATCGTGCCGAATGTCGTGGTCGGCACTTCGATCGGCGCCGTCGTCGGTGGCGCCTATGCGGCGGGTCATCTGGACCAGATTGAAGAGTGGGCGCGCAGCCTGCACCCGCGAAATATCCTCGGCTACCTCGATATCCGCCTCAACGGTTCGGGCCTGATCGGCGGTGCCAAGCTCGCTGCCCAGCTCGAAGCCGCGATGGGCCAGACCCTGATCGAGGAGCTGCCGCTGAAATTTGCCACGGTCGCGACCGAAGTCCGCACCGGCCACGAGATCTGGCTGACCCACGGCCGCATTGTCGACGCCATGCGCGCCTCCTATGCGCTGCCCGGGATCTTTTCGCCGGTCATGGTGGGCGACCGCTGGCTGGTCGACGGGGCGCTGGTCAATCCGGTGCCGGTGTCGACGGCGCGGGCGTTTGGCGCGGAGATCGTCATTGCCGCCAACCTGTCGAGCGACGTATTTGCGCACAGCACGACGATTTATTCCCACGGCCCCGCGGCCGAGGTCAGCGTGATGCCCGCGGCTGAAGCTGCGATCGAGCCCGCCCCACCCAAACGCGGCCTCAGCAAGTTTTTTTCGCCCGAGCGCACCGTGAAGCGCGAATTTTTCGGAGGCGGCGGCCGGCCGGGCATTTCCACCGTGATGGTCGATGCCTTCAACATCATGCAGGACCGCATCACCCGGGCGCGGCTCGCTGGCGATCCGCCCGACCTGCTGATCTCGCCCCGCGTCGGTCAGATCGGCTGGTTCGATTTTCACCGCGCCGATGATCTGATCGAACACGGCGCGCGCGCGGCCGAGCGCGCCATCGAGTCGATCCAGGAGGCGATCCACATTCTTGCCCCCGGCGGGACGGTCGACAAGGCGCCCTGATCGCGCCCGGTCAGGCGGTCTTGATATAATCGCGCAGCGCTGCCTGCTCGGCCTCGTATTCCCCGAGCCGCCATTTGACGATATCGCCGATCGAAATCACGCCGACGACCCGGCCGTCCTCAATCACCGGCAGATGCCTGAATTTACCCAGCGTCATCGTCTCCATGATCGAGGCGACCGTATCGGACTGCCGGCAGTTCACGACCTTGCGCGTCATGACCGCATCGACCGGCTCGTCGAGCGCGGCCGCACCGCGGTCGCCGAGCACGCGCACGACGTCGCGCTCCGACAGGATGCCCTCGAGGCGCCCCTTGCTCATCACCAGCAGCGCGCCGATCTTCCGCTCCGCCAGAATCTTGATCGCGGCCGAGAGCGTGGCCTCCGGCTCGACGCTCTGGACTTGGTGACCTTTGGAATCGAGGATTGCACGTACCGTCATTGCGGCCTCCCTGAGATAGATCGCTCCCGTTGAACGGGCGCGATCATTGTTCCCTTGAGTCTTCAATCAACAGAACAGCGTCGATCTCGTTGCGGGCGCATTCGGCAAAAACCGGCATCTGGTACGCTCACGGCCGTAAACCTTTGCGTCGCAAGGCTGCAGATGATGAATGAAATCGCGATGCGCCGCAAGCGACGATCAACCGGGATCCGCAAGGTCCTGCGATGACGCATCCGCAGCATTGGCGGTCGCGCGCGGGATCGGATCGAACAGCGAAAACAGCAGCAGGCCGGCGAAGAAGCCGCCGATATGGGCCTGCCAGGCCACGCTGCCGCCCTCGGCGCCGATCGAGATCGATCCGATGCCGAAAATGATATTGACGCCGAACCAGACCGCGAGAAAAGCCAGCACCCGACCATCGCGCAATGCGCGCGTCAGCGGAAGCGCCGGCACCCGGGCGGCGGCATCGGCATCGCCGCGGCTGAAGGAGAGAAAGCTGCCCCGCACGAAGGCAAACCGGATTGCCGCCGCCATCGTGCCGGACACCGACGCCGAGGCGCCGATCATCGGCGCCACCGCGTGCTCGTGGGTGACGAGATGCGCCAGCGCCCCCGCTACCGCCGTCACCGCCATGAACACAAAAAACCGGGTCGCGCCGAAGCGGCGCGCCAGCGCGCTGCCGAACGGCAACAGCCACAGAACGTTGAAGCCGATGTGGCTGAGATTGGCGTGCAGCAGCGAATAGGTCACGAAGGTCCAGACCTTGGCGCCGGCGCCGCCGGGAAAGGTGACGTCCAGCAGCGTTGAATCGTAACGCTTCGGGATAAAGCCGAACATCTCGATGACGAGATCGTCGATATCGACCGGCAACAGCATCCGGACGAGATGGATCACCGCCAGCAACGCGATATAGGCGGTCAGGGCGCCCGGCAGTGTCAGGATCGGCTCGCGCGGGGCTTCCTGCGGCAATTCCGGCGTCGGTTCTGGTGAAAATTCCAAGGAGTCGAAGACCTCACGCGGCGGCTCGAACGAGCGATTGCGCCCCAATAGGCGGCTTGGCGTGGCGGCGCAAGGGTGCAAATAGGTCTACCGAGCCGCCTTCCGCCGGGAGTGGCGGTTCGATCCGCCCCGAACTTCGGATCTGTACAATCGAGCCGAAATCCCGGATCACGTCGGGCAGGTTCTCCCCGATCCGAAGCATCGTATCGCCGACAAACCGATATGCCAGCAATCGGCATGGGGTGGCTGCCGTATGCGGCCGCACGCAAAAGCCGCCAAGGTTTCCCTCGACGGCTTGTGCCGTTGCGTTGTGTTTGCGTGGCGGCTTGCGGCGTCGGGCGGCGCTCGAACGCCGCCGTGCCTTGCCTCGCCATTGGGCGCACGTCCGCCGGTGCGTCGCCAATTTGTCGGGCCAACGATCCCCGATAGCGCATAACGTGTCACCGGCGACGATGCTGTTCAAGCCAGCGTTGCTGCCCTATCGATGAAAAGCAACGAAGGGAGAGCCCTGAGAAAGCTCTCCCTCGTTTGTGCTGATCTTTGGGCGCAGGGCCAGCCGGGTGACATCCCCACCCCTCCCCGCGCGGCGACCAAAGCTGTTGGAACCATCCGGTGTAACAACCCCGTCGGCCCCTGGAGAAAACCGCCGAGTGCTGCAATGCGGGCGACCTTAGCAGCCCCGCGCCGGGCGCCAATCGGGTCGTTAATTTAGCGTTAACGCGGCAGCGCGCCGGCCGATGCCGGACCGTGATAGGCTCGGCGGAAAGCGGGGCACCCCATGCAGCGGCGCAAGTTCATCGCACTTCTGGTCGCCGCCCCCGCCGTCTGGCCAGTTGTATCGCAGGCCAGGGAGCCCGATCGAATCCGCAAGGTCGGCGTTTTGTGGGGACAGGCGCACGATCCTGAATGGCTGGAGCGCTTCGCAGCCTTTACCCAGCAACTGCAGAAGCTGGGCTGGACCGAAGGAAAGAACATCTCGTTCGAGATCCGTCACGCGGCGGGAAAGCCGGATCAATTTCCCGCCATAGCGACCGAGCTGGTCGAGGCGAACCCGGATGTAATACTGGCGGGCACCGCGGGCCTTGCGGCCATCGCCCGCAAGGCCACCAACACCATTCCGATCGTTGTCGTGAACGCCGGCGAACTCGAAGGGACCGGACTGATAGCAAGCTTGCGCAGGCCCGGGGGAAACGTCACCGGCACACAAATCCTTTCACCCGAGTTGATGAGCAAGCGCGTCGAAATCCTGAAGCAACTGGTGCCGGCCCTCACTCGGCTTGGAATTTTGGAGCCGATCACGCCAGCCGGAATTACCACGCCCCACTATATCGAGGTGCTCGATGATGCCGCCCGCTCACTTCAAATCCGGATTCATCGGGTCGCGGTCTTCAGTCCGGCCGAGTTCACCGCAGCTTTTTCAACATTTGTGCAAGAAGGCGATCAGGCCGCCCTTGTCATCTCCAATCCGCTATCGTTCGCAAACCGGGCCGAGCTCGCCCGCGCCGCGGCACGAAGTCGCCTTCCAACCATCTATGAAGTGAGATCCTTCGCCGCCGCCGGGGGGCTCATATCCTATGGTCCGGATTTTGTGCAGCTCGCGCGTGACTCGGCAAGCTACGTCGATGAAATTCTGAGGGGTACCGCACCGGGGGAGCTTCCGGTGCAGCAACCAACGAAATTCGAACTGGTCGTCAATCTCAAGGCCGCCAAGGCACTCGGATTGACGCTCCCGGAATCGTTCCTTTTGCGAGCCGACGAGGTCATCGACTGAGGCTTCGGTTGCCGATCATTGAAACTTGATCATGTCGATGCTGGTCAGGGTGACCTTGTACACGATCGAGCTCGTCAAGATGTATGCCGTGGCCTGATCCTCATAGGCGTTGTTACCCGCCATTCCATCCACCGGCACGACCACCTTGAAACCGCGCAGTGCGGCCATGACGGAGGTGAAGAGGACGCCATTATGCGACGCGACACCCACCGGGACGAGGGTTGTGATCCCCTTGTCCTTCAGGATCTTCTGAAGGCCGGTATCCTTGTCGCCGAGCATGAACTTGTCGACAAACGATGTCACCACGGGCTCGTTGCCTTTCGGCGCCAGCGCCGGAACATAATCGCCAATCACCGGATTTGGGAACGTCGCCGGTGACGGGCTGGGGAACAGGCTGTAGATCACGGTGACGCCGCTCGCGCGGGCAGCCGTGAGTAGCTTTTCGATCTTGGGAATGGCAGCGACGCACCGCGGGCGTCTTTGCTCGTTACAGGTCTGCTTGATGATGTCGACCATGAGAATCGCGGTGGTCTTCGGATCAAGTGCAACACTTTCGAGTTTCGGCGGCGGCGGCGCCTTTACCTGTGCCCATTCGTCGATGATGGTCTCGGCAGACGACGGCACCGCATAACTCAATACTGCCGCAACTGCCGCGAGCGGCAACAGATGGCGCATCCTGAACATGGTTTCCTCCCAGGCTGTTTTTTGCCCAAGGGATCAATATTCACTGGTGCCGTCAAGCGTATTGCTCCTCAACCCTTAGCAGCAGGCCGGGCGCGTCATCCACCGCCTGGATCCCCCGCTTTTCGCGGAGAATGACGGATCGTGCCATCCCTCGGCAGCGGCGCGAATTGGTAAATTTAACGTTAACGACGCAAATGACCGCGTCCGCGGCGCGAAAACGCGCCGGCGGCATGGACGCTGCAAAGCCCCTCCTGCAAAACAAACACGGGAATGCGCGTGCGCGAAAGCGGGACAGAACTGTCCCGCCGGACCGGACGCCGGGCAAGGTAGAGGATGAAACATCCGTCGAGCCGCGAATTCTACACCTATTGGAATGACAAGCGGGGCGCCGCGCGGGCGCCGGACCGCAGCGAGATCGAACCGGCCGCGGTGCGCGGACTGCTCGGCGACATCTTTGTACTCTCGTATGATGCAACCGACGGCTACCCGTTTCGCGTCGCCGGGACGCGGGTTTGCGCCCTGCTCGGCTGCGACCTGAAGAATCGAGGCTTTTCGACGCTGTTTGCGCCCGACAGCCGCCGCCAGATCGAGGACATCATCACGGTCGTGGCCGAAGAGACGCTGGCGGCGGTCGCCGGCATCACCGCGACCGCGCAGGACGGTTCGCCGGCGAATCTCGAACTGCTGCTGCTGCCGTTCAATCCCCGCGCCCATGTGCCGATGAGTCTGACCGGATTGCTGGCGCCATTCGGCGACGGACACGGCCGGCTGCGCGACTTCAAGCTGACGTCGTGGCGCTATCTCGCCCACCCGGCGCAGCGTCTCGTTCCCCGCGCCTTGAAGAAACTCGCCGTCGCGCGCGGCTTCATGGTCTATGAGGGCCTGCGCTAGGCCCCTGTTTACAAAATTGCATAGCTTGCGGCCTGGACGTCCCGGTGCGCCGCTCCACGTTCCGGCTTGACTCACACATATCTCGGTGGTTATACGTCAATCGATAGCCAGCAGGTTATCGATCGCAAATGCCGAACGCTTCCGATGTGCTGTTCAGAACGCTCGCCGATCCGACCAGGCGAGCCATCTTCGAACGACTGTGCCGCGAAGGAGAGCAGTCGGTCGGGGCTCTGACGGCTCGGGCCGGGGTCTCGCAACCGGCCGTCTCGAAGCATCTCGGGGTCCTGAAGCAGGCCGGGCTGGTGCGCGACCGCCACGAAGGCCGCCAGACCCACTATAGCGCGCAACTCGGCGCCTTGGCCCCGCTGATCGACTGGACCAGCCAAATGGCCGGCTTCTGGCAAAGCCGGTTCGACCAACTCGAAGATCTGCTCAAAAGGATGGATCAATGAGCAATACTGCGACCGAAACGCGCTCCGTCATTGTCGAACGGGAAATATCCTGTCCGCCGGAAAAGATCTGGCGCGCGCTCACGCAACCACACCTGATCGAGGAGTGGCTCATGAAGAACGACTTCAAGCCTGTCGTGGACCACCGTTTCAATCTTCGCGCAGACTGGGGCGCTGTCGACTGTCAGGTCCTGGCCGTCGAGCCGAACAAAACGCTGACTTACACGTGGGCGGCCTATGGTCTCGAGAGTGTCGTCACCTGGACTCTCATCGCTACGAGCACGGGGACCCGCCTGCGCATGGAGCAGTCGGGCTTCCGGCCGGATCAGCAGCAGGCCTACCAGGGCGCCAAGGGCGGCTGGCAGCGGTTCTTTGCAAATCTGGAGCAGGTCCTGGCGCGGATAGGCTGAAGTCTGCCGGCGCAATTCAAAGCCAGGCCCTGTTGACAGCCGATGAGGTGCAAATGAAAAAGAGCGCAACGACCAAGGGCGAATCCCCTTCCCGGCTGATCGACGCGAGGATCAAGGAACTGGACGATTGGAGGGGCAAGACGCTCTCCCAGGTCCGCGCTCTGATCAAACAGGCTGACCCCGAAGTGGTCGAGGAGTGGAAGTGGAGAGGCGTTCCGGTCTGGTCTCACGATGGAATTATCTGCACCGGCGAGACATACAAGAGCGTCGTGAAGCTGACTTTCGCCAAGGGGGCTTCGCTCAAGGACCCCTTGGGATTGTTCAACTCCAGCCTGGACGGCAACGTCAGGCGCGCGATCGATATCCGAGAGACCGATAAACTGAACAAGGATGCCTTCAAGGCGCTGATACGCGCCGCCGCGGCCCTGAACAGGTCATCGGCCCGATAGTCGAATCCGGCACCTCACGAGTAAGCGCCGACCAGCCAACCACGCGAGCGGATTATTCGACCAGGTCCGGCCACGGCACGATAGTCGATTTGACCGTCTTCATCGCCATCGCATCCGCCACCGCGCGACTGACGCCCTCCTCGGTGAACGGATAGATCGTCTGCATCTCGAGCCAGGGATATTTGTGGCGCGTGCGGTAGAGCATGTCGACGCCGAGCGGCAGGTCGTTGCCGGTAAAGCCCCACGACCCCAGCACGTTGAGGTCCTTGGTGCAGATGCGGTGCCATGAGGTTTCGATCGAGCCCGCATCGGTGAACTGGCCCATCTCGACATAGGTGCCGCCGTCGCGCAGCATTTCGATGCCTTCCGGGCCGGCGCTCGGATGGCCGGAGCAATCCATCACCAGATCGGCGCCGAAGCCGCCGACGATGTCGCGCACCTTCCTGATCCGCGCTTCCGGCGTCCTAATCTGTTCGATATCGACGGTGGCTTCAGCGCCGAACTTGCGCGCGAGCTTCAGCCGCGGGGTCTCCGGCGCACCGACGCAGATGACGCGCCCTGCCCCCATCTCCTGCGCGGCGGCGACCGCGAGAATCCCGATCGGGCCCGAACCCTGGATCACGACGGTGTCGCCCCAGCCAAATCCACCCGCCCGGGTGGCGCGATTGAAGGCGCGGATGCAGGAGGTCAGCGGCTCCGACAGGGCGCCGAGCCGCAGCGACATGTCGTCCGGCAGCTTGTAGATCTTGGTGCCCGGCAGCATGTCGAGATCGACATAGACATATTCGGCCCAGCCGCCCCACAGATGCGGCGCCTTGTCGAAGCCGAGATAGCGGCCGTAATACACCGGCGTCAGGCACTTGTTGGCGCTCTGCGGGTAGTGAATGCAGTAATAGCAGTGGCCGCACGGCATCAGGGGCGGGATCATCACCTTCGACCCCACTTTGAGCGGCTTGCTCATGAAATCCTCGGCGAAGTCCGCGCCGACTTCGACCAGCACGCCGCCGATTTCGTGGCCGAGCGTAAACGGCCACGGCAATTGTTTCGGCCAATGGCCCTTCAGGATATGCAGGTCGGTACCGCAGACGCCGCAGGCGCCGACCTTGATCAGCGCCGCCTTCCCTGGGATTTTCGGCCATGGCACGGTGCGAATGACCGGCCGGGCGCCGGGACCGTCGAAGGTGCATACGCGAATGGGTTCCACCGAGCCAATCCTCCGGACTTTCCTTGTTGATGCCGCCATCGAGCACCGCTTGCCGCGGGTCTGCACCGGCGGCGCAAGCCTAAGTGAACCGACCTGCCAAGCCAATCTCGGCCTTGCAGGCTGCGATCGCATCCTCGCCACGGAACAAGCCGGTTTCACAGCCGAAAATGGCGTCACCCACATTTCATGCGACCGCCGCTAACCACCCATTAACCCTGCTGGCCGTAGGGTCGGACGACACCGAGCGGCCGGTCGTCGGATAGCGAAGATGGCGTTAGCGCACAAAAGATCGATTCTTCCGGCTGCCGAAGAGCGACGGCGCTTTCAACGCGTCAAGGTCCATCTGCTCGGCCGCTACATGCTGCCGGACCGACGTGAATTTCCCTGCCAGATCATCAATATGTCGCCCGGTGGGCTGGCCCTGCTGGCGCCCGGCATCGGCAATGTCGGCGATCGCGTGATCGCCTATCTCGACCATATCGGCCGGGTCGAAGGCAAGATCACCCGCATCATCGACAATGGCTTCGCCATGACCGTCGGCGCTACCGCGCGCAAGCGCGACAAGCTCGCCGCACAGCTGACCTGGCTTGCCAACCGCGACATTCTCAACCTGCCGGAAGACCGCCGCCACGACCGCATTGTGCCGCGCAACCCGATTTCGCTGCTCACGCTCGAAGACGGCACCAAGATGACCTGCCGGATCATCGACATGTCGCTGTCAGGCGCCGCCATCGCCGCGGAAAACCGGCCGCCGCTGAAATCCCTGGTCATGCTCGGCCAGGTTCAGTCGCGCGTGGTGCGAAACCTCGAAGAAGGCTTCGCGCTCGAATTCGTGCATGAGCAGCTCGCCGAAACGCTCGAAGACAGCGTTACCGCGCGGTAAAGCGCAGCGCACCGCAATTCCCCATTCTCAATCGGCCGCAGACCGCATCCGCGTTGCCGGATACCGCCGTTGCGCCTTCTGGCGTCGGCTGTTCCGGGTTAACGCGCCCTGCCTTTGATGCCGCAAGTGCATTGCCGGCGGACCTAAGCCGGTTAACGCGTAAAATTCGAATCGTTCGGAGTTGCCTCAAATTTTAATCGAATTTGACTCAAGTATAGATCGAATTCTCCGCGCCTTTTACTTGTATTCGCTTCAATTGTACTTGGCCGATTTAGCGGCGGCGCAAAACCTTTGTGTGAAAAGTGGTCCCAACAAGAAACGGGGGCCACAATGTTTGGGTTCAGGGGACAGGGGAAGGGATTGGCGATCGCCGCCATCCTGGTGGGCATGAGCGTATCGGCGAAAGCCGCGGACGATCACGCGCTGTATGCCAGCCTTGGCGATGTCACGCGCACGCCGATCGGATGGGTTGAGTTTTGCGCCGACAATCCCGGCGAGTGCTCGGGCGGCGCGACGCAGCCACGCGATATCGTGATGTCGCAGACGGCGTGGCGGGATTTGCTGCGGGTCAACAACTGGGTCAACGACACCGTCAAGCCGATGACCGATATGGAACATTGGGGCGTGGTCGAGAAATGGTCGTTGCCGACCGACGGCTACGGCGATTGCGAGGATTATGTGCTGCTGAAACGCAAGATGCTGATCGATGCCGGCTGGCCTCGGGAAGCGCTGCTGATCACGGTGGTGCGCGACAAGAAGGGCGAAGGCCATGCGGTGTTGACCGTCAAGACCGACAAGGGCGAGTTCATCCTCGACAACCAGAATGAAAGCGTCGTGGCCTGGACCGAGACCGGCTACCGCTTTGTCAAGCGTCAGTCGCAGAGCGATCCGAATGTCTGGGTCGCGCTCGGTGACGGCCACGCCGCGGTTGCCACCGCAAGCTCCCACTAGGGCACACGACAACAGGACACGCGACCCGGTCACATTCCCACCCCTCCCCGTCCCAGACCGGATCGCGCGCGGCCAGCCTTCCCCCAAAGGCTGGCCGCAACTTTTTAAGGCTACGGAAACGTTGGTTTTGTTCGGGTTTTTCGCCGCAACCTGTCGCTATTGCGCGGAACGAAACACGAAACGCGCAGGTCGAAACGTGGAAAACCCGTGGACTTTGTTCTGGTGTTGTTCGGGGAATTGTAGGTACTGGCCGAATTAGGCCGCTGCGGATTGATACCCGCCAACATGGATGCCCAAAGGTCCGCCGGGAGGTAAGCCCGGTGCGATAAGCCACTCTGCCACGCTTCCGCACACAAAAACGCCCCGCCCGCTGAAAAGCAGGAGGGGCGTTCGTGTTTGTGCATTTCCATCACCATGCCAGCATAATGCACCTTTTCGTGGATCATGCAAGCATCTATTGCTTAATAGCCAAAAATGGCTTAGGATGCTGGTATTAATTTGGAGATACCAGCATGGCTAAGATTTCTGGAGAGATGCCCAAGATTCTAGGGAAGGCGCGCGGTGGCGTAGCTCGAATGAAGGACACCACCAAAAAAGAGCGCAGCGAGCTTGGGAAAAGGGCCGCTGCCGCGCGATGGTCGGGCGAGATCAAGCGCGTTGCACATGGCGATGATGACCATCCTCTGAGGATCGGAGATATTGAAATACCCTGCTACGTCCTTGATGATGAAACGCGGGTCTTGTCTCAGCGCGGTATTGTCGTCGGTGGATTGGGTATTCGCTATGGCGGCGGATCGGTTAGAGGGGGTGCTGATCGACTAACGTCTTTTTTGCAGGGTAATGCCCTTTCTCCATTTGTTTCCAGCGAGTTACTCGCGCTGGTCCAGAACCCAATTCGCTTTTCATCCCCGGGCGGTTTAGCGCACGGCTATCCTGCAACCATTTTAGCCGATATTTGCGATGCGGTGTTGAATGCGCGGAAGGCCGGCGCGCTGCAAGCGCAGCAAATGCACATTGCCGATAGGTGCGAGATACTGGTTCGCGGCTTCGCCCGCGTCGGCATCATCGCACTCGTTGACGAAGCGACGGGATTTCAGCGCGACCGATCAGCTACGGCGCTAGCTCGCATACTTGAGGCCTTCATTGCGAAAGAGCTTCAACGTTGGGTCAAAACGTTTCCGCCCGATTACTACGAGCAGATATTCCGCTTGCGCGACATGGACTACTCAACGGACACAGTCCAAAGACCGCGATATTTCGGAGTTTTGACCAACGATATTATTTATAACCGACTCGCACCTGGAGTTCTGGACGAGTTAAACAAGGCAAATCCAAAGGACGAGGCGACGGGTCGCCGCAAGCATAAAAACTTTCAATGGCTGACAAATAACATCGGCTATCCCAAGCTTCGGGAGCATTTAGGTGCCGTGATCGCAACGATGAAATTGAGTACAGATTGGCATGATTTCAAAGCCAAGCTGGACAAGAATTATCCACGCCAAGGCAAGCCAACGCAGCTTTCGTTTGAATATGCAAAAGAGGAAGAAGAAGATACCGGCAAGGGCCTGTAACGAAAGAGGACGCCAACTGAGGCGGCACAAGGAGTGAAGATGACAAGCGAGCCGTTGAAGGTAGGCGACCAAGTGAGGAAGCGTTCGGGCTATGAATATCCCGGGTTCATTGTTTCAGTTTTTACAAATCGGGCGGGGGCGATCCGCTATGTCGTGGAGGCCGATCATCCCGCCTTCTCCGGGATGCTGCACATTTTCAACGGCGAGCAGCTTGAGCGCCGGTAATTTCAAAACTAGGCCACTGCCGAAATCAAAACAGGCCACTAGGGGTTAAAACAGGCCAGTACCGAATTGTTCGCGGGATGATCACGGCCTTCCTATCGGTCATGGCCTTCCCGCGCAGCCTATGCCGCAGCCTTGTCTTCCTTATCGATGCCGCGAGCGACAATCATCAAGGCATCATCAGGCAATGGCCGTTGGAGGGTTGGCTTCTTCCCATGGTGCCCGCATCCAAATGTCACGTTCCTCATCGGTGGTCAGAATTACCGGCATGGCCTTGGGATGGATCGGCTCGACCACCGCATTTGGCGCAGTTGTCAGAAAGCCATAAACGTTGTGCGGCCCCGGGACCGGTTTTGACTTGGTGCCCCGGTCTCCCCTGAATACGGTCCAGATGCCCGCGAAGGCGGTCAGGGGTCGGTTCTCTTCAAGCGCGAACCAGACCACGTCCTTTTTCTTGGTCTCCGGATTCGGCTCCGGGTATTGGCCTGTTTTAACCCCCTTGTGGCCTAATTTGAATTTCGCAGTGGCCTAATTTGACTTAGGCGATTCCTCGCGCTTTGGATGGTCCCCATTAACCCCGGAGGCCGACATGCAGATAATATTGCCGGAAATTGACATGCGAGGAGACAATGGAAGCCGCAGCATCGACGACGAAAAGGGCAACTTTGTTGGTCAAATTGAAATGACCAAAAATGTCGGTCGCAGCATCACCCTCTTTGGAAAGTACCGGGGCGGCTATAAAACCCAACAAGAGTGCCAAGCCTTCGCGGATGGCGTTGCGGCCGTCTTAAATCATATGACCAAGATGGAGTAAGGCCGCCGTCGCGCGGTACGTCGCGCACTACAATCGGCGCCGCATCCATGAAGCGCTGCGCACGACGCCAGCCAAGGCGCTAGGCGTGGCGGATCGGGCTCGGAGATTGCGCAGCTTGTGGACGCGGCGCTTGCCGTTGCCCCCGCGCTGCCCACTGAGACGCCCCCGGATCGACGGCGCAAGTTCACGGTAATTGAAGGTGGGAAGGGTGAGTCAAATTGACCCACCCCCCTTCTTTAGGCGCGTTCCAAGAGGCCAGCCATTGTCTTCGATACCTTGCGAGCAACAGCCTTGATTGTGGTTTCACTGACCGGTTCCCGCGAAACTGCCGTTAGGGCTTTCCGGGCAAATTCCTCCGCTTTTTCCATCTCTTGTCGGCTCTTTTCGCTTTGTTTTTTCTTCATGGGGCGCTGCCTTCGTTGGTTATTTCATTCCACGTTCGATCAATGATCAAATCCGCGAAATGGTTCGTCCAGTATTTCTGGGTTAGCTTATTGGATGCAAGATGATTTTCAAAATTCTTATCTACCTCGATGACGTTGACAAGAAACTGAGCAACGTCATCGCGCCTAATCACTGAGCCCTGCGGAAAGCGCGTCTTAGCGTATTGCATCGCTGCACGTGCAGCGGCCAACCAAGCGGCTCGATTAGCATCGAAAAATTGGATTAGCTTTGCCTTTTCCAGTCGCCGTTCCCAATAAAGTGTAAGGCTCATCACACAATCTCTGCGGCAAGCAAAATAGCGATAACGACCGACCAAATCAGCGCAAGCGACAGTAAAATAACAGCG
>Ga0208586_1000455_pt1 | contig 15214 bp, 11 predicted proteins | sample NGESurshal072012_6_FD_184471 | JGI IMG/M metagenome (GOLD analysis project Ga0208586, IMG submission 184471) | Arctic peat soil microbial communities from Barrow, Alaska - NGEE Surface sample 53-3 shallow-072012 (SPAdes) | ecosystem: Environmental > Terrestrial > Soil > Wetlands > Peat ... | reverse complement strand
CCTCGAGGACGACCTCGTCTGCATCGTCTCCAAGTCGTACTGATCGACGCGGTTTCCTGAGCCTTCGCGGCCCCGATCGGGGTGACGCCGAGTGCGTGGCCCGGTCCGTGAGCGACCGGTTCTCCGGTGACCATCGGCGCTCTCTTATTAAGAATGTTTGATGAATCTTGACGGCGTATGGAGTGGAATTCGATTGTCATCAGGGGCGAGAAATGCTATTATCATTGGCTACAGTCCGCTCAGGACGTATGGACTCGTTTAAGCGCGGGCCTCGGGCCCGCGCTTTTTCTTTGTCCCAACGTCCGAACGGCAGAGCGAGAGGAGACGGTCGTGGACTTAGAGACACCGCTGCGCTCCCTCCTATCCGAACTCGGTTTGGACCTCTACGACCTGGAAATGGTCAAGGGGACGCTCAACGTCGTGGTGACGAAGCCCGGCGGGGTGGACCTGGAGGCCCTGACTAAGGCCAATCGCCAGATCTCGGAGTGGTTGGACGTGAACGACCCGATCCCCGGGCGCTTCACCTTGGACGTCTCGAGCCCGGGGTTGGAGCGCAAACTCCGCACGCCGGCCCATTTCGTCTCGACCATCGGGGAGGTCGTCACGTTACGCGAGTTGCGAAGTGACGCGCCGACCCGTCGACTCGAAGGAACCGTCGTCGCGGCCGACGACACGTCAGTGACGCTCGACGACGCCGAGCACGGGCGCGTCGTCGTGGCGCTGGACGCCATCGAACGCGCGCGCACCGTCTTTAAGTGGGGCGCCGAAGCCAAGCCTTCGCCCTCACGCGCGAAGTCACCTGCTTCATCGACGAGGAAGGGAGGGTAGGCATGGCGAACTTTGAATTCCTAGAGGCGTTGGGACAGATTGCCCGAGACCAGAACATCGACGAAGGGGAGTTGCTCATCGCCCTCGCCAACGCGCTTCTCGCGGCCTACAAGCGCCGTCCCGACTCGGCCGAAGACGCCGAAGTGGAGATCAATCCCGAGACCGGCGAGATAAAGGTCTGGGGACTGGAGCTCGACATCGAGGGCAACGTCACTCGCGAGTGGGACGCCACGCCCGAAGACTTCGGACGGATCGCGGCCCAAACCGCCAAGCAGGTCTTGATGCAGCTCATTCGAGACATTCAGCGCCGTCAGATGTACGAAGAGTTCGCCAATCGCGAAGGCGACATCGTCTCGGGCACGGTGCAACAGAACGACAACCGTTACACGCTGCTCGACCTCGGTCGGGTGGAGGCCCTGCTACCCCAGGCCGAACAGATCGCGTTCGAACGTTACGAGCACGGCGCGCGCATCAAGGTTTACATCGTCGAGGTGCGCAAGACCAACAAGGGTCCCCAGATCGTGGTGAGCCGCACCCACCCGGCGTTGGTGGCCAAGCTCTTCGAAATCGAAGTGCCCGAGATCGCCAACGGCATCGTGGAGATCAAGGCCCTGGCGCGCGAACCCGGTCACCGCAGCAAGATCGCGGTGGCATCGAACGAACACATGATCGACCCGGTCGGCGCTTGTGTCGGCGCGCGTGGCAGCCGCGTACGCAACATCACGAACGAGTTGCGCAGTGAGCGCATCGACGTGGTTCCCTACAGCGACGACCCCATCGAGTTCATCCAGGCGGCCTTGCAGCCGGCGCGGGTGCGCGAGGTTCGACTAGACGAGACCGAGGGCATCGCCACGGTCATCGTGCACGATCAGCAACTCTCGCTCGCCATCGGCAAAGAGGGACAAAACGCCCGCCTGGCCGCGCGACTGACGGGCTGGCGCATTGACATCCGCTCGGAGAACGAGGGCGTCGAAGAGCAAGTGGTCGAAGAGGTGTGGACCGACGGCGACGTGGTCGTGGACGAGACCGTCGTGGTGGTGGCCGGCGAAGACGGTGCCAGCGCGGTGCTCGCGGTCGACGAGATCGTCACCGACGCCGAAGGACACGTCGAAGAGGTCCTCGTCGTCGAAGAGATCGAACTCGAGGACGCGGGCGCGTCCACCGGGACCGACGAGAGCGACGCCGAAGCGGTCGTGGAGGACGAGGCATAGCGCCGCTTCGCACGTGTGTGGTCTGTCGAAGGGTCCGCCCCGACTCCGAGATGATCCGCGCCGGGCGATCCCACGGTACGTGGTATCTCGGTCGAGGACCCGGCCGGGGACTCTGGTGGTGCGACGACCAGTGTTCGAAGGGACTGCGCGTGGGACATCTGGCTCGGGCCTTCAGGTCGAGCGCGAACGGGAGCGACCTGGGGGCCCTGCGCGCTTTGGAAACGGGTCGCGGTTGGCGTTAGTGGTGGTTGTGGAAGACTAGATAACTGTGCTCGCGAAAGCGGGTACGAGAAGCAAGGGAAGGTTTTGGCCCAGAAGAAGATCCGTGTGCACGAGCTCTCAAAGGAGCTCGGTCTCACGAGCAAAGAGCTACTCACGCTCGCCCAAAAACTCGGCATAGGTGCCTCGAGCCCCTCTGCGTCGATCGAGGACGCCCAGGCCGACCGGATCCGACGACGGGCCGACGCCGACGGTCTACGTCGCGAAGTCCAACCCGAAGTGGCCGCCAAATCGGCCAAGGCCACCAAGGTGACGGGCGCGAAGAAGGCGGCCGCCGTCGCGGCGGCGCCCGAGATCGTCGAGGCCCCACCCGCGCGCGTCAGCCGGGTGACCAAGCCCGTCGAATCGGTGGAATCGACGACGGCCGCACCGGTTGTCGAATCGGCGCCGGTCCCGGCGGCGATAGAGCCCAAAGTGGTGCGTAGTCGCGCACCCATCGTGAAGCCGGCGCCGACGCGCATCGCCTCACCGAGTGGACCGACGACCATTCGTCCCACTCAGCGCTCGGTCTCGGGCGAAGCGGGCGAGGGTGGTTCGCCCTCCACGCGGCCGCCGCTCAGTTCCACCGGCCGGCCGATTCCGCCGCCGCCCGGACGGCCCATGAGCGCCACGGGTCGACCGATCCCCCCTCCGCCCGGTGCGCGCCGTCCGATGTCTGCTCCGGGGGCTCGACCATCCGGTCCGGGGGGACCGCGACCGATGAGTCCGCGTCCCAATCCCGCCTCGCGTCCCGGTGGACCGACTTCGCGTCCCGGCGGCGCCGGCGGAGGTTTTCCCGGTCAACGTCCGAGTTCCCCCACCGGCGCGCCCGGTGGGCCCAACCGAGGTGGACCGCCGAGTCGCGGCACCGGGGGACCTCGCGGTTCGCAACGCAAGGCCACGCGCCGGCGCCGGCGCAACGTCGAAGAGCTGGAACCGACCCAGATGACCACGTGGCAGCCGAGCAGCCTTCCCGTTCCCGACGGCGAAGTCATCATCGAGCGGGGTTCGACGGCCAAGGACGTCGGACCGAAGCTGAACCGCAGTGCCGCGGACATCATCCGCTTCTTGTTCTTGCAGGGCGAGATCGTCACAGCCGTGCAGAGCCTGAGCGATGACATGATCGAGCTCTACGCCGCCGAAGTCGGCGCCAGCGTGCACATGGTCGATCCCGGCGAGCAGCAAGAGGCCGCGCTCCTCGCGAAGTTCTTCGACGAAGACGACCAGGACGACGAGATCCCCGCCGCGCCGCGACCGCCCGTCGTGACGGTGATGGGACACGTCGACCACGGCAAGACGCTGTTGCTCGACAAGATCCGCCAAACCGACGTGGTGGCTGGCGAAGCGGGTGGCATCACCCAACACATTGGCGCCTACCGCGTGCAGTGGAAGGGCAAGGCGATCGCCTTCATCGACACTCCCGGTCACGAAGCCTTCACCGCGATGCGCGCGCGCGGCGCCAAGGTCACCGACATCATCATTCTCGTGGTCGCCGCCGACGACGGCGTGATGCCCCAGACGATTGAGGCCATCAATCACGCCAAGGCCGCCGACGTACCACTCATCGTGGCCATCAACAAGATGGACAAGGCCGACGCCAATCCCGACCGCGTGCTCCAACAGATCAGCGAATACGGACTCGTCCCGGAAAAGTGGGGCGGCGATACGATCTGCGTCGAAATCTCGGCCCTGCAGGGCACGGGCATCGACGAACTGCTCGAACAGGTCCTCCTCGTCGCCGAAGTGGCCGAACTCTCGGCGCGCCCGAGCGGTCGCGCCGTCGGCACGGTGCTCGAAGCAAACCTCGAAGTCGGTCGCGGCCCGGTCGCCACCGTCATGGTCCAAAAGGGTCTGCTCGCGGTCGGCGACCCCGTCGTGGCCGGCGCCGCCTTCGGAAAGGTCAAGGCCCTCATCAACGACCAGGGCAAGCAGATCAAGTCGGCCGGACCGTCGACGCCCGTGCAGATCCTCGGCTTCAGCGAGCCCCCGTTCGCCGGTGACGAGATGCGCGTCGCCCACGACCTCGCCCACGCGAGGTCCTTGGCCGAGGCCCGCGCCCAACGCGCGCGCCTCATCGGACACCAGCCCGTCGCTTCGACCAGCGGCGCGCGTCTGGAGGATCTCTTCGAACAGATCCAGCGCGGCGAGACCGCGACGCTCAACATCGTCTTGAAGGCCGACGTCCAGGGATCGCTCGAAGCGTGCACCGAGTCACTGCGCAAGCTCGAACGCGATGACGTGAAGCTGGTCATCGTCCATCGCGGGGTCGGTGGCATCACCGAGAACGACGTGCAGCTCGCGAAGGCGTCCAACGCCACCATCATCGGATTCAACGTACGACCGGACAAGCGCAGTCGCGATCTCTCCGAGAGCGAAGGCGTGCAGATTCGCACCTACGAGATCATCTACAAGTTGATCGAGGAGATCGAGGCCGCCATGCTCGGGTTGCTCTCTCCGGTGTACGAGGAGATCGTCACGGGCGAGGCCGAGGTGCGCGAGGTCTTTCGCGTGCCCAAGATCGGCGCCATCGCCGGTTGCTTCGTACGAGACGGCGTCATCACGCGAGGATCGAAGGTTCGCTTCCTTCGCGAGGGGACGATCATCTGGAAAGGCTCGATTACGTCGCTGCGTCGCTTCAAGGACGACGCGCGCGAAGTGGCGTCCGGCTTCGAGTGCGGTATCGGTCTCTCCGACTACCAAGACCTCAAGGCCGGCGACATCATCGAGACCTTCGAAGAGCGCGAGATTCCCAGAACGGCCTAGCGCATGGCCCGTTCATCTGGATCACGTCATCCCTATCCCCGCTCGGCGCGGGTCAATCAGATTCTGCGCGAAGTGATCTCGGACGAAGTGACGAGGATCTCGGACTTCGACGACCGCATCGGCATCGTGACCGTGACCGGCGTCGAGACCACCCAGGACTTGCGCCAGGCGATGGTCTTCTTCGATTCACTCACGCCCGAGACGAGGCTGGCGCTCGAAGAACGACGGGCACAGATTCAATCGGCCGTCAACGCACAGACCCGATTCAAGCGCACGCCGAAGCTGTCGTTCATGGCCGATCCGGCGGTGGCCAGTGGTGAGGCGGTGGAAGAGATCATCCGTCACCAGAATCATGACGACCAGTAACGGCCTCCTGCTCGTCGACAAGCCCCAAGGCCTCACGAGCCACGACGTCGTGGCTCGCGTGCGAAAGATCCTGCACGAGAAGAAGGTGGGCCACGCGGGCACCCTCGATCCGATGGCGACCGGGCTCTTGGTGCTCGCCGTCGGACCTTCCACGCGGTTGCTCCGATTCGCCCAGTCCGAGGTCAAGCGTTACAGCGGCGCCGTCCAATTCGGCGTCGCGACGGATTCGCTCGACGCCGACGGTGCCGTCGTCGACAAGCGGGCCGTGCCGGCACTCACCGAGGGTCATGTCAATTCGCAGGCGGCGAAGATGCTCGGTCCCCAGTTGCAGACGCCCCCCATGGTGTCGGCCATCCAGATCGACGGTCAACGGCTGCACGAGCTCGCCCGACGAGGCGTGGAAGTCGAGCGCCCCGCGCGCGAGATAACCGTGTCCGGTTTCTCTCTGTCGCCTACGGACGACAACACCGTATGGCGGTTCATGGTCGAGTGTTCGGTCGGGACGTACGTTCGCGTGCTGTTGAGCGATCTCGCGCAACGACTCGGCACGGTGGGTCACTTGATCGAACTGCGACGACTGGCGAGCGGGACCCACTCGGTGGAGGACGCGATGACACTCGACACGCTCGCCGACACCGTCGAGCACGGCGGCACGGTACTCGCACCACCGGCGACGTTCGTCGCCGGTCTCAGTTCCGTGACGTTGAGCGCGGACCAGGCGCGCGCCATGCGAATGGGCCAGCGCGTCACTTTCGAAGAGCTCTTTCCGGGTGACGAGATCGCGGCCATGGACGTTGACGGTGAACTGGTGGGCATTCTTTCGCGACGCCACGATTCGTGGAAACCCGAGTTGGTATTGCCACCCGATGTCTCGACACGCGGGTAGTTTGCTCTGATGATTGTCGTACGCGATGGAGAGACGTCGAAGCTTTCGAACGGTGATTCGGTGATCGCTATCGGCGTGTTCGATGGATTGCACCGGGGTCACCAGGCCGTCATCGACATGTTGTTGCACTTGGACGGCGAGCGCGCCAGAGACGCCGTGCCGACGATCGTCACGTTCGATCCGCACCCGGCGCTGGTGCTCGCCCCCGAGCGCGAACTACGGCTCATCGGCACGCTCGACCAGCGCCTCGAGGGCTTCGAAGCACTGGGAATCGAACAGGTTCGCGTCGTGACCTTTGATCAAGCCCTCGCCAATGAGTCGGCGTCGGATTTCGTTGGTCGCGTCTTAGCCGCCGAGTTGCACGCCTGGGAGATCGTGGTCGGTGAGGACTTCCGATTCGGTCACGATCGAATCGGCGACGTCGCCTTGCTGAGCGCCGAGGGACAACGCTACGGATTCGGCGTCTACGAAGCGCCCACCTTCGGGGAGCCGCGCTGGAGTTCCACCGCGGTGCGCGAAGCCCTGGAAGCGGGGGACCTCGAGGTGGCCAACGCGACGCTCGGACGTCCGTTCGTCCTGCGCGGGCGCGTCGTGCACGGGGACGCGCGCGGGGGAGAGCTGGGTTTCGCCACCGCCAACGTCGCCACTGCGGCGTTGCAGCTGGTGCCCCTTCAAGGTATTTACGCCGGCGCCGCGCGCACGCCCGATCGCACCTGGCGGCCCGCGGCGATCTCGATTGGGACACGCCCGCAGTTCTACGACGACGGCCCGCTCCTGGTCGAAGTACACCTGCCGGGCTACGAGGGCGATCTCTACGACGCCTCGCTCGACGTCGCCTTTCTACAGCGTCTTCGCGACGAAGCGGTCTTCGCCGACGTCGATGAATTGGTCGCCCAGATCGGCCGTGATGTCGAACAAACCCTTGAGATATTCAAGAAAATCTCGGATCTCGGCTCGGCGCTGCTAGAATAGATGTTCGGTCAGCGACGCTGACTATGTGGGTCGTCACGTTGGCGACTTGCTACGAGACATCCGACTCATAAGGCAAAAAAACGTATGGCTGAGAAGCAGCAGATCATCAAGGACTATCAGGCTCACGCGACGGACACGGGTTCTCCCGAAGTCCAAGTGGCGATCCTGACGGACCGGATCGCTCACCTCACCGAGCACCTCAAGGTTCACAAGGGCGATCATCACACCCGCCGTGGACTCATGAAGCTCATCGGCCAACGTCGCCGTCTGCTCGATTACGTGCAGCGCGGAAATGTCGAGCGCTACCGCGCATTGATCGGCCGACTCGGCATTCGTCGCTAGCCGAAACGGCACGTTGACGCCGTCAACGCGCTCAACACATCCGATTCCTCGGAGGCCAGTGGAGAACAGTCGCGATTCGCGAAGGTTGCCCACTGGGATCCGGGCGGAGTGTTGCTAACCAAATAGGAGCAATACCAATGACTGACGCAATTAGCGTAAGTAGCCCGGTTACGGGCACCGAAAAGACTTTGAGTTTTGAAGCGGGCCGTCTGGCCCAACTGGCCGACGGAGCCGTCGTGGCTCGCCTCGGCGACACCATATTGTTGGCGACCGTCGCGGCCGCCAAGAGCGTTCGAGAAGGTATCGACTTCTTCCCGCTCACCGTCGACATCGAAGAGCGCGCTTACGCCGCGGGCAAGATCCCCGGGGCCTTCTTCCGTCGCGAGGGCAAGCCGTCGGACCAAGCGGTCCTCACCTGTCGTCTCATCGACCGACCCCTGCGACCTTCCTTCCCGAAGGGTTTCCGCAACGAGGTCCAAGTCGTCGGCACGATCTTCAGCGCCGACCAGGAGAACCCGTACGACGTCCTGGCCATCAACGCCGCCTCGGCCGCGCTGATGATCTCGGGCATCCCCTTCGAGGGACCGATCGGCGCCGTGCGCATGGCCTACACCACCGATGGTGAGTGGGCCCCGCACCCGACGTACCAAGAGGGCGACGCCGCGACCTTCGAACTGGTGGTCGCCGGACGCGCCCTGAGTGACTCGGCCGACGCCGACGTCGCGATCATGATGGTCGAGGCCGGTGGCACCGAAGGATCGTTCGAGAAGTACGCCGACGGCGCCCCCAAGGTGTCCGAAGAGGTGCTCTCGGCTGGTCTCGAAGCCTCCAAGCTATGGATCCGCGAGTCGATCAACCTGCAGCGTGAACTGGTGAAGAACTTCGTCGCCGTACGCGGACCGCTCGCGACCATGGAGTACCAGACCGTCGCCGACTACCAGGACGACGTCTACGAGAGCGTCCTGGCCATGAGTGTTACGTCGCTCACGGAAGCGAACAAGTTGACGACCAAGACCGCGCGCAACGAGGCGCTCGACGCCGCGACGGCGTCGATCATCGAGCACCTGAAGGACGAGTTCCCGAACCGCTTGGGTGAGATCAAAGCGGCCGTGCGATCGGTCACCAAGAAGATCGTGCGTAAGCGCATCGTCGACGAGGGCGTTCGCATCGACGGACGATCGATCACGGACATTCGTCCGCTCTCGGCCGAGATCGACCTCTTCCCGATGACCCACGGATCGGCCCTGTTCCAGCGCGGCGAAACTCAGGTCGTCAACGTGACGACCCTTGGGATGCCCCGCATGCGCCAGCAGCTCGACACCATCGGACCGGACGAGATTCGTCGCTACATGCACCACTACAACTTCCCGCCGTACTCGGTCGGCGAGACCGGCCGCGTCGGCATGCCCAAGCGCCGCGAGATCGGCCACGGCATGTTGGCCGAGCGCGCGTTGATCCCCGTACTGCCCAGCGAAGAGGACTTCGCCTACACGCTGCGCGTGGTCTCGGACGTCCTCCAGTCCAACGGCTCGACGTCCATGGCGTCGGTCTGCGGCTCGACGCTGTCGCTCATGGCGGCCGGGGTGCCCATCAAGGCGCCCGTGGCCGGTATCGCGATGGGTCTGGTCTACGACGACGGCAAGTACGTCACGTTGACCGACATCCTCGGGGCCGAAGACGCGTTCGGTGACATGGACTTCAAGGTCGCCGGCACCGCCGACGCGGTCACGGCGTTGCAACTCGACACGAAGATCGACGGCCTCCCGGCCGAGGTCCTGTCGAACGCCCTGGACCAGGCCAAGACGGCCCGGTTGCTGATCCTCAACGTGCTCACAAACACGATTCCCGAGCCCCGGGCGCACGTCGCCGAAGTGGCCCCGAAGATCGTGTCGCTGCAGATTCCGATCGACAAGATCGGCGAGGTCATCGGTCCCAAGGGCAAGGTCATCAACACCTTGCAGCAAGAGACTGGGGCGGACATCGCGGTCGACGACGACGGTGTCGTCGGCACGGTCACCATCGGCGCCAAGGATGGTCGCGCCGTGGAAGAGGCCCGTCGACGCATCGCCATGATCCTCGACCCGCCCACGCCCGAAGTCGGGGCGACCTATCAGGGCCGCGTCGTCAACATCGCCAAGTTCGGCGCGTTCGTGAGCATCATGCCCGGACGTGACGGCCTCTTGCACATCTCGAAGATGGCGCCGCTCAACGGTGGCAAGCGCATCGGACAGGTGGAGGACGTGCTCGAACTCGGTCAGGCGATCGAGGTCAAGGTGGACGACATCGACCCGCAGGGCAAGGTTTCGCTCTCGCTCGTCGGCGACTTCCCGGAGTCCGAAGAGGACGCTCGACCCCCACGCGCCCGCGACGGCGAACGAGGCAGTCGTGACCGTGACCGCGACCGTGACCGCGGTCCGCGCGAACGTGCGCCCCGTGAGAACGTCAACGCGTCTCGCTCCACCGCGTCGTCCTCGACCTTCGAGGCGGCCTTCGAGGCCGAGTTGGCCGACGAGATCGGCGACTTGGGCCCCGGTGGTCCGGCCTTCGTTGAGGGCGACGGTGCACGTCGCAGTCCTCGACCGCGTCGCCGATAGTTCTTCGACGCCCGTGTTGTACGGTCCGCGTGATCGTGCCGCACGGGCGTCGTGCTATTTCGTAGCGTGGAGCCAATGAGTCTCGTCACCCCCACGCATCAGCAGCGATGGTGGCGGCCTTTGACCAGCGCAGATCGACGCGCCCTCTGGGCGATGCTCGTGGTGCCGACGTTACTCTTCGTCATCCCGGCGCTCTGGGGCCATCCGGCGATTGACGGCGACAATCTGATTCAGAACTTTCCGCTGCGCGTCTTGAGCGGCCAACAGATCGCGTCGGGCCATCTGCCGCTGTTCAATCCGCTGGCGAATTCCGGCACGCCTCTCCTCGGGGGGCTCAACGCCGGGGCGCTGTACCCGCTCACGGTGATCTTCGTCTTCGTGCCACCGATCGCCGCGTGGATCATCAACTGCATCGCGGTCTACGTGATCGCCGCTGGCGGAATGTTCGCCCTGCTGCGTTGGCACGGACTTCGCACGTTGTCGTCTTTCGCCGCGGCGATGAGCTTCGCGTACTCGGGCGCCATGATCGGTCAGCTGGTCCACTTGGGCGTCGTCCAGGGCTTCGCCTTCATTCCTTGGGCCGCACTGATCTTGGTCTCGCTCTCGCGTCGACTCTCGCTCGAGCCGGCGACGAGCACGTGGCGTCACCTCACGAGGATTGCCAAGCCCTGGATTTGGGGCTACGCGCTGTTGTGGGGTCTCACTTTTCTGACCGGCGAACCGCGCGGCATCGCCGAGATCGAACTCTTGAGCTTGACGCTCGGACCGTCGATCTTGCTGATACGAAGCTCGTACTGGATACAGTCGTGGCGCGCTCGCGCCACTTACGTCGTCGCCCTCGCGGCGGGACTGGCGTGGGGGTGCGCCATTGGCCTGGTGCAGCTCCTGCCCGGGTGGTCCTTCATCGGTTTCTCGCAGCGTTCAACGATCAGCTACGGCTACTTCGGGGCCGGCTCGTTGGTGGTGCGCTGGACCTCGCTGCTCTTCGTGCCGGACATCTTCGGGGGGAACGGTTCGGGCGGACAGCCCAACTACTTCGCCCACTACAACCTGCCCGAGGTGACGGGCTACGTCGGCCTGTTGGCGCTGGTGGCGACCTTCGCCTTCATCGCCAAGTTGACGCGCCGGGGATGGAAGGGCCAGGACCGCGACTTCGTCCTCTACTTCGTGGTGCTGGTGGTCGGGCTGATCGCGACGTGGGGCTCGTACACGCCGCTTGGACACCTGTTCCGTCTCATTCCCCTGTACGGCAGCACGCGACTGCAGAGTCGCAACATCATCTTGGTGGACTTCGCCATGGCCGCGCTCCTCGGGTGGTGGTTCCATCGCATCGAGACCCACCGCGCCGAGGCGGCGCTTGAGGGTCGAAGAAAATGGGTCACGTTCACACCGGCGTTCGCCGTGGTCGCGCTCTGCGGCGCGCTCTTCATCTGGGGCGCGCCGATCGTCTCGTTTCTCGGAGTCTTCCCCCAACAAGAGGACCTCGCCCAGGAGATGCACCTCTCCTACGGACTGCATCTCGTCATCGCCGTCGTCGCGATTCTGGTACTCGTACGGTGGCGAACGTCGAAGCACTTGATGAGGATCCTGATGGGCGTCTTGGTGGCCGACGTGGTGGTCTTCTTGGTCCTGAGTGCCACGGCCCTGATTGGAGGAACGGGACCGACCGAACCTTCGCGCGCCAACGCCCTGGCGACTCTCGGCAGCGACGGACGGACGGCGTTGGTCGACGCGGGCGGCGCCCACCAACACCAGTTCCAAGCCCTCGGTGTGCCGAACATGAACGTCTTCACGAAACTGCCGAGCGTCCAGGGCTACGGCTCGCTGATTTCAACCATCTACGACAACTCGACCGGGACGCACCCGCAGGCGGCGATCAATCCCTGTCGCCTCGCCGATGGAACGTTCGCGCAGCTTCGACTCTCCGTAATCGCGGTGTCCTACGCGCAACTAAGCCACAACGTGAACGTGCCGGTGCCGTCGACGCCGAACTGTCGCATGGCCGGACCGACGAGTTTTACCGATCGCTACTTCGGTCAGCTCCTGCGCGTCCATAAGGTGTCCCTGCACGGACGAGGTGGTCGCGCCGTCGCTTCGGGAGAGGTCTCGTTCACATTGCTGAACGGCAGCGGTCACCGAGTAGGTCCGTCACTTAGCGAGCTCGGAGCGAACGAGATGACCTTCACGCTCAAGCGACCTGTTTCGGCGGCTGGATTCGAACTGTTCTCAGAACGAGGGAACTCGATCGGCGACGCTCGCGTACAGCAGATCTCTCCGGTCAAGATCACCTATGAGTTGAATTCGCCGATGCAAGAGGCCCTAGACAGTTCGCGATGGCGCCTCGTTGAAACCGTGGGGACCTTCTCGGTCTTTAGAGCGACGAACGTGAGACCGTCGGTCTGGTTGGCGACGTTCGATGGAGGTACGGCGGGGCACGTGAAGAACGCCGCCAATGGTGACACGTGGGTCTCCGTGCACGCCTATGAGCCCGTGACACTCGTTCGCTCTATGGCCTACCTCCCGGGTTGGCGCGCGACCGCGCTCGACTCCAAAACCGGCAAGAGCGAAGCGCTGAAGGTAACGCGAAACGGACTAGTCCAGCAGGTCACCGTCCCCAAGGGCGTCTGGGTTGTCCACTTCCACTATCACGCGCCGTACATTGAACTCAGCCTGGCCGCGTCGGTCGCGGGCGTGGGGTTGATCATCGGGGTGGGTGCGTACCTCCTCATCGACGACCGTCGACGGCGCACGGATAAGGTGCGGTCGTGAAAGCTCTCGCGATCAACGGTGGGGCCGGACGAATGGGTCAGATCCTCGCCGCCGGACTCACCGCCACCGGTCGCTTCTCGATCGGCGCTCTCGTCGATACCCGTCAGCCGCACGAACTCTTTGGCGCCACCTACGCCGCGTCCTGGGAAGATGTTGACGCCACCACGATCGACGTGGTCGTCGACTTCTCCTCACCCGAAGGCGTCGTCGAGTCGGCGACGTGGTGTGCCACCCACGGCAAGGGCCTGGTGATCGGAACGACCGGACTTTCGGACGATCAACGACGCACCGTGGAACAGGCGGCGACCAAAGTGGGGGTCGTCGTCGCGGCGAACTACGCACTCGGGGCCGTGCTCTCCGAGCGATTCGCCGCCATGGCCGCGCCCTACTTCGATCGAGTGGAGATTATCGAATTGCATCACGACAAGAAGGTGGACGCCCCTTCGGGGACGTCCATCGCCGCAGCCCAGGGCATCGCCGCGGCCCGCCAGGCCGCCGGTCTACCGGAGATGACCGATCCGACCATCCGCCACACCGTGTCCGGCGCGCGCGGGGCCGACACCATCGGCGGCATCAAGATTCACTCGGTGCGACTGCCCGGACTGGTGGCGCACCAAGAGATCCTCTTCGGGGGACCGGGCGAAGGATTGACGATTCGCCACGACTCCTTCGATCGACTGAGTTTCGTGCAGGGCGTGGCGCTCGCCGCCGACGCCATCGACGCGTCGCCTCGGCTGATTGAAGGGATTCAATCACTGATTTAGAAGTCACGGTGGATCAAACCGTGGATCGAGAGTTCGCGCGCTTGCCGCAACACGGGCCCCGATTTCACGAAGGTGCACGGTTGTGGATTCGCGGACGATGACTGGTAACTTTGAACTATGACCACTCCTCGATTCGGTCGCGTTCTCACCGCCATGGTGACGCCTTTTCGAGCGGACGGCACCATCGATTTTGACGTGGCGATTGAACTCGCGACGTACTTGGTGGGCGAGGGCTGTGACGGCTTGGTCATCGCTGGTTCGACGGGGGAGGGCTCGTCACTGTCGGATAAGGAGAAGCTGGAACTCTTCGCCTGCGTCGCGGGCGCGGTCGACGTGCCCGTCCTGGCCGGGTCGACCTCGGCCGACACGGCGCAGTCCGTGGAACTCACGCGTCAGGTCCTCGACACTGGCGTGACCGGTGTACTCGCGACCACGCCGAACTACGCGCGTCCCAGTCAAAAGGGCATCGCCGCGCACTTCGCCGCCATCGCGCAGTCCACGGAACTACCCATCATGCTCTACGACATACCTTCACGCACGGGACGAAAGATCGCGGCCTCGACGACGATCGACCTCGTGGCGTCGCATTCGAACATCGTGGCGATGAAAGACGCGTCGGGCGACCTGGTGAGCGCCGCGCACTACAAGTCCGTCCTAGGGGACGACCTCGACCTCTACAGCGGCGACGACTCGGTGTTGCTGCCCTTCATGGCCGTGGGCGCCGTTGGCATCGTGTCGGTCGCCGCGCACTGGGCGGCGCGAGAGTTCGTGCAGTTGGTGGAGAGCGTGAAACGGGGCGACCTGGTCCAGGCGAGAGCGGTCAACGAGCGACTCGCACCCAGCTACGCCTTCGAGTCCAGCGACCTCTATCCGAACCCCATGCCGTCCAAGGCGGCCATGCGCTACCTCGGATTCTCCGTCGGCCAATGCCGACTCCCGCATTCCGAGAGCGACGACACTCTCGACGCGGACGCGGCGAAGATCGTCGCCGCGCTCCAGGCATCGCGTGGCTAAAGACACCGTTCGCGTTACCTTCCTCGGTGGTCTCGGTGAGATTGGCCGGAACTGCGCGGCCATCGAACAAGACGGTCGCATCGTGATCGTCGACGCCGGGCTGATGTTCCCGGAGCCCACGATGTACGGGGTCGACCTGATTCTGCCGGACTTCCGGTGGCTCAACGAACGTAAAGATCGCGTCGACGCCATCGTGTTGACGCACGGCCACGAGGACCACACCGGGGCCTTGCGCTACTTGGTGAAAGACATCAACGTCCCGATCTATGGCTCGGCGTTGACGCTCGGCTTCGCCCGGCATCGCCTCACCGAGGCCAAGGTTGCCAAGGCCCTGACCTTCATCGAGGTGAGCGACGGCGAGAAGCGAAAGATCGGTCCCTTCGAAGTCGAGTTCATCCCCGTCACGCACTCGGTGCCGAGTGCGCACGCCCTGGCCTTTCGCACCAA
>Ga0208586_1000454_pt1 | contig 15271 bp, 20 predicted proteins | sample NGESurshal072012_6_FD_184471 | JGI IMG/M metagenome (GOLD analysis project Ga0208586, IMG submission 184471) | Arctic peat soil microbial communities from Barrow, Alaska - NGEE Surface sample 53-3 shallow-072012 (SPAdes) | ecosystem: Environmental > Terrestrial > Soil > Wetlands > Peat ... | reverse complement strand
GCTGCCGGACATCTTCCGCGGCATCGGGGTCAACCCGCTCCAGCCGGGCAACACCAGCCTGCTGCTGTGGATGATCATGGGTTACCTGGTGGTCACCGCCGTGCTGGTCGTCAGCTTCGGCCGGCTCGGTGACATGGTCGGCCGGGTCCGCATCTACAACCTGGGCTTCGCCGTGTTCAGCGTGTTCTCGGTGCTGCTGGCGGTGACCTGGCTGCACGGGACGCCTGCTGCATTGTGGATCATCATCATGCGCGTCCTTCAAGGCGTCGGCGGGGCCATGCTGATGGCCAACTCCAGCGCGCTGCTCACCGACGCCTTCCCGACCAACCAGCGCGGCCTGGCTCTCGGGCTGAACCAGGTGGCCGCGATCGCGGGCTCCTTCATCGGGCTCATCCTCGGCGGGCTGCTCGGCCCGGTGGACTGGCGGCTGGTCTTCCTGGTCTCAGTCCCGTTCGGCGTGTTCGGCACGTTCTGGGCCTACCTGAAGCTCCGCGAGATGAGCGAACGCCGGCCGGCCCGGATCGACTGGTGGGGCAACGTCACGTTCGGCATCGGCCTGATCGCGGTGCTGGTGGGGATCACCTACGGCATCCAGCCTTACGGTGGCCACACCATGGGCTGGACCAGCCCGTTCGTGCTCACGGCTATCATCGGCGGGATCGTCATGCTGGCGGCCTTCTGCTTCATCGAGACCAGGGTCCAGCAGCCGATGTTCCGGCTGCCGCTGTTCAAGATCCGGGCGTTCACCGCCGGGAACGTGGCCAGCCTGCTCTCCGGCCTCGGCCGGGGCGGCCTGATGTTCGTGCTGATCATCTGGCTGCAGGGCATCTACCTGCCGCGGCACGGCTACAGCTTCAGCCAGACCCCGCTGTGGGCCGGGATCTTCATGCTCCCGCTCACCATCGGCTTCCTGATCGCGGGACCGGTGTCCGGCTATCTGTCCGACCGCTTCGGGGCCCGCCCCTTCGCCACGGGCGGCATGGTGGTGGCCGCGGCCTCGTTCCTGCTCCTGGAGCTGCTGCCGATCAACTTCACCTACTGGCAGTTCGCCCTGATCCTGCTGCTCAACGGCCTCGGCATGGGGCTGTTCGCCTCGCCGAACCGGGCCGGGATCATGAATAGCCTGCCGCGGGAGAGCCGCGGGGTGGGCGCAGGGATGAGCGCCACGTTCCAGAACTCGGCCATGGTGCTGTCGATCGGCATCTTCTTCACGCTGATCATCCTGGGCCTGGCCGGGTCGCTGCCTGCCGCCCTCAACCACGGCCTGGTCGCCCAGGGTGTGCCGCGGGCCGACGCGGCCCGGGTGGCGGCCCTGCCGCCGGTCTCGGTCATGTTCGCGGCGCTGCTCGGGTACAACCCGGTGCAGACCCTGCTCGGCTCGGCCATTTCCAAGCTGCCGGCCAGCCACGCCGCCTACCTCACCGGCCGCAGCTTCTTCCCGGCCGTGATCTCACCATCGTTCTCCAACGGTTTGTCCGTCGCCTTCGACTTCGCCATCGCAGCCTGCCTGATCGCGGCGGTCGCCTCGCTGCTGCGCGGCCGCCGGTACGTGCATGAGGAGCACGGGCCTGGTGCGGACGGGCAGCCGGAGGCCGCCGCCGACCACGAGCAGGAGATGGCCGCGGACCACGAGCCGGAGGTCGGCGCGCTGCCCACTGGACGGTCTGCCTCCCTGGCCGCCGCGCCGGAAGCGTCCCGCACGGCGGATCTCCGGCGGTAACGCCCCGCCTGGCCACACAACAACGTCCCGTCCGGGGATCTGAACGCAGAGATCCCCGGACGAGACGTCTCGCCGGGCGCCTAGCCCGGCCGCTGTCGGCGGCCGGGCGGGCGGGCGGGCGAAGGTGGCTACCGGCGGCGCCCGGTGTCAGCCGCGAGCCTGTTCAGGGCCGCGACTAGCAGGCCAACCTCCCCACGGGTGTTGTACATGGCCAGGGACGCCCGGACCGTCGACTCCAGCCCATAGCGGCGGAGGATCGGCTGGGCGCAGTGGTGCCCAGCCCGGACCGCGATGCCGTCCTTATCCAGCGCCGAGCCGACATCCTCGGGACGGCATCCGTCCAGCACGAAGGACAGCACGCTGGCCTTCTCGGGAGCCGTCCCGATCAGGCGAAGACCAGGGACGGCCTGGAGTTCGCTGGTGGCGTAGCCGAGCAGGTCGTGCTCGTAGCTAGCGATGGCGGGCTGGCCGACCTGGCGGACGAAATCCAGCGCGGCCCCGAGCGCGACAGCGTCGCCGATGCTGCCCGTGCCCGCTTCGAACCGGGCGGGCGGACCCTGGTAAGTGGTCCGCGCGAACGTGACGTCCCGGATCATGTTCCCGCCGCCCTGCCACGGGGGCATCGTCTCGAGGAGTTCAGGCTTGCCGTAGAGCACCCCAATGCCGGTGGGCGCGAACACTTTGTGCCCGGAGAACACGTAGAAATCGGCGTCCAGGCCGCGGACATCGGTCGGCAGGTGCGCGACGGACTGCGCGCCGTCGATGAGGACCCGGGCACCGGCCCGGTGAGCCGCCGCGATCACCTCGCTGACCGGCACGATGGTGCCCAGGGTGTTGGACACGTGCGAGACCGCGACGAGGCGGGTGCGGTCGCTCAGCAGATCGGTGTAGGCGTCGAGGAGCAGTTGGCCCTCGTCGTCCACGGGGATGACCCTCAGCGTGGCACCGGCCTGCTCGGCGAGCTGCTGCCAGGGCACGATGTTGGCGTGATGCTCGAGGTGGGAGATCAGGATCTCGTCACCGTCCCGGATGTGCTGGCGCCCCCACGTCTGGGCCACCAGGTTGATCGCCTCGGTGGCGCCCCGGGTGTAGACGATGGTCTCGCTCGACGGTGCGCCGATGAAGTCCGCGATCGTGGCCCGGGCGGCCTCGTACGCGTCGGTCGCCCGCGCGGCGAGGGTATGGGCTGCCCGGTGGATGTTGGAATTCTCGTGAGCGTAGAAGTAGCTGAGCCGGTCGATCACCGCCTGCGGTTTCTGGGTCGTGGCCGCGTTGTCCAGCCAGACCAGCTGCTGGCCGTTGATCCGTTCGCTGAGGATCGGGAACTGGCGGCGGACCGTCTCGACGTCGAACGGCAGCATGTCCGGGCTGGCCGGATACGCGGCGGCTGGCCCGGGAGCGGCCAGCCGCTCATTGATGAAGTAGAAGGACGGCTCGGCCGCGCCGCCGCCTGGCCGCGCGAAAGCTGGCCCAGGCCACTGCGGCGGGGTCGCGAGCAGTTCCCTCGGCCTGGTGACCAGTTCTGGCGGAGCGACGGGCAATGGGGGCGCAAAGCCGGCCGTCGCTGGCTGCCGGGGTGGCAGGACGGCGGGCCCCGGTTCCCCCGGGAGGACGGCGGGTTCCCCTGAGAGGACGGCGGGCGGGTGCTGGCCGGGGAGTTCGCGGAAGAACTCGTTGGCCAGCCGGGTCAGGGTCGCTTCGTCGGGCAGCCCCAGGGGCAGCGCGCCCGCGCCGTCACCGGTAGGTGTGGTCGTATTCATGGAACTTGCCCACTTCGACGTCGTCCAGCACCGCGACCGCGTCCGGGGTGAGCACGGCGAGGGAGCAGTACAGCGAGATCAGGTAGGAAGCGATCGCGTTGCGGTTGATGCCCATGAACCGGACCGAGAGTCCCGGGCCCCGTTCTCCGGGGAGGCCTGGCTGGAAGAGGCCGACGACGCCCTGCCGTTCCTGGCCCACCCGCAGCAGCAGGACCTTGGTCTTACCCTCGTCCAGCGGCACCTTGTCCGACGGGATGACCGGCACGCCACGCCAGGTAATGAACTGTGACCCGTACAGGCTGACGGTAGCCGGAGGCACGCCGCGCCGGGTGCACTCCCGGCCGAAGGCGGCGATGGCGGCCGGATGGGTCAGGAAGAACGCCGGTTCCTTCCACACCTTCGTGATCAGCTCATCGAAGTCGTCCGGGGTGGGCGGCCCAGTCACCGGGGTGACGTGCTGCAGGTCAGCGGTGTTGGCCAGCAGGCCGTAATCGGCGTTGTTGATCAGTTCGCTTTCCTGCCGCTCCTTGATGGTCTCGATGGTGAGCCGGATCTGCTCCTCGATCTGGTCGTAAGGGCTGCTGTAGAGGTCTGAGACCCTGGTGTGGATGTCGACCACGGTTGATACTGAGCTGAGGAAATACTCTCGCGGTGTCTCCTCGTACTCGACGTAGGTCTGCGGAAGTTCAGACTCGTCGCGGGGAGGACAGGAGACCTCGACGGTCTCCGGGTCCTTGACCCGGTTCAGCCGGTAGATACCCGCTTCGACCGGCACCCACTGAAGCAGCCTGGTCAGCCACCGCGGGGTGATGATGTCCAGCTGGGCGGTGGTCTTGGTGGCGTTAGCCAGCTGGCGGGCGGCGGCGTCGCTGAGCGCCAGGTTGACAGGTTCCTCGGATGACATTTTATATCCTTTCCCGAAGCTCCAATGCTGGAATAGCCAGCCTCGTAGAGCCGCCATTCAGCGTGCGTCGAGGAGACTTTCTCTCAACAGGGCCGAACGTCCCGGCAAACGTAGACTTCCGAGTTCTCGTACGGGACCTTGGGTCCTGACCCCCAGTAGGAGCTGCAAGAAAGTCTTATGGTAGAATCAAGAACCATTCTGGAGCAGAAGTACTTTCTGTCTGTGACAGAAATAAAGCTGATATTTCAGATGGAGATAATCGGCTGGTAACTGCTAAATCACGGGAAGGAAGGGCAATGAGAATTGCCGACGACGTCACTCAGCTGATCGGGAACACGCCGCTGGTCCGGTTGCGGCGCGTTACCGACGGGGCCGGGGCGCAGGTGGTGGCGAAGCTGGAGTTCTTCAACCCGGCCAACAGCGTCAAGGACCGCATCGGTGTGGCCATGATCGATGCGGCCGAACGTGACGGGCTGATCGGGCCGGACACCATTGTGCTGGAGCCGACCAGTGGCAACACTGGCATCGCGCTGGCCATGGTCTGTGCCGCGCGTGGTTACCGCTGCATGCTCACCATGCCGGAGACGATGAGCCGGGAGAGGCGCCAACTGCTCCGCGCGCTCGGGGCTGACCTGCTGCTCACCCCGGGCCCGGACGGCATGCCCGGCGCCATTGCCAAGGCCGAGGAACTGGCCAAGAGTGACCAGCGGTACTTCATGCCGCAGCAGTTCGAGAACCCGGCCAACCCGGCGATCCACCGGGCCACCACCGCTGAGGAGGTCTGGCGGGACACCGACGGGGCGGTGGACATCTTCGTGGCGGGAGTCGGCACCGGAGGCACCATCACCGGAGTGGGTGAGGTGCTGAAGGAGCGCAAGCCGTCGGTCCGGATGGTTGCGGTCGAGCCGGCCGCCTCACCGGTGCTGTCCGGCGGCCCGAAGGGGCCGCACCCGATCCAGGGCATCGGCGCCGGGTTTGTCCCCGCCGTCCTCGACACCGCCGTGGTCGACGAGATCCTTCCCGTCGGTAACGACGATGCGATCAGCATGGCCCGCCGGATGGCCCGGGAAGAGGGGCTGCTGGTTGGCATCTCGTCCGGGGCGGCAGTCTCGGCCGCGGTCCAGGTCGCGCACCGGCCGGAGAACGCCGGGCAGCTGATCGTGGTCGTGGTTCCAGACTTCGGGGAGCGCTACCTGAGCACTCCGCTCTTCGCGAACCTGGAGGACTAGCGGTGCTCGCTGCGCTGCGCGCGGACCTGCGGGCGGCCAGGGAGCGCGATCCGGCCGCGCGCAGCACCGCGGAAATCGTGCTGTGCTACCCGGGGGTGCACGCCATCTGGGGGCACCGGGCCAGCAACTGGCTGTGGCGGCACGGCCGCACGCTGCTGGCCCGGGTCTGCTCTTCAGTGACTTTGCGCCTCACGGGGGTGGACATCCACCCGGCTGCGCTCCTGGGCGCCGGGCTGTTCATCGATCACGCCACCGGAGTAGTGATCGGGGAAACCGCCGAGGTTGGCGCGGACGTGACCATTTACCACGGGGTCACTCTCGGCGGCACCAGCCTGGAGCACGGCAAACGGCACCCCACGGTCGGGGACCGGGTGACCATCGGGGCAGGCGCCAAAGTACTCGGCCCGATCACCATCGGCCATGACAGCCGGATCGGCGCGAACGCCGTTGTGGTCAAGCCGGTCCCCCCGGATTCCGTCGTGGTCGGCGTCCCTGGCCGTGTGATCATGCGCGCGCACGCGCGGGCGTCGACCGAGCCTGTGGATCTCGATAACGCGGTGCTGCCCGACGTGGTGGGCGTCAGCCTGCGTGCCCTGCACGACAGGATCGAGGCACTGGAATCAGCGCTCGATGGGCACGCGGCGCCGCGGCCCGCCAGCCCACGCCCGGCGAGCCCACGCTCAGCCAACCCGGAGGTCTGGTACGAGCAGGACTTCTCCATCTGACCGCCCGCTGACCGGTCCAGGAAAGTCATCAGCGTCAGCACAAGGAGGCCCGTTCGCCAGTGCTGTCACTGCGGTGGTGACCTGGGGCTGGTGTGGTGCTAGCCGCGAAATATCGGCAAGTGCTTCCGGGGGTCATCGGGCAGCCGCTCATAATCGCCGAACCCTGCCTTCACCCAGTCGACCAACGCAGCCCACAACGTGGCAGACATATGCATGATCTGTTCATCATCGGCAGGATGGTGCACATCTACCGACCCAGGTGCAGCGGGCATTTCACGACGCTCAGCCCGGCCCGGGGAACGTTCCTGTCGGCGTGCTCGAAGCCGTCCCCAGTCATGCCACATTCCCCCTCGTCTCCGGCGCGGCGGATGAGTACACCCGCCGGGCGAGCTGGTCATCCCGTTCCAGGAGCGTCTCCAGCATGGCCGGGCTCTCGGCGTTGATGTAGTGCCCGTGGTCCGCGTGGAGCCGCGCGCACCACACTCCCGCGCCGATAGCGGTGGGCACTAACCATGTCTCCCAGAACTCCCCGTACGCCACGCGGAGCTGACCCAGAGCATGATCCGCGTACGTGTCCATCGCCGCCACCTCCACTGACCCGAGTCGACTGCCTCCGAGCAACATCATACAGTTCCATCCTCTTCCATAGTCATAGGCAGTAAAGGAGGGTTCTACCTGGTCAAGTAGGTTCCCGTCTTGTGAGCATCAACCGGGAGATCGCGGAGCCACCGTGGCGGCAGTTGTATGCGATCCTTCGTGCCCAGATTGAGAGCGGAGAGCTAACCGGGCGCGTGCCGGGGGAGAAGCACCTCATGCAGGAATACGGTCTGGCCCTGGCCACCGTGCGCAAAGCGACCAAGCTTCTCCGGGATGAGGGCTGGATCGTGACGGTGGCGGGGTGGGGGAGCTACGTGTCCGAGGACAACCCTCGGACCAAGCCGAGCTAGTACGAGCAGGACTTCTCGATCTGATCGCCGGTGACTGGTGCGATGGCGGCCTGCCCTAGCGTTGGGGGCCTCAGCAGGCACCTTCTTGGGGACGTGATGGCAGGCGACAGCGGCGTGGATCTGGACGGCACCCGAGCCCTGGTCACCGGCGGGACGAGCGGCATCGGCCTGGCCATGGCCGGCGCTCTGGCCCGGGCCGGCGCCAGGGTTGTGATCACCAGCAGGTCAGCGGAGCGGGCGGCGGAGGCCGCCGCGCGACTGCCCGGCGTCCTGGGCCTCGCCGCGGATGCCCGCGATGAGGTGTCGGTCGCCCGCGTGGCCGACCAGGCCTGGTCGCACCTCGGGGGCATCGATCTGCTGGTCAACAACGCAGGCCTCGGGATGCGGACGGTCAATCCACGGTTCATGGTGGAGCCCAAAGGGTTCTGGGAAATCCCGCCCGAAGGGTTCCGCGCGGTCATCGACGTGAACCTCACCGGCTACTTCCTGATGGCCAGGGAACTCACCCCCAGGATGCTGGACGCCAGGTCCGGGCGGATCGTCAACATCTCGATGAACCACACCACGATGAACCGGCGCGGCTTCGTGCCGTACGGGCCGTCCCGGGCGGGTGCGGAAGCACTGTCCCGCATCATGGCGGCCGACCTGGCCGACACCCCGGTCCGGGTGAATACGCTGCTGCCAGGCGGCGCCACCGAGACCGGCATGCTGCCCCCCGGCGGGCGTCCCGCCGGGCTCACCCTGATCGACCCGGCGGTGATGGGTCCCCCGATCGTCTGGCTGGCCTCGGCGCAAGCCCGTGACGTGCACGACGAGCGCATCGTTGCCATCGACTTCGAGGGGTGGCTGGCGAGCCGAAGAGCCGCTTTGCTTGGCAGGCCGTCTGCCCAGCCGGACACCTGATCATCTGGGAAGTCTGCTGCGACCGGCGGAGGGTCAGCCACCGGCTCCGCCCGGCGGCCTCGCCGACCGGAGCACCTCCGCCCTGCAGGACTAGTGTTGGCGGGCGTCGTCCCGGGGATGATCGCGATCGTGCGTTTCCTCTCCCGCATGTAAAAAGTTCTTATTTCGTATCGACCCGAAGGAGCCTCGAATGACTTCAAAATCGGCTTTCTCGCCCGAGGAGTGGAAGGTGGTGCTCGAGGGCCCGCCTAGCGCCGGGATGATCGTGGTCACTGCGGCGCGCGGAGGAATGATCCGTGAGTCAATCGCGATGTCGAAGGCCTATGTCGAAGCGCGCGCCGAGCACGGCGAGAGCGAACTTCTCGACGAGATCGTCGCGGCGAAGCCTGAGACGGACCACACGAGATATCACTCCGCCGCGGAACTCAGGGACAACGGGCTGAAGCACCTCCGCGACGCGGTGGCACTGCTCGAGAGCAAGGCAACAACCGGGGAGCTCGACGAATACCGGCGCTTCGTCCTCGCCCTCGCGGGCAAGGTCGCGGCGGCGCACAAGGAGGAAGGGCAGAGCGTGAGCCCCGCCGAGACGGAGGCGATCCAGGAGATCACAGCGGCGCTCGGGAGCACCAGTTCCTGAACAAGCCGGAGCCACATGCCGGACATGAGCTGGGCGGACACCATAGGCTTTCGCGCGGTGCCGCCGACATGCAGCGCTCAAGCTGCCTCTGATAACTGTCTAAGCTGGCCGGCCAGGCGAGGCACCCGTCCTTCTCCGCGTGCGGGCCCCGCGGTTGCGGGGTTAGCGTAAGCGTGTGACGATCGACCTCTTCGCAGGGCTTCCGGTGAGCGACTACCAGGGCGCGCTCACGTGGTATGAGCGGCTCCTGGGCTCCGAACCCACGTTCTTCCCAAATGCGACAGAAGCGGTGTGGGAGCTGGCCGAGCACCGCTACCTCTACATCGAGCAGCTGCCCGAGCGCGCCGGCCATGCATTGCACACGGTATTCGTCGACGACCTCGATGAGCGGATCGAGCGCATCAGAGCCCGGGGAATCGAGCCCGCCTTGCAGGAGACCTACGGGAATGGTGTGCGCAAAGTGATCTACCGCGACCCCGACGGCAATGAGATTGGCTTCGGTGGTGCCCCGCTCGAGTAACCGGCACCGTTCACGGAACGGACGCGCTGGCCATTGTTGGGTTGCCTCCTCCCGGTGGCGGTAAGTTCGCCCGCCGGGATGTCGAGACGGTCGTGACGGCTCCGACTCTATGGTGGGATCGTTTTTGGACAACACCTCCGAAGGAGTTCCGATGTCCGATACAACCACCGGGTCCGCTCGCGTGGTCAACGTCGCCGCTGGGGTTGAGAACACCGACCGGACAGCGCCCGTCCGCGACGGCCGCCACCAGGCGCTCGCGGTCCTCATCGGCAAGTGGATCAACGAAGGCCATACGGCCGGGACCGCGGAGATCCCGCCGGTTCCGATCCTCACCAGCGATGTCTACGAGTGGGCGCCGGGCGGTTTCTTCGTCGTGCACTCGGCCTTCGGGAAAATCGGCGATACGGCCGTCGGTGGCGTCGAGATCATCGGCGTTGACGGCGAGACGTGCCTCTCCACGTTCTACGACAGTTTCGGCAACGTCCACCGCTCACGACTGGAGATCGAGGGCAACGTGCTCAGGTGGATCGGAGACCGGACGCGTTGCACCGCAACGATCACCGGCGGCGGCATGACCCAGGTCGCGCACCACGAGTCCAGCGCCGACGGCATGAGCTGGACCGCATCGATGGACGTGACGCTGCGCAAGGTCGCCTGAAGGCGAGCCTTCGCGCAGGCGCCCGAAGCGCGCATGCGGTCCTCATGCCTGCAACGGATATGCACGATGATCGCCCGAAAGGTGAAGCGTGTCCGACTCGCACGCTCCGGCGACGGCTGATCTTTCGTGGGAGCGATCACTCGCGTACGTGACCAACGTGGCTGGCCGCCCGCTTAAGACCAGAAGTCGATGCTTGCCTGCGGGTCGGCTGTCGCGTCCCAGAACTCGGTCACTTTGCCATCGCGGAGATGGCTGACATTAGCGACCGGAACCTCGACCGATTTCCCCCCGCGAGAGGCCGATAGCGTGCACAGCGCAACGGCATGCTCATCGTTGGCGAGCACATCATGCACATCCAGCCGGAACGTGCCACCCGTCTCTTCGGCCAGCCTGGCGAAGAAACCGAAGACCTCATCCCGGCCGTGGTAGTCGCCGCTGAGCGGCCCGGCACCAGTCACGTGCCAGGTCACCTCGTCGGCGATCAACTCCGAGAGCGCAGCCAGGTCTCCCTTGGCGAACGCTTCGTAGCCTCGGCGTGTTAGCGCGACATTCGGGTGCTCACTCATGACTGCCCTCCCCTGCAGGCCCTTCGGATCCAGAGCCGTCTTTGCACCATAACCCCGCCGCCTGGGCCGAGCCGAGATCGGCGGCAGCAGATATGGCCGGCGGCTGCGCGGAATGCGGCAGATCCGCGCCCAGGCGTACCGGACTGAACCAGCAGCATCTGCAGGCCATACTGAACCGATGACGCAACCGTCGGCTGGGATCCGCTGCGCAGTCGCCGATGACCTGGACGGCATTCTGCGCGCCGATCACCTAGCGGCTCGGGGCGACCTCGAGCGGGCTGAGTTCCTGCGGAGCAGCCTGATGTCCGGACAGTGCGAGGTCCTCGTCGCCGACGGAGCCGTGACCGGCTTCGTCATCGTCAAGCCAGCTCACTTCTTCGGCCGGGACTTCATCGAGCTTCTCATCGTTGATCCCGCACTCCGCAGATCCGGCATCGGCCGGGCCCTCCTCCGGCACGCGCTCGCCACTGCGGGTACCACCCAGGTATTCACCTCCACGAACACCTCGAACCACCCCATGCGCTCATTGCTGGAAGCCGAGGACTGGTCACTCAGCGGCGGACTCGACGGACTTGACGACGACCCGGAACTGGTGGTTTACAAGGCCCGCCCAGCGAAACCAGCGCACATCGGCCACTGAACGCTGAGACGCGGACTCAAGGGCGTAAGAGAGGCTAGTACTCCCGTCCCGCTCGGCACCGCGCTCGTCCTGCACAGCGCGCCACCCCCCGGCTGTCGGTCACCGGTGCGATCATGGGCGCATGACGGCATGGCGTGACGTCGAACAGGCAGAGCCGGAATTCGCGCAGCGGGTGCGGGCGCTGTTCGACGCTCACAGGCACAAGACGATTGCCACCTTGCGAGCCGACGGGTCGCCACGGATTTCCGGGATCGAGGCGGCCTTCGAGGACGGCGAACTGGGTTTTGGGTCGATGCCAGACGCGCGCAAGGGCTGGGATCTCCGTCGGGATCCGCGGTTCGCCATGCACAGCGCCACGGTCGACCCGGTCGAGGGCTCCGAGGCGCAGTGGCCGGGCGAGGCGAAGATCTCCGGCCGGGTGATAGCCGCCGGATCGATCACCGAAGGGCCGGACGGCGACCGCTTCCACGCCGACATCGCTGAGGTCGTGCATACCCACCTCAACGAGAAGGCCACGATGCTCGTTGTCGAGTGGTGGACGCCCGCGCACGGGCTGCGAAGGATCGAGCGTGAGTGACCTTCAATCGCCCGCCCGGCTTGGCCTTCGGTCAACTGGCAAGGATGCTGCCAGGCGGCGTGGGCAAACGTGCGCGGACGGCAGCAGCGACCTCTAGGACGTCGACCGGGATAGCTGTATCCACTGTGACCAGTTTCCCGATTCCGACGGGCTGATCGTATTCTGCGCGCACGTCCGGCGGGACGCTGGCCTGCACATGAATGGGGTGGCACGTCCTAGCGCGGTCGCTATAACGCCGTGCGGCAAGCTCCGGGTCGCACTGGCAGTACACCTCGACCGGCTGCTCCGCCAGAGCGGAGAGTTTCCGCCGTTGGTAAGGGTCATGCATGCGCAGAGTCTGCCCGTCCGCATCCGCGGCCCATTCCGCGATCGCGGTGAACGAGCGGGCCCCGGCCACGACCGCGCACAGCGCCAGGCCCAAGAGCCCCGCCAGCTGGTGGCGCACACCCCGGGGATGCCGCGGATCAGCCACCCTGGCCAGCAACCCTGGTAACCCTGGCTGCTCCCCGGTGGCGCCGGCGGCCAGCTCAACCAGGTGGCCGATGGCAGGGTCAATCAGTGATGATGGCGGCGCGGGCATGGCCCCTCTGCGGTGAACCTGGCTGGCGTAGGAACCGCCATGATCACCACAAGGGCCATGCCTGCACTGCTACCCGCTCATCACCGGCGTGTCGCCCCAGAGACCACCATCAAGAATGACTTTGCCGACCCCCTGGGCCGGCCACCGATAAAGCACCCAGGCGAGACTACTGACCCTGATTGCTCGTAGCGACCGCCAGCCCACTGCCGAAACGTTCCGAATTTCCTTTACTCAGGCTAATCGCCGGTCTGGTCGTCTACTTCCGCGCCGGGAGCGTTGTCCTTCACCGACTCAATTCCGTTCAGTGCAGACTCCTTGCGCTCATAGGCCTCACTAGTCGCAATCACCTGCCCGTTGCGAGCCAGGAGATTGAAATGGTACTTGCCGCTTGAGCCCTTCTTAAGCACGAATTTGCCGGCCATTTTATCTCCCCCGGGCGAAGGTCGGTGGTAACTCTCTTAGCGTTGCGCTCTCAGCATGCGCAGTCAATTCATCCCAACCTCGGTATCGAGCCACGATGGGGTGCTCTGACCGAAATCAAGGCCGACCCCGAGCCTGCTGCCAGGACGGTGGGAATGTGCCCGGCATCGGCTGCCCTAAACGCCGCGCCGGCTGACCTGTCGCATGCTGGCCACGCTTCGGGTGGTCGACAACCCTGCGAGTGCCGGCGCTGGACATACCAGGACGCGCAGGAACGCAAGTGCCAGAATCCTCGTTCCGGTCTCCCGCAACACGGGGCGCACGCTGTCGTCGGTATGACCAGACGTTCAGATGGCCCCCGTGAGGTCACGCATGCTCGGCTCGGCGGATGTCCGTACCGGCCAGTACCCTCCCCGCCATGGCCAATTTCGCAGTGAGACTCGTCCACGGCCCGGGCTGGGATCCCGCGCGCCAGATACGCGACCAGGAGGGCTGGGATGAACACGCGGCCTTCATGGACGCCCTCGTCGAGGATGGCTTTGTCATTCTCGGCGGCCCAGTCGGCGACGGCGAGCAGACCCTGCACGTGGTCGAGGCCGCGGATGAGAACGACATCAAGGCACGTCTCGCCGGTGATCCCTGGGCTCTGGCCGGACTGCTGCAGGTTGGCGCGATAGAGCCCTGGGCACTCTGGCTCGACAGCCGCCTGGGAAATTCAGCGCACTGACATGGCATGACGCGCTCGCCGCGGCATGAGCGATCCCTTTTTGAAGATCGCCTGGCGGGCTTCCTGAATGGTGCCAGGCGCTGGCTGTTACAAAAGATGGGGTGGGTACCCGCACGCAGCGGCCAAGGACGTCCCGGTAAGGGTCCCAGTCTGCTGGCGGAATGCTCGCAGGAGAGCCTGATACCGGTGAGCGCCAGGAACCCCGCCGAAGTGGGGGGCGTGGTGCCCGGTAGCCCAGTCATAAAGCGGGTGAGAGCGGTCGCCGGCCGCGGCGACAGCGGCCAGGCTGCCCCGGCCACGGTGAATCAGGTGGCCGTCCGCGGTGAAGGGGAAGAGTGCGTGCCGCAGGCCGGACCGTGCTGCTGAGCTGACCAGGTCAAATGACGGGCCACCCCCATCAGCGAAGGGCCCGATACCGGGCCGCCAGAGCAGGGCCGGATTCATGAGCAGCGAGTACAGCCCGAGACTCCATGCCTGGTGCCAGGGGTCCCACCGGCCCTCACCGACCAGGGCAGCCTTCTCGCTATCCGCGGCGGCCAGGGCGGCTGAGAGCACATCGGGGCGTACCGCGACGACGTCAGAATCGAGGATCCATATCCATCCCGGGAGGGGCTCCGGCCGGGAAGCCAGCCAGGAGATCCCCTGGCTGAGGCCCGGGCCGTGCTGGCGGTTGACGTCATTGGCTAGCAGTACCAGACTCCAGCCTGCGCGGCTTCGGCCAGCAGCTCCGCCGCCCCGTCCCGTGATCCGTTGTCGACGATCACAATCTCCAGGGCCGGCCAGGTCACGATGGTGCGCAGCGACCACAGCAGCACCGCCGCCAGCTCCCGGGTGTTGTACGAGACGCTGACCACCGCAACCCGTTCACGGCTAGCCTCCGGCGTTCCCGGCCACCACACGACATCGCTGTCCACCCCTGAATCCTGGCCTAACAGGCACGCCCCCGCGCGCCCTCATCCCGGCTATGAGCGGACGTTGGTCGGTCGACTTTCACTGCATGCGGCTATTAGGGATTTGGTCGTTAGATCGGGCTCGTTCACTGTCCTGCCAGCTTCATGCTTGACCTTGATAGGTCTGTTCGGGAATCGGCCGACGTGAAGACCTAGAAGGTGCACCGGCCTTACGCTGTGGGCCGGTTGTCTCGTCCAGTTCGGCGACCAGGGACACGATGCGGCGGCGAAGCCAGGTGTGGCCGGGATCGGTTTCGGCCGAGCTGGTCCAGAGCATCAGCTGATGGGTCGGCTGCAGCGGCATCGGTGGTTCCAGTAGCCGCAGGGTTGTCTGGTCAGCCATGGCCAGGGCGAAGCGTTCCTGGACCAGCGCGATCATCTGAGAACCGCTCACCAGTGTGGGGACCATCCCGAACGCCGTGCTGAACTCCGTATTCCGCGAGATGCCAAGCCGGTCGAGCTGCGCCTCGGCGGACGTGATCCCGCGTCCGCAGGTGGTGGCCAGGTAGGGCAGCGAGCTGAACTGCTCCACGGATAGCGCCTGGCCGACGGCTTCGTTCCGCACGTCGACCGCGCAGAGGAGGCGGTCGGAGAACAGAAACGTGTGCCGGAAGCTCTGGTAGCCGGGAAACACGTCACGGGGCGTGATGAGGACGTCGGCCTGATTGTGCGTGAGCCGTTCGGCGTCGTCAGCGGCAGGTGGGGAAACCTGTACGCGGATGCCGGGCGCCTCGATGGCCAGCCGCGCTCGCAGCGGTTTGACCAGGACGATTGAAGTTACATCACTGGCGATGATGGCGAATGTCCG
>Ga0208586_1000453_pt1 | contig 15273 bp, 15 predicted proteins | sample NGESurshal072012_6_FD_184471 | JGI IMG/M metagenome (GOLD analysis project Ga0208586, IMG submission 184471) | Arctic peat soil microbial communities from Barrow, Alaska - NGEE Surface sample 53-3 shallow-072012 (SPAdes) | ecosystem: Environmental > Terrestrial > Soil > Wetlands > Peat ... | reverse complement strand
CGGGGCCGAGGTGCACGCCGCCGACATCGACCCGGCCGCGGTGCGCTGTGCGCGGCGCAACCTCGCGGCGGGCGACCGGGTCTACCAAGGCGACCTCTACGAGCCGCTGCCTGCGGCGCTGCGCGGCCGGGTGGACATCCTGCTCGCGAATGTCCCCTACGTGCCCACCGGCGAGGTTGGGCTGCTCCCCCCGGAAGCGCGGGACTTCGAGGCACGGGTGGCCCTGGACGGCGGCTCCGACGGCCTGGGCGTGCTGCGGCGGGTGGCCGCCGGCGCGCCGGAGTGGCTGGCGCCGGGCGGCCACCTGCTGTCGGAGGTCAGCGAGCGCCAGGTGGCCTCGGGCACCAGGGCCGTTACCCGCGTCGGCCTGACCGCCCGGGTGGACCGCTCCGAGGAGCACGGGGCTACGGTCCTCATCGCCACTCGGCCATCGCCGCGCGCGTAGGAGGCGGGGAGGTGGACCTAGATACACCTGCGTTCCGGGGGCCAGGGACACTGCCGGACGGCTCCAGGGCGGGCAGACTGGCTGGGTGACGCCGGCCAGCCGAGGGAGACCCTGATGAGCAGCCGAACACCGCCGCTGAGCAGTTCCGGCCTGCGCGGCCCGCATCCCCGGTGGATCGGTGCGGGCCTGGTCAGCGCCCGGCGCGGGCTGGGCTTCGGGGCGCTGATGCTGGCCGGGGCCGCCCTGCTGCTGGCCCTGGCCGCTCCGCTGCTGCTCGCCGGGTTGGCCGCCGGGCGGCTGCTGGGCCGTTCTGGGTCCCCTGCTAACTTCACAGTGGTCCCCGGCGGTGTCCCCCAGCCAGCCGGGCCCGGCGAACCGCTGGGCCGGCAGCTGTTCCTGGCCGCGCTGATCGTGCTGGCCGCCTGCGTGGTGTGGCTGCTGCTGCTCCCGCGCATCCTGCTGGCTATCCGGCGGCTGGCCAGCCTGACCCGGCGGCTGGTGGGCGAGTGGTGCGGTGTCCGCATCGCCGACCCGTACCTGCCCATCCCGGCCGCCGTCCGCGGGACCTACTTCCAGCAGCTGCGCTGGCTGCTCGCTGACCCGGCTACCGCGCGCGACGTGCTGTGGCTGGCCGTCAACGCCTGCGGGGGCTGGATCCTGGCCGTCCTGCCAGCCGGGCTGGCCACGGTGGGCCTGGTCGAGTTCATCGGCCCCACCACCCGCCCGCTGGTCGCGATCCCCCCGCCCGCTTTCCCCGGAAATACATCCTTCGTGCTGATCCTGCTGGGAATGGGGCTGATCGCGCTCGGGCTGGGCTCCGGCCCCGCGATGCTGGCCGGGTACGGGACGCTGGCCCGGTTCATGCTCAGCCCGGCTGGCCACGCCGAACTGGCGCTGCGAGTCCGGCACCTGGCCGAGACCCGGTCGGAGGCGATCGACACCGGCGCGGCGGAAATGCGCCGGATCGAGCGGGACCTGCACGACGGGGCGCAGGCCCGGCTGGTGGCCATGGGCATGACCCTGGACGCCGCCGGGCAGCTGATCGACTCCAACCCGGCCGCGGCGCGGGCGCTGCTGCTTGAGGCCCGCGACACATCAGCCAGGGCCCTGGCCGAGCTGCGGGACCTGGTCCGCGGCATCCACCCGCCGGTGCTGGCCGACCGGGGCCTGGGTGACGCGGTCCGCGCGCTGGCCCTGGACTCACCGCTGCGCGCCGGCCTGGCCAGCGACTTGCCCGGCCGCCTGCCCGCCCCGGTCGAGTCCGCGGCGTATTTCGCGGTCAGCGAGCTGCTGGCCAACGTGTCCAAGCACGCCTGCGCGACCCAGGTGTGGATCGATATCCGGTATGCGGACGGGATGCTCCGGGTTGGCGTGAGCGATGATGGCCGGGGCGGCGCGGACGCGTCCCGGGGTACCGGGCTGCGCGGCATCGAGCGGCGGGTCGCGGCGTTCGACGGTGTGCTCGCCCTGAGCAGCCCGCCAGGCGGCCCCACCGCGGTGACCATGGAGATCCCTTGCGCATTGTCATCGCTGAAGACCTCTTCCTGCTGAGGGACGGGCTCACCCGGATGCTCGAGGCCCATGGCCTCGAGATCACCGCGGCCGTCGACAACGGGACCGACCTGCTCGCCGCCGTGACCTCTGAGCGGCCCGACGTGGCCGTGGTGGACGTCCGGCTGCCACCTACCTTCACCGACGAGGGCCTGCGGGCGGCGCTGGCTGCCCGCCGCGCCGTGCCCGGCCTGCCGGTGCTGGTGCTGTCCCAGTACGTGGAGCAGCTTTACGCCCGCGAGCTGCTGGCCGGCGGCAGCGGCGGCATCGGCTACCTGCTCAAGGACCGGGTGCTCGACAGTGCGCAGTTCGTGGACGCGGTCCGCCGCGTCGCCGCGGGCGGCACCGTGATGGACCCGGAAGTGATCGACCGCCTGCTGCTGCGCAACTCCGGGGACAACGCCCTTGGCACGCTCAGCCCGCGGGAACGTGAAGTGCTCGGCCTGATGGCTGAGGGGCGCTCCAACGCGGCGATCGCCCAGCGGATGTTCATCACCGAGCGGGCGGTGGCCAAGCACACAGCCTCGATTTTCCTCCGGCTGCGCCTGCAGCCGTCCGACGACGACAACCGGCGTGTCCTTGCCGTGCTCGCCTACCTGTCCGCCGAGCAGCCCGCGGCCCGGGAGTAAGTGTCAGACCCGGCTGAGACGATGCCCGGTATGCAGCTCGGATCGTTCACCATCACGCCGGACGGACCGTTCTCGCTCGAGGAGGCGGCCAGGTTCGGGTTCGGCCAGCGCGCGGGCGGGGACTGGGACGGGGTCATGCGGCTCGCGTTCTGCCTGGATGGCTACACCGACCAGGTAGCGGCCGAAGTCCGCCAGGACCAGACCAGGCCAGCCCAGACCAGCCCAGACCAGGCCAGCCCAGACCACGCGGGTACGGTGCACTGCGTGGTGCACGGGCCCGCCGGCGCCGACCTGGGCCGGGTGCGCCGCCAGGTCGCCCGGGTGCTGTCGCTCGATCACGACGGCCGGGAGTTCAGCCGCGTCGGGGAGCGTGATCCGGTCATCGGGCGGCTCCAGGCCGCGGCCCCCGGGCTGCGGCCGCCGCTGTTCTACTCGCCCTACGAGGCTGCGATCTGGTGCGTGCTGAGCGCGCGGCGGCCCGCCCCGCAGATGATGCGGGTGCGCGAGCGGCTGGGCCACGAGCACGGCGCAGTCTTCGACCTGGCGGGCGAGCAGCTGCCGGCGCTGCCTACCCCGGATCAGCTGCTGGCCGTCGAGTCCTTCCCGGGCATCCCGGCGGATAGGTGGCCCCGGCTGCACGGGGTGGCGCGGGCGGCGCTGGACGGCCGGCTGGACGCGGACCGGCTGCTCGCCGAGGGACCCGAGCGCGCCATGGCCGGGCTCCAGGCGCTGGCCGGGATTGGCCCCTTCTACAGCGCGCTTATCGTGATCCGCGGCACCGGGTTCACCGACGTGCTGCCAGTCAGCGAGCCCCGGGTGCTGGATCTGGTGGCCCGGCTGTACCAGCTGGACGGCCCCCCGCCAGAAGCTGAGTTCCGCGCCCTGGCCCAGCCCTGGAAGCCGTTCCGGACCTGGGCGGCCGTGCTGATCCGGGCCGCGGCGGCACGGGTGCCCGGCGGGTCGGGAGCACCAGCCGGCGTTCGCTAGCCTGAGGAACGGTCCCGGCGGATCCGCCGTTGATCCCGGTGACGCGGAGGGAGAGCCCGGTGGCGATCGCGACCCTGATCCTGTGGGTGCTCACCGCTGCCGCGGGCCTGGCCCTGCTCCTGGGCGGAAGCGCGGCCAAGCGTGCTGCCGCCCAGCAAACCGTCTCCGCTCCTGCCCCGCCGGTGACGGTACCCCCCTCCGGCCCGTCGGGACTCCCCGACATCCCCCGGGTCAAGGTGCACGCCACCCCCGGCGAGCATCCGCTGCTGGAGTTCAGCCACCCGCTGCTGGGCCTGATCGGCCTCGGCGTCTGGTTCGTGTTCGTGGGCACCCGCCACGCGCCGCTGGCCTGGGCGTCGTTCGGCATCCTGGTCGCTGCGATCGCCGCCGGGCTCAGCTGGCTGGTCCGCAACATGCTGGCCGCCCGGCGCGGTGACCGGCCCGCCCGGGCCGGCTTCCCGCCCCGGCTGGTCCTGCTGCACGGGTTCACCGCCAGCGCCACGTTCGTGCTGGCCGTGCTGACCGCCCTGACCGCCAGCCACTTCTGAGCCGCTCAGAGCCGCAGGCCGGCCGTCTGCGGCCCAAACAGGGCCAGTATCAGCGCCGCGATGGACACTCCGGTGACCGCGATGGCGATCACCAGCAGGCGCCCCGGGCGGGCCCGCACCTCATGCCCGGGCATCCGGGCCAGCCGTCCCACGATCCAGACCAGGCCGCTCAGCACCAGCACCACCAACCCCGCGGCAAGTTCACGCTTGAGGATGACCGCGCCGATCGCGGCGAACGCGAGGGCGGTACGGGTCCAGGCCAGGTTGGTCCGGGCCCGGGCCAGCCCGGGATCGTCGGTTCCGCCCGCCCTGGACCGGGTCATCGCGCCACTCAGCCGGAAATGAGCGCCATCATGGCCGCGGCCACGGCGACCAGCGCGATGACGATGGCCAGGAGCTGGGGCAGCCAGGAACGGCGCAGCGGCTCACCCCGGCGCAGCGCCCGCTGGTTGGCGGCCCACTCGAGGTAGCTGCATACGGCCACCACCGCGCCCAGCAGGATCAGCGGGACCCCGATGGCGTGCCGTCCCCAGCGGATCCCGTGGAACGGCGGCAGCAGCTGGACGATGGCCAGCCCCGCGGCCACCAGGCCCAGGGCGGTGCGTATCCAGGCGAGGAACGTCCGCTCGTTGGCGAAGGTGTACCGGGCGTCAGGCTCATGGCCCGCCCCGGCCGAGGCGGGCGGGGCCGGGCTCGCGGGGCCGCTGGCGTCCGTCTGCGTCTCCTTCCGGTAGTGGGCCACGGGCACGTTTCCCCACATCATCCTCTGCGCGCGCGGCCGGGGCGTGGCCGGATGCCTGACTCGTGTGTCATGGACTGGGGGGCGCTGAGTCGCGGCCGGCGGCGAGAAGTTGGAAAATAGCTGCATGGTAGCTCGTAAAGTTCTCCAGCAGATTCTGCTGGTGTGCGCACTCGGCGCGGGCATCGCCGCCTGCTCGGGTAGCAGCAATGGCTCCAGCTCAGGTGCCAGTTCAAGTCCGAACTCGGCACCATCCTCCTCCTCCGCCTCCGCCACCGCGCCCAGCCCAACCACCTCGGCCGCCAGTTCCGGTACCACGGCCACGATCACGAAGAACTGGGAAGCGTTCTTCAGCGCGAAGACGCCGGTGACCAAGCGGGTCAGCCTGCTCCAGGACGGGCAGACGTTCGCCACCGTGATCAAGTCCCAGGCTGGCTCGGGCCTCGCGGCCTCGGCCACCGCCAAGGTCACGAAGGTGACGGTGGTCTCGCCCACGCAGGCCAAGGTGACCTACTCGATCCTGCTCGGCGGGCAGCCTGCGCTGTCCGGCCAGTCCGGCGTGGCCGTGCTCCAGGACGGTACCTGGAAGGTCGGGGTGGCCAGCTTCTGCGGGCTGCTGGCCACGGAAAACGGCGGCAAGACGTCTGGGCTCCCGGCGGCTTGCCGGTCTGCGGGCTAGTCGCGTGGTCCGCTCGGTAGGCGCGCCCGCCGAGCGGGCCCCTGCCCCGCGCCGTGGCAGCCGCGGGCTGGCCCTGGGCGTGCTCACTGCGGTGCTGTTCCTGACCTTCCTGGACAACACGATCGTCAGCGTGGCCCTCGGCAGCGTGCAGGCCGACCTGCACGCGGGCGTCAGCGCCCTGCAGTGGGTGGTCAGCGCTTACGCGCTGACGTTCGCCGGTGCCATGCTCGGGTTCGGCATGGTCGGCGACGAGTTCGGCCGCAAGCGGGTGATGCTGATCGGGGTCGGTATCTTCTGCGCCGGATCCGTGCTGGCCGCGCTGGCCCCGAATATCGGCCTGGTCATCGCCGGGCGCGCGGTCATGGGATTCGGCGCCGCGGCCAGCGAGCCCGGCACCCTGTCCATGCTGCGGCACCTGTACACCGACGAGCGCACCCGGACCCGGGCGGTCGGCGTGTGGGCGGCGGTATCCGGGCTGGCCCTGGCGCTCGGCCCGGTCATCGGCGGCGCGCTGACCGGCGTGTGGAACTGGCGCGCGATCTTCTGGTTCAACCTCGTCTTCGGACTGGCGGCGCTGGTCGCCGGGCTGATCGTGCTGCCGGAGAACTCCGACCCGGCCGCGCACCGCGTGGATATCCTCGGGACGGTCCTGGGGGCCGCCGCCCTGACCGCTTTCGTGTTCGCGGTGATCGGCGCGGAGAACACCGGCTTCGCCGCACCCAGCGTGCTCACCCTGCTCTGCCTGAGCGTGGTGGCCGCGGCAGCGTTCTTCTGGTGGGAGAGCCGGGCCGCCCACCCCCTCCTCGACCTGCGGTTCCTCCGTATGCCGACGTTCCTGACCGCCAATGTGGTCGCGTTCTGCGCCTACTTCGCGACGTTCGCGGTCTTCTTCTTCACCGCCCTGTACCTCGAGGAGGTCGTCGGGGACACCGGGTACCAGATCGCGCTGGCCTTCCTGCCGATGACCGTGCTGATGATCGCCGCGTCCCTGCTCGCCGGGCGGTGGACCGACCCGTCCGGGCCGCGCTGGTCGATCTTCATCGGCTGCCTGACGTTCGGGGCCGGGCTGCTGCTGACCACGCTCACGCTCAGCCCGCACCCCGCCTACCTGCCGCTCGCCGCGGCCCTCGCGCTGACCGGCGTGGGCATCGGCGCGACCGTGGTCCCGATCACGTCGGCGGCCCTGTCCGCGGTCCCGCCGGCCCGGTCCGGCATGGCCGCCTCCGCCACCAACACCAGCCGGGAGATCGGGGCGGTGACCGGCGTGGCGATCCTGGGCGCCCTGGTCAACGCGCAACTACGGTCCAGCCTGACCAGCCAGCTGAAGCACCTCGGCATCCCGGCGAACTTCCAGTCCATCGTCATCCACGCCGTCGAAACCGGCGGTGTTCCCTCCAACGGGAACACCAAGGGCGCGGGCGGTGCGGCCGGAGCGGGCCAGGGCTCGCTAGTGCAGGAAGTGATCCACGCGGCGTACAGTGCGTTTTACGCAGGATTGCACGCCGCGCTCCTGCTCTCGGCCTTCCTGGTGCTAGCCGCCGGGCTCTTCACGTTCGTGCTCCTCGGCCGCCGGGCCGCCCGCTCTGACCGGGTCTGACCGGGCATGTCCGGGACCTGCGGGCAGATTGGCGGGTGGCGGACCGTGGCTAGTGCGGCCCCCACGGCACACAGCGGCGCGCTGGGTCTCGCCACGCTCCTGACCTGGATGTTCACCGCCGGAATCGGCGCCTACATGCTCCGGTCCCTGGTGATCCACGGTGCCCTGCGCCGGCAGCGCTCGGTCCGGGACGGCCTGTCCCCCCGGGTCCTGTACGGGCACTTCAGCCTGGCCCTCACCGGCCTGGTGGTCTGGGCCGTCTTCGTGGCCACCGGCTGGAGCCCGCTGACCTGGGTGGCCGTGGTCCTGCTGACCCCGGCGATCGGCCTGGGCATCTGCACAGTGACGTTGTGGACCCCGTATCCCCGGCCGGCCGGGGAGCCCGCAGCGGACCCGGCGGACCCGGGCCTTCCGGAGGCTGACCGCCCCGGGCGCGGTTCGCAGAGCGCGGCCCTGTTCCCGCCGCCCGCCCACGACGCCGTACACGGCCGGCTCACGGACGCCACGCTGGCCCGCGCGCTTACCGACGAGGCCCTGGCGGCGCGGCTCGTCGACGAGGTGATCGCCAGCCTGCCCGCGGGCGCGTCCCCCCGGCCCCGCAAGCCCCGGGTGTACCCGGCGGCGGTCATCCCGTTCGGGCACGGGCTGGCCGCCCTGGCCACGTTCGTGATGGCCGTGGTGACAGCGATCGGCAGCCGGTGACGAGGGGACGTTCGTCGTGAACCTGTCCGAGATCCGTGAGCTCGTCCGCGTCGCCCGGGGCGACGCGCCGTACGGCGTGCGGGCCCTGGCCCGCTGTTACAGCATCGGCGACCTTCGCCGCCTGGCCCGGCTGCGGCTGCCCGCCGCCGCGGTCGGCTATCTCGAGGGCGGCGGCGAGGACGAGTGGACGCTGCGCCGTAACCGCGCGGCGTTCAGCGAGGTGGAACTGGTTCCCCGGGTCCTGCGGGATGTCAGCCGGCCGGATACGTCCACGACGGTCCTGGGCACGCGGATCCCGCTGCCACTCGCCCTCTCGCCGGTCGGCTCGCCGCGGATGTTCCATCACGACGGTGAGCTCGCGGTGGCACGCGCGGCCAGCCAGGCCGGGCTGCCCTACGGTGTCTCGACGCTCGCCACGCAGTCGCTCGAAGCCATCGCCGGCGCCGCCCAGGGCAGCCCGCTGTGGTTCCAGCTCTACCTCTGGGGCGACCGGTCCGCCGCCAGGAAGCTGATCGCGCAGGCCCGGGTGGCCGGGTACCAGGCTCTCCTGCTGACCGCCGACACCGCCGTGCGCTCCAAACGGGAACGCGAGCTGCGGCACGGCATCGTGCTGCCCACCCCGGAGCTGACGCTGCGCACGGTCGCCAACGGCGCCCGCCACCCTGCCTGGGCCTGGCACTTCCTGACCTCGCCGGCGCTGGGGTTCCCCAACCTCTCGATGAACGGGCCGACCTCCCGGCAACGGCTCAGCGAGATGTTCGACGGCACGGTGGGCTGGGCGGATCTCGGCTGGATCCGCCAGGAGTGGGACGGCCCCATCGCCCTGAAGGGCGTGCTGAGTCCCGACGACGCCCGGCGGGCCGCCGACGCCGGAGCCGACGCCGTCATCGTCTCCAACCACGGCGGACGGCAGCTGGATCACGTCCCCGCGGCCCTCGAGGCCCTGCCCGGCATCGCCGACGCGGTCGGGGACCGGGTCGAGGTGCTCTTCGATTCGGGGATCCGGCGGGGCAGCGACATCGTCACCGCCCTGGCGCTCGGCGCCCGGGCGGTCCTGGTCGGCCGCGCTCATCTTTACGGGCTCGCAGCGGCCGGGGAGGCGGGGGTCCGGCACGCGATCGACATCCTCGGCGACGAACTGCGGACCACCATGTCCCTGTGCGGCGCGGCGACCCTCGCGGACCTCGACCGGTCCCTGCTCCGGGCGGCCCGACCAGGGTGGTATCAGCCGGGCAGCTGACGCTGACGCTCTTCGAGCTGCCGGAAGATATCGCTGTAGCTCCCGCGCATGTCGTGCGGCACGCGCCAGACATCCACGGTCCCGAACCAGCCGAGAACGCGGACCCGCACCACCGGGGCGTCCGGGCGGCCGGTATCGCGGCCCCACTCGCGGCGGTGACCGAAGATGGTCAGCCCGCTGACGTCGACGCTCACGCCTTCCGGCACGTATATATCCGCGTTACCGAGAGCCACGAGGACGGTTACGGCGGTCTGCGGCCCGTCGATGGTGGCTTCGCGCAGATCCAGGTCCAGGTCGCCGAGAGCGCTGGTGGCGAGGGTCCACCGGCGCAGCCGCAACGGTCCGCGCCGCGCGACATGACCGAGCAGCGCGGTAGTGAAGCGCGCTGGCTTGCGGCCGGGACGGGAGATGCGGGAGGGCACGGCGGGCAGGTCTTCCTGGACACGCGCCAGTTCGCTACCCACCCGGGCCTGGAGGGCCGCCTCAACCCGTTCGGAGAATTCGTCCAGCGTGAGGCGGCCCGCGAGCAGGTGCTCGCGGAGCACAACCACGGCCTGCTCGCGTTCGGCATCCGACACCCGGATCGACGCGTCGTCCATAATCGCCACGCTAGACCACGGCCGAGCCGCGTTCCATGTCCTGATTCCGGCGCGCGGCCTGGGAGGCGCCGGGATCAGTCGCTGAGCAGGTGCCGGAAGTAGGCGCCCGGGTCGGCCAGGAACCCGCGCCAGGCGCCGACAATATGCAGGTCCTCCCACCGGGACGTGCGGATGCCCCAGTCGCCTAGCTCCCAGATGGCCGCGCCGGGAACAGCGGCGACGATCGGCGAGTGGGTGGCCACGACAGCCTGCGACCCTTCAGCGGCCAGGTCGTGCAGCAGGCCGGCCAGCCCGAGGCTGGCCGTGAACGACAGCGGCGCGTCCGGCTCGTCCATCAGGTAGAACCCCGGCTGGTTGACCCTGGTGCGCAGGATCTCCAGGAAACCCTCCCCGTGGCTCAGCTCATGGAAGCGCTCCTGGGCCCGCCCAGGGTGCTCTTCCAGATAGGTGTAGAGGCTGTGCATGGTGTCCGCGCGGAGGAAGTAAGACCAGCGGGGCCGGAGAGGACCGCGCTCGACGATCAGCTGCGCGCCGGCCCCCGGTTCGCTGTCCCTGAGACGGAACAGCTGGGCCTGGGCCGAGCCGCCCTGCGGGTTGAACCCGCACGCCTCGGCCAGCAGCTCCATGACGGTGGATTTCCCGGAACCGTTCTCCCCCACCAGCACGGTCAGCCCGGCGGGCAGTTCCAGGCCCTCGCAGAGCAGCTGTTCCACCGCCGGGACCGTGGCTGGCCACCTGGAGGTGTCGACCCGGATGCCCGGATCGGGGCGGATCACGCGGACCGCGCGATCGTCTCCCTCCCACCCCGCATTCTCGCTGCTGGCCACAATCCCATCTTGCCGTGCCCCTCCGACACGGCACGCGGTCCGGCCCTCCGGCGTGATCGCCGCAGATGAGGGTCACGCGGTGACCAGCGCCAGATGGCCGCCGCGGCGCAGAACGCGGCGCATCTCGCCTAGGACCGTCATGGTCTCGTCCAGAGGCACGTGCAGCAGCGCCGCGCAGCACCAGATCCCATCCAGGCTCCCGCCGGTGAGCGGCAGGCACGCAGGCCGGCCTGGACCGCACGGCCGGGGAGCGCCCTCGCCGCGATGGCCAGCATGCCCGCCGAGCGGTCGATGCCGGTGACGCGATGCCCCGCGTCCGCGAACGCCGCACCATCGCGGGCCGGGCCGCAGCCCAGATCGGCGATGTCGGCTGCGCGGGGAAGCCGGAAAGGGTCAGCCCAGCGCCTGCATCACGAGGGCGTAGATCTGGTCTCGCTCTCCCATGCCGATCACCGCCAGGCCGGGCGGGTACCGGGCGAGGGCCACCGCACCCGCCAGCCCGCCATCGGGGGCGTCGATGCCGTAGCCGTCACCGGCCTCGAGGACCAGCCGCCACATCGCCTCCCCGGCCTTCCACCCGCGATCACGGGTCAGCCCTACTAACGCGGGCACGTCCCCCTGGGTGAGGGCTCGCACGTGGCCCGGGAACCCGCTGTCGCTCGCCGCCGTCATGCCCGCCAGGCTAGCGCCGGTACACCTGGTGGTCCTCGTGCGATGCATGCTCCACCGCCCGATCCGCGCCAAGGGGCCTGACTACCTTCCCTAACGGCTTTACCGATACAGTCTTTATCGGTAAAGTCATGTTGTGGGCGATGAGATGCGGGACCGGGCGCGGGTGACGCTCGCTGAGGTGGCGGCCCGGTGCGGGGTGAGCCGGATGACGGTGTCCAACGCCTACAACCACCCTGACCAGCTGTCGGCGGAACTCCGGCAGCGGGTGCTCGCGACCGCGGAAGTACTGGGCTACGGCGGCCCCAGCGCAGCCGGGCGGGCACTGAAGAGAGGCCGAAGTGACGTGCTCGGGGTGCTGCTCACCGAGGCGCTGCCGTACGCGTTCGGGGATCCGGGTACCGTCTCCTTCCTGCATGGCGTGACCGCCGCGACGGCCGCCGCCGGCCTGGCGCTGCAGCTCATCCCGGCCGCCGCGGAGACCGCGGAGCGGCTGGTCCGGGACGCGGCCGTCGACGGGCTGATCGCCCATTCCCCGGCCGACGATGACCCGGCCCTGGCAGCGGCCCTGCGCCGCAGGCTGCCCACGGTGGTGTCCGGCGGACCCGCCGCCGCGGGAGCGGACTGTGTCACGATCGACAACGATGCCGCCGCCGCGGCCGCCGCCCGCCACCTCATCGACCTCGGCCATCGCAGGCTGGGCGTCGTGACCTGGCGGCTGCATCCCGACGGGTTTACCGGGTGGGCCGACCAGGCCAGGCAGGCCAGCGCCCGCTATGAGGTGTTCCGCCTGCGGCTGCTGGGCTACCAGCGCGCCGCCGCGGAAGCAGGCCTGCCACCCTCGACCGTCCGGGTGTGGGAGCAGCCCGGCCACAGTGTCGCCGACGGGAGCGCCGCGGGACGCGTCCTGCTCAGCCCGCCCGGCCCGGAACGCCCCACTGCGGTGCTGGCCAGCACCGATGTGCTGGCGCTCGGAGTGCTTCAAGCAGCCCGCGAACTCGGCCTGGACGTTCCCCGCGACCTGGCGGTAACCGGCTTTGACGACATCGAGGAGTCCGGGCGGGCGGTTCCCCCGCTGACCACCGTCCACCAGGACCTTTACCAGCAGGGCCAGGACTGCGCCTGCCGGCTGATCGCCCCGGGCACCGGGACCGGGCTGGTCCATCCGACCCGGCTGATCATCCGGGCCAGTACCGTTCGCGCGCCTGAGCCGCCATGATCATTACGCTCGGACTCCTGTCCGGCCTGCTCACGACCGGCGCGTGGCTCCCCCAGCTGCTGCGGACCTGGCGCCGTGGCCGCGCCGACGACATCTCCTATACCTACCTGGGCGTTTTCGCCACGGGGGTCCTCGGCTGGCTGGCCTACGGCCTGCTCGCCGCACAGCCCGCCGTGTTCGCCGCCAACATCGTCACGTTCACCCTCATCGCCGCCCTGGCGCTGCTCAAGACCCGCCCCCGCCGGCCCCCGGACCGGCCGCGCCGCTGACCCGGAAGCCATTGCGTAGCCGGTGCCGCTTGCCCGGTGCGCCGAACTGAACCAAGATCGCTTGTAACGTAGTTCTTCCTCACCTCGTTTCCCCACTGGCCTCGGGCGGGGATGTGTACGGGTGCATCCGCTCCTGGAGCCGCCAGTGGACGTCACGGATCTCTCGGCTGCCGAGGCCGAGCTCTGGGAAGCGTTCCCGCAGGCCGGATCGGTCGATCTGCGGCCGGATGGCGGCGTGCCGGATGACCCGGCCGACGGCGCCGGATGGGGGCCGGAACGGTCCGTCCGGGCTGACCTGATCTCGGCCTTGCTGCTGGGGGCGCGAGCGGTCGAGCCCGGGCGGGTACCCGCGGTGCGGCTGTCAGGCGCCCGGATCACCGGCCAGCTGGATTTGTCGTTCGCCGAGGTTAACTACGCCGCCTCGCTCCGGGGCTGCTTCTGGGACGAGGAGCCTCGGCTGGCTGGAGCGCAGCTTCGGCGGGTCAGCCTGTCCGGCTCGTGCCTGCCAGGGTTGGAAATGCCAGATGCCCAGGTCAATGGCTTGCTGTTGCTGGACAGATGCCGTTTCCGTGACCGCGTTGACCTGACCGGCACGCACGTGAGCGGAATCCTTTCCCTCACCGGGGCGGAACTGCGCGGTGATCCGGCGCTGAAGGCTGTGAGCCTGACGGTCGAACGTGAGCTGGTCTGTGTGGGCATGACGGCCCACGGCGAATGCGTACTGGCCGGCGCCCACATAGGCGGAAGACTGGTGCTGGACCGGGCGCACCTGTCCCATCCCGGAGGCCAGGCACTCACGGCGGATGGGGTGATCGTCCAGCGGGGTGTCTTCTGCCAGGAGGGCTTCACCGCCGACGGCGGGGTCCGCTTCCCCGATGCCCAGATCGGCCGCGGGGTCACCATGTCCGGCGCGTCATTACGAAATCCAGGGAAGGTCGCGCTGGCGGCCGAGCGGGTCACCGTCGACGGTGAGCTGGCGCTGAACCGCGGATTCACCGCCGACGGCCAGGTTCTGCTACGGGGTGCCACCATCCGCGGCGGGCTCAGCCTTAACGGCGCTACGCTGCGCAATCCCTCCGGAATCGCGCTGAACGCAGGCCGAACCGTGATCGACAGCGGCCTCTACGCCATGGAGAACTTCGCCGCCCACGGCGAGGTCCAGATCGGCGGAGCGCGGATCCAGGGCTCCGCGAACTTCACCGGCGCACGCCTGCTCAATCCCGGCGGGGTGGCCCTGCTCGGGGACCGCCTCGAGATGACCGGGAGATTCTTCTGCGGCTCGGATTTCATGGCGCAGGGCGAAATCCGTCTCGTGGACGCACGCATCGGCTCCGGCCTGCACCTCACGGCAGCCCGGCTTTCAAACTCATCAGGGCGGACGTTGAATGCGGAAGGCCTGACCGTGGGCGGGGGGGTCAGCTGCGATGGCCAATTCACCGCCGACGGGCCGGTCACCATGGTCCACGCACGGATAAACCGCGAGCTGTCCTTCGAGGCGGCCGCTATCCGCGCCGGGCTCGACCTGCGTTTCGTCCGGGCGACGGCGCTGCGGACAGACGCCCGCACCACGATCACGGGGATCCTGGATCTGCAGCACGCTTCAGTCGAGGTACTGCACGACGATCCTGGCGGGTGGCCAGCCACGGTCCGGTTGGACGGATTCACCTATACGACTGCGGCGTCTCCCCTGCCCGCAGCCGCCCGCCTCCCCTGGATTGCCCGGGACTCCGGCAGCTACCAGCCTCAGCCCTACGAGCAGCTGGCGGCTGTTTACCGCAGGATGGGACACGACAGTGATGCCCGCACGGTCCTGCTGGCCAAGCAGCGCAGGCGCCGACGCACGCTCTCCGCACCGTCGCAGATCTGGGGCTACCTGCAGGACTGCATCGTGGGATACGGGTACCGTCCGCAACGCGCGGCTCTCTGGCTGGCCGTGCTGCTGGCGATCGGCACTGCCGCTTTCGCTGCCGACCACCCAGCGCCACTCGACCAGACCCAGGCGCCAGAGTTCAATCCATTTCTTTACGCGCTCGACCTGCTGCTCCCCATCGCAGGGTTCGGGCAACGCACCGCTTTCAATCCCCTCGGGTGGCACCACTGGCTCGCAGCATCGCTCATCGCGGCAGGATGGATCCTCGCCACAACCATTGCCGCGGGGGTCACCCGGGTGCTATCCCGCCAGTAGAAACGGCAGGTCCTGCTCGGCCAGCAGCTTGTCCAGGGCTGGCACCCCGCTGATGCTGGAAAGACGCCCGCCCGCGCCGCCGCACTGCCCGGGTCACGGATTATCGGGGGCGGAGACTGCCGCCGACTCAGCCAGGAACTCATACTCCTTGTCCGACAGCCGGCCCAGGTCATAAGCGAGGACGACATCGTCGAACGAGCCGGGAACATATGGCTCGAGATCGTCGATCGCGGCCCGGGCCTGGCCGAGCCCGGGCGGGCAGGCTGACGGCACCGTGGGCCACCGGCGGACACGGAATTCCAGTCCCAGCCCTTCCAGGCCCAGCTGGCCGCGCTGGTAGGCGCTGATCATGGCGGCCACGGCGCCGCCGGGCAGCCCCCCGCCTCTG
>Ga0208586_1000452_pt1 | contig 15309 bp, 13 predicted proteins | sample NGESurshal072012_6_FD_184471 | JGI IMG/M metagenome (GOLD analysis project Ga0208586, IMG submission 184471) | Arctic peat soil microbial communities from Barrow, Alaska - NGEE Surface sample 53-3 shallow-072012 (SPAdes) | ecosystem: Environmental > Terrestrial > Soil > Wetlands > Peat ... | reverse complement strand
TGGTCGCAGTGGCGAGTCACAGGATCAGATCGGCTACATCGATGGCGGCATAGCGCGCTTCGGTAAGTCCTACGCCGGTTCGCCTGAGCAGTTGATCGAGCAGTTGTCGACAGACGAGGCGATTGCCAGCGCCGACACATTGCTACTCACAATCCCCAATCAACTCGGCGTCGACTATTGCGCCCACGTGCTCGCGACGCTCTTAGGCGATGTTGCGCCAGCACTTGGATGGCGTTGAGGGTTGTCATAACGGAAAAGTTCTCTGAGAACTCCGTCTCGATGCCAAGTGAACTCGAGGTCGCCATACACTGTGAGCCTCAAGCCTTTTGGCGTCAAATCGCCTCACGAAATCTGCGACAATCGAACTAACGAACTGGTTCGGTTACCTTCGCACCATCGTTGTGTTGATCCTCGCCCGAAATCTCCTCAAGTGCTCGGCCCGATGGTTCGGGCAAGACGTTCGTGAGGAGAAAGCCGAGGACCGCGGCGCCACCCGCCACGTAAAGCACCCCTCGAAGCCCAATATGGGCGGCCAGTTGAGGAACGACGAAGACCCCAACGAAGGCTCCGAGTTTGCCCACGCCGGCGGCCACGCCGTGACCGGTCGTTCGCATGTTCACTGGGAACACCTCCGACGGTAGAACGAAGGTGGTCATGTTCGGTCCAAACTCTGTGAAGAGGTAGCTCACACCGAAGATTGCGATGAATGGGGCGACGGACGTCGTGAGGGTGGGCACCGTGGCGAGCAGTACGAAGCAGGCAGCCATTACCGCAAAACCAATGAATTGCAAACGGCGATGGCCGATCTTGTCCATCTTCCATACCGCGAGCAGGTAGCCGGGTAACGCGAACACGACGAACAGTGCCAGGGTCAACACCAGTTTCATCTCCGTGCTCGCCGTGGGCGAGACTTCACTCAAGATGCTCGGGAGTGACAAGGTGTTGCCGTAGTAGGCGTAGTCGAAGAGGAACCAACAACCTGCCGTCCCCACGAGCATGAGAAGCATTCTCGGCTGCGCCAAGAAGCCTCGAAGCTTCAAGACGTGTTTACCGTCGTCAGCCACCGAGGAGGCGTCGATGACGCCGCCAGCGAAGTTTTGGAGATCGGCGGCCGCTTCATCCGCACGTCCCTGGACGAGTGCCTTGAACCTCGGCGATTCGGGCATCTTGGCCCGTAAATAGATCACCGCGGCGGCGGGAATCGCGCCGAGTCCAAGCAGGATTCTCCAGGCCAGCGAGGAATCCATGCCGGAGGATAGCAAAGCGAGACCAACGAGGGGACCCACAATCAAGCCAACGGCCTGCATCGAGAAGACGAGGCCCACGAGTCGCCCGCGGTCAGCACGGTTCGAATACTCGCTGACAAGAACGGCAGAGACGGGATAGTCACCGCCGATCCCAAGTCCTAGGACGAGACGAGCAATGATCAAGACGAGAAAGTTCGGAGCAAGAGCCGATCCGAGAGCCCCAACGACCATGATCGCTGCGACCGACGTGTAGACGACCTTTCGACCGAACACGTCAGCCAATCTTCCGAACACGAACGCGCCGACGAACGCCCCCAGAATGGCGGCACCCGTGACCCAACTGGTTTGAGTCGTTGAGAGATTCCACTGAGTCTTCACCATGGTGGCGACGGTGCCAATGACAAAGAGGTCGTACGCGTCAGTGAAGAAACCCATGCCCGAAATTAGGACGGCCTGTCGGTGAAATCGACTCGTCGGTGCGTCGTCGAGCATCTGGCTCACGGTTCGAGGAGACGTCCGCGATTCGCCGAGTGGAACTGGATTGGTGAACTGTTCGCGTTCGTCACCGGACACGAAACTCAAGGTGTTCTCACTTTTGACATCAACCACATTCATCTCCACCTCGGCCAACTCATTGGTGGCACTCATCCCTTGAATCCTTACAAATCGGGTTGAACGTGGGAATACGCGAAAGTTATCCGAAGGTGAACTTCACGCGAACATTTGGTTCTGCAACCGGCCACGAGGCAACAAGGGGTGTTGCCGAGACACGACGAATGCGCCGCGTGACGCAAGCACCCAACGGAGGAAGGACTTGGCAGATTGTCAATCCTGATTTCAGAGAGAAAATGGTACGCCGTAGTGAGTATTTGCCGACCTCGTCAAAATCATTGATCGCTTGAACGGGTGTGAAACGATGACACGGTGAACGAAGAAGAGTTGGTTCTCGGTGGAGGAGGGTCGACGCGGGTCACGAGAGTTGGCAACGTCGTCTACCGATCCCCGAAACCACAAAGCAAGACGGTCCTCAGTCTTCTGAGGTTTCTTGACAGTTCCGGTTTTCCTGCTTCTCCTCGACCAATCGATGACGGTTTTGCTCCAGACGGCCGAGAGATGCTCGAGTACATCGAAGGTGAGAGCCCCCAGCCACTTGCATGGTCCAATGATGCGACCTATGAGATTGGCGAACTTCTTCACAAACTCCACACCGTGACTTTGGAGTGGACACCACCGGCGGACTCCTACTGGCGCCCGTGGTTCGTGCGAGAAATGGTCGGGCAGCGATCAGTGATCGGACATGGTGACTTGGGCCCTTGGAACATCCTCGCGAAGGACGGGCGTCCCGTTGCGTTCATCGATTGGGATAACGCGGGACCACTGGATCCGGTGTGGGAACTTGCTCACGTTGCCTGGCAAAACGCGCAACTTTATGACGACGACGTCGCTGAAATGAATGATCTTCCGGACGCCGCGCAACGCGCACTACAGGCGAAGTTGGTCCTAGATGGTTACGGCCTTGACAACTCGGACCGGGCAGGTTTCGTCGATCGAATGATTCATCTCGCAGTGTGGAGCGCGCGCGAGGAAGCTATTGAGTTCAACGTCCAGCCCAATACCGCCAGTCCAAGTCCCAGTGGTTATCCCGTTCTTTGGGCCGTGACGTGGCGAACTCGAAGTGCCGCCTGGATGATTGATAAGCGGACGATGTTGCAGAAGATCATCGAAAGTGCTTGATTGAGAAGGCCGTGAAGGTTGAGCACCGTAAGACGTCTAAGACACTGCGGGCAACCTGATCACTTTTGAACAAAGTAGGATTCCAAATACTTGAGCAAAGATGGGTTACTTGGCGCGTTTCGATTGGTCAGTTTTGATCAGAGTTCGTTCACCGCTGCCTCGGTCTGGGAGCGCGTTTGACGCGACCCCAAGATTCAGCGAAATTCGGTGTAGCAATGCCAGTAAATGTTCGCGGTCGCCTTGTTCGAGTCCTTGACAGATGCGGGCCTCTTGATCCATCGCTGCGGCGTGCGCCTCAGTCAGCACTGACGCACCCCGCGCGGTCAGATGCAGGGTTCGGGCGCGTCGATCTGACGCGTGCGGTCGTCGCTCCAGAAGTCCTTCGCTCTCCAAATGATCCACAATCGCGACCATCGTGCTCGCCGGGATTGCTAGGAGGTCTCCTATCATCTGCTGTGACTGGCCAGTATCCCCACGGACAGCGTGGAGTACCGCGAAATGGCGAGGTTCCAGGTCGAAAGCCCCCACCACTTCGCCGAACTGTCGCGAAGTCTCGAAGCCGATCTGTGAGAGCGAGAATCCCACTGAATTTCTCGGATTGACGGCGCGGGCGTCAAGCGTCGGCGAACTTCCTTTTTCAACGTCGTGGCTCACGCGCCCCATTGTACATCAGAATGATTCATGCTAGAACTATTCGAATCAGAGTAATTCGAGACGGAAGGAAAAAGGATGCCCGAGCGGAGTCGAGAGAAGGAACTGTCGAGTCTCGGACGTTTGGGTCGGGCGGTGATTCGACACCGCCGACGAGTGATGCTGGCGTGGCTCGTCTGCTTTGGTGCCGGAGGTTACGCGGCGTCCCAACTCACCCACCGACTCAGCTACGACTTCTCCCTTCCCGGACAGCCCGCGTATCAAACGGGACAGAAGATTCTCGCGCTGTACGGCAACGGAGGCAATTCCACGCCATCGGTTCTCGTACTAACGGTTCCCAAGGGTCAGAGTGTGATGAACGATGAGCCGACGATCGCAACTGCACTCGAGGTCGCGCAACGAATGAATCCCGAAGTGCGATTTGTCGACTTTGCCAATACCGGCGATCGTAGTTTTGTCACGGCCGACGGGCACACGACGTTCATTTACCTGTTCACACCACCCGCCACTGGTCTCGGCGCTGACAAGCCGACCGGCGCCGCAGAAGCGAGCGTGGCCACAGCCCTTCCCGGCGATCACGTAGGGCTCACGGGCATTGAGGCACTCAGTTCCGGCGGATCGTCCAAGGGCCCGAGCGTCTTGCTCGAGACGCTGCTCGCAGGGGTCGCAGCCCTTGCGGTGCTGGCTTTCGTCTTCGCGTCGTTCCTCGCCCTGTTGCCGCTGCTAATTGCATCGGTATCGATTCTCACGACGTTTCTTCTTCTCCTTGGCCTGTCCTACGTGACCTCGGTCTCGTTCATCGTTCAATTTCTCGTTTCACTCGTTGGACTTGGCGTCGCGATTGACTATTCATTACTTTTCGTGACGCGCTGGAGAGAAGAGCGCGCGAAGGGTGAGTCCAACGAGGATGCGTTGGTCAAGTCGATGAGCACTGCCGGACGCGCGGTCTTATTGTCAGGTTTGACGGTCGCAATTGGACTGATGTCACTCATAGTATTGCCGGTTCCTTTCCTGCGAAGTACGGGCATAGGTGGGATGTTGATACCTCTCGTGTCGGTGGTCGTGGTACTCACGTTGTTACCGGCAATCCTGGCGAGCGTTGGTCCACGGTTCGACTGGCCACGGATTCGCAACGAGCGGGCCGCAAGTCGTGGGTGGAAGGCGTGGACGACAGGAATCACGAAACACCCGTGGCTGGGCTTGGGGGCCGCGGTACTCATTCTCGGTCTCGCCGTCTCGCCAGTGCTGCACCTACGCGTTGGCCAGACCTCCGCTCAAGCGGAAGCCCAGAGTGGTCCGGCCCATGATCTCTATCGGAAGCTTCTTGTCGGCAAGGTGCCGGCCGGGGTGATTACGCCCATGGAGGTCTTGGTCAAATCAACGCAGGCGAACGCAACGATGAAGGCATTGCGTCGTGCGCCAGGCGTCGAGACCGTGGCCTTGGCAACGGGCTCGGCAGGATCGAAGAACGGCCTCTCGGACGTCATCGTGATTCCAACGATTGAGACCCTCAACAGTTCGACGCTCGGACCAACCCGTTCGATCGAGCATGCGCTGAGCACCACGCGCGGACTCGTTGGCGTCACGGGCGAAGGGCCGGGTCAGCAGGCGTTCACGTCGGCCGTCTACGGCAACGTCCCTCTGATGCTCGTCGTGTTGGCGATACTCACATTCCTCTTGTTGGCGCGGGCACTACGGTCTGTGATCTTGGCGATAAAGGCCGTCGTCCTCAACATCGTGTCGTTGGCGGCCACGTTCGGAGTCCTCACATGGTTCTGGCAGGATGGACATGGATCGTCACCAATTTTCGGTATCCCGGCGACGGGGGCAATCACGTTCTGGGTGCCCATAACGGTGTTCGCGTTCCTGTTCGGACTCTCGATGGACTACGAGGTATTCATCCTCACTCGAGTACGCGAAGAGTATGACGCGGGCCTCTCTACGAATGGGGCGCTCGTCGAGGGACTCGGTCGCACGGGACGACTCGTGACGAGCGCAGCGTTGATCTTGTTCTTAGCGTTTACGAGCCTCGCGTCGGCACCACTCACCGACGTGAAGATCTTGGCGACCGGCCTTGGAATCGGAATTCTCCTCGATGCCACCGTCATCCGGGCGCTCTTCGTACCTTCACTCGTCGTCTTGTTCGGGAAACGCAATTGGTGGTTTCCGCAAAAGTTTGGTCGACTCCTCCAGTTGCGTCCTGCAGAGGACGGAATATAGGGCCGCCAGTCCACTGGCGAACTACTCAAATTCCTTGAGCGACCGTGCGAATACTCGCGCGTGTCCGAAGACAAAATGCCGTGACTGCGGTGGACAGCTCAATGTGGGTACGAGCCAACTGTTGCCGGAGGTGGGAAAAATTTTGACGCATCGTTAGCCGCTCGCGACGTCGGCCACGGTGAGCCCTTCCTTCAATCATGGTTACTGTCGAACAAGATGACCGTGTCAGTCGGACTGCCGGATTCATAAGAATCCGCAGTTAGTGAGTCAAACGGGAACCGCTATGACGGCTTCAACAGGCTGATGAGGTTTCACGCTCACCTGTTCGCGGACATTGTGAGAGTACGCACCGACGACTGCGAGTGCGAGAAGAACGATAAGCGGCCCCGAGTTGGGATCAGTGGCTTGACCTGATGTCAGATTGCCCAGCCCTTGAAAGAGGAGCCAGGAACCGAGCGAGATGACGACTCCAATGCCGATAGAGAGTTGCCGGGTCCATCCGGGGATGAGAGCCCAGATCGCGACGAGCACGAAGACCGCGATCATCGCCGCGATCGTCCAAAGAGGAAAGTGCTGGCGGACAAGATGGCGATCGATTCCGGCAATCCATGTGGGCGCACTCGACTCCCCCGATCGCAACATCATGGTGATCGAGGTCGTTGAGTCATTCCCGTTGATCAACTGCAGAGCGGCCGCGCCGAGCCACAGCGCCGACCACATGGGCAGCGCCAGCCAGGACGGTCGCTCATCGATTTGGCCGTCGCGCGCGGGCCACGCGACGAGCGCGATGATCGCGTAGAGCAGTGCCGCTCCCGGAGCTCCGCTCAGCAAGGTCGCCCCCGTTGCGAGACCGCCCAGCCCTTCACCCAAGAACCAAACTGAGAGCGCCCAACCAATGGATGCGGCGAGTGCGACCTTGGTGAAGCGTCGGGTGAAGAGCGCCAGACCAATCAAGATTTGAACCAGGGCGAACGTGCCGTTCACCAATGCGGGATGCGTCGACACCAGCGAAACCAGAATGTGCAACGGCTCGGCAATGAAGGATGGCTGGCCGACGCCAGTGGGCGCGAGAATGTGGTGAGTAAATGCGCGAGTGAACATGATCGGTTGGCATTGCATCGCGCCGTCCAGCAGCCACAGGGCACCTAGGGCTAGTTGTAGGTGTCGTCGGGTGATTCGCACGATGCTCCCTATTACAGAACGCCAGTGGCGCCAGTGACGATCGCGGGAGCGACGGTCATTGGCGCCACTGGCGTTGGCACGTGATCTACTTAGCGGCGAAGTACAAGAACAAGTTCGTTGGAATGATTCCCGTCGTCTTCTTCGCGGTCACCTGCTGGTTCAAGTACGAGAACGACCTGTGTGCGTTGATCGCGTTGTACTCGCTCAGGCTGGTAACGCCTACGACGTCGACGTTCCACCATTCAGCCTTCCCACCATTGAGCGTGGTGATGTAGTGCTGGTGACCGGGCGTCGCGAAGTTCTTCAATGCCGACGTGAGTTGCGCATCGGTCAACGTCGGGTAGAGGGCCTTGAGATCAGGCTCCAGCCTGCTCAGGTCCATCGTTCCCGGGTGATCGACGCACACCAAAGCAGTCGGGCACTCCATGGACATCGTGGGAGCCGTGAAGCCCAGCGGCACAAGGATGTACAGCGGGTCAAAATTCGTTGCCGGCGGTACCTTGAACGCCGCTCCGGCCTCACAACCAGACGTTGACGCAGCACCGATGTGCTTGTCGCAGTAAAAGCCCTTGGTGTAGGTGAAGCTCACGGTACGGCCGTTGAAGAACGATTGCGTCATACCGAACTGGTTGATGCCCATACCCTTGGCCGTTGCGTTACTCGGTGTGGGTGCGGCGGCGGATGCGGCGACGACGCCTACGCCGACTGCGATAACCATCGCCGTCGTCGCGGCGAGAACTCTCGCACGGCTTGTAAATTTATTCATGGATGTTGTCCTTTCTCTTCCCGAACACGTTGAACGGGCAACGTTCTTATTCGTCGCGGCGAAGAGGTACGGATGACGTTGAAGGAAATCATTTCCTGACGAAATCCTTCGAGTTCATTCCTCAAGGGCGTTGAGCTTTTCGATTGATCGATGGCTGATCCGAAGGGCCTGCATTCAGTTGTCACGCAAGCTGAATGAGACCAGTGCTGAGAGAGAGTCGCGGAGGTGTGATGATTCACGGGGGTGAGCTCGTACAAAGCAACACCGTTGTCGTGCACGGACCAACTCGCGCTCCACTCATCGATCCCGGTGTGCAAAACGATGAAATGGTTCGTCTCGGGAGCGACGGCTCCCATGACGCCCGTCTCACCAGTGACTATGACTCGGTTCGCAGTCATTTACCGGAACTGCCGCCATCGCGAGAAGGACGCGGTATTTTCTTAATCCACCCGGAATCGCGCGACCGAGATCTTGGTTTGGTAAGAGCCGCCGAATGACGGATCTTTGCACTTCTACACCTACTTCCAAGTCGTTGGTCAAGTTTGTGGCACTTCACAAGTCATCAAAAGCAGCGTGAAACGACGAACCAAAGGTGTCAACTGAATCGATAGCAGTCCCTTACACGGGCATACCACGGGCATACGTGGGCATGTGACACAGGGCATTGGCGGTCAACCGTGGTCACTGATGGCTAAGGAATAATCCCTGCATTCATGGCTCATCGGATTCTGACGGGGTGAGCTTCATCGGACCACGATCGATCTCAGAACTCTCAAGTTGGGCTAGCCGGATCCTGCCGGAACAAAGTCCTCGGCAACTCGGGAATCGTATTCATCCCTCGCATGAACAAGGTCCCCGGTATGTTTCGCCGTCCAGCGAAAAAGAGATTCAACGATTGCGAGCAGAGACGTACCGAGTTCGGTCAACTTGTAGTCGACTCGGGGGGGGACGACCGGAAATACGGTTCGCGTGATCAAGCCGTCGCGCTCCAGCGACCGCAAAGTCACGGTCAGCATCCGCTCACTGATTCCCTCAACTTCCTTATGCAACTCGCTGAAGCGCCGGGTGCTGTCTCCTAGTCGGTACACCACGAAGAGGCTCCACTTGTCGCCCACCCGCGTGAGTACATCTCGGAACAGGAGGACGAGATCGTCAGAACATTGAATTGGCTCCATGGGTTACCTCCACGTGCGTCTCGAAGGAAAAAGTGCGTACTTCCAATGCTACCACTTCTGTTATATGGTGCCACATACCAGAAGTAAGTTAAGGGAGCGTGAAATGTCAATAGCAATCGGAGAGCCAGACCTGAGCTTCGGCGAAGCAGCCGCAGAGCACCAAATTCAAGCCGCGGCAACGGCTCTGAAGGGGCGGAACGTAAGCGTGCACGTCGTCGACACGGTGTCCGACGCCCGGGCGCTGACTCGCGATGTGCTCCCGGCCGACGAAGAGATTTTCACCGCGTCAAGCCAGACGCTGGAGGTATCCGGAATCCTTGCTGACATCGACGGGTCGGGAGGTTTTCAGTCCCTTCGTACGACCCGACTGGCGGGGCTCGAACCGTGGTCTGTTGAGGCGCGACGCATTGGGGCGACGCCCGACGTGGTGATCGGCAGCGCGCACGCCCTTACCGAGGACGGGCAGATCGTCGTTGCCTCCGCCAGCGGGAGCCAGCTCAGTGCCTATGCCGCCGGAGCGAGCAAGGTCTTTCTGGTCATGGGAGCTCAGAAGGTGGTGCCTGATTTAGTCACAGCCTTCCGACGGATTGAGACCTATGCCCTTCCCCTCGAGAACCAACGGATGTTAGAGATGTCCGGTCAACCGAGCCTGATCGGCAAACTTCTCATTCTTCGCCAAGAGGTGATCCCGGGACGCACCACGGTGATAATCACCCGCGAGCCGGTTGGGTACTGAGTCTGCGATGAGCAATTCACCAGATGCGGCCTCGTCGAACTCGATCGTGAGCCTAAACAGCGACCCGGCACCCGACCTGAGGCGTTGGCGAATCCTCGGCGTCGTCGTTGTGGCGCAACTCATGATCGTCCTCGATGCCTCCATCGTCACCATCGCCTTGCCCTCTGCCCAGCGTGCCCTCCACATCTCCACTGCCAACCGGCAGTGGGTCATCACCGCCTATACCTTGGCGTTCGGAGGTTTTCTCTTACTCGGCGGTCGCGTTGCGGACTTCTTCGGCCGAAAGCGCATGTTCGTAGTCGGACTTCTCGGATTCGCTGGTGCTTCAGCCGTGGGCGGCCTGGCGATAAACGAGGCAATGCTCTTCGTCGCTCGTTCGTTCCAAGGCGGTTTCGCCGCCCTCATGGCTCCCGCAGCGCTCTCGATTCTCACCATCACGTTCCAACACGACCCGAAGGAACGTGCCCAAGCCTTTGGAGCATTCGGTGCAGTTGCGGGAGCCGGTGGAGCAATCGGCGTGCTGCTCGGAGGGGTGTTGACCCAGTACGCCTCATGGCGATGGTGTCTGCTCGTCAACGTACCTATTGCTGTTCTGGCCGCAATCGCTGGAATCGTCAACGTCCACGAGAGCCGTGCCGAAGTCAAGACTCGATACGACGTGCCCGGAGCGTTGCTTTCCTCTTTGGGTCTGGTGAGTTTGGTCTATGGATTCACCAAGGCCGACGTCGACGGTTGGAAGGCTGCCCCGACCCTTGGCTTTCTGGCTGTCGCCGCCGTCCTGCTGATCACCTTCGTGATCTGGGAGACCAGGGTCGACTACCCGCTACTCCCGCTGCGTGTCGTTCGGGACCGGAGTCGAGGGGGAGCCTTCCTCGCGTCCCTGCTCACAGGAGCTGGACTCTTCGCAATGTTCGTATTCCTCAGCTACTACCTCCAGAGTGTGCTCCACTACTCGGCGCTGAAGGCCGGCCTCGCGTTCCTACCCTTCGGAGTGGGAGTCATCCTCGCCGCAGGTGCATCGGCGAGCATCATTCCTCGGATCGGTCCTCGCTTGCCGATGGCAGTGGGCCTGCTCGTCGCCGCCGGAGGCCTTGCCTGGCTGACCCAGATCGGCGTCGAGAACGCATTCTGGACCCATGTCGCTCCTCAAGAATTCCTGATGAGCATCGGACTGGGATTCGCCTTCCCGGCCTTCAGCAGCACGGCGCTCACCAACGTGGTCGAGAGGGACTCGGGGGTTGCCAGCGCCTTGGTCAACACCACGCAACAAATTGGTGGGTCCTTGGGAACGGCCCTCCTGAATACTCTCGCCGCCACGGCAACGGCCAACTACCTGATCGCACACGGAAGCGACGGCGCGGAGACTGCAGTAGTTCACGGCTTTGCCATCGCCTTTGGCGTCGGTGCAGCGTTCCTCGCACTCGGAGCACTCCTCAGCGCGGTGCTCATCGCGCGAAGCCCGAAGACATACAGCCGGAAACTCTAGATACGACTCCCGCGTCAGGTCGTGCGACCTAAGGACGCGAGTGGCAAAATGTTGGCGCACGTGGTCTACTGCCGATGTCAGCACTTGCGACAGTGCCGCGACCGTGAGAAGTGGCGAACAGGAACGAACGATGGCGAACAGTGGTGATAGCCAACAGCAATGCTTGCAACGACTTTCTCAGTCGTGGCAACAAAATCAAGCCTGGAGCGGGCGACGAGAATCGAACTCGCGTTCTCAGCTTGGGAAGCTGATGTTCTGCCGCTGAACTACGCCCGCACAGGCGTCCATCGTATCGCCGGAACTAGCGGAGACCGAAGCCGTACTGACGTCTCTAGTGCTAGTACGAGGTCACGCAAGGGGCTGGCACCCTAGCAATTAGTGCCGCGAGAAGTCATGCTGGGACCGAATCTGGGGGAGGTCCATGCGCTCGATCGGAGTTGTCTTTCGCGCCGAACTATCTCGCCGCTGGACATCATGGCTGGCGCTGTCGCTCCTTGTCGCACTGATCGGCGGCACGGTGCTCGCCGGAACGTCGACCGCCCTCAGGACGTCGGCAGCATTTTCTAGTTTCACCAAACAGTATGGTTACGACGCTGAAGTCTTCTCGTCCTCGCCGCTCCCAAACGGCTATTTCAATCTCCCTTTCGTTACGAAGGTGACCAAGGATTTGTACTACGGCAACGGCAACGGGTCTGCTCGGGGACAGTTCATCCCGAACGGGGACCTGAATGTAGAGGGCCTTCCGCTGTCGCACCTATCCTCGACCATCAAACTGTTGTCGGGCCGTCTCCCTACGAGGGTGCACGACGTGATCATCGGTCTTTCTCTCGAAGAGCAGTACGGGCTCCGCATTGGATCGCTCGTCACGGTGCCGCTGTACCGGAAGAGCCAGGGCCGCAAGGTGATCACGGGCAGTGCGTTCGTCGTTCCGCACGGTCCGGTTGTGCATTTTCGTGTCGTAGGCATCGAGGCGAGCGTCGATGACTTTCCGTCGAGCACGCCGAACTTTTCCATTTTCACCAGTCGGGCCTTTGATCGAACCACTGGGCGAACGGTGGTGCGACTAACGATCGACCATGTCCGGTTTCGCCACGGCCAAAATGACATGCCGACGGCGCAGCCCTACGTCAATCATCACCAGAACAAGGGATTCGTCTACCTACAAAATGAAGATTCCGGGTTGGCGACAGTGGGTCAATCCATTCAGCCTCAAGCGACGGGATGGTGGTTCTTCGCTCTCTTCGCGGTGCTCGCGGGACTGGCTTTGGTCGGTCAAGCGCTGTCGCGTCAGAGCCTCATCGAACGTGAGTCGTATCCCACGCTCTCCGCGCTGGGACTCCGACCTCGCCAACTATCGGGTCTTGGCCTTCTGCGGGCGGGCGCCATTGGAGCTGCCGGCGCAGTCGGCAGCGTGGTGCTCGCCTACGCGCTCTCGGATCTCACACCCGTTGGTGAGGCGAGGGCGGCCGCGTCCAATCTCGGTTTCGTGTTCAGCGGTGCGTTGTTTGGCGCAGGGGCGCTCCTCGTCGTCGCCGTCGTTGTTGCGTTGGCAATCGTGCCGTCGTGGCGCGCGGCTCAGAGCCGACGGGGCCAGAACGGTCGCGAAGTTCCCGCGGGCCACCGCAATGCCGTCGTGACGATGGTCGCAAAGACCGGGGCGCCGGCGAGCGTCGTCGTCGGTGTGCGAAATGCCCTCGATCGGGGGAGGGGCCGTAGCAGTGTGCCGGTCGTGACCGCCGTCATTGGAGCCACGGTTGCTGTCATTGCGCTCGTGGCGACGACGGTGTTCGGCGCGAGTTTGACCCATCTCGTTACCACGCCGCCCCTCTACGGTCAGAATTGGCAACTGGACTTGGGGAATCTGACCGGCCCCCAGTTGAACGCAGCGTTGGCCACGATGAATGCAGAGCCTGCGGTGACGAAGATCACGTGGGGATTCTCGGGGAAGTATCTCGAAGTCGGGACGACGCCGGTGGAGGGTATCTTCGTCACTGTCGCCAAAGGTGCAATGGCGTTCTCATTCGTGAACGGCCATCCGCCGCACGGCGACTCCGAGATTGTGCTCGGTTCGACAACGATGACCCAGGCAAAATTACACGTTGGGTCGACCGTTCGCGTTGCGATTATCAATAAAAGCGGTAGGACATTCCGGCACGATTTCCGGGTGGTGGGCACCGTCGTGTTGCCACCCACCTTCAGCAGTGGTGGTCTTGGCGTCGGTGCAGTGGTCCCCCTGCAGGCCGCGCTGCAGCTCGCCTGCGACGGCAGTCCACCTGTATGCAAGCAGAAGCTGCTGAAGTCGATCTCCGGTTGGGGTATGGCAGTAGGGATTGCGCCTGGTGGGGCGGGCCAGCGCACGTTACATCGACTTCAGCGCCGGTACTCCCAAGACGTCAACGTGTTGGGCGTGCCCGTCAATCTCGTCAACTTTGGACAGGCGGTGGACTTCCCGCTCCTGCTCGGTGTCACGCTGGCACTCTTCGGTGCTGCGACACTCGCGCACCTCCTCTTCGTCAGCGTGGCTCGACGTCGCCGTCAAGTTGCCCTCTTGAAAGTTCTGGGCTTCGTGCGACGCCAAGTCTTGGTGGCAACCTGCTGGCAAGCGGTGACCGTCGTGGCCGTCGGCTTGTTCTTCGGCGTACCCCTGGGAGTCGTGGCCGGACGCGAAGTGTGGCGACTCTTTGCGTCGCATCTCGGAGCGGTGCCGGTCGCTGTAATTCCCTTCGGGCTTATCGGTATCGTGTGCGCCGTGATTATTGTCGGTGGCGTCGCGCTCTCGCTGGCACCGGCCGCCCTCGCGGTACGTGTTCGTCCGGCCGAGGCACTTCGAGAGAATTAGACCGCGCGCAAGTCCTCGATTGAGGGCGATCGAAACATGGAGCACCGTCTCGCCTCGAACGGAACGGCTCAAATTACGGTCGTGCTCCGATGGTACGTTCTGGACATGACAATTCGGGTCGTCCTGGCCGAAGACAACGCACTTCTGCGCGAAGGAATTGCGCGGATGATTGGCGTTGACGAGGCGTTCGAATTGGTGGGAGTCGGCGCTGACTATCCCGAACTGATCGAACTCATCAAAACGCACGAACCGGACGTTGTCGTGACGGACATCAGAATGCCCCCAACCGGAAGCGACGAGGGCATTCGCGCCGCGAACTGGGTTCGAGAGAACTATCCCCGGGTGGGCGTTGTGGTGCTCAGTCAGTACACGGCCCCGGCGTACGCTTTGGCGCTGCTCGAAGAGGGGTCGGCCGGCCGCGCCTATTTATTGAAGGAACGGGTCGCGGGGGTGAGCGAGCTCTCGCGAGCGATCCATGTCGTTGCCGAAGGCGGTTCGGTCATCGACCCGCTCGTGGTAGACGAACTGGTGAAGGCCCGCTCGAGCCGACCCAAGACCGACCTTGATTGGTTGACGCCACGTGAGACCGAGATACTGAGCGAGATGGCTCAAGGTAAGTCCAACGGAGCGATCGCGAAGAGCCTTGGCGTTTCGGAGCGCGCGGTGGAGAAGCATTCGAATTCAATCTTCTCCAAGTTCGGCCTATCCGAAGAGCACGACCTCAATCGCCGCGTGAAGGCCGTCCTCGTCTATTTGGGCGATAACGCGGGAGGCTAGCCCCACCCCGCCCCCGGGGGGCACCTCACTTTCCATGTCGCGAGGGGTCGTGAAATACTGAAGAGATGAGCGAAGCCCTTTCGGTGATGGTCGTTGACGACCAAGCGCCCTTTCTCATGGCTGCGCGGGCCGTCATCCGGCGTTCTGAGGGATTCGAACTCGTCGGTGAAGCCGAAAACGGACTCGTCGCAATCGAACTTGCCAATGAGGTACATCCCGATGTGGTCTTGATGGACATCAACATGCCCGAGATGGGCGGCATTGAGGCGACGAGGCGAATTGTCCAAATCCTTCCCGAGACCTTCGTGGTGCTCTGCTCGACCTACGAGATCAACGACCTGCCGCCTGACGCCAAGACCAGTGGCGCGCGGGCCTACGTAAATAAGGAGACGCTCGGCGCGAAGACGCTTCGACGTCTCTGGGACCAGCGCGAAGAGATTGACTTCGCGAGTTGATCAGGTTACGGGGAGTGATCCGCGGATCATTGTGCCGTGGC
>Ga0208586_1000451_pt1 | contig 15346 bp, 12 predicted proteins | sample NGESurshal072012_6_FD_184471 | JGI IMG/M metagenome (GOLD analysis project Ga0208586, IMG submission 184471) | Arctic peat soil microbial communities from Barrow, Alaska - NGEE Surface sample 53-3 shallow-072012 (SPAdes) | ecosystem: Environmental > Terrestrial > Soil > Wetlands > Peat ... | reverse complement strand
CATCGCCACGATTGGCCCGCTCGACCAGCCGAGAGCGTTACCGCGGATGAGGCCCAGCTCGAGAAGAAACATCCCCGCGGAGAAACTGACCAGACCGAGGCCATCGAGGCGAGTCGCGCCGGGGTCCTTCTGGTTGCGCATCTTCGTCGAGGAGAGCCAGATCGCGACGACGCCGATGGGCGCATTGACGATGAAGATCCAGCGCCAGCCGACGCCGCTCGTGAGCAACCCGCCGACGAGCGGCCCGATCGCCACCGCGCCGCCGACGGTGGCGCCCCAGGCCGCAATCGCCTTGCCGCGCGCCGGGCCCTGGAAGTCCTGGGCGATGAGGGCCAGTCCGGTCGCGAACATCGCCGCGCCGCCGACTCCTTGAAGGGCGCGCGACCAGATGAGCATTGAGATCGACTGGGCGAGCCCGCAGAGCAGTGACGAAGCCGTGAACACCGCGAGCCCGGTGATGAAGACACGCTTTCGTCCGAAGCGGTCCGAGATCGAACCCCAGGTGAGGATGAGCGCGGCCAGGCTGAGTGCGTACGCGTCGATCACCCATTGCAAGTCGGTGAATGAGGCACCTAGGTGCCGTTGGATCGTCGGTAGTGCGACCTGAACGATCGTCACGTCCACGAGCAGCATGAAGGTGCCCGCACAGACCGCGATCAGAGTCCACCGGTTGCGCGAGGCGCCGGCGGTGGGCCGGTCAATGGAATTGTCAACGGTCATCGGGGATGCCCCTCAGCTTCAATAGTTGAAAGAAAAGTAGTCAGTGGTTACACGCATGACTCAATCTCATGAATGACTGATGATAATGGGAGCCACGTTGTGGTCCACCAGCTACTCGTCGCCGTGGACCACCGTTCCCGCGGCCACGGTCACGTCGACGGTCGTGTATCCGATTTCCGTCGTCGGAATCGACATGATGTCTTGACTGAGAACGGCCACGTCGGCCTGTCGACCGACGTCGAGCACGCCCAAGAGGTGCTCATCGCCGTTGACGTACGCCACGCCCGTCGTGAACGCCGCGAGGGCCTCAGCGACGGAGATTCGTTCTTCTGGCCGAAAGGGCCTCGTCGTCTCATCCGTGTCCGGTCGTCCGAGGTTCGTGGAGAGACACCGGTTCACCGCGACGTGGATCTCTTCCAGTGGGTTCGGGCTCGACACGGGCCAGTCCGACCCGAAGGCGATCTTCGTTTTAAGGCGCTGGAGTGACGCGTTCGAGTACTGCCAATCGATCCGGTCCTCGCCGACGATAGGAATCGTGAACTCCTCCATCTGAGGGTCGCTACAGGCCCACAATGGTTGGAAGTTGGCGATGGAGCTCGCTCGGGTCGATGAACTGAAGGTGGGCCAGGTGATGACGGTTCGCGCCGCATCGCGCTTCGCCGACGGATTCGATCGCATCGAGGGACTGATTCCGTTCTTTCGCACGAGCCAGCGGGTATCAGAAATACGCGCTGAGCCCGGACCTTTGAAGCGCAAGATTCGGCAGTGGCCCAGTTCCAAATCTTCAATAATCTTGCGGTCAGGCCGACCTTTGTGTTCGAATATGGCACAAGAAGTCTCCCGCTGTCGGACATTCCGCTATCGCCTTCACCCAACCAGACTTCAAAACCAGGCACTGCGGCTTCAGCAGAGATACCAATGCGAGTTATATAACGCAGCCCTCGAAGAGCGAATCGGCACGTGGAACTGGGAGCGTCGTTCCGTGGGTTTCTTTGACCAGTGTCGAACTCTCACGGGCCTTAAAGAGTGCCGACCCGAGGTCGTTGCGTCGGGCGTCACCCTTTGTCGAGGAACACTGAAGAGACTCGACCGAGCGTACGGTGCTTTCTTTCGACGAGTGAAGTGTGGGGAGACACCAGGCTTTCCGCGATTCAAGCCGTCCAGTCGATTTGACTCACTTCAGTGGGAGGATCACGGCGGCTGGAAGCTGAAGACTCAGCACCGACGACTCTGCCTGATGGGGATTGGCGAGATCAAGGCCAACTATCACCGACCGCTCGCGGGCGATCCGAAGGCGATCACCGTAAAGCGCGAGGGAAGCAAGTGGTGGTTATACGTGCGTTGCGTGAACGTGCCCGCGATGCCGTTGGAGCGAACAGGCTGCGAAATTGGCATTGATCTCGGAGTCGTGAATCAGATCGCCACGAGTGATGGTGAACTCAATAAGGGCCAACACTTCGGCGCCAAAGCCCAGCAGAACCTCGCTCAAGCCCAGCGTTCACTCGCGACCAAACACGCGGTTCGAACCGTCGGCGACGTCAAGTTGAAGAGGTCGTGCGACTGCATCGCAAGATCAAGAATCAGCGAAGCGATGCGGCTCACAAGTTGAGCCGACAACTCGTGAACGACTACGACTTCATTGCCGTTGAAGACCTCAAGATCACCAACATGGTGCGCGCACCGAAAGGAAGGCCCGACCCAAAGCAACCGGGAGCGTATCTACCCAACGGCGCCAGCGAGAAAGCCGGACTGAATCGTTCCATTCATGATGCGGGGTGGGGACAATTCGTCTCACTACTGTCCTACAAGGCTGGAAGCGCCGGTAGGACAGTAGTGAGCGTGAAACCCCATTACACCAGTCAGACGTGTGCCGAGTGCCGGTACGTCGATGCTGGTAACCGGATCAATCAAGAGGAGTTTCGATGTCGCAAATGCGGTCATTGTGACTTCGCCGACATCAACGCGGCACGCAATATCCTTAGGGCCGGTAGAGCCCTGCAGGCCTCGGCCTGCGTCGGCTGAAACTAGGCCACTACCCGTTACATGTCCAGCCCACCGTTGACCGGGATTATCGCGCCCGTGATGTACGCCGCCCGATCACTGAGGAGATTGGTCACGGCGTACGCCACCTCTTCGGGATGGCCTAGTCGTCCGACGGGAATACGCGTGATGATCCCGTCCAAGACGTTCTGGGGCACCGACGCCAGCATGTCGGTGTCGATGAATCCCGGGGCGACCGAGTTGACGGTGATGCCCTTGCCCGCGAGTTCCTGGGCCAGTGACATCGTCAGGCCGAACAGTCCCGACTTGGCGGTCGCGTAGTTGGCCTGGCCGACGTTGCCGGTCTGGCCGATGATGGAGCTGATGTTGACGATTCGTCCCGACTTGCGCTCCACCATGTGCTCGATGACGGCCTTGATCATGTAGAAACACCCGGAGATATTGACCTTCATGACACGGTGCCATTCGTCGACCGTCATCCGGCGAACGGTGCGGTCGACGTTGATGCCGGCGTTATTGATCAAGTAGTCGACCCGGCCGTGGGCCTCGATCACCTGGTTGGCGAAGCGGATGCAGTCCTCGGGGCTACTCACGTCCATCTGGTGCACGCTGACTGACCAGCCCTGGGCACTCGCTTCGTCGACCAGCTGTTGGGCCGCGTCTCCGTTTGACAAATAACCCGCCGCGACGTGAATCCCGTTTTCGGCCAGGTCTAACGTGATCGCGCGCCCGATGCCGCGGGTTCCGCCCGTCACCAGCGCTACTTTGGTCTCACTCATTTTGCCACCCCTGCACCAAACTAGTGAGGGAACGGCCGGAGAACAAAGAGTTGTGTTGCAACCACTGTCTTTTGCGTCTATCGCGAAGCTCGCGATAGACGCTAGGACGCGTCGGTGAGGGCCTTGGCGATGATCGTGGTCTCCGCGTCGAGTGACGACGGCTCGTGGAAACCGGTGGTGTCGACCTCGCCAATCGTGCCGATGGAAACGCGGATGGCCTCGGCGCTGTTCTCGCTGAGCACCAGCCCTTCGGTCTCGCCGATGAAGATCCGGGCGATACGTCCGCCGGCCACCGAATAGATGTGGCCGTTCACCGAGCACTCCTCGCTGGCGAGGTAGGCGACGAGCGGGCTCACCGAACTGGGCGAGACGCGGGGCGACAAGTCGCCGAGGATGCCTTCGGTCATGCGGGTTCGCGCGATCGGGGCGATGGCGTTGGCCGCGATACCGTGCTCGGCCCCTTCGATGGCCAGCACCCGAGTGAAGCCGGCGAGACCGGCCTTCGCCGCTCCGTAGTTGGCCTGTCCGAAGTTGCCGAACAGCCCCGACGCCGAACTGGTGCTGACGATTCGACCGTAGCGCTGCTCGCGCATGCGCCGAAAGGCCGGCTGGGTGACGAAGAAGGCACCTTTCAAGTGCACGTCGATCACTTGGTTGAACACGTCGGCGTCCATTTTGTGGAACGCCTTGTCGCGCAGGATGCCGGCGTTGTTGATCAGCACGTCCACCCGACCGAAGGCGTCGATCGCGGTCTGGACGATGGCTTCGCCTCCCTCGGGGCTCGCCACGCTGTCGTGACTGGCCACCGCGACACCACCCAGCGCCGTAATCTCGTCGGCCACGTGCTGGGCCGCCGATTCCGACGAGCCTTGGCCGTCGAGTGCGCCGCCGAGGTCGTTCACCACCACGTAGGCGCCCCGTCGCGCCAGCTCGAGGGCGTGAGATCGGCCCAGCCCGCCGCCCGCTCCGGTGATGACGGCGACGCGTCCGTCGAGACGAAGTTCTTGCATGGTGTGGCCTTTCTAGGTGGAGTTTGACGAAGCGGACCGGGGGAGTCGACCCACTTGGGGATCGGTGTAGGGCTGGACGTCGAAACGGCGCAGGAACCCTTCGACGACGTGTGCCAGTTCGGTGGCCGGCCCCGGAAGCAGCATGTCGTGGTCGGCGGCGAGAGTGACCAACCGGGCGTGAGGGATGCGCGAGGCCAACACCCGGCCGTTCGCCGGGGGCGCGACCACGTCATCGCGACCGCAGATGACGAGGGTGGGCTGCGTGAGACACCCCAGAAAGGGGATGCTCGACCACGTCACGAAGGCCAGCGAGTGCCAGCCGAGCGAAGGCAATCGGGCCATGGTCGCGGCGATCGCCGGCGCGGACCAGGCGTCAGGACAGTCCCATCGACCGACGGTCGTGCCGAGTCCGCACGAGGTCGCGATCAACACCAGCCGGCGGACTCTGGTCGGCGACGCGTACGCCAACTGCTGGGCGAGCGCTCCGCCGAAAGAGAAACCGATCACGTCGGCCTGGTCGATCTCCGCGGCGTCCAAGACGGCGGCGGCGATCGTCGCGAGCGACGTCATCGACGGCGGAAAGATCGGCGTCGCGCTGTGGCCCACGCCCGGAGCGTCGAATCGAATGATTCGGCGCTCGCCCAGGGACGCCACGAACGGGTCCCAGCTCTCGAGAGGTTGGCCCAGGCCGCTCAACAGGAGAACCGACTCGCCCTTACCCTCGATTCGAACACGGACGGCGAGCCCTTCGACGTCAATTACTCGAGTCTCGTCCAAGCTGGAGGTTGCGTTCACGCACGCACGCGGACGTACTCGCCGGGGGCGGGCTCCAGGGGCGGGTAGTCAGCGCCTCCCACCACCCAGGGTGAATCCATCAGGTCGCCGGCCCGGGTGCCGATCCACTCGGCCCAATCGATCCACCACGTGGCGTCGACCATGGTCGCCGCCTCTTTCCACTGCTCGGGGTCGGCCGGGCGCTCGTCGTTGGTCCAATGCTGTGCCTTGGGGCTCGGCGGATTGACCACCCCGGCGATGTGGCCCTGCGTCGAGAGCACGAAGCGGTTGAGACCGGAGAACATCTGCGCGGTCTTGTAACCCGAGACCCACGGGACGATGTGGTCGTTGATCGCCGCGACGACGTAGGTGTCGACGTCCACGGCTTTGGGGTCCAGGGTGAAGCCGTCGATCTCGAAGGTGCCGCGCGCGAACTCGTTGTTCAGATAAAACGAACGCAGATACTCCGAGTGCATCTTCGCGGGCATTCGCGTGCTGTCGTTGTTCCAGACGAGCAAGTCGAAGGCCGCGGGCTGCTTGCCGAGTAGCCAGTTGTTGGAGACGTACTGGAAGACGAGGTCGTTGGCCCGAAGGAGGTCGAACACGTGAGCCATGGACTCCGCCTCGAGGTAGCCATCGCGCTCCATCTGCTTTTCCATCCCGGCGATCGTGGACTCGTCGGTGAACAGACCGAGCACGCCGGGGACACTGAAATCGGTGTTGGTGTTGAGAAAGGTGGCCGACCTGATCGAATCTTCGCCGGCCGCGGCCTCGCGCGCCAGGGCGATCGCGCTCAGCGTCCCTCCCAGGCAGAGCGAGACCGTGTTGACGTGTCGCGACCCGGTGATCTCGCGGACCACGCGCACGGCCTCGCGCTGGCCCAGGTGCAGGTATTCGGCGAGGCCCAGGTCGCGCATGCTTTCGTCGGGGTTCCGGTAACTGATCGCGAAGCAGTGGTGGCCGTGGCCGACCGCCCATTCGATCAAGCTCTTACCGGGCGCCAAGTCCATGATGTAGTACTTGTTGATCCACGGCGGGCAGAAGAGCGTGGGCACCTCGTAGATCTGCTCGGTCTGTGGTTGGTACTCGATGAGTTCGATGAGATCGTTGCGAAACACGACGGCCCCGGGAGTGGCGGCGAGGTTGACGCCGACCTCGAAGCCCGTGCTGTCGACCTGGCTCGGCCAGCCGCCATTGTTACTCAGGTCCTCGAGCATGTTCTTCGCTCCGCGCACCAGGCTCTCGCCGCCGGTCTCGACCGCCTCGCGCAACGCGGCCGGGTTGCCGTAGAGGGTGTTGGTCGGAGCCAAGGCGTCCAAGACGAACTTGGTGGCGAAGCGGGCTTTGGCATCCTCGAGCCCTTCGAGCTCGGCGGCGTCGAGGAGTTCGTTGAAGTACTGACAGCCGAGCAGGTACTGCTGTTCGAGCACGGCGAACATGGGGTTCTCAGCAAAGGCCGGATCATTGAATCGCTTGTCCCCGTCGCGGGGTCGCACAGGCAACGCCACGTCGTCGCCGTTGGCCCGCGCGATGATCGCTCGCACCGCGGCGTCGAGACCGATGGCCAAGCGACTGGTGGCGGCGGCGACCTCGTCGGGCTTGGCGAACGCCGCGACTTGGGCCGCCTTGAGAGATCCCAGAAACGACATCGGATCGGCCTGCGCGATCTGATCGGTGATGAACGCTTGTTGGGCGGCGAAGAGATCGCTCATGAACGCCATCAGTTGGGTGGGCTCGAGGGTCACCTCGGGTGCGGGTTGGGCGAGGTCGGCGAAAGCGGTGGCTACCTGGGTCGCTCCTTGGAACCACGCGTTCACGAACGATGAGGTGGCCAGTTGGGTCGCCTCGATCGCGCCGAGCAGTTGACGTTGAAACTGCGTCGCCGCATCGTCGATCGGATCGCCCTCGTCACTCGCCATTTACTTGGCCCTTCGGTTCGAATCGGTCGCAGACACTGGCGCCGACTTTACACACCAAACGCTTGGTATGGACAGCATTGAGACTTTTTTTGTGAACTTTCAGCCACGGCGACGCAAAGCCGACGTGGCCGCTCCCGGCGGCATCGTCAATCTGCGTCCTCGCTAGTCGCGAGAAAACTACGATAGACACCCAGCAAGGCGTGGCGCTGGGCCTCGCTGAGGCGGCGATCGGTGCGGATGGCGGCCTCGGTCGCTTCGCTGCCCGGTTCTTCGGTGCTCGTGAAGAGACCGGCCTGCTCGAACAGAATTTCGGACGACACGTTGAGCGCGTTGGCGATCGACTTGAGGACCCGAATGGAGGGCTCGTGCAGACCTCGCTCGACCTGGCTCAGATACGGGTTGGAGATTTCGGTCAGCGCCGAGAGCTGTCGAAGGGAAAGGTTGGCCATTTGTCGCTGCACGCGAATGAACTCTCCCAACATCTGTCGGGGGTTGTCTTGCGTCGCGGACTCGGTCTCGTCGGTGGTGGCCACGACTCTCCTCTTATATCGGTCTCGCGTTCGTGGGCGAGAGCACTATTACTTGTCACGCGCTCTGGACGTCAAGCACATGATGGTCGCTCCTCCCAGGTCCCAGGGGGATGGGAACTGGGAGGAGCGACGATTTCGTTACTTGACGTTGACGTCCTGGCTGGGCAGCACGGCGATGAGCTTCTTGACGAACTCCTGCTGCGCGGTCATGAGCTTCTGGGCGAAACCGAAGAACTGTTCTGACAACTCGTCGGGCTTGGGCAGTGCCGTGATTTCGGGCAGCTTCGGCAACTCGGGAAGGTTCGAAGTCAGCTTGGTGACGCCTTCTGACCACGTCTGCACAAATTGCAGGGTCGCTTCCTGGGACTGCTTGACTGCGTCCAAGATCAACTCTTGTGCCTTGGCGTTGTCGTTGTCGAACTTCTTTTCTGTCTGCTTCTTAGTGCTGGTGGTGGTGTCCATTGTGGACTCCTTTGGCTAGGGGTACGTATGCGCCGTTTCCGGTACATGAGCAGTATATACCCCAATTGCTAGATATGTCAAGCACATCGATGATTATCGAATCTCGCCCTTTTGATCAGGAGATCCAAATCAACCAATTGTTGCTCAAGTGATCTTTCGTGAGTGGTCGTCCGCGGTCTCGTGTAGAGGATTCGTGGTGGATCCGTGAAGGTATGCGGCAACGCGGACCGGAGGCTCACGCGGATGAATCGGCGCAGTATGACTGAGCACTGAGAGCTGAAGGAGTGATAACGACAGCGGGATCTGACGCTCTACTGGACGAGCGTGCGGCGTACGCCGGTCGTACCAAGGACCGCTTTCTTGTGGTATTTATTCCTGCGACCTCGATGATGCACGTCGCGTTGCTCTGACCATGAGGTATCGGTCTTAATCAGGGAGCGAACAAACCGCGCCCGGCAGAATGTTTGATGCAATTGTGAATCAGTTGTCAATTCCACGGCCTTTTACGACGACAATGGAGATGCGATTCACGTCCGTACGGGCTTCGATCGACGAAGTTAGCCATTGAATGCGGATGTCATGTGCCATTCACGAAATAGGTCCTCGCGTGCGCACCGCTTTCCGAAGGGCAGGAAGGGATGAACGTGGTCGAAGAACACACGATGTATAGGGTGACCACGTCAAGCAACGATGGCTCGGTGCAGTCCGCACTTTTTATTCAGATACTCGATACGCACCCCTCTCTCACGGGCAGTTCATTATGACGAACGCGGTAGCCGACGTGGCGACACCGGCGAAGGTTCATCGATACCTTCGACGCGCGACGTCCAACCGATTCCAGCCCGTGTTCGAATTGGTGGCCGTCGTCGTCGTGATCACGTACGTGACGATGCTCCTCACCGTTCGACACTCCTACACGATCGATTCGGTATCGCTGTACAACTGGGGGGAGTGCCTCGCCCTCTTGATGCCGGTCATTCCAATTCTGACTCGTCGCAGAAACTCCTCGACTCTCCATGGAGCGTGGCTGCTCATGGGTCTGGGTATTCTGCTCTTTGGCTTCGCGGACCTTCTGCGGCTACTGAGCCTCGCGGGCGTGAACCCGTTCTCCACTGGGACACCTCGCAACGTCGTGCTGGTCTTGTCCTACGGCGCCATCGCCGTCGCGGTCGCCGTGGTCATGCAGCAGTCGTTCGGCCCGCGAGCCATCAGCGTTCGTCTCGACGGGCTTATCGCCGGCCTGGCTCTCGCCGCGTTCGTATCGACCTATTGGTTCCACCAGTACATCGAGGTGGGTGGCCGGCCGTTGGTGGCCGAGTTGAACATCTTCAATCCCATGCTGGTGATCGTCTTGTTGGTCTTACTGATCGCCGGACTCATACCGAGTCACTTTCGCCCCGACCGGCCCACCTTGTTGCTCATCATCGGACTCGTCTCGATCGGTCTCGGTGACTTCGTAACACTCAACCAGGTTGCGATGACGCACCTCGGGCACTCGTTGGTCACGGCGTCACTCCCCATCGGGATGTTGTGCATGGCCATGGCGGCGTGGCCCAGGGCCGACCGTCGAGGCGAGTCACGCGAGAGGCACGAATCCGCCTGGGGTCTGAACCTCATTCCCGTCATCTTCGGAGCCCTGTCGATCGCCATACTCGCCAACGCCGTCCACCGGACGACCTCCAGGGCGACGACGTTCATGGCGCTCGGGTCACTGGTCTTGGTGGTCCTTCGCATGGTCATGACCCAAAGCGAGGTGCGCCAGCTCGGAAGTTCCCACTTCGTGGACGCGCGAACCGATCACGTCACCGGTCTGTCCAATCGTCGGGACTTCCTGGAAGGTGGTGAGTCGAAGCTCCTCTCTCTGGAACCGGATGAACAGCTCGTCGTCGTCTTGGTCGACCTCGACGGATTCAAGGAGGTGAACGACTCGTTGGGTCACGCGCAAGGCGACGAGCTCTTGAAGATCATCGGCCGACGCTTCGCCAAGATAATCGGAGACCGAGGACCGATGGCCCGCACGGGCGGCGACGAATTCGCCTGCACGCTGGTGATCGAGGCCGAATCTGACCCAATCGCGATCGCCAATGAACTGGCGCGAGTCCTGGCCGAGCCGGTGTCGCTCGACGGAACCAAGGTACGCGTGAGCGCGAGCATCGGGGTCGCCGTCTGGCCCCAGCACGGCAAGACGCACGTGGAACTGGTTCGCAGCGCCGACGTCGCCATGTACGAAGCGAAGCGCAGCCGAGACGCGGTGCACGTCTACAGCGACGGCATCGACATCAACACCAAGGAACGCTTGGCGATGATCAGCGACCTGCGAACCGCAATCGAACGTCGCCGTCTGACGTTGCAATTTCAACCGACTCGTCACGTGCTCACCGGGACGGTGTACGGGGTGGAGGCGCTCGTGCGATGGCAGCATCCAACGCTCGGCCTTCTCCAGCCGGACGAATTCATACCGCTCGCCGAGCGAGCTGGTCTCATCATGCCGCTGACGCGGACCGTGCTCGACCTGGCCATCCACGAACTCGCGCGCCTACATCGAAGTGGCCACGCGCTCCAGATGAGCGTGAACATCTCGCACTGGGACCTCATGGACCCGCAGTTGCCCGACTCGATCTCTCGCATGCTCGAGTGGTATCACCTTCCCGCGGACCGCTTGGTGCTCGAGGTCACCGAGTCGTGCCTGACCCAAGACCCCGCGCTGGCCAAGAGAAGTCTCGAGCGGTTGCGATTATTGGGCGTCAAGATCTCCATCGATGACTTCGGAGTCGGGTACTCGTCGATGTCCCAACTTCTCGAACTGCCGGTGGACGAACTCAAGATCGACAAGTCGTTCGTCTTGGCCCTCGACTCGGACAGTCGAGCGATCTCGCTGATACGTTCCATGATCGAGATGGCCCGCGCCCTGGGCCTCACCATCGTCGCCGAGGGTATCGAGTCGGCCAAAGCCTACGACGCGTTGGCCATCGTCGGCGCCGACGTCATCCAAGGAAACTTCGTCGCCTTTCCACTAACCAGCGCTGATCTCGACGTCTTCCTTCTCAACGAGTCGGAGCGAAGCACGGTGACGAGCGCGAACCCGCAGTCGGCGGTGAAACGCAACACCGGCGTCGCGGCGGGCTGACGGGTTCCACAGGGGCCCACGCGGAGGACCGCCAGTCCGATCCCAACGGAACGTAACGCGCATCACGCCACTCAATTTGCGGCGCGACGGTGAACCACGGTTTCACGTTGCGGTTCAACCGGACTTTTGACGACCACTAGGTTTTGTCAGATGGCGATGGGATCTGGGCTCACGCAACTCGGCGGCTATCCGTTTGAGGTGCGCTACAGCGTGGGGTCACTGGTACGCGCACGGGCCGCGGCCGATATCGCTGCTGACGCCTACGTCTACTTCAGTCGGCTCTTTTCAGGCGTCGAGCCCGACATCGCCGTCATCGTCGCCGACGAGGCGGATTGGGAGAGCCGGCAGCCCTACGGGCTTCCGTTCTTCAACGACGACGACGGTCAGATCCGCCCCGGCATCGAGGTGATGCCCGCCGGTAGCGGAGAGTTCTGGATCGCCATGGGACAAGATCTTCACGAGGCGTCGTCTCGCGGTTATGCGAGGTTGCTGGCGACCTACCCTGACGGCGCGGGTGGCCTGGATCTACAGCCTTTCTTCGACCTCGTCACGATCCATGAACTCGGCCACGCCTTCGAAACGCTCGGGGACCTCCGTTTGCCGACGTTCTGGCTAAGTGAGATCTTCGCCAATTTGGCTCTCCACGCGTTCGTCGCCACGAGACAGCCGGAAAGTCTGAACACGCTGGAAGTGCTCTCCAGCGTGGGAACGCAGAGTCCGCCATTTGACCATCGAATGCGCGCCGAAGGCTACAGCTCACTGGAGGATCTCGAAGCCCACTACACGGGCGGTGACGACCCGATGAGTGCGCTCAACTACGTCTGGTACCAGTATCGGTGGCAGCGTCTCGCGGCCCAAATGTTCGACTCCGACGGCGAGCACGGACTAATCCGCTTTTGGGATTATTTTCACGCGACCGAACTCGTCAACTCCGGCGAGGTTACGACGGCGTCGCTCGCCGCGCTCCTTAGTACCGAGGTGAGTGAGACCCTCGGCCGAGCCGTGCGAGATTGGCGATAGTTCGTCGCGCCTCCGAGACCCTGTTCGAAAAACGCGCTCGGCATTGAGTGGAAAGCGAGTGAAATGTAGTCCTCGCTCGGCACTCCGTCCGGATTTGGACGGCCCCGAAAGTGATAGGACTTCATACGGCAAGACCATTGCGGCGACAACTGGATGAGAGGTGGCTGGCATGGCTGAATCGACAACGCAGCGCGTATGTGTGACCGGAGCCAGCGGGAAGGCCGGGCGCTCAGTGGTGCGCGATCTACTGGAACACGGTTACGACGTGGTGGCGACGGACATTGCCTCGTCGCGAGACGAGGTCGAGAACGGTGCGGTCCGAGCGGACCTCACCGAGTACGGTCAAACGCTTGAAGTGCTGAAGGACGTTGACGCGGTAGTTCATCTAGCCAACATTCCGGCACCCGGGATCCACACTCCGGCGGTCACGTTCAACACGAATATCACCATGAACTTCAACGTCTTTCACGCCGCGGCACAGTGCGGTCTGCGCCGTGTGGTGTGGGCTTCCAGCGAGACGACGCTCGGACTTCCCTTCACCGTGACCAATGGTCTTCCTCCCCGGTACGCACCGGTAGACGAAGATCACTATCCAGTACCGACCTCGACGTACGCGCTGTCGAAGGTCGCCAGCGAGACAATCGCCGGGCACATCGCGCAGTGGTCGGGGATGCCGTTCGTCGCCCTTCGCTTTTCCAACATCATGGATCCTGACGACTACCAAGCGTTCCCGTCGATGTGGGTCGATCCACACCTTCGAAAGTGGAACTTGTGGGGCTACGTCGACGGTCGCGACGTCGCGGCCGCCTGCCGACTATCGCTCACGGCGCCAGCGGAGTCGCTTGCCGGAAGTCCGGCCTTGATCATCGCGGCGGCGGACACGGTCATGAACCGACCGTCGGCAGCTCTCATGGCTGAGGTGTTCCCCGAAGTGTCGCTAACTCGCGACATCGGGGAGTTTGAATCGTTGCTCGCCATCGAGCGTGCTCGCGAAGTTGTTGACTACCAACCCCGTCACTCGTGGCGAGACCACATTGGCGAGTCGTGAATCGAGTCAACGCGGCGTTTCGATGATGCTGCGAGGACATCTCAAGTCATCGGCGTGACGCCGCAGCAAATGCTCTTAAGTAGCCAAGGCGGAGGTGACCGATGATTTCCAAAGTCTTCGGCGTCCCGGCGGCACCGTGTCGCCATTGGCTTTGATCGCGTCGCCCTAAATCGGACCTTGGGTTGAGTCGTCATTCGTCATTAGCGATTCTGTACCAGACACTTCTCCATTGATCGGCGCTTGACGGTCCTTCGAACTCGGTGTTAACCAGTCATAGCCGACCTCGTCGTGCTCGCTTCTATCGAGTCCAGCGTCTTGGTCCGCGACGCTCACACGTAGCCCGACGGTCTTGTCAACGATCCACAAGATGATGAAAGTCATCAGGAACGGGAATATGAGTGCAGCGAGCGCCAGGACCGTCTCGCGCCCGAACTGCACCAACCCTCCCGATGCACCCAAGGCGTTCACGGCGAGGCTGGCAAAAACCCCGGTGAGCACAACACCGACGAACCCACCCACCATGTGCACGCCCACCACGTCCAGGGCGTCGTCGTAGCGAAGTCGATCCTTGAGCCGCACCGCTAGGTAGCAGAGCAATCCTGCGGCGCCACCAATCACCAACGAAGCCCACGTCGGCACGTAACCCGACGCCGGCGTGATGGCCGCCAAACCGGCCACCGCCCCCGAGGCGATGCCGATGCCCGACGGCTTTCGCCGCTGGACCCATTCGATGGTCATCCACGCCAACATCCCCGCGCAGGCCCCGATCTGGGTGTTGACGAGCGCGGCGACGGCCACCGAACCTGCGTTGCCGGCGCTACCGGCGTTGAAGCCGAACCAGCCGAACCAGAGGATGCCCGCGCCGAGGAGAACAAAGGGCACGTTGTGAGGACGGTCGACTTTGTGGCGACGCCCGAGGTAGATCGCGGTCGCCAGCGCCGAGGCTCCCGCCAACTCATGCACGACCGACCCTCCGGCAAAGTCAACGGCGTGTAAACCGCTGGCACCCAAGAAGCCGCCGCCCCACACCCAGTGAGCGAAGGGGCAGTACACCAGGAGCGACCAGAGTCCGATGAACGCGAGGTATCCCGAGAAGCGCATCCGTCCGATGAAGGCCCCGGCGATGAGCGCCGGCGTGATGACCGCGAACTTCATCTGAAAGGCCATGAACAACAAGGGTGGAATACTGGGCGCGAATGCCGTCGGGGTGTTGCCGACGCCGCGCAACATGAAGTTCTGCAGGCCCCCGATGATTCCGGCGTGATCGGGACCGAACACCAGCGAGTAGCCGATCACGATCCAGAGCACCGAGATGATCCCAATCGCGACGAAGGACTGGGCCATCGTGGAGAGGACGTTCCTTTCGTCGACCAGTCCTCCGTAGAAGAAGGCCAGACCCGGCATCATGAAGAAGACCAACGCGGTCGCCGCGAGCATCCAGGCGGTGTCACCGGCGTTCACGTGCATATGACCTCCCAACAACGCTGTCGGTCGTTCAGATTCGAACGTCGAAACTCAGATTAGGTCGTCAGGTGGGGCGATGGCGTGACGCCGAGGTGAATCAGGAGGAAGCGAGAGCTTCGTGTCTGGTGAATCGTTACTCACCGTGACGCATGGTGGCCGCAATCTCCTCGGCCGCGCTTCGTAATTCTTCATCGGTGAGGTTCGGCAGGACGTCTTCCCATATGGGCAGCATCATTCCGTGAGCTTCGAGCATTCCGAGGGGGCGGGGCAGCATCCAGACGTGAAAGTGCGCAGCGCCGTCTCCCCACCGGTAGAGGTGGACCCTGGCGACGTTGCCGAGCGAAAGGATCCCGCGTTCGATCTGGGCCACGACCCGACCGAAGTCCGCGGCCAGGTTTGCCGGCAGGTCACTGAAGGAATCGAAGTGTTCTCGAGACGCTAACCACACCGCGCCACGGAGACTCCCGCCCACTGGCGGGTGGAGTGACCAAT
>Ga0208586_1000450_pt1 | contig 15361 bp, 11 predicted proteins | sample NGESurshal072012_6_FD_184471 | JGI IMG/M metagenome (GOLD analysis project Ga0208586, IMG submission 184471) | Arctic peat soil microbial communities from Barrow, Alaska - NGEE Surface sample 53-3 shallow-072012 (SPAdes) | ecosystem: Environmental > Terrestrial > Soil > Wetlands > Peat ... | reverse complement strand
CCCGTTCCAGTTCGTCGCACGCCGCGGGGGTCCCGGCGAGCATCACGGTCACCGACGTCGGCCCGACGTCGACGATGGACGCGCCGGCGAGTGTGATCGTGTCGAGCATGGCCGGTCGATGCTTGTAGTCGAGCGGCAACGTCGCCAGTAACAGTTCGCGCTCAACGGCGTCGCGCGGCGCGAGGTCGCTGATGGCTACCACGTTCACCAGCTTGTCCAGCTGTTGCACGATCTGTTCCAGCGGCGCCGATTCGGCGTCAACGACGATGGTGACGCGCGAAAACCGGGCGTGACTCTCGGCCGGCGCGACGGCCAGTGAGTAGATGTTGAAGCCGCGACGAGCGAACAGTCCGGCGATTCTCGCCAGTACCCCGGCCTTATTCTCGACCAGGACCGAGAGGATGTGGTGGCGCACCGGTGTATGCGACACCTCGCCCAGGTACGGTTCGGGAGGGCTCATCGACGGCCCCCTCGCTGCAACGGGTGTACCAAAATGTCGTCGTTGCTCGCGCCCGACGCGACCATCGGAAAGACCTTCTCTTCGGCGTCGGTGCGAAAGTCAATGACGACCGGCACGTCGTTGATCGAGTTGGCCTCATCAATGACTTCGTGCATCTCCTTGAGCGTGCGGGCGCGAAGACCCACGCACCCCATCGCCTCGGCCCACTTCACGTAGTCCGGGAGGTCGGCGCTGAGGTAGACCTCGGAGTAGCGCTCCTCGTAGAACATCTCCTGCCACTGGCGCACCATGCCGAGGTAGGCGTTGTTGAGAATCGCCACCTTGATCGGGATGCCCTCGGAACGCGCCGTCGTCAACTCCTGGGCCGTCATTTGGAAACAACCATCGCCGTCGATGCACCACACGGTGCGATCCGGTCGGCCGACCTTCGCGCCGATGGCGGCCGGGACCCCGAATCCCATGGTCCCCGCTCCCCCGGAGTTGATCCAGGTGCCGGGCTCTTCGAACTTCCAGTGCTGGGAGGCCCACATCTGGTGCTGACCGACCCCGGCCGCGACGATCGTGCCCGGCGCGGCCTTGGCGGCGATCGCTTCGATGACGTGCTGGGGGCGCAGGGGACCCTCGGCCGTCGGTTCGTCGTAGACCAACGGGTACCGATCGCGCCAGTCGTTAATGGTCTTCCACCACACGTCGAGATTGCGCGGCATCGCCTGGGCGGCGTCGAAGGCCGCAAGCACGGCGCCCACGTTGCTCTGGATCGCGACGTCGGCGTGACGCACCTTGTTGAACTCGGCGCGATCGATGTCGACGTGGATGACCTTGGCGCCGGCGGCGAAGGTGGGGATCTTTCCGGTCACGCGGTCGTCGAAGCGAGCGCCGAGCGAGATCAGAAGGTCACTCTTTTGAATGGCGGTGACCGCGGTGTACATGCCGTGCATGCCGGGCATGCCCAGGTGCTGTTCGTGCGAGTCCGGGAAGGCCCCGCGGGCCATCAACGTCGTCACGACCGGCATACCGGTGCGCTCGGCGAAGACCAACAGCTCGTTCGCGGCGCGCGACTTCAAGGTGCCGCCCCCGACGTAGAGGACTGGCCGCTCCGACTCGGCGATCAGCGCTACCGCGCGCGCGACCGCTCCTTCGTCCAGTGCGACCTCGGGGCGATAGCCCGGGAGGTCGTACTCCTCGACGCTCGCCGGGTACCACCAGTCCATCATCGACTGGGTCACGTCCTTGGGCACGTCGATCAAGACCGGGCCCGGTCGACCGGTCGTCGCCAAGTGGAAGGCCGCCGCGACCGCGCGCGGGATCTCCTGGGCCGATTGGATGAGGAAGTTGTGCTTGGTGATGCCCATGGTGATGCCGGTGATGTCGCACTCCTGGAAGGCGTCGCTGCCGATGGCGGCGGTCGCCACCTGGCCGGTGATCACGACCAGCGGCGTGGAGTCCATGTGGGCGTTGCCGATCGGCGTGACGATGTTGGTCGCGCCGGGACCGCTGGTGACCATGGCGACGCCGGGGCGCCCGGTCGCCAGGGCGTAGCCCTCGGCCATGTGTCCGGCGCCCTGTTCATGGCGCACGAGGATGTGACGGATCGACGAGTCCAGGAGCGGGTCGTAGACCGGGAGGATGGCGCCGCCGGGCAGCCCGAAGATCGTGTCGACGCCTTCTTGTTCGAGGCTTCTGATCAGCGCCTGCGCTCCTGTGAGTTGCACAATGTTCCTTTGTTCTTAGATAAGCAAAAAGGCCTCCCTTATTTGGGAGGCCTCCGGAGTACGTGTGAGCGTGACTACCGGCGCCGCGCGCCTACTACCACCACGAGAATGTCGTTACGGGTCGTCACGCCATTATCTTGACACACTCGGCTTCCCAGCACAAGGCGCCTATCTCGTAGTAACCGCTCCTTTGTCCGCGCCCTGGGCCATGCGAGCGAACTTTTCGAGCACGCCGGTGGTGTAGCGAGGGACGAACGGCGCGACGTGCTGCGCGCGTTCGGCGAGTTCCGCCGGATCAACGACGAGTTCGATGGACAACGTCTCAACGTCGATCGTGATCCGGTCACCGTCGCGTACGAGGGCGATCGGGCCGCCGTCGAGCGCCTCCGGCGCCACGTGGCCGACGCAGAATCCGTGCGTCCCGCCGCTGAAGCGGCCGTCGGTGATGAGGGCGCAGTCGCTGCCACGGCCGACGCCCTTCATCGCACCGGTGACCATGAGCATCTCGCGCATTCCCGGACCGGATTTGGGACCTTCGTAGCGAATGACCAGCACGGTCTCCGGCTCGATCTCGTTGGCGAGGATCGCCGCGAGCGCGAACTCCTCGCCGTCGAAGACCCGCGCGCGACCACTGAACTGCAGTTGGTCGATCCCGGCGACCTTCACGACCGCTCCTTGGGGCGCGAGCGATCCTCGCAACACGGCGATGCCCCCGCGGTCGTGGATGGGGCGAGTGAGATCGTGGACCACCTCGCCGTCGGGCGTCGCCGCGTGATAGTCCGCCAGGCTCTCGGCCATCGATTTGCCGGTCACGGTCATGACCTCACCGTGCACGAGGCCGTGGTCCAGCAGATGCTGGAGGACGACCGGTACGCCACCGACCCGGTCGAGGTCACTCATGTGAAAGCGGCCGTGCGGCTTCATATCGGCGATGTGGGGCACCCGGGCCGCCACCTTGTTGAAGTCGTCGAGTTCGAGATCGACCCGGGCCTCGTGGGCGATGGCGAGCAAGTGCAAGACGGCGTTGGTCGAGCCACCGAGGGCCATCACGACGGCGATGGCGTTCTCGAAGGCGGGCTTGGTCATCACCTGGCGCGCGTTGATGCCGCGGTCGAGGAGATTCAATACGGCCAGTCCCGAGTCGTAGGCGTACTGGTCCCGACGCGGGTCGATCGAGGGCACCGAGGCACTTCCGAGCAGCGACATCCCGAGCGCCTCGCCGACGCTGGCCATGGTGTTAGCGGTGAACATCCCGGCGCAACTGCCCTCACCGGGACAGGCCGCGCACTCGATCGCCGTGAGCTCTTCGTCGCTCATCGCGCCCACGGCGTTGGCGCCGACGGCCTCGAAGACCGACGTGATGTCGAGCGCGCGGCCGTCGAGTTCGCCGGGCATGATCGTGCCGCCGTAGAGGAACACGCTCGGCACGTCCAATCGTGCGGCGGCCATCAACATGCCGGGCAACGACTTGTCGCATCCGGCCAGGGTCACCATGGCGTCGAAGCTCTCGGCGTGCATGACGCACTCCACCGAGTCGGCGATGACCTCGCGCGAGACGAGCGAGGCGCGCATGCCCTCGTGTCCCATCGAGATGCCGTCGGAGACGGCGATCGTCACGAATTCGAACGGTACGCCGCCGGCGTCGCGCACGGCGACCTTGGTGCGCTTGGCCAGGCGGTCCAGCGGCAGGTTGCAAGGAGTGACTTCGTTCCAACTCGACGCGACGCCTATCTGGGGCTTGGACATGTCCTCGTCGGTGAGGCCCATGGCGCGCAGCATGGAGCGCGCCGGGGCGCGACTCTTGCCGAGCGTGACGTCGGTACTTCGAGGCGTGGGGTGGATCGTCATGGGGAGAGTCTAGGAAACGACGTTGCCGCTCGGTGACGGAGCTACGGACGCGCGTAGACGCTAACGGTCTCGCCGGTCGCGAGCAACTCGACCCAGGTCTGGCCGGGACGCAGGGTGATCACTTTGCCCGACGCCGAACGATAGGCCGTTGGCAGGCGGATGTTGCGGCGGAACCACGTGCCCTTTTGCAGACGTCCGTCGGAAAAGACCTCCACCGGTCCGGAGCCCACCATCTGGGCGTAGGAACCCTCGACCCCGACCCCGCCGAAGTAGTTCACGCTCATCACGATCACGTTGGTCGGCGCCACGCGCACGCCGGTCGCCGTCACGTCGGGCGCCCCGAAGATCGATCGCAACCACGTCCGGGTCTTACCGTCCCACTGATAGGAGGTCGCGAAACCCGACAGAAAATTGACCGTGAACGAGCCCACCGGCGCCCCCGCGGCCGGAACCTTCCTCGAGGCGTAGGTGAAGAGCGGCGGGGGCGAGTGGACCTTGCCGCCCTCTTTCATCAGCAGTTCCGCGTTGGCGAACAGGTTGTGAGGTGGTGGTCGGCTGAGGTCGCGGAACATCGCCGCTCCGGCGTTCGATTGGTCGATGAGCGTGACCGGCGCGGTCTCGATACTCGATATGGCGTACTGCGCCCCGCCGGAGAAGGCAAAGACGCCGCCGATCGGAAAGACGATCTCTCGATCGGTGCGACGCACCGATCTCACCGGTCCGACTATCGTCGGCAGATTTGAATTGAAGATGGCGGCCAATCGAGTGATGCCGCCTTCGACGATCTCCTCGTACACGACGTCGGCTTCGTTGACGCCGTACTGCGGATGCGCCTGCGGCGTGTTGTCCATCTTGATGGTCAGTGCCGAACGGCGCTTCGTGACGGCGGTCGGATCGGGTAGTCCCGTCAACGCCGCGACGCGGCGATGCGGCACTGTCTTGGTGATGGTGGTCGTGGTGGTGGTGGTGGTGACCGACGTCGTGGTCGTGGTGTCGGCGGCGCTCGTGCTCGCCGCTACTGCGCTCCAGAGCACGATCGCCACCACGACGAGGGGCGGGCGGCGCATAGGAAAAAACTACTGCCTCACGCAGCGGCGGCCTTGGCGACGGTCTCGATCAACGCTCAACGACGGGCCTGGAGTTCGGCGATGACCTCTTTGCCGTTCGCCTGACCGCTGGTCAGTTCCATGACTTGACCGATGAAGAACTGCGCCAGCTTCTCGTCACCCGATCGGTAACGCGACCACTCGTCGGGATGCTCGTCTATCAATTGGGCCACCACCTCGCCCAGCGCGTCCGAAGCGAGTCGTTCGAATCCCTTGCTCGCCACGACGGACGCGGGCTCTCCCCCGTGGGCGAGGATCTCGGTCAGCACCGTCTTGGACTGCGTCGCGGACAGTTCGCCGCGCTGTTCCATCAGCAACGTCGCCACGTACGCCTCGACACTCAAGTTGACCGCGCCGTCGAGGTCACTCGCGATTTCGTTCGCGGCTCGAACCATCGCCAGGTCCGACGCGACGCCGGCGTCGAGGGCCGCGACGACGTACGAATCGAGACCGAGGTCGATCACGACTTCGAGCGCGTCGAGCAGCGCGGGCGCCGGAGCTGTAAGACGCTGGGCGAGCACCGCGCGGCGTTCGGCCGGCATCGGCCGTAGGCCGTCGCGAACGCGATCCTGCCACGCCTGATCCGGTACGAGGTCCACGAGATCGGGTTCGCGGAAGTATCGGTAATCATCGGCCTCCTCTTTCACCCGCATCGTCGAGGTTGTTCCGAGGTTCTCGTCCCAGTGGCGAGTCTCTTGGCGAACCGTGGCCCCGCCCTCGATCAGCTCGACCTGTCGCGCGGCCTCGAAGTCGATGGCGCGCACCAGGCTGCGCAGCGAGTTCAGGTTCTTGATCTCGCAACGGGTGCCGAACGGCTCGCCCGATCGTCGCACCGAGACGTTGGCGTCGATGCGCATCGAGCCCTCTTCCATGCGACCGTCCGAGGCGCCGGTAGCGATCAAGATGCCGCGTAACTCCGCGGCGTACGAACGGGCCTGGGCCGAACTGCGGATGTCGGGTCCCGAGACGATCTCCACCAACGGCACGCCGGAACGGTTGTAGTCGACCAAGGACCGATCGGCGCCGTGAATCCGACCGCTCCCGCCTAGGTGGGTCGATTTGCCGGTGTCCTCTTCGAGGTGGGCCCGTTCAATCGAGACCCGCGATCCGTCGGGCAGGTCGAGGTAGCCGCCGACGTTGATCGGCAGATCGTACTGGCTGATCTGAAAGTCTTTGGGCATGTCGGGATAGAAGTAGTTCTTGCGGTGAAACGTCGACGGCGAGATCGTGCTGCGTAAGGCGGTGCCGATGGCCATCGCCAACTCGACGGCGCGCACGTTGAGTACCGGCAGTGATCCGGGCAGGCCCAAGCAGATCGGACACACGTTCGTGTTCGGCGCGGCGCCAAAGGAGTTCGCGCAGCCGCAGAACATCTTGGTGTTGGTCTTGAGCTCGGTGTGGACTTCGAGCCCGACCACCATCTCCCAACCGTCGCGCAGGCTCACGGCCGTCCGTCCGCGATCTCTAAGACGCGCGCACCGGCGAAGAGCTGCGCCTCACTTCGTCCGGGACCAAGTAGCTGTACGCCGATCGGCAGTCCCGCCTCGCCGGTGCCGAAGGGCACCGAGATAGCCGGCTCCCCGGAGAGGTTGCTGGGGATGGTGAAGACGTCCGAGAGGTACATCGCCATCGGGTCGGCCGTCTTCGAGCCGAATTCGAACGCCACCGAGGGCGTGGTGGCGCCCAGCAGAAGGTCGGCCTCTCGGTACGCGCGGCGAAAGGCGTCGATGGTGAGCGTGCGGACCTTCAGGGCCTGTCCGTAATAGGCGTCGTAGTAGCCGGCCGAGAGCGCGTAGGTCCCCAGCATGATGCGCCGTTTCACTTCCTCGCCAAAGCCGGCCGTGCGCGTCGCCTCCATCATCGCGGTCACGTCGTCGGCCTTCACGCGAAGGCCGTAGCGAACCCCGTCGAATCGCGCCAGGTTGCTGGACGCCTCGGCCGGCGCTATCAGGTAATAGGCGCTCAGTCCTAGTCGGAACTCGGGCACCGAGAGCTCGACGATCGTGGCGCCGGCCTCGTTGAGGACTTCGACCGCGCGTTCGACCGAGGCCACGACGTCGGCGTCGGCGCCGTCGATCAGTTCACGCACCACGCCGATGCGCTTGCCGGCGACACCGTCTTCGACGTGCCCGACCAGTGACGGCGACGGCTCCGGGAGCGACGTCGAGTCCAGTGGGTCGTGTCCGGCGATCGCTTCGAGCGCGAGGGCGGCGTCGCCCACCGTCTTGGTGAGGGGGCCGATCTGGTCCAACGAACTTGCGAAGGCGATCAGACCGTAGCGCGAGACGAGTCCGTAGGAAGGCTTCACGCCGACGAGACCGCAGAGCGCGGCCGGTTGTCGGATCGAGCCACCGGTGTCGCTACCGAGGGCAAGTGGGGTCATGTCGGCCGCGACGGCCGCGGCCGAGCCGCCCGAGGATCCGCCCGGCACCCGCGACGTGTTGAGCGGGTTTCGCGTGGGACCGAAGGCCGAGTTCTCGGTCGACGAACCCATGGCGAACTCATCGAGGTTGGTCTTGCCGACGGGAACGGCCCCGGCGACCAGGAGTCGGTCGACCACCGTGGCGTTATACGGCGGACGCCACCCTTCGAGGATCTTGGACGAACAGGTGGTGGGGATGTTCGTCTGACACAGGTTGTCTTTCAGCGCGACCGGCACGCCGGCGAGGCTCCCGATGTTCTCGCCGCGAGCGATTCGCTCGTCGAGGGCGGCCGCCACTTTTCGGGCGCCTTCTTCATCGACGTAGAGAAAGACGTGGAGCTCTTCGTTACGGGACCGAATCTGAGCGAGCGACTCTTCGAGCACCGACAGCGCACTGGTGTCGCCATTTTGGACGTCGAGCGCGGTTTGACGAGCGCTCTTCACGGCGCCTCGCCCAAGATGCGCGGCACGGCGAAGCGTCCGTCCTCGGCGTCGGGCGCCATGGCCATCACGACGTCGTGATCGAGACACGTTCGTAGCGCGTCGTCGCGCACCACGTTGACGAGGCCGAAGGGGTGCGCCGTCGCGACGACCCCGTCGAGGTCGAGCGCGTTCATGTCACTGGCGTGATCGAGGACCTGACCGAGCTGTTCGGTGAACATGTCGAGTTCAGCGTCACTCATAGTCAGACGCGCCAATTTGGCGACGTGCGCGACGTCCTCGCGACGAAGTTCCGGCATTACACCAGTACCTTGGCGAGGAACTCGATCGTCGCGCTTTCGACGATCTCTTGGTCGTTGTCCAGGGTGGCGACGTGATACGACTCTTCGAGCCAGATCCGCTCGACCGGACCCGAAGACTTCTCGACGATCTCGTCGCCGTTGTCGGGCGCGACCGTGTGGTCTTCGCGGCTCGAGAGCAAGAGGCTCGGCGCGGTGATGGAGGCCAGATTGGCGTCCACGGCCCCGACGCCATCGATGACGCTCTGTAGCGCGAGAAGCGGCCACCCGTCGTACTTCGCCTCGGTGGTGCCATCTTTCTTGATGTCGGAACCGCCGTCGGTCGCCAGAACTTCGAGACCGGAGTCAATCAGGTCTCGAAGTCCCTGCTCCATTTCGGCGCCGGGACCCTTCAGCATCGGATTGATGAAGACGCATCCGGCGGTCGAGGGGCGCTCCTCGGCGATCAAGGCCGTGAGTCCCCCGCCGACCGAGAGACCGACCACGGCGACCTTGTCGCAACGCTGGGCCAGTTCGTCGAAGGCGCCGAGCGCGACCTCGACGAAGTCGGACCAGCGACGCGGCACGAGGTCTTCGAGCGACGTGCCGTGACCGGGAAGGCGCGGCAGTTCGACGCTGTAGCCGGCGCGCGCGCAGCGTTCAGCGAGGGGGCGCATGGAGTACGGATTGCCGGTGAATCCGTGCAACACGAGCACGCCCATCGAACTTCCGGACGAGGAAAACGGCTCGCAGCCGGGAATAATGTCGTCGGTCATAGGTCCAGAGCCTATCGGTCACCTCGAGCCGACTTTTCCGAACGGCCTCTCGGAATCGACCGAATGACACGATTGACGTGCGGTTCTCGCACCTCGCTCATTGCAACAGCGTGGGGAGTTGTTCGGCCAACTCGGCGACCGACCAACGATCATTCTTCTCGAGCGTCGCGGTCATCGTCCAGTTCTGGAACTTGCGCACGGTGCCGCCCTGCACGAAGAAGACCTGGCCGGTGATGTCGCAGTCCTCCATCGCCAGGCTCGCCACTAACGGCGAAATGTTCGCGGGATCCCACGTGTCAAAGACCGACGCGTCCGACGGCGCCACCACGTGATCCGACAGACCGGGCGTCGACTCGGTCATGCGGGTTCGCGCCGCGGGCGCGATAGCGTTCGCCCGCACGCCGTAGCGACCGAGCTCTTCGGCGATGATGACCGTGAACGCGGCGATGCCGGCCTTCGCGGCACCGTAGTTCGATTGTCCGATGTTGCCCAGCAACCCCGACGTCGAGGACGTGTTGATGATGGCGGCCTTCACCGGGTTGCCGGCCTTGGCTTCTTCGCGCCAGTAGTTGGCGGCGTGACGCGTCGGCACGAAATGTCCCTTCAGGTGGACGTTGATCACCGAATCCCAGTCCTCTTCACTCAAGTTGACCAGCACGCGGTCGCGCAGGATCCCGGCGTTGTTCACCAACACGTGCAGCGCGCCGTAGGTCTCCAGTGCGCACTGCACGAGGCGCTGGCCGCCCTCCCAGTCGGCGACGTTGTCGTGATTGGCGACGGCCTCGCCACCCATGGCCTTGATCTCGGCCACCACCTCTTCGGCCGGCGAGGCGGCATGACTCGAGCCGTCCAGGGCGCCGCCGAGGTCGTTCACGACGACCTTGGCGCCTTCGTGGGCGAAGAGCAGTGCGTGCTCTCGCCCGATGCCGCGACCGGCTCCGGTGATGATTGCTACGCGACCGTCCAGCGCACCCATGGTGACCCCTTCGAAAATGTGGTGACCAAATTGTACCGACGATGACGAGCGCTACCGAGGCCGGCCCCGGCGCCAGAAGTAGGGCGGACGAGCGTGCGCGTGGTAGTGGTCGGGGATGTTGCGCATGTGATCGTCGTAGGACCAGTTGCCGTCGCCGAACTCGGCGTCGGCGACGGTTCGCAGCGCCGAGTGGAGCCGCGCGAGCACGTCGTCGGGGGGCGCCACGTCGTGCCGGTTCCAGACGACCATGGGCACCAGGCAGATCTCACAGTCGGCGATCCAACAGTCGTCGTCTTGGAAGTACCGCGTGGTGATGACGGCCGCCTCGCATAGGTCACAGCCGCCGCTCATTGCACGTGCAGCGTCACCAACGAGAGCTTCTTTACCATGGTGCCGGCGACCGGCGACTCGGACACCACTTTCGTCCACGTCGGCGTGGTACCGGCGCCGGGACCGGTCGTCGTGTAGTACAGACCGACCGCGTGCATCGCCGCTTTCGTCTGCGTCTGATTCAGGCCCACGACGCTCGGCACCGCGACCAGGGCCTGACTGGCGACCGTCGTGGTGGTGACCGACGACGGAACGGTCGTGGTCGTGGTGGCCGTGGCCGGACCGGAGCTGCGCTCCAGAACGACGGTCGAATGAACGGGCGCCGTCGTGATCGACTTGCCGGCGGAATTGACGACGCGCGCGATGCGACCGAGCGGCGTGGTGGCGCTCGAGACCAACTTCGAGGCCGGACAACTCGCGATGAGGTGCAGTCGCGTCAGTTTCGGTTCGGCCTGACGGCAGGTCTCGCCGATGAGACGAGCCGGCAGTCGCACGCTCTGCACGCCATCGGAGACGGTCACGGTGATCACTTGTCCGCTCTTGGCCCCCACGTTGAAGGCCGGCGTCTGGGCGATGATAACGCCACTCTTCGCGCTGGCGGAGAACGCGTGCTTGATGGCCACGACGAAGCCGTCGGCTTTGACGGTCGTACGAAGACTATTGATCGGCGCACTACTGGTGAAACTGGTGTTCTGATACTCGCTCAAGTTGACGCCCACGAAGTTCGGCACCGAGTTGTCTTGCGTGAACAGGCCGACCTTCCAGGCGATGCCCCCGCCGATCGCCACCACCAGCAGTATCACCGCCGCTACCAAGAACACCAGTCGACGAGACGGCGGGAGCCGGGCGTAGTCCAGGTCGTCGAAATCGTTGCGTACGCTGCGACCGCGACCGACCGGCGAACTCGGGGCGACCCACTCATCGGCCGGGCGGGCGTGACGCGGCGCGCCGGTTCGCCCGAGTGAAGAGACGACCGCGTTCGCACCCGTGATCTGATCGGGCGACGGAGGACGAAAGCCCACCGAGTTTCGCGGCTCCGACGGTCGGTACTGGCTGAGCAGCGGGACCTCTCCTCCGATGGGCGCTATCACCAGTGGGGCGAAGTCACTCACGACCGCTCCGAGGCGACTGGCGAACTGCTCGGCGTCGAGTCGTTGACGCGGGTCCGAGACCGCGGCCTGGGCCAGCACCATGTCGAGGGTGCCGAGCTCCGGACGCATCGGCAGCGTTGCGTTGATCCGGGCGCGCAGCACCGCCTCGGGCGTCACGCCATCGAAGGGCGTGATGCCGGTGACCGCCTCGTAGAGAATGAGGGCCAGGGCGTAGACGTCACTGCGCGCGTTGGCCGGATCACCGATCGCTTGTTCGGGACTGAGGAAGCGCACGTCTTCGAGCGTCACACGATCGCGATACTCCTTGCCGATACCCGCCAAGGCGATATCGCTCACGCGAACGCGACCTTCATCGTCGAGTAACAGCTTCGACGGAGAGAGGGCGCCGTGCACCATGCCGTTCTCGTGGACGTAGGCCAACGCACTGCCGACGTCGCGACCGAGTCGGGCGCCGTCGTCCACGCTCAACGTGCGACCGCTCGAGAGCACGTCTTCGAGCGAACCGCCGCCGAGATACTCACAGATCATGAAGATCGAACCGGACTCTTGGCCCCCGTCGAAGACGCGGGCGAGGTGCGTGTGGCTGAGCGTGGCGGCTTTGATGATTCGCTCGCGAAAAGCGCGTCGAACGTCCTCGTGACCGGCCAATCGAGGCAACAACACCTTCACCACGACCGAACGCTGAAGCGACTGGTCGTCCGCTAGATAGACCTCGGCCGTTTCACCAATCCCCAGCAGCTCCTGGATCCGGTAGCGGTTGACCAGGAGGTGTCCGTTGGCGAAGGTCGGTGCGGGCATAGTTCCTAGTAACCCTACCGATTTGTGCTCAGGTGAGTCGAGTGCGCCAAGTCCCGGTGGCGAGCAGGATCTCGAACTCGCTGGCCGGGACCATGGGGATACCGAGGTCGTGCGCCTTCGAGACTTTGGACGCTCCGGGCGCCTCGCCGACCACGACGCAGTACGTCTTTTTTGAGACCGAACCAGGCGACGTTCCCCCGCGCGCCACGATCGCCTCTTCGGCACCGTCGCGCGTGTAGCCCTCGACCGATCCCGTCACCACGACGGCGCGGTCGCTCAACGTCTGATCGAGCGTGGCGGCCACCTGGGGTTCGATCATCGCCAGTCCGTCTGCTTCGAATCGACGGGCCCGTTCACGGTTCTCTTCCTCGGAGAGATACGCCACCACCGAGGCGGCGATGACCGGCCCCACCCCGGCGACGCCGGCGAGCGCCTCGAGGGAGGCCTCTTCGAGCGCGTGATAGCTGTGAAAGGCTCCCGCTAACTCTCGCGCGGCGACCGGACCCACGTGGCGGATGCCCAACGCCACGAGCAGTCGACTGAGGGGCACGGCCTTGGCTCCCTGGATGGCGTTGACGAGCGACGTGGCCGAGAGCTCCCCCAACCCTTCGAGGACCGCGAGGTCCGCCACGCGCAGCGAGAAGAGATCGGCCACGTCGCTGATGAGCCCGACGCCGAGCAGTTGGGCCACGCGTTGTTCGCCCAGACCCTCGATGTCGAGAGCCCCCCTGGAGGCGAAGTGCGCGATCTGTTGGAGTTGTTGGGCGGGACAGGCCGGATTGACGCAGTAGGTGTCACTCTCGTCGGCCACTCGTTCCAAAACGCTTCCGCAGTCGGGGCAGGTGGTCGGAAACTTCCACGGGGGCTTTCGGCGACGACCCGGTTCGCTCACCGCGCTCACGACCTCGGGGATCACGTCGCCCGCCTTGCGAACGATCACCAGGTCACCGGGACGCACGTCTTTCACCCTCACTTGGTCTTGATTGTGCAACGTAGCCATCGACACCGTCGATCCGGCGACCACGACCGGTTCGAGCACGGCGAAGGGGGTGACCCGGCCGGTGCGACCGACCGACACCTCGATGTTGAGCAACCGCGTCGTTCGCTCTTCGGGCGGTAGCTTGCGGGCGATGGCCCACCTCGGCGCGCGACTGGTGAAGCCCAGACGTGATCGTTGGGCGAGGTCATCGACCTTCACCACGATCCCGTCGATCTGGTAGCGGAGTTCGTGTCGGTGCTCTTCGAACCAATCACTGCGAGCGATCATCGCGCTCGCGCCGATCTCGGTCGTCGTCTCGGGCGCGGTGAGGAACCCCCACGTCGACAGTTGGGCGATCGTCTCGACGTAGCGAGTGAACGGTGAGGGACCGCGCAGCTCGACCAATTGATACGAGAGGAACGACAGGGGGCGACTGGCGGTGATCGAGGGGTCCTTTTGACGGAGGCTACCCGCGGCGGCGTTGCGGGGATTGGCGAACTCCTTCTGGCCGGCCTCGCGCTGGCGGTGATTCATCTCGACGAAGTCGGATTTGGCGAGAAAGACCTCGCCGCGTACCTCGACGCGCGATCGCACGTTCCCGGACAACGTCGGGGGCACATTGCCGATCCGCCGCACGTTCTCCGTCACTTCCTCACCGACGCGTCCGTCGCCGCGCGTCGCCGCGCGCGCCAGTTCGCCATCGACGTATTCGATCGACAGCGCCAAGCCATCGATCTTCGGCTCCACCACGAAGACCAACTCTTCGGAGGACAAGTCGAGCGTCTTCGCGGCGCGCTCGCTCCACGCGCGAAGTTCACTGACGTCAAAGACGTTGTCGAGACTCAGCATCGGTTCGGCGTGGGTGACGGGCGTGAAGAGCGTCGACGGCGGGGCGCCGACTTTGTGCGAGACGGAGTCCTCGACGTTCAACTCGGGATGGTCGGCTTCGATGGCGCGAAGCTCGCGAACCAGCGCGTCGTAGTCGGCGTCGGGAATCGTGGGCGCGTCGAGCACGTGATAGGCCTCGTTGTGCGTGGCGATCTCGGCGCGCAGTCGCGCGGCGCGCTCAGCCGGCTTCACGACACTGCGACGATCGCGGCGCCTTCGACGATCGTGGGCTCACTGACGCGGTAGAAGACGACCGACTGCCCGGCCGCCACCGGTCGAGCCGGCTCGTGCAGTTCGAGGCGCCAGCGCGGACCGTGGCGCAGCGTGGCGCGCCGCGCGACGCCGTGCGCACTCCACTGCGCCAGCACCGCCGAGCCGTCGATGAGTTCGGCGTGCGCAAAGGTCAGCGACGAAGCGTCGAGGGCGATCTCGTGGACGAGGATGTCCTCGAGGCGACCGACCTCGACGCGACCGGCGCCGAGGTCGACCTTAGAGACGAAGCGGCGTTCACCGTCGCGCGCGGGCAGCACCCCTCGACGTTGCCCCACGGTCATCAACTCCGCGCTCGCCGTCGCGCCGATCTCCTCGCCACTGACGCGGTCGACGATCACGGCCGGCGTAAAGTCGATGCGCTGGCGCAAGAAGACCTCACGCCCCTTCGAAGCTTCAATGAAGCAGACGTCCTGGCTGTCGGGCTTGTCCCAGGTTCGTAGTCCCAATCGCTCGGCGTGCGCACGTACGTCGCTCTTGATCATGTCGCCGATTGGCAACAACAACGTGGCCAGTTGATCCTCGGTCAGGTAGCCGAGCACGTAACTCTGGTCTTTCTGGTCGTCGGCCCCGCGAACTAGGAAGTGCGCCCCGTCGCGCGCTCTCACCCGGGCGTGGTGGCCGGTCGCGACGGCCTCGAAGCCCAGTCTTCGCGCGCGCTCGAAGAGCAGGTCGAACTTGATGCGACGGTTGCACTCGATGCAAGGGTTCGGGGACCGTCCCGCGGCGTAAGCCGCGACGAAGGGCGCCACCACGTGTCGTTCGAACTCTTCGGTGTAATTGAAGACGTGATGGTCGATGCCGAGCATCTGGGCGACGCGGCGAGCGTCGTCGACGTCGGCCACCGAGCAACAGCCCGAGTCCGAGACGCCGCCCCAGAGTTTCAAGGTGGCGCCGACGACGTCGTGACCCTGCTCGATCAAGAGACCGGCGGCGACCGACGAATCGACGCCGCCACTCATGGC
>Ga0208586_1000446_pt1 | contig 15377 bp, 17 predicted proteins | sample NGESurshal072012_6_FD_184471 | JGI IMG/M metagenome (GOLD analysis project Ga0208586, IMG submission 184471) | Arctic peat soil microbial communities from Barrow, Alaska - NGEE Surface sample 53-3 shallow-072012 (SPAdes) | ecosystem: Environmental > Terrestrial > Soil > Wetlands > Peat ... | reverse complement strand
GGTGGAGATGGTCGAGCGCAGTTCACGGGCGGAGAGCGTGAGCGGAGAGGTCATCGCTAGCGATGCTACAATGGTCCTTCGGTTTAGACCGGTGGTCGCCACTCTCGGCGGTCCGGCAAAAGGAGAACGTTCATCATGGCATCAGTCTGCGAAATCTGCGGCAAGAAGCCGTCGTTCGGCATGAACGTCTCGCACTCCCACCGTCGCACCAAGCGACGTTGGAATCCGAACATCCAGCGCGTGCGTGCCCTCGTGGGTGGTACGCCCACGCGCATGAACGTCTGCACCGGCTGTATCCGATCGGGCAAGGTCACCAAGCCCGTTCGTCGCAACGTGTCGGCCTAGTCCTCGAGCTCGTTCTAGAGCTGATGTTGGAAACCGCGACGACCAAACTCTTCGCCCCGTAGCGTCCTCGTCGTTGTCTCGGCGACCACGGTGCCGATGGTGAGTGGGGCGCGAAGCCCCCGGTCGAGGAAGACCATCCGAAGCCGGGCCGGATCGTTGGTCGCGACCAACAACTCGTAGTCCTCGCCCCCGCCAATGGCCTCGTCCAACGTTGCGCCGTCGGCGACCGGCACGTCACGCAGTTCAAATCCCACATTCGAAGCGTCGGCCAGACGGTGGAGATCCAGTCCCAATCCGTCGCTCAGATCCATCATGGCGTGCACGCGCGCGCCCCTCGCGGCGGTGCCTTCGGCGAGCCGGGGCCACGGACGTCGATGCGCGACGACCAGTTCGTCGTTGAGTGCCGCTCCGTCCCCTCGACGGCGCAGTCCCGCCGCCGAACGCCCGAGCGGGCCGGTGACGAGGAGCTCATCGCCCGCCACGGCCCCACTTCGATAGATCGCCCCGCCGCCGGGACATTCGCCCACGACCGTGACCGCTACCGAGACGTCGTGACCCGCCGCGAGGTCGCCGCCCACGATGGGACAGTCCGTCACGCTGGAGGCGTCGGCCATTCCGCGGTGCAGTTCTTCGAGATCGGTGCCGAGCGGTGCCGTGACGGCCACGACACAAGCTCTCGGGCGCGCGCCCATCGCCGCCATGTCCGACACGGCGGCGGCCACTGCCTTAAAGCCCAAGTCCTCCAAGGGAAAGAGTTCTGCGTCCAAGTGCACCCCGAGCACCGCGACGTCGGTACTGAGAACGGTCTGACCCACAATCGGCGCCAGTACGGCGGCGTCGTCGCCAATGTGACGTTCACCCTTGGGGATATTGGCATGTCCGACAATTCGGGCGATACGCTCAATGACGTCATCCTCGCGCCGGGGGTAATCCCCTAGGGGAAACGTTGGGTCAACTGGTGCGGGCATGAACCTGGTTCGCCAGGGCATCACATTGACACGCAGCACCGAGTGTGGAGGAACCCAACGTGACGTACCCAACCGACAACAAGAAGCTCATTGCGTGGGTGGAAGAGATCGCAGAGCTCACAACACCCGATCGTATCCACTGGTGCGACGGATCGACCGAGGAGTACGACGAACTCTGTCAACTCCTCGTTGACCAGGGCACGTTCACTCGCCTGTCGGCGGCGAAGCGCCCGAACAGTTACTACGCCACGTCGGACCCGAGCGACGTCGCTCGCGTCGAGGACCGCACCTTCATCTGCTCCGAACGCGAGGAGGACGCCGGGCCGACCAACAACTGGTGCGACCCCTCTGAGATGCGCGGCACACTAAAGGGACTCTTCGCCGGTTGCATGAAGGGACGCACGATGTACGTCGTGCCCTTCTCCATGGGACCACTGGGATCGAACATCAGTCACATTGGCGTCGAACTGACCGACTCGGCCTACGTGGCCGTCAACATGAAGATCATGACCCGAATGGGAACCGGAGCGCTCAACGTGCTCGGCGAGGACGGCGAGTTCGTGCCGTGCCTGCACTCGGTTGGCATGCCCCTCGAAGAGGGTGCCGTCGACGTCACGTGGCCCTGCAACGCGGAGCACAAATACATTGTTCACTTTCCCGAGACCCGCGAGATCATCTCCTACGGTTCCGGCTACGGCGGCAACGCGTTGCTCGGAAAGAAGTGCTTCGCTCTTCGCATTGCCTCGGCGATCGCGCGCGACGACGGCTGGCTGGCCGAGCACATGCTCGTGCTGAAGCTCACCAATCCAGGCGGCGAGTCACGTTTCGTCACCGGCGCCTTCCCGTCGGCCTGCGGCAAGACGAATCTCGCCATGCTCGTGCCGACGCTGCCCGGTTGGAAAGTTGAGACCGTCGGCGACGACATCTGCTGGATGAAGCCCGACGCCACGGGGCGACTGCGCGCCATCAATCCCGAGTGCGGTTTCTTCGGCGTGGCGCCCGGCACGAACATGCAGACCAATCCCAACGCGATGTACTCCATCGAGGCCAACACCATTTTCACGAATACCGCCCTCACCGCCGACGGCGACATCTGGTGGGAGGGAATGGGTGAACCGCCCGAGGGCCTCATTGACTGGAAGGGCCAGGCCTGGAGCAAAGAGTTGGGTACGCCGGCCGCGCACCCGAACTCGCGTTTCACCGCGCCGGCCAGTCAGGACCCGGCGATCGCGGACGAGTGGGAGGACCCGGCCGGCGTGCCGATCGACGCCGTCCTCTTCGGTGGTCGGCGCGCCAGCGTCGTCCCGCTCGTCTTCCAGTCGCGCAGTTGGGCGCACGGCGTCTTCTTGGGTTCAATCCTCTCGTCCGAGACGACGGCCGCCGCGACCGGGGCCGTCGGGAACCTGCGCCGCGACCCCTTCGCCATGCTCCCGTTCTGCGGGTACAACATGGCCGACTACTTCGCGCACTGGTTGACCTTCGCCGACCGCTTCGACGAGGCCAATCTGCCCAAGATCTTCTACGTCAACTGGTTCCGCAAGGGTGGTGACGGACGTTGGCTCTGGCCCGGGTACGGCGAGAACAGTCGCGTGCTCGAGTGGGTCTTTGAGCGCAGCGCCGGACGTGGCGAGGCGAATGAGACGGCGATCGGGTACGTGCCAACGTCCAACGCCCTGAACGTCGAGGGACTCGACATCACCGGTGCCGACATGGACGAGCTCTTGACGGTGCACCGCGACGAATGGCGTGACGAGGTGCCGAAAATCCGCGAGCACTTCGCGCAGTTCGGTCGTCACCTGCCCGCCCGACTGGCCAGCGAAGTCGACGACCTCGAGGCGCGCCTCGCGTAATCGGACGCACCATCGAGGTGCGCCAGGGTCCGTGCTAAACAGGCCATCGAACCTATCGACGCCTTCGAGGAGAACACCGTGATCACCGACCGCTTTCGAATCGACGGACAGGTCGCGATCATCACGGGATCGGGACGGGGCATCGGCGCCGCGAGCGCCGTCGCCCTCGCCGAATGCGGCGCGGACGTGGTGCTCGCTTCACGTACGGCCTCGGACCTCGACGCCGTGGCGCACCTCGTCGAAGCGGCCGGCACACGGGCTGTCAGCGTCGCCTGCGACCTCGCCGACTTAGCGGCCATTGCCGACTTGGCGGCGGTTGCCCAGCGCGAGTTCGGTCGCGTCGACGTCGTCGTCAACAACGTGGGCGGCGCCATTCCCTTGCCGTTCTTGATGACCACGCCCGAGTACATGGAAGAGGCGTTCCACTTCAACGTGGCGACGGCACACGCGCTCAACCTTGCGGCCGTCCCGTTGATGCTCGAACACGGTGGTGGCGCCATAGTCAATATCTCCTCGGTGATGGGGCGCGTCGCCGGTCGCGGTTACGCCGCCTACGGTTCGGCCAAGGCCGCTATGGCCCACTACACGAGGCTCAGTTCCAAGGACCTCGCGCCGAAGATTCGCGTCAACGCCATCGCCGCTGGATCAATAGCGACCTCGGCGCTGGAGATCGTGACGGGGACGCCCGAGTTGAAACAGATGATGGAAGAGATGACGTTGCTCGGACGCATTGGCGACGTCGAGGACATTGCCGCGGGCGTCGTCTACCTGGCCTCGCCGGCCGGTGGCTACATTACGGGAAAGATCTTTGAAATCGACGGCGGCATCGACGTCCCGAACCTCGACTTCCAACTGCCCGATCTCTAAGTCGTCGACGTCATTCGACGGTCTCGACGTCGGCGACGATCAACCGCGGACCGGACGGCCAGTCGAAGTAGCGCCACATCCAGTTGATCATCACGCGCAGCTTGTTGCGAAAGCCAACCAGGTACCAGAGGTGGAGGCCAAGCCACGCCATCCAGCCGAAGATTCCCGTGATCACGCCGCCCCGAGGCAACTTGGCGACCGCGGCGTTTCGTCCGATCGTCGCCATGATTCCCTTGTTGTGATACGTGAACGGGGTCGTTGGTTTGCCGTCAAGGACGTTGAGAATCTGCGCCGCGCAGTGATGACCGGACTGGATCGCGACAGGCGCCAGTTGGGCACAGATGTCGCCCTGGCCCGAGGGAACGGCCGCGGCGTCGCCGATGACCCACACGTTCGAACTTGCGTGCAAGCGTAGATCGCCGTCCACGACCGCGCGCCCCGATGGCCCCGACGTCGTCGAAAGGGTCCGCGCGACGGTGCCATTGACGGTCACGCCCGCGGCCCAGATCACTGCGGCGGTGTCGAGTTCCTCACCGTCGTCGAACCTGATCGAATGCTCGAGGACTTCCACGACGCCGCGTTTGAGATCGACCTCAACGGACATCGATTCGAGCTCCCGCTTCGCGTACGCGCTGGCGCGCTCAGGGAACGCCGTGAGAAGTCGCGGCGCGACATCGGCGAGGATGATGCGCACCTCGTTCACTTGCAAACTCAGTCCGTCGCGCCGGATCGCGATGCGAATCAGTTCCGACAGGGCGCCCGAGGTTTCAACACCGGTGGGTCCGCCACCGACGACGACGAAATTGAGACGCGGTCGTTGCTGGAGGCCCACCACTTCCGCCGCCTCCAAGGCGAGCAGCAGTCGGTTGCGAAGCCGTCGGGCGTCGGCCAGCGTGTAGAGCGGCAAAGCAAACTCCTGCGCTCCGGGAATGCCGAAGAAGGACGCAATCGCGCCTGTCGCGATGACGAGGTGATCGAACGCGATCTCACTCTCGTCGTGCAATGTGACGACGTTTCGCACCTGATCAACGGCGCGAACACTGCCGTGGCGAAAGCGAATGTTCCTCGCGTGTCCGAAGATCGTTCGGATGGGGTACGCAATGTCCGCCGGCTCGAGTCCGGCGGTCGCCACTTGGTAGAGCAGCGGTTGGAAGGTGTGGAAATTGTGTCGGTCGACAATAGTGACGGCGACGGGTTTGTCGGCCAGACCACGGGCGGCGGCGATGCCGGCGAATCCGCCGCCGACAATGACGACGTGCGGCGCGGGCGTGCGGCCGGGGTTCGATGCAACAGTGCGCGGGGGATTCGCCATGTCACTTTCAGCATAACGAGCGACCGGATTTTGTTAATCAGTGATGCGCGAAGCGACGGCCGAGTCCGTAAACGAGACCGGCGGTGATCATTAGCACGGCGAGTAGACCGTCACCGAATGAGAACCGCAGCGTGACCGCAACGGGGATGAGGGCGCCGGCGACCCAGAGCAGCTGCTGGCGCACGGCAAAGCGCGCGAAGGTGCGACCCTGGGCCCCCGGCGCGACGTTGCGTTGCGTGATGGCGTCGAAGGTCGGTTGGGCGACTGCGGCACAGAGTCCCAACCAACCGGCCAGCACCACTTGTGCGCCGATCGTGGCGTGCGCCGAGGCGAACGCCGCGCCGACGCCCGTCGCCAGCAGTGACAACGTCAACAGTGTCGACTCGGGGAACTTATTGCGAACGCGCGTGACGATGGCGAGCCCAATTAATGAGCCAAAGGCGCTGAGCGCCAGTGCGAGGGCGAACGTACCGAGACCGGCGTTCGTTCGGCGTAGTCCAAAAGCGAGGAGGAACGTCGCGAAGCCCACCGTGAACCGCATAAGTGCCGCCGCACTGAGTCCCCAGACGACCTCCACGTCGCCCATGGGATTGAGTGCATTGAGGTCACGCTGCGCCTGGGTGAGACCGGCCACCTCGTCGCGCACGATTTTGGTTGGTCGTCGAAGGCGCAGGCTCGCGACGGTCGCGCCAATGAAGACAAAGGCCGCCAGGATCAACACCGACGGTGCGCCAATGCCCTTCAACATGCCCGCGCCGATTGAACCGGCGACCAGTCCACTCAGCGTGCCGAGCAGGGTCAACTGCGCGTTGAAGCCTGAGAAACCCTTGTCCTGTGGCACGCCCTCGCTCGGCCACCCGGCGCCACCCACGTGTTCCGAGTGGTCGTCGAGTTGATCAGTTCGAGCCATCTCGGGCACGAGGGCACCGCGGGTGACCACGTAGAGCTTGGAGGAGATGAGTACGAGGAACGCCAATGGGAAGAGCCAGAGGGAGTTCAGGTGCTGGCTCATCATCCAACAGAGAATCGCGCGCAGACCGGCCGAGACGGCCACCAGAATTCGACGGCCGTTGGCCGAACGGTCGATCAACGGCCCAAGGATGGGAGAGACGACCGCGAAGGGTGCAATGGTCAGCAACAGGTAGAGGAGGACCTTGCCCTTCGCCTCGGTCGGTGAAACGGAAAAGAAGAGCGAACCGGCGAGCGAGACGGTCACCAGGGTGTCGCCGGCCATCATGATGACGTGGACGAGCGCGAGACGTCCGAAGGCCGTGCTCTGATCGAACAGATCCTGCGCGGAGGCTCTCGCGAGCGAAACAATTCCCCGTGGTCGCACGAGAGCCAAGCGTAGGTGATTGCTCCAACGTCGACGACTCGCACGGGCACGTCTGCTAAAAAACTCACGTGCACTGGTCCTTCGCCCAGAACCTTCCACTGGCACTCCTCACCGCCTGGGTGTGGACGTTCCTCGCCTTTCTCGTCGGACGCGTCGTCAAGCGACACGCCACCATCGACGTCTTCTGGGGTGCGGGCTTCCTCGTCATTTACGTCGAGAGCCTGCTCCTCGACCATCATTTCGTCGCGGCGTACGCCACTTCGTCGCACGGTTCGTACACCTACGGCGCCCGATTGCTCGTGCTGGCGTTCGTCGCGCTCTGGAGCCTGCGACTCTCGCTCCACCTCGCCCTGCGCCAACGAGGTACGCGCGAGGACACCCGCTACGTCGTCATCATGAAAGGTGCGCACGATCGAAACGAGACCTTCTACGCGCTCCGGATGATCTACGGACTCCAAGGCCTGCTGCTCTGGTTCGTCTCGATTCCACTTCAGTGGATTGCCGCCCAACACCATTTCGATTGGTTACTCGTCCCCGGACTCATGCTCGTCGCGACGGGTTTCTTGTGTGAAGCCATTGGTGACGAACAACTTCGCCACTTCCTCGCCGATCCGGCGATGCGCGGCACGACAATGAATCACGGTCTCTGGCGCTACACCCGCCACCCGAACTACTTTGGCGACAGCGTCGTGTGGTGCGGCGTTTACCTCGTCGCCTGTTCCGCCGGTTGGGGCGTACTCACCGTTCTCTCGCCCGTCGCGATGATCTACCTGTTGACATCGCTCTCGGGCAAGCCCCTGTTGGAGCGCAAATTGACGAAGACGCGCGCCGGTTACGACGAGTACATCGAGAGTACGAGTTCGTTCTTCCCTCGTCCACCGAAAAAGCGGTGACCGCTAGTTGGAGAAGCAGCCGAGTTCGTAAATATCGGTCGGGAGAATCGACGGCTTGCAATCGGTCGCGCGCGAGACGAGGGACCACGAGTGCGCAGCCTGCGAATACTCCAAGACCTCGGTCACGCCAATGGCGTGCAGCCCGCTCCCGACGGTCGCCCACGCAAATGCCCAGTCACCCTCGCACCCGAAGTTCTGAAACGAAGTGACGTGGAGGTCACCGGTGAAGGCCAGACTCAGCGCATCGGTGCTGCACGGCGGCTGCGGCGGCACGTTCGTCGCGCTCGACGACGTCCGCGTGCTCGCGACAAACAGGGCGGTGAGAAGAAGGGCGGCCAACACGAGACGTAGCGACTTCATGATCGCATTCCAGCACAGTTCGTAATCAATTACGCATTCATGAGGATTACGCCGAGAAGCAGTCCCATGGACTTCTCCCATTCGGCGTTTTCAATCGGCGTCGTTGACACGTCATCGAGCGTTCGACCGACCAGCACCACCTGGATGATGACCGCAATGGAGTGGGACGAGAGAGTGCGACTCAGCCAGTCCCTGTCTTGGCCGTACTCCACGATTTGGGCGAGTTCACTCGTCAGACGTGACTGCGTCTCCCCAATGAGTTCTCGCAACTCCGGTCGCGTAATGGACGCCGCCACGATGCGAGCGCGAAGGGCGCGACGCGCTCGGCGCTCTTCACCGTTCGCAAACGTCCCAACGAGGCCCTGCATCGACACGAGGTACTCCTCGAGTGACTGCGAGGACACACTGACTTTCTGCAGAACCGCGAGATCCTCTTCGGCCAACTTCGAGAACATCTGGTGATAGGCCGCGTCGATGACGCCTTCACGCGAACCGAAGTGGTGGTAGACCGATCCGTAATTGACGCCGGTCGCTTCACATATCTCGGGTATACGAATAAGTGATTCATCCGCTTTCATCAGGCGTTCTCCAACGGCGTCCAACACCGCCTGCATCACCGGGGCCGACCGACTCTGTTTCGCCATTGCTCAATAGTAACGGCCCAGGTTCAACCTTTGACAATCTGTATAACGCTAGAAGCGCAACAAACGCACACATTCAGGACGTCGTTCGGCATCGCTGAACTACTTTCAACCGAACGGAACTGCATCCCTCTACTTCGAACCTGAGAGGTTTTCGCTACAAGCGAAGGGACGCCTACTGATTGAATTGAGGATTCGTTGGAATGTTGTGCACGGCGTGGAAGAAGGCGCCGACCGTGAGAATGAAGAATACGAGGCCCACAACACCGATCCAGCCGAGGACGATGCCCGCCGTCGCCATGCCCGAATCGTTCTGACCAGTTCGCCTGATCTCGCGCTTCGCTGCGTAACCAAGGATCAGTGCCATGACGGATCCCAGGCCCCACACCCAGACGATGCCCAGCACCATCGACGCAATCGCCATCCCGTTGGTCGCGGTGGCGCTCTTCGCGACGATCACCGGATTGGAGAAGGTGTTAATCCCGCATATCGAACAGATCGCCGCGTCCGACTTGTTGTTGTGACCGTTCGTACAGAGCACGACATCCCTCGTTCATTGCAGCAGTTCCCCGAGGCGTTGTCGCCCTACACGGTCTACCATTCGCGACATCTGACGTCCGTCTTAGTCAATCGGATGATCAACGTGGTTCAACAACCACGGTCGAGTAAAGCCCCTCGTGTCTAGTGTTGGCAAATGGAGATTCGACGTCTAGGACCCAAGGACGAACAGTTGGTCGCCAACGCCGCCGTTCTTTTGACGGACCGGCCCTGCGACCGGCGACGAAGCGATTCCTACGTGATGATCACCACCACCTCTTCGTTTCCTACGAGGACGGACGAGCGGTGGGCTTCGTGACCGGCGTCGAAATCACCCACCCCGACAAGGGGACCGAAATGTTCGTCTACGAGCTGAGCGTCGATGAGGCGTACCAGAGAAGAGGCGTCGCCCGAGCGCTGTTGCACGAACTCGAACAACTCGCGCGCGACCTCGAGTGTTACGGCATGTGGGTCGTAACGGGCGAAGACAATACGGCCGCGCTCGCAACCTACGAAGCGTCCGGCGCGACCACCGAAAGGGCACAGGCCGTACTCGTGTGGAGCTTTGAGTCGGGTACCACTTCACTCAAGTGATTGCGAGATTTCCCAAATGAATCCGTCGGGATCCTTAAAGTGGGCCGTGCGACGTCCCCAGTAGCGGTCCATTGGCGCAATGATGAACTCCACGCCGTCCATCGAGAGACGGTCGTACTCGGCGTCAACATTGTCAACGAAGAGATTGAACATTCCCGATGGCTTCTGTCCGCGTGGCGAATCCGGTGTCTCACCCATCAGCATGTCGGTCGCGGAAGCTACCGTGACCAACAACACCATGTCCTCGCCCATCATGATCGCCACCGACGTGTCATCTTCGTGGACGGACGTGAAGCCAAGCACGTCGACGTAGAACGTCTTCGACTGTTGTAGGTCCCTGATGAACAGGACCGGAGGTCCCACGCTCATTGCACCGTTCGTCATTGACGCGCTCCTTCGTTCTGGTTCGTCCCAACGTATCTCGTCGTAACTCGTCCGCCTAGGTAGTCCGAAACAATTTCGTTGGCTCCGAATCCGCGAGTGTCGTCGGCGCGACGTTCATTAGAGAACCACGCTCAGCAGCACGTGGACCATGTCGTGAACGCCAATCCCCTCGGCCCGACGAATCGCGTCTTTGAGTGGTACGACGTAGCCGCCGTCCTTGGCGAAGAGCGACGTCTTCCACTCGCTTGATCCGATCTCGGCTTCGACCGGAATCATGCCCCAGCCGTAGGTGACCAGTGCCGCCGCGGACTGAATGAGGGCACTTTCCTCGTCGGGCACCGTGACAAAGAAATAGGGCGCCGGACCTCGCCATTCCCACACCACGCCGTCGAATTCCAGTTCCACACCCTCAAGGTAGTGGAGGAGTCCTACATCGAGCGAGCCTTTTCATCGACAGCGAACCGTTGCTACGTAGGCAAAAGGCCGTGAATGTGTCACTCGAGTTCAAGAGAACTATTGTTCCGCGGTGTACGGGTGTCTGGTGCACCTGTTCGTCACAGCAGCGGGGTGGATGACCATGGGGTCCAAGAGGTTTTTTGAAGGCCGCGCTGTCCCCGCGCAGAACCTGCTCGAGTCGCTTCCCAGCGGGATCGCCCTCATCGACGATCACGGCGTAATTGGCGACCTGAACCATCGTCTGGCCGAGATGACCGGGTACGAGTTGGACGACCTCGTTGGCCGTGACATTCAGATGCTCATACCGACTGTTCAAGAAAATGGCAACTTCGACATTCGTGAGGAGTTCGCCCGAAGTCCGAACACTGGAACCGTAGTGCGACACCGGAACCTCACCGCTCTTTGTCGTGACGGCAGGGATTTGCACGTCGACTTCGCCTGCTCACAACTTCAACTTGATGGCAGAACCTGGGTCGTCGCGACGTTCCGGGATGACACAGTTCTACGAGCGGAACACGACGCGCGCACTGAGGCCGAAAGTCACACGGTTGCGGTCGAAACTGCCGCCGCGGAAGCGCTGTCGCTGAGCGAGGAGCGCTTCCGGCTCGCGTTCGAGGGAAATATGGCACCCATGGTCTTCAGCGATCGCAATGGAATGTTCCTCGCCGTGAACGACGCATTCTGCCGGATGAGTGGACGCACCAAAGAAGAGTTGATCGGCAACGACTCCAAGCACTTCACGTACCCCGACGACGTTGGCATTACTGAAACTATCTACGAAGACATCAATTCCGGCAAAACCGACGAGGTTCGTTACGGCAAACGCTTTTTGCACAAGAACGGACGAATCGTCATCGCCGAAGTGTCTATCAGTGCTGCTCGTGACGAGACGGGAACCCCGAAGTACTACGTCTCGTCGGTGCGCGATATCACCGAAGAACGAGCGCTCGCCGCCCAGCTTTCCTTCCAAGCCCTCCACGACCCACTCACGGGACTCGCGAATCGCGCACTCTTCGATGATCGGCTCACCCAGGCGCACGCGAGAGTCGCGCGACACGGCGGCAACGGAGCCGTGTTGCTCATAGACCTCGATGATTTCAAAGGCGTCAACGATGTCTACGGCCACTTGGTCGGCGACGAACTACTTATTTCAATCGCTCGCCGCTTCGAAAAGGTCACGCGCACGTCCGACACACTTTGTCGCTTCGGCGGAGACGAGTTCCTCTACTTAGCCGATGGTCTCAATTCGCCCGCAGAAGCGGAACAAATTGCCAAACGTTTCCTCAATACACTCGCCGAGCCGTTCGAAATCAGTGGCGTGCGTATCGAACAGCGTGCGAGTACCGGAATCGTGATTTGGGACGGTGAGAACACGAATATCGTTGAGCTGGTCCAGAATGCCGATGCCGCAATGTATGAAGCCAAGCGTCAGGGCCACGGAAATCTGGTCGTCTTCACCTCTGACATGCGCCATCAAGCGGCGAGTCAGTTCGCACTCGTTCAAGATTTACGCCAGGCCCTTGCATCGCACCAACTCACAATGCACTACCAGCCCATCATTGACCTCACGACAACGGAAGTTGTGGGGTTCGAGGCTCTGATGCGCTGGTCGCACCCCGAGCGAGGTTGGGTGCCTCCCGATGTCTTCATTCCCCTCGCCGAAAAGAGCGATCTGATATTCGAACTCGGCGCCTTCGCGATCCGGGAAGCGGTCACGGCGGCGAGTTCGTGGGAACCAAGTGGCGATCGGTCGCTCTCGCCCTACGTCACCGTCAATTTGTCCGCGCGCCAATTCCACGACCCTGGACTCGTGTCACTAATCGAAGGGGAACTCAAGCGGAGCGGACTCGACCCCGAACGGCTCATCCTCGAAGTCACTGAAGGCGTGGCGCTCATCGACATCACCGGAACCATGGTCGTGATGGATCAACTGAATCGGCTGAAGGTCGGCATGGCCCTTGACGATTTTGGAACCGGGTACTCTTCCCTCTCCTACCTCGCCGCCCTGAATCCCAAGATCATTAAGATTGACCAGACATTCGTTCGCCCTCAACACGACCTCAAGCGCAGCGACACGTTACTGGAGGCGATTATCACGCTCGGCAATAAACTCGACATGATCGTGCTCGCCGAAGGAATCGAAACGTCAGCGCAACTTGAGCGTCTGAACAATCTCGACTGCGATCTCGGCCAAGGATTCCTTTGGTCGCCCGCGGTACCGGTCGACCAGGTAACGGACATGCTTGGTGAAATCACCAAGCCTTGAGAAACGGCACCTCATGACTTCACGAGCAGTTGACCACGACTCTTCCTGCGCCCGATGCGTCCCGTCACGTTTCACCGGTCGACGAGTGGGTTCGTCTCGGTGGCGGGCGCAATGACTACCTTTATCTTTCGGGCGGTGTACGGCGTTCCACAAGGAGCCGCGGCAGGCCTTGGTATCCCAATTCGCAGAACTCCGCAGTAAGAGAATGAACGATGACCAACTCTCGTCTCCGCCCAAAGCACCGGAGGAGTGCTGGAGAAATCTACGGTTTCACGATGATCGAGCTTCTCGTCGTCATCGTCGTTCTCGGTATCTTGGCTGCCGTCGTGATCTTCGCTCTCGGCAGCATCACCGCTAAGACTGCGCAGGCTTCTTGCGCGGCTGACGGAGCAACAGTTTCCACGGCAATTGCCGACTTCAATAATCAGAACGAGAACACCGCGGTATCTATGTTGGGACTTTTGAATGGCACCGCTGCGAACGGAAATAGTCCGTATATTCAGTCGTGGCCGAACAATACGCCCCACTACGCTTTCGAGCTTTCAACGGCAGTCGGTATTCCCGCCAATGCAACTAAGGCTCACCAGTTAGAGGTCTCCATCGCCCCTGCTGGAGCAGTGGATGCGGCCGCACAAGCCAACAACAACCCTTACACCAGTCCCACTTCTTGCGTCGGCGCTTCATAAGCCAGTAAAGCAGTGAAGGCAAATTGATCGTAGGGGCCGTGGGATTGAACTCACGACCGACGCGTTATGAGGCAAACGGTCGGACGGGTCCGCTGACGTCGGAATGGTCCGAGTGTTTGTGCGGCTATGTCAGATTCGCCCGATGGTGTCGGTTTGGAATTTGGAATGAGACGCGGAATGGCATCTCACCTCTACTACCGGTCGAAATGATCTAACCCGTGATGGAGTTGTAAACGCTCGCTACCATTGGCGCCGCCAAGTCGACGCCAAGTCCAGTGAGGATTGGAACAAGGGTTGCTCCAAAGGCATCGAAATCCGCTTGCGATTCCCAAACATCGAATACCTGGATCGCGCCGTCCGACTCTAAGGCGAAATGGCTGGACCTCCCCTTCGGTGATCCCGCACCAGCGGCATTCAACTGCCTTATCGCCTCGTCGTACTTTTCAGGAGTGAATCCTTCGTGCACGAAATATATTCCTAGTGCCATCTCATCTGCCTCTCGTCGTCGAATTTGAATCAATTGCGTCAAAGTATCAGTTCTCGACATCGACAACACGGGCGTATTGCTTTCTGTAAGTTTTCCGATCACACGGGCTGTCAGTAGGGCCCGTGGGGATCGAACCCACAGCCGAGGGACTAGATCTTGGCTCAGGCGCGATGATGCAGAAAAGAGTCAGCGGAACTCTGAAACCTAATCAGAGCTCCGCTGATTCAAATGTGGAAGTTGTTTAGCTGCCGATAGGAGACACCCACCATGACACCGAGACGATCGCCACGGAGTTCTCCGAGTTGTCCGCCGTAAAACAAAAGATTAACGGGTTTACGGTGACGCCGGCGGTTCCGCCGGACAGCACGAGAGTTCCAGTTGTCGAATTGGGAAAGGATTCCGAATTCCCCGCAACAGTGAAGTCCGGAGTGAGGAATACTCCCGACGGTTGAGAAGGATCGCCGGCCGGCCCAACACCGACGTTGCACAGGAAGGTGAAACCCGTGCTTTGCGAGTTGATAACGGAGAAGTTCACTGACACAAGGTAAGTGCCGTTGGCCAGGGCCGGTCCGGTTGCGCCCGAGGCGGTCGAGAAGTCGAAACCAGCTCCCATTGGTCCAGTTGCCCCCGTCGCCCCCGCTGGGCCTGTGGTCCCCGTGGCACCAGATGGGCCGGTCGCTCCGGTGGCACCGGATGGGCCGGTCGCTCCGGTGGCACCGGATGGGCCGCTCGCTCCGGTGGCACCAGTGGCACCCGCGGCCCCGGTCGGACCGGTCTGATTCCAGGTCACAACTTTGTCATGCCCCACGCACCTGGGTGCCGCACTCGTGTTGACGCCATAGAGAACACCGCCCACGTTGCTCAAACAGGCGTAGTACATCGTCGATGGCGTGGGCGTGGCAGTGGCCATGGTTACCACGACCCCGCTTCCCACCAAGGTCATGGCGGCCACGGTAATGCCGAGTCGCCTCCACTGATTCTTCATAAAATCCCCCCTCAGCCGAGAGCGAACTCTTCGCTAGGGCCTGATTTGGGAATTTACACTTCGCGTCGAGTTCGCGCTCAAGATCGTCACGGCGCTTGTATTAATGGGAATCCACGATGCTTGAAGGCGTGTCCGTTATCGGTTGGCCACCACAAACTAGGCCCTGAGGTGCGTCGCCTTCACACCGATGATCGAATGTCGCTCCCTGGTAGATCTAGACGATGTCGTCGTTATTCAAGTCCGATTTCATTACCGCAATCCGTGAAGAGATGGTTTCCGAGATCTAAAAAATCTTGAAGAGTAGGGCCGGTGGGCATCGAACCCACGACCGAGGGATTATGAGGTGGGAGCAATCTGTGCAGTACGTCTTTGGCGTCCAGGCAGAGTTGACCAGTCCTTTTGAATATCCA
>Ga0208586_1000445_pt1 | contig 15404 bp, 15 predicted proteins | sample NGESurshal072012_6_FD_184471 | JGI IMG/M metagenome (GOLD analysis project Ga0208586, IMG submission 184471) | Arctic peat soil microbial communities from Barrow, Alaska - NGEE Surface sample 53-3 shallow-072012 (SPAdes) | ecosystem: Environmental > Terrestrial > Soil > Wetlands > Peat ... | reverse complement strand
TGCCGGCGGGCCTGACTGTTTACCGAACGTCATGGCCGCCAGTCTCGCCGAAGTGGCGATGGAATCCCAGCAGGACGACCGTCCGATCGACGTGACGCCCGCCGGTGGTTACGGGTTCGGCGGCGTAGCGCCGTCTGGGCCCGGGCTCCCGAAGCTGTCCCGAAGTGCAAGGTAGCTAGCCGCCTGCGTGACTTCCGTTGATGTGGAGGCTGGCCCAGGCCTTGTGCCGGGCTTCCCGCCGGGTCCCGGCCGGGTCAGGTCGTAGCGGCGAGCCCCCGAGCAGCACCGGCCGCGGCCCTGCCCGGTCCGACAGCGCCCCGAACACGGGCTTGAGGAGGACCTCGGCGCCGTCATACAACGCGAGCAGGACGCCCAGCACCAGCAGCGAATCATGCCGCTCGCGGGTATATCCGCTCAGGTTGGCCGCGATGGCATGCGCCCCGAACGCGGTGGTGAACCCGGCCGCATACAGCGGGGCCACCGCCCGCCGCCCCGGCACCGCGGCAGGCGGTGTGCCGGTCATGCCGGCGGCTGCCCGCCGCGGCCCGGACCGGGCGCCGGGCGCGGGCTGGCCCGGCGCTGGCGCCGGCGCAGCAGGTGCCGGGCGATGAAGGCGGCGACGAGCACCCCTAGCGTGATCAGTGCATACAGCGTGTAGCGCGTCACCTGAGTGTAGATGGCGGTGATGTGGGTGCCCGCCAGGTAGCCGACGCTGACCCAGGTGCCGACCCACAGGGCGGCGCCGAGCGCGTTGAACGCAAGGAAACGGCGCCAGTGGTGCGAGACGATGCACGGGTGGGGCGGTCGCCGCCGAAATCGTAGATCTTCGCAGCCGGGTCCTGCTCCCGGTCATCGGGCAGCAGGTCGGCGATAGTGGCAAGGTCCGCCTCGGTCATCGGGCGAAGAGTCAGGTCGGACGAGACGAGGCGCAGGTCGAACAACGGGCAGTAGCGGTAGGTCATCACGCGACGAGTGAGACGTGATCGGTCGGCATAAGCGGCCGGGCGGCTCATGAACTGCCCGCTCGATCCGAGCATGCCACCCGGCGGACGACTGCGGCCAGGCGCCGGTGATCTGCGACCAGAAGGACTGGACGATACGTGGACGCGTCGTCATCCCCCAAACACCGGCCAGGTCCGATGACGGTTATCGCGGCCGGTGAGTGCGTCTGATTCGCTGCCTTGCGACGTGAACTGAAGATCCGTTCCGTCCTCTGTGTGCAGACCGGGGTGAGCGAAGCACACTCCATTCCACCCCGAGTGTTAGCGCGCGATTACCCGATCCGGCCGACCATCGACCTGCCGATGCCTTCTCCCAGAGAGCGGCATTCCGGCTGCAAGGTCTCGACCGGCTCAATCACTCGACCGCGCCGCAGGACCTCACCAGCCTTGTCTCAACCTCGGCGATCCGCTCGCAGGTGCCGTTGCGTGCCTTCTCCACACGGGCGTTCGCTGCGACCATGTACTTGACGCGTCGATCGGCTAGACGTAGCCTACAGCTAATTTTATAACTTAAAGTCGCTATCAACAGCATCGAACAGCTTCGGCGTGGCTCCGCTGAATCCTATTTGAGTTGATCGTTCTTGGCGGCGATCGCAAGATACGCGACACCACGAACCCCCCGCCTCAGCTCGCAGGCGCATTCGCATCAGAGGGATCTCAGGGGGGCCCATCTGTAAAAGGCCGAATTACTTAGTGAGTGTTTGATAAATCGGATCACTGTGCCTGGGCGAGGCGCTGGGTCATCAGGGCGACCATGGCCCAGAGCACCATGGCCTCGTGGCTGGCAGGCAGCCGCTCGTAGTCGCGGACGCATCGGCGGTGGGTGCTGATCCAGGCGAAGGTGCGCTCGACGACCCAGCGGCGGGGCAGGACCTGGAAGGTGTGCAGGTCATCGGGCCGTCTGACGATCTCCAGGGTCATCCGCAAGGCGGTGGCAGCCCAGGTGACGAGTTTGCCGGCGTAGCCGCCGTCGGCCCAGGTGAGCTTCACGCCGGGGAACGCGCGGCGCAGATTCCATAGCAGCGGCTTCGCGGCGTCGCGGTCTTGCGTGCTGGCCGCGGTGACCACGACGGCCAGCAGCAGCCCCGCGGTGTCCACCGCGATGTGGCGCTTGCGGCCGTTGACCTTCTTGGCGTTATCCCAGCCCCGGGTGGCTTTGGGCACGGTGTCCGCGGCCCGCACGGACTGGGAGTCGATGACGGCCGCGGTGGGCGTGATGTTGCGTCCGGCGGCGGTGCGGGCGGCGTCGCGTAACTGGTCATGGACCTGCTGCAGGGTGCCATTGTCGCGCCAGGCGGCGAAGTAGCCGTAGACCGTGCGCCAGGGCGGGAGGTCTTTCGGCAGGTAGCGCCAGGCGCAGCCGGTCCGGTCCGCGTACAGGATCGCGTTCACGATGGCCCGCCGTGAGTGCACCGGGGGGCGGCCCCGCCCGCCGGCGCGGGCCGGCGGGAGCAGCGGCTCCAGGATGGCCCATTCCTCGTCGTCCAGGTCAGAGGGATAACGCCGGCCGGGCCGGCGCAGCCGCGTAGGCTGGGCGCGCGCGGGCCCCATGTTTTTCTTGATCGTCACAAATCAGGATCATGGTGCCCGCGCTCAGCATCTTCCGGGACCGCCACACCGCAGACCAGGTCAGGACCGACGATTTATCAAACACTCACTGAGTGCGGGAACTGAACTAACCCCGGCGGGCTGGGCCCGGCGGATCCGGTGCGTCCGGACCCGCCGGGCTCAGGGCGTCCTGGGCTCCAGGCCGCGGAGGGCGGTCGCGGCCAGCTGGGCCGCCAGCCCGGGCGGGGTGCCGGGCCGGCTGCCGGGCGGGGCGAACAGCACCCGGGGCAGCACCTGTCCGTGGATCGCGCCCACGATCAGCGAGGTGGCGGCGTCGAGGTCGGTGCCGGTGCCGATCCGGCCCAGCCGCTGTTCGCCCGCCAGGTAGTGGTGCAGGATCTCGGGCAGGCTGCGCGGTTCGTGGGACTCTTCTGCTCCCTCGGCCTGCTGCTCCTCACCGGCAGGCGCCGCGAAGGCCGCGTTCCCGCCCACCATCGCGTGGAACCGGCGGAGCACGTTGGGCTGGGACATCAGCCCCGCGAACGCGGGCACCACCCGGTAAAGGGACTCCATGCCCCGGTCGATGAAGTCGGTGAGGTTGCCGGCCACGGTCCCGGTGCCGGCTTCCGGCATCAGGGGGGTCTCGCTCATCACCGTGCCGACGTGGTGCAGTAGGGCCTGGGCGAGCAGGTCTTCCTTGTCTTCGAAGTAGTTGTACAGTGCGCCGTCCGCCACCTGGGCTTCCCGGGCGATGTCGCGCACGGCCAGCCCTGCGCCGCCCCGCTCGTCGAGCAGCCGAGCGGCGGTGGCGATCAGGTGCTCGCGGAGGTTCTCTCCGTCGCGGCCGCGGAGCACGGCAGGTTTCCTAGGTGACATCGCGCTTGAGTGTAGTGAGCAGCGCGGCGGCGGCGAACGCCACGGCGTAGCCGAGCAGCACCAGCCCGCCAGCCCACTGGGGGAGCAGCCCGCTGGCCGAGGTCAGGCTGGCCCGGTCCAGGGACTCGCTCGCGGAGAAGGGCAGCCAGCGGGCCAGCCCCGAGCCGATCAGTTGGCCCGCGATCCCTTCCACCACGGCGACCCAGGCCAGGGCGGCGGCCACGGCCGCCACCAGGTTACGGACCAGGGCGCCGACGCCCACCCCGATCGCGGCGAAGGCAGCGTTGGCGGCCACGCCCCCGGCGAGCGTGCGCCAGGTGCCCCCGGCCGACAGCTGGAACGTGCCGCCCTTCGCGGACCACCAGGCCGCGGTGACCAGCAGCGCGATGCCCGCGGACACCAGTCCGGCCGCCGCCCCGACCGCGCCGTAGGCCGCCAGCTTGGCGCCGATCACGCGGCGGCGGCCGGGGAAGCTCAGGAAGGTATCGGTGATGGTGCCACGGGAGTACTCGCCCGCCACCGCGAGGATGCCGAACACCAGGGTGAAGATCGCGGCCAGCCCGACATGCGAGAAGGCCCTGCTCTGCAGGGCCGGATCGTGCACGTTCCCGCCCGAGGCGACCAGCCCGCTGATCCCGGCCACGACGATCAGCGGTCCGAGCGCGAGCAGCAGCCATGGGGCACGGATGGTGCGGAGCTTGCGGAATTCAGTGGCCAGGGCGCGTGACACTGGTTCCTCCTCAGGTGAGGTTGAGGAACGCGGATTCGAGGGCCTCGTTGGTCGGGCCGATCTCGCGGAGCGGTCCCGCGAAGCGCAGTTGCCCGGCGCTGACGATGAGCACGTGGTCGACGGTCTGGGCAATCTCGCTGAGCAGGTGGCTGGCCAGCATGATGGTGCGGCCCTCGGCAGCGAGGCCGCGGAGCAGGCCGCGGAGCCAGGCGATGCCCGCGGGGTCGAGTCCGTTCACCGGCTCGTCCAGGAGCAGCACCGCCGGGTCACCGAGCAGGGCCGCGGCGATGCCGAGGCGCTGGCGCATGCCCAGGGAGAACCCGCGGACCCGCCGCCCCGCCGCCTCGGCCAGATCCACCTGGCCGAGCACCTCGTCGACCCGGCGGTCCGGGATCCGCTCGGCCGCGGCCAGAACCCTCAGATGGTCAACCGCCCGGCGCCCCGGGTGGAAACCCGTCGCCTCGAGCAGCGCTCCGACCTGCCGGCGGGGATGAGCCAGCCGGGCGTAGGGCACCCCGCCGATCAGCGCCTCGCCCGAGGTCGGCCGGACCAGCCCGAGGGCCATGCGCAGCGTGGTCGACTTGCCCGATCCGTTGGGCCCGAGGAAGCCGGTGATCATCCCGGCCGGGACGGTGAAGGAGATGTCCCGGACCGCGGTGACCTGGCCGAAAGTTTTCGTCAGCCCGCGGGCTGTCACGTCGGTCATCCGGCATCGCCTCTCATCGTGAACGAATCTTCATGAACTCTAGTTCATGAAGGTCCATTCAGGAAGGAGCGGGGCCGGCTGGTCTTCGTTATCTGCGCTTGTCGACGGGGAAGTGCCCGTACTCCCGGGCCAGGCGCATGAGCAGGTCAGTCCCGCGACTCGGGTCGGAGTCGATCGCCCGTCGCTCGACCGTGGATAAGTAACAGACCGACTGCCATGGGTTGCGTTCCCGGCGGCCGTCGACGTGGCTCAGCCGGTACTGGACTTCGCCGTCGGCCCGCACAACCCACGCCCAGGTCAACGTCCCGAGGTCGCTGGTGTAGCTAGTCTCGATATGGCTGATTTCACGTGCGCTGAGCCGAGGCACGGCCGATCCCCTTCCGGACGTCTTATCCGACCCGACGGGCCCCCGGTGCCGGACAGTTACGCTCTGTACCACCATGACAACACATCCGCCTTGACGTTCGCAAAAGAATGGTTCGCAAACTCCGTATCACACAGAGACACCTGGCCTCACCCGTGGTGATCCTGGGGAGATGCCCGTGGTGATAGTGGAAAGATGCCCGTGGTGATACTGGGTAGATGAGAGTGCAGGCTGCTGCCGATTCCGTCCGGCGCCGCATCGGCGCGTCCATCTTCGAGAAGGTCGCCGGTCCCGAAGGGCCGAACCACCGTCAGGTCATCCACCTAGCCGAGGGTGGCCGCTGGTTCGCCGAGGGCAGCCCCATCCAGCGGGTGCACGGGGACTCGTCGATGTTCGTAGGCGGCATCCGCGCCCTGCTGCTCCAGTCCCTGCACCCGCTGGCCATGGCCGGCGTGGCGGCGCATTCGGGCTACAAGGGCGACCCGTGGGGACGGCTGCAGCGGACCAGCTACTTCCTCGCCGTCACCACGTTCGGCCGGGCCAGCGACGCGAAGGCGGCGACCGAGCGGGTCAAGGCCATCCACCGCCGCGTCACCGGGACAGCCCCGGACGGCCGGCCGTACGCGGCCTCGGACCCGCGGCTGCTGACCTGGGTGCACATCGCCGAGGCGGACAGCTTCCTGCGCGCGCACACCCGGTTCGGGGCCGAGCCCCTGGACCAGGCCGGGCGCGACGGGTACGTCGCCGATGTGGCCCGGATCGCCATCGAGCTCGGGGTGCCCGACCCGCCCCGCACCGAGGCCGAGCTCGCCGACCGGATCAGCCAGTACCGGGCGGAGCTGCGCGGCACGCCCGAGGCCCGCGCGGCGGCCCGGTTCCTGCTGCTCACCCCGCCGCTGCCGCTGATCGCCCGGGCGCCGTACGGGGTCCTCGCGGCCGCCGCGACCTCGCTGCTGCCCGGCTGGGCCCGCCGCCCGCTGTACCTGCCCAACCTGCCCCTGACCGAGCGCGCGGTGGTCCGCCCGGCTGGTCACGCGGTCATCCGCGGGATCCGGTGGGCGATCAGCCCGCCCGGTGCTAATCCACGCCCCGCTCAGGCGAGCCCGTAGGGCCCGGTAAGACGAGCGTCTGCGGCCCGGGCGAACCCAGCACAGCCTGCTCGAGGAGCATGCCCGCCGCGAGCAGCCGCTCCTCGCTGCCGGTCGGCCCGATCAGCTGGATGCTCGCGGGCAGCGGGCCCCGCGCCGGCACGGGCAGCGCTAGCGACGGCACGCCCGCGAGGTTGACCGGGGAGGTGAGGCCGCGAATGCGGACCATCTCCCGTGACTTGTCCAGCGTGGGCGGGAACCCGAGCAGCGTCGGCAACGCGAGCAGGTCGACCCGCTCCCAGAGCGACGCCAGGCTCGCCCGCCAGTGCGCCGCGTACTCCCAGGCCGCGGCGACCGCCGCCGGGGTGATGGTGCTGGCCTGCCGGAGCCGGGCGAGCACGTCCCGGCCGATCTGGTCCGGGCGGGTGTCCGCGTACACCCCGTCGGATGCCCACGCCTCCGCGTCGAGGACAGTCATCGCGGCGGCCGTCACCCGGTCGAGCCCGTCCAGGCCGACCGGGATCACCTCCCAGCCGGTCGCGGCCAGCGCGGCGTCGATCGCGTCATCGATGACGGGATCGGCGTCCAGCACGACCCGGCCGACGACCCGGGGGGTCTGGGCCGCCACTGCGAACCCCGGCTCCAGCAGCGCCATCCCCGCGATGAGTCCCGCCACATCCCGCGCCATCGGCCCCACGGTGTCCAGGCTCGGCGCGAGCGGCCACACCCCGGTGAGCGGTATCCGGCCCCAGGTGGTCTTGAGCCCGGCTATCCCGCAGCAGGCGGCGGGGATGCGGATCGACCCCCCGGTATCTGATCCGTACGAGACGTCGGCCTCGCCGCTGGCGACGGCCACGGCCGAGCCGCTCGAGGAGCCGCCCGGCACTCGCAGCGGATCGAGCGGGTTGACCGGAGTGCCGAAGGCCCCGTTGATGCCGCTGATCCCGTAGGCCAGCTCATGCAGGTTGGTCTTGCCGACCAGGCAGGCCTCGCCACGCGCGATCGCGGCCCGCAACCCGGCCACGCAGGGAGCGTCAGCGGCCGCTGGCCTGGCCTGGTCGGCGATGGCCCGGCTTCCCGCGGTGGTGGGAAGGCCAGCGACGTCGATGAGGTCCTTGACGGCGACCCGCAGGCCGGGGCCGGACGCAGCTTCACTCAAGATCCACGTGGACATAGCCGACAAGTATCGCAGCTGCGGCTGGGTGCGGAGCCGGCATGACGGGGCGGCCCCGGCCCCGTGCCCTGGCCCAGGGGTGGCCATTGCACGGGACGTCTGTGGTCGCTCGGGGGAGAGCGACGCGGATTCACGCAGGTCTGCCCGGTGGGCCCGACGAAAGGCAGCTAACCCGGGCGTCTTCGGATAAACACCAGCGACACCGGGAATTTGCGGACGCTCGGGCGCCGGCGCGGCGTCGGCCCGCCAGAAGGCGGGCCCCCGGGCGCCGTCTGAGCCCGGCCGCCGGCGGCATATATGGCTCGTCCCAACCATTCCTGCCGTTGTGCCGTCTTAGGTGGCGAGATTGGTTATTCCCGCGGCTCACGGCCGCGGGAAATGCAGACCCGAGGAGAGCACACATGAAGCCGACTACTCGCGCGATGCGGCGCGTCCTGGCTGCCTTGGCCCTGACCGGTGCGGCGGTCGCCATCCCGACCGCGGCCCTGGCCGCATCCGGAAGCCCGGCCAGGCCGGCCCGGGCGGCGCGGTCCGCCGCGGCGGACCCGCGGTCCGCCGCGGCGGATGCGCCCAGGTGCGGGACCGGCGCGCTCACCGCCTGGCTCGGCATCCCGGGCGACGCGTTCGCCGGTGGTGCCGTCTATCAGCTGGAGCTGTCCAACACCTCCGGCCACACGTGCGCGCTGTACGGTTTCCCCGGCGTCTCCGCCGTCGCCCCCGGCGGCCACCAGCTCGGCCGTGCGGCCGGACGTGGTCACGCCGATCCCAGCCGCCTGGTGGTGCTAGGCCGGGGCGCTACCGCCCATGTCGAGCTCCAGATCACCGACGTGGCTAACTTCCCGCCGTCTTCGTGTGGCCAGGCCAGCGCGGTGGCGTTGCGCGTCTACCCGCCGGGCGCCACCAGGTCGCTCGAGGTCCCGTTCACCTTCCGCGGTTGCAGCAAGGCTGGCCCGGTCTACCTGCACGTCGGTACCACGCTGGGTGGCACCGGCATCCCCGGGTTCAGCGGCTGACCCGGGATGGCCGGCTGGCCGGTCTGGTCAGACCGTGGCCGCCTGGTACCGCAGGCCGTCCATGAGCAGGTCGAGCAGCCGTCCGGCTTGCTCCCGCTGCGCGGGCTCCCCGGCGGTCAGCGACACGCCACCCAGACTGGCCAGCACGTCGGCGGGCTCGATGTCGCGGCGGAGCGTCCCGGCCCCGCCCGCCGCCGTCAGCAGCGTGGTGATCGCCGCGATCAGCTGCCCGCGGCTCTGCTCGTACGGGTTACGCCCGGAGGCAATGACGGCGCGCAGCGCATCGGCCATTCCGCGCTTAGTCGTCATGTAGTCCACGAAAAGGCCCATCCACCGGCGGGTGGCTTCGTCCGGCGGCCGGTCCCGGAGCAGCTCCGGGACCGCGCCGCAGAGCCGGGCGAGCTCGCTGCGGTAGGCGGCCTCCACCAGGGCCTCACGGGTGGGGAAGTGGCGGTACAGCGTGCCGATGCCGACCCCCGCGTCCCTGGCGATCGCATCGAGCGTGACCTCGGGGCCGTCCTGGGAGAACGCCCGGACGGCCGCCTCCAGCAGCCGTGCCCGGTTGCGCTGGGCGTCGGCGCGCATCGGCCGGTCCGCGCTCTCCGCCACGGCACCTTCCTCTCGTTGCCCGGCCTCTCGTGGCCCGGCCCGCCGAGTGTCCCGGATTTGCTAAACGGAGGAATCTCCGCTTAGTCTTGGAGCCGTAATTGGAGGCTCCTCCGTTTCCAGCGTACCGTGCGGTGACCCCGGCGAACGGCGATCGGGGCCACCGCACGGTACCGCACCGCAAACCGCACCGCATCGCCGAGCGAGACTGGGGCATCATGACTGGAAGTACGCCTATCACCACGCCGTTCACGGCCGAGTCGACGGCCGCTGAGGTCGTCGAAGGTATCGATCTCACCGGCCGCCGGGCCATCGTGACCGGCGGCGCGTCGGGGATCGGCATCGAGACCGCCCGGGCGCTGGCCGGGGCGGGCGCCGAAGTGACGCTGGCGGTGCGCAACGCCCCGGCCGGCGAGCGCACTGCGGAGGACATCACCGCGACCACCGGCAGCAAGCAGGTGCTCGTGGCCCGGCTCGACCTGGCCGACCAGGCCTCGGTGGCCGCGTTCGCGGCGGCCTGGGACGGCCCGCTGGACATGCTGATCAACAACGCGGGCATCATGGCCTCCCCCCTGATGCGTACTCCCGAGGGCTGGGAGATGCAGTTCGCCACCAACCACCTGGGGCACTTCGCTCTCGCCACCCGGCTGCACGGGGCGCTCGCCGCCGCGGGAAGCGCCCGGGTGGTGTCCGTCAGCTCCGCTGCGCACCTGCGGTCTCCGGTCGTGTTCGAGGACATCCACTTCTTCGAGCGCCCGTACGAGCCGTGGGCCGCGTACGGGCAGTCCAAGACCGCTAACGTCCTGTTCGCGGTCGAAGGGACCAGGCGCTGGGCCGGGGACGGCATCACGGTCAACGCCGTGATGCCGGGCGGGATCCGGACCAACCTGCAGCGCTACATCACCGACGAGGACCTGGACCGGCTCCGCCGCGGAGGCTCAGCCGCCACCAGATGGAAGACCCCTGAGCAGGGGGCCGCGACGTCCGTGCTGGTGGCCACCGCACCGCGGCTCGGCGGCATCGGCGGCCGCTACTTCGAGGACTGCAACGAGGCCGGCCTGAATGAGCCGGGGACCCGGCGGGGGGTCGCGGCCTACGCCCTGGACGCGGCCAACGCCGCGCTGCTCTGGCAGGTCTCGGTAGACACCCTGGCCAGCTGACCGCCGCGCTTACTTCACGATCATCTTGTTTACGCTGTAGGCCTGCGGGAGCATCCCGAAGTTCAGCATGAGGCCGGCCAGCCGCCCGAGCGCGGCCGCGCTCTGCTGGGTCGGGAACTCCGGGTCGCTGGCGATCGCCGCCGTCTGCTGCGATGCGCCCGCGAACTTCTGCAAGCCCTGCTGGACGGCGCCGGGATCCGTGGCCGCGATGGCCTGGGCCTTAATGATCGCCGCGCGGAACGCCGCCGCGGTGTGCGGATACTTGGCCAGCCAGGACCCGGTCACCATGTACCCGCTGATCGGCAGGGTCTGGCTGTGGCCCTGGTTCGGGTCGGCCAGCGGCACCGCCCCGCTCTTCTGCTCAGCCTCGCTGACGTAGGGCTCCGGCATCCACGCGGCCGACACCTGGCCGTCGGCGAGGGCCGTCGGCAGCTGGGAGAACTGCATGGGGACGAAATTGACGTTAGCCAGGTTCACCCCGTTGTCCGTGAGCACTGACTTGACCAGCAGCGTGCCGATGGTGTTGTCATCCTTGAAGGCCTGGTCTCCGTCGACGGCGACGCTGGCGTGTGACAGCGCGCCGACGGTCGAGATGCGGGACCCCTTCGGGACCAGGATCTGCTCGTTGTTGGCCTGCATGGTGGAGCCCGGCGCGAGGACCCGGAAGTTGGCCTTGGGGTCCAGCGCATTCTTGCGGATGTAGGAGACGTAGGGCCCGGCGGTCACGTCGAACTGGCCTTCGAGCTGGCTGGCGATGGCGGACGCCTCGGTCTGCGTCTTCAGGATCGTGACGTGCAGCCCCTCGGCCGCGAACAACCCACGGTCGGCCGCGATGTAGAGCGCGGCCGAGTCCACGGACGGGACCGCGGTCACGTTCAGGTTCGCCTTCTCCAGCGGGCCCGGGTTGGCGGAACTACCGCCACCGGTGCTGCAGCCCGCAGCGAGCAGCCCGAGACCCACTATCGCGGCCAGCCCGGCGAGGGGCCGGCGCCGGAACAGACGTGACATGGGAAACTCCCTGATCGCAGCGTGGAATCACCGGCAGACTAGCGCATTAAAACGGGTCAAACGGCCGGGATGGCGTTTATCTAACCCTGGCGGGCGGGCCCGTGCTTTCCCTGATCACCAGGGTCGTGGCCAGCTCGATATGATGCGGTTCCCCGGTGCCGGCCCGCCCCGCGCCGGGGGCGTGCAGCATCCGGAAGGCGGTCGCCGCCATGGCGGCCAGGGGCTGGCGGATGGTCGTGAGCGCGGGAGTGGCCCATGAGGCGACTGGGACGTCGTCGAACCCGATCACGCTGAGGTCTTCCGGGGCCCGCAACTCCCGCTCGCCGAGCGCCTGCAGCACGCCGAACGCCTGTGCGTCGTTGCCGGCCACGATCCCGGTGGGCGGCTGCGGCAGCGCGAGCAGCTCGCGGGCCTGCCGCCGGCCCCCTTCCGCGCAGAACTGGTCCCGGCGGATGAGCTCCCCGGCCACGGGCAGCCCGGCCGCCTCCAGCGCGGCGCGGTAGCCGGCCAGCCGGGCCCGGCTCGACCACAGGTGCTCCGGGCCGCCGATGATGGCGATGCGGCGGTGGCCCAGCTCGATCAGGTGCCGGGTCGCAGTCAGGCAGCCCTGCCAGTTGGTGGTGCCGACGGACCGGGTGCCCGGGCCCGGTTCCTCCGGCGGGTCGATGACCACCAGCGGGATCCGCGCGGCGGCCAGCCGCTGCAGCTCGCTGCTGTCCGGCAGGTGCAGAACCAGCAGCGCGCCATCCGTGCCCCGGGACGTGGCCCGGTTCAGCCACGCGGTGAACCCGCCGGGCGTGTCCACCGTGCTGACCACGACGCTGGCCCCGGCCTCGTCCGCGGCCTGCACCGTGCCGCGCAGCAGTTCCTCGGCCCACGGGCTGTGCAGGCTGGCGATCAGCAGGTCCACGACGCCGAAACCGAGCCGGGAGGCGACCTGGTAGCCGTCGCGCCGGAGCAGCGCGGCGATGCGGGCCCGGGTGCCGGCGGCGACGTCGGTCCGGCCGTTCAGCACCTTGGACACGGCGGACACCGACACGCCTGCCTCCGCGGCGATGCCCGACAGCGTGCTGCGGCCGGTCTCGCGGGCCACGGCGGCTCCTGTGCATCGTGATTTCGAAACTCCAGCTACTTCAGCGTAGCCCGCCGTACCTATTGACCGCCTAAAGCGCCGAATCTAGCCTGGACAATGTGGCGAATAGTTTTCGAAAACTCCCGGCCAGCACTCTCCCCGCCCTGCAGCTCTACACCGTGCGCGAGCAGCTCGCGGCCGACCGGAAAGGCGTCCTGGACCAGGTCGCCGCCTTCGGTTACGCAGCGGTGGAGCCCTTCGGCATCCTCGACGACCCGGCCGGGCTGGCCGCCGACCTGGCCGCAGCGGGCCTGGCGGTGTGCAGCGTGCACGCGAACCCGGCCGGCGAGCAGGCCGCCCCGGTCGCGGCCGCGGCCCGGACCCTCGGCGCGGACACCGTCATCGTCCCCTTCCTGCCGCCCGCCCGGTTCGCCGACGCGGCCAGCGTCCGGGGGGTGGCGGCGGAACTGAACGCCATGGCGGCCCGGCTCGCGGACGAGGGCCTGCGCCTCGGCTACCACAACCACGACCACGAGCTCGCCCTGCTACCCGATGGGACACCGGCCCTGGAGGCCCTGGCCGCCCAGCTCGACCCGCCGGTGCTGCTCGAGCTGGACACGTACTGGGCCGCGGTCGGCGGCCAGGACGTGCCCGCCCTGCTGGGGCGGCTCGGCGAGCGAGTCCGCTACCTGCACGTCAAGGACGGCCCGGTGACGAAGGACGACCCGATGACCGCGGTCGGCGCCGGGCGGATGCCGGTCGCGGAGATCCTGGCCGCCGCCCCGCCCGCCGCGTGGCGGGTGGTCGAGCTCGACCGGTGCGCGACGGACATGATGACCGCGGTCGGGGACAGCCTGGCCTGGCTGGTGAGCCAGGGCCTGGCCCGCCGTGAGGGCGAGTGACCGGCCGTGGGTGATCCCGTCGGCGTGGCCGTCGTCGGCTGCGGCCACATCAGCGATGAGTACCTCCGGAACCTGACCTCGTTCCCGGACCTGCGGGTGCTGGTATGCGCGGATCTCGACCTCGAGCGGGCCAAGGCGCAGGCGGCCCGGTACGGCGTGCCCGGGACCGGCGGCACCGCCCAGGCCACCTCCCACCCGGACGTCGAACTCGTGGTCAACCTGACCATCCCCGCCGCGCACGCGGAGGTCGCGCACCAGGCCGTGGCCGCAGGCAAGCACGTCTGGAACGAGAAACCGCTGGCCCTGGACACCGCGGCCGGGCGCGGGCTGCTCGCCGCGGCCGCCCGGGCCGGCGTCCGGGTCGGGTGCGCCCCGGACACCGTGCTGGGCGCGGGGCTTCAGACCGCCCGGCGGCTGATCGACGGCGGCGCCATCGGCGAGCCGCAGAGCGCGCTGACGCTCATGCAGGATCCCGGGCCGGACCGCTGGCACCACGATCCTGAGTTCCTGTTCCGCCGCGGCGCGGGCCCGCTGTTCGACATCGGCCCGTACTACCTGAGCACCCTGGCCACCCTGTTCGGCCCCGCGGAACAGGTCGCCGCGCTCGGGCGGCGTGGCCAGCCGAGCCGGGTCATCGGCCGCGGCCCGCGGGCCGGGACCACGTTCGAGGTCGAGGTGCCGACCCACGTCGCGGCCCTGATCGGCTACACCCGGGGTCCGGCCGCCACGGTCGTGCTCAGCTTCGACTCACCGCTGCGGCGGCACGATTTCGTGGAGATCACCGGCACCGAGGCGACCCTCTCGCTGCCCGACCCCAACCGGTTCGACGGCGACATCCGGGTCCGGCCGGCCGGCCGTGATGACTGGGAGACGGTCGCGGCGGCCGGGGCGACCGCGGGCCGGGGCCTCGGCGTGCTGGATATGGCGCGCGCCCTCCGCGCCGGGACGGCCCACCGGGCGTCCGGTGAGCTGGCGCTGCACGTGCTGGACGTCATGGAAGCCGTCGCGCGGTCCATCACCGGGGGTACGTTCGAACGCGTCGCCACTACCTTCGAGACCCCGGAGGCGCTGCCCTCCGACTGGGATCCGTGCGAGCCGACCTAGGAGGCCCGATGCAAACCCTGGGTGTGGGCATGGTCGGCTACGCGTTCATGGGCGCGGCGCACTCCCAGGCCTGGCGCACTGCCCCGCACGCATTCGACCTGCCGGTCCGCCCGGTGCTGGCCGCCCTGTGCGGCCGGGACCCGGCCGCGACGGCGGCCGCGGCGCAGCGCTACGGGTTCGAGAGCACCGAGACCGACTGGCATGCCCTGCTGGATCGCGACGACGTGCAGCTCATCGACGTGTGCACGCCCGGTGACTCACACGCCGAGATCTCCGTCGCCGCGCTGGAGGCGGGCAAGCACGTGCTGTGCGAGAAGCCGCTGGCCAACACGGTGCCCGAGGCGGAGGCGATGGCCGCGGCGGCCGCCCGGGCCCAGGCCCGGGGGGTCCGCTCCATGGTCGGCTTCAACTACCGCCGGGTCCCGGCCCTGGCGCTGGCCCGCCAGCTCATCGCCGGGGGCCAGGTCGGCGAGATCCGGCACGTGCGGGCCAGCTACCTGCAGGACTGGCTGGCCGACCCGGCCTTCCCGCTGACCTGGCGGCTGCAGCGCGAGCACGCGGGCTCGGGTGCCCTGGGCGACCTGGGCGCGCACATCGTGGACCTGGCCCAGTACCTGACCGGGCAGTTGATCGCCGGGGTCTCCGGTGTGGCCGCCACGTTCGTGCCGAAGCGCCCGATCCCAGGAGGGGCCGGCGCCACCGGGCCGGTCACGGTGGACGACGCGGTGGCCTTCACCGCTCGGCTCGAATCCGGGGCGCTGGCCTCCTTCGAGGCGACCCGGTTCGCCACCGGCCGGAAGAACGCGCTGCGGATCGAGATCAACGGGTCGCACGGCAGCCTGGCCTTCGACCTGGAGCGGCTGAACGAGCTGGAGTTCTGCGACGCCGCCGGTTCTTCAGGCACGGGGGACACCGCGACCCAGGGCTTCCGGCGCATCCTGGTCACCGAGCCGGGCCACCCCTACCTGTCGGCCTGGTGGCCGCCGGGGCACGTGCTGGGCTGGGAGCACACGTTCACCCACGAGGTCCGGGACCTGGTCACCGCGATCGCC
>Ga0208586_1000443_pt1 | contig 15469 bp, 16 predicted proteins | sample NGESurshal072012_6_FD_184471 | JGI IMG/M metagenome (GOLD analysis project Ga0208586, IMG submission 184471) | Arctic peat soil microbial communities from Barrow, Alaska - NGEE Surface sample 53-3 shallow-072012 (SPAdes) | ecosystem: Environmental > Terrestrial > Soil > Wetlands > Peat ... | reverse complement strand
ATCGGGTACTGAGCCGTGCACCGAGCGCGCGAGCACGACCTTGTCGATCTCCTTCGTGCGAAGGATCTCGACGGCGAGGGCGACATTATGGGCGTACTCGTCAGGGGTGGGTTGCATGCTGAGGGAGCGGAGGCTCTGGGTCTCCTGATCGGGTGCAGCGGCCCACTCCAGTATCTCTTGCCAATCAGATGAACCGTCGCGCGACGTGAGCCACGCCTCGCCACCCTTGGTCTGTGTGATGCAGAACTCCGCGACGTCGAGCTGTCCGGGGGCCGAACGGTCGAAGGGCAGTGCGCCAAATGCGACCACGCCCGAGCCGGTCGGACCGTCCTCGCCAACGAGTTCGTGTTCGCGCAGCGAGGCAACGGCGTCGGACGAACCTTCTAGTCCGTTCTCGAGGACGAGTTGCGCGACGGATAGTCCAAAGCCCACGCGAATCGCGTCGGCGGTCTCGATGAGCCATCCGTCGCGCGCGCCCACGGTACGAAGCGCCTCGAGACGTTGGCGTCCAATACGTTCTCGAACGAATCTCACGACACCCTCGTGGCGACGAACTGCTGGCTGAGACCACCCATCACGCGGCGATGATTGACGGCGCTGAAGCCCGACGAGTTGAGCATTGCGACGATATCGTCACTCGTCGGCAGGTAGGCGGTGGACTGAGGGAGGTAGTGGTAGGCCGCACGGTCCGACACGAGCGAACCAATGAAGGGAACGACCCGGCGGAACCACAGTCGAAAACCGGCGCGCAGGAGTCCCGACTCCGGTTCGGCCACTTCGAGCAGGGAGAGCCGACCACCGGGGCGAATGACCCGCGCCATCTCGTCAAAGGTGCGCGCCAGGTCGGTGAAGTTGCGAAGCGCGTAGCCACAGGTCGCGCCATCAAAGCCCGAGCTGCGAAACGGCAGGGACGAGGCGTCGGCCTGCACGCGTTCGGGCATCTCGCGTCCGACCTCGAGCATCCCAAAACTGAGATCGGTCGCGACGGCGCGGTGGCCCTGGCGGGCCAACTCACGGGTGAAGTCACCGGTTCCGGCCGCGATGTCGAGCACGACGCTCGCGCGGGGCAGTCGCAGGTCACTCACTGCGCGGCGACGCCACCTCGAATCGAGTCCGAACGTCATCAACTTATTGACGAGTTCGTAGCGTTGGGCGATGGCGTCGAACATCGCTCGAACCTGACGGGTCTTTTCGTCGCCTTGGGGGAGGGGAGATGTCGGCAAGTCGTTCAGCTGTAGTAGCGAAAGACCACTTGCGCGACACAGGAGGGCTTGGGGGCGTCCTTCACTTCGACAGTGACGTCGAGGGCGACCTGCACGCCGCCGCTGACGGCCTCGACCGAGGCCAACGTCGCGCCGGCACGGATCTCCGATCCGACCGGAACGGGACTGGTGAATCGGACTTTATTGGTTCCGTAGTTGACGCCCATGGCGACGCCGTCGACCTTCATGACACCGCCCAAAAGAACGGGAATCAGCGAGAGGGTGAAGTAGCCGTGCGCGATCGGTCCGCCGAAGGGTCCGGCCTTGGCCCGTTCGGGATCGACGTGGATCCACTGGTGGTCACCGGTCGCGTCGGCGAACAGGTTCACCTCTTCCTGGGTCACCGTGCGGTAGTCCGAGTAGCCGAGGTGGGTTCCGATGAGGGGTGTCAGATCGTCGATGCTCTTTACGTGGGTTGTCATAGAAACCTCCATCGTCAACTCTACTGAAACGAATGTTCGGTTCACCTGACACGAGCGGCGCGTTTAGGATTGCCCCGTGGCCGAAGATGTTCATCCCGAGAAGCACCGTCAAGTCACGAGCGGGTGGTTTCGCGCCGGCGTCTTTGGCGCCAGTGACGGCCTCGTCACGAACGCCAGTCTGATACTCGGTTTTGCCGGCGCCAATCCCGGTCACAGCGTCGTGCGCTTGGCCGGTCTCGCGGGCCTCGTCGCCGGTGGATTCTCCATGGCGAGCGGCGAGTACGTGTCCGTGCGTGCCCAAAAGGAGTTACTCGATTACGAGATCGCGGTGGAACGTCACTCGATCGAGAATTCGCCGATCGAGGAGACCAAAGAACTCCGTGACCTCTTCGTGGCGCGCGGCATTGAGGCCTCGCTCGCCGATCGGCTTTCGGTCGACCTCATGCGCGACCCCGACCTCGCTCTGCGCACGCACGCCCGTGAGGAACTCGGTGTCGACCCTTCGGCGACCGGCTCCCCGTGGGCGGCGGCGATTGCGTCGATGCTCTCGTTCGCCGTCGGGGCCTTCATTCCCCTCTTGCCGTGGCTCATAACCTCGAGCGGCGATCCCATCCTCTGGTCGATCATCCTCGCGGTCCTGACGGCCTCAGCGCTTGGTGGACTCATCGGGTGGTTTACGCGCAACGGAATATGGAAATCGGCCGTGCGCCAGGTGTTCGTCGGGTCGTTGGCCGCCGCCGTCACCTTCGGTATTGGACGACTAGTGGGCGTGCATTAGCTGCGCTGAAAGTGCAGTAACCGGTCGTCGCGAATCACTTTGAAGCCGAGTGACTCGTAAAGCGCCACCGCGCCCTTGTTGGACTGATCAACGAAGAGTTGTGCCGTCGTGACGCCCTTCTTGCGCAGCACGTCGAGTCCTTGGGTCACCATGACGCGACCGAGACCGCGACCCTGGAAGTCCGGGTGTACCGAGATGATGTAGATTTCGCCGAATCGGTCGGGGTGCAGTTCGTGGACCTTGGTCCAGCACGACGCCGCCAGGCGACCGTCGATCTCCAAGAGTAGAAATCCGGAAGGGTCGAACCACGGTTCGCTGGTGCGCTCGTCGAGGTCCGAGCGCAACCACGCACCCTGCTCGGGGTGGTGGAAGAAGGCGGCATTGTTCTGCTCCAACCAGGCGTCCTCGTCCCGTCCCGGCTCGTAGTTGCGCAGCGTGGCGCCTTCGGGCACTTCAGTTGTCGCAATGGGCAGTCCGACCTGCATCAACTGCAGGGTGCGCACGACTTGGCACTGCGAGTGCACCGGAATCTGCGAGCCTCTCGTCCACCACTCGAGTGACTCGTGATGTTCGAGGAGGTCGTGGAGCAGATCTTCGTCGATGTCGCCGCCACACATCTCGACGGTGGCCTTCTTCGTACCGGTCGCCATGGCGTACTTCGCGAGCAGCCCCTCGTGATGGGCCAACCAGTGTTCGGCGCGCCACCCGTGCACGACGATGCGGCGCCGTCCTTCGTCAATGGCCTCGCGGCCGAGCAGCGATTCAGTCCGGTTGAGGAGATTCAGGACCTCGAGACGTCGTTCGGGCGTGAGCGATTGGCTGCGTAGCCACGAATCAGACATGACGTCAGATTATCCGTGGCTCAGTTAATCCGACCGGCGACTCGATTGAGTCGTCGAAGGAGCGCCCCGATCGTGCGTTCGGCCGCGACCAACTCGGTGTAGATGTCGGGCGGCATGGCCGAGCCCTCCGTCTCCACGAGGGCGGTGATGCGCACCGAGAGATCGTTCATGGTCGAGGTGATGGTGTTCAGTTCGTTCTGCATTGTCATCGACTGGGCCTTTGGCTTCGGGGCATGCTCGCCGCGTTGGCACCTACTGTATTGGTCGATGAACGACGCACCCGAACTTCTTCTTGACGCGGCCGAACGATGGGCGACGATCGTGGCCACTGGTCCCGAGAGCGAAGCGTTTCTCCAGGGTCAACTCAGTCAAGACCTTCACGCGGTACCGGCCAACGGCGTATGGGCGCTGCTGCTGGCACCCGACAGTGTGGTCATCACGTCCTGTTTCGTCACGCCGAACCCTGACGGTTTCACGCTGGCGGTGCCGCGCGAACTCGGTGACGCAGCCTTCGCGCGTCTTCGACGATTCCTGCTGCGAACGAAGTGCACGCTCGAACTCGTTGACGTTGACACCGGTCCCTTCACGAACGTCGCCGAACGGATTCGCCTCGGGATACCGGGACCGGTGGAGTTCGAAAAGCAGTTGACGCCGCACACCTTTGGTGCCTCGTTCGTGCGTTCGACGATTTCGTTCACCAAGGGCTGTTTCACCGGCCAGGAGTTGGTCGGGCGCCTCGACGCGCGCGGTTCGAGCGTGCCGTGGCGACTCGTTCGCGCCACGGGACCGAGCGAGGAGCGCGTGAATGAGGTCCTGCACTCGAAGGGACCGGCCGGACCGTCCGGACTCACGAGCGTGACCGGTCGTGACGGCGCCCTCGTCGCACTGGGCATCGCGCATCGGACGCTGTTGGGTTCGGACGAACTGGCGCTGGCGACCGACGTCGACATCGAAGCGATTGACTGACCCTGACAATTGCGGCACATTAACGTAGTCCCCAAGGAGTCGACACGTGCGGCTGAACACTGAGGGTCTATTCATCAAGGTCTCTGGCGTCACGACCGAGGACGACGCTCTCTTTTCAATTGGCCTTGGCGCAAGCGCCGTCGGATTCGATTTCGGCGTGTCGCCCCGTCAGATCTCGGTGAACGCCGCGCACGACATCGTGCGGCGTCTTCCGGTTGGTGCCGTCTCCGTGGGCATCTTTCGAAACGAGTTAGCGCAGCGCGTCGTCGAGATCGCGAACACGCTCGGCCTCTCCGCGGTGCAGATCGACGGCGCGATCACGTCCGAGGATCTCAGCTACGTTGCCGAACGGGTCAACACCGTCTTTCGGAGCCTTCCGAGTACCGCGAACCACGACCTGATTGCCGAGACGTCGGGTGCGGACTATCTGCTCTTGCCCGAGTCGGACGATCACTACTCGCTGATGGACTGTCTCGAACTGTTCTCGGACACCCATCTGCGCACCCCGATGATCGCCTCGGGCGGACTGACGCCGTCCAACGTCGTGGACATTGTCCAGAACTATCCCGTCTGGGGCGTCGACGTGCGCGCCGGCGTCGAGAAGAGTCCGGGTGAGAAGGATCCCGTGCTGCTGGGCCAGTTCATCGCGAACGCGAGGTGGGCCTTCGACAACGCGTACGTGGAACGTCATCACGGCGAGTGGAGTTTGTAGTCAGCCGAAGGGCGGATGAAGCTCAGGCGTGAAATCGGCGAAGGACCACACTGCCGTTGTGACCGCCGAACCCGAACGAGTTGGAGAGGATGACCTCAACGTCGGCCCTACGTGGTTCACCGATCACGACGTCGAGACCGATTTCGGGATCGACGTCGGTCGTGCCGGCGGTCGGGGGAATGACCTGATTGACGAGCGTGAGCACTGAGGCGACGCCCTCGAGTGCGCCGGCCGCCGCGAGGGAGTGGCCGAGGTGGCCCTTGATCGAGGTGACGGGTGGCGCGTTATCGCCAAAGACCCGTCGAACGGCGACGGACTCGGCCAAGTCGTTGAGCGGTGTCGAGGTACCGTGCGCGTTGATGTGCGAGACGTCGGCGGCGGTGACGCCGGCGTCGGCGAGCGCCAACTCCATGCAACGCACGGCGCCGTTTCCCTCGGGATCGGGAGCGGTGATGTGATGCGCGTCGGCCGTCGAGGCCGCGCCGAGGATTTCGGCGTAGATCGTCGCGCCGCGTGCGACGGCGTGGTCCCACTCTTCGAGGATGAGTACGCCGGCGCCCTCACCCATGACGAATCCGTCTCGGCCAATATCGAACGGTCGAGAGAACTCGGTGTTGCTCAGGGCGGTCATATTTCGGAAACCGGCTTCGGCAATTTCGACCATGACGGCCTCCGCGCCGCCCGCGACCGCGACGGTGCTTCGTCCCGTGGCGACGAGTCGCGCCGCGTTACCAATGGCGTGGGTGCCCGCGGCGCAGGCCGTCGTCACGGTTTCGCAGGGGCCGCCTAAGCCAAAGCGCATGGAGACCGCGGCCGTTGCGGCGTTGGGCATCATCATGGGCACCATGAACGGCGAGACCCGTGACGGTCCCTTATCGCGCAGAACACTGAACTGCTCGATGACGGTTTGGAGTCCACCGATCCCGGTCGTGACGATGCTGCCGGCGTCGAGGAGGGGACCACTCAGGCCGCTCTGTAGCCACGCTTCATCGGCCGCCATGAGTGCGTACATCGTGAAGGGGTCGAAGCGGCGAAGCTCCTTCGGACCGCCGATGTGACTCGCGTCGAAGGGAGCAATCCGTTTGCTCTCGGGGGCCACGTCTTTGAGCAGGGCACTCCAGAGTGCCTCGACACCGACGCCGGCGCACGAGATTGCGCCGAGGCCCGTGACGGCCACCCGGTAACCCGGAACCGGCCCCGTGGGGGTTGAAGCGACCTGCACTACAGCTTGGCGTAGATCAGTTCGAAGGATTCACCGACAGTACGAATGTCCTTCAGTTCGTCTTCGGCGACTTCAATGTCGAACGTCTCTTCGAGCGCCATGACCAGTTCCACCAGGTCGAGGCTGTCGGCGCCGAGGTCGTCACTGAAGGAGGCTTCGAGTGTCACCTTGGCGGGATCGACGGCGAGTACTTCGACGACATTGTCGGTGAACTTGCTTAATGCTTCGTTGCGGTCCATTGCATTGCCCCTTTTTTCTCTCGCTAAAGCGTACTAAAGCATTGAGCCACTTCGGGCACTTACAGGCCCATCGCCATGCCGCCGTCGACGGCGAGCACCGCGCCGGTGATATAGCGGGCCTCGTCACTGGCGAGGAACCCCACCACACCGGCGATATCGCTGGGTTGACCGATCCGGCCCATCGGGATCATGGCCGCCATCACGTCCTTTGCGTCGCCCAACTCGTTGGTCATGTCGGTCTCGATGAGACCGGGGGCGACCACGTTCACCGTGATGTTTCGGGTCGCAACTTCCTTGGCGAGGGAACGGGCGAGTCCCACCAGTCCGGCCTTCGCCGCGGCGTAATTGGCCTGGCCGGGAACACCCATGAACGGGCCAATGGAACCAATGAAGATGAGGGATCCGGTGCGTTGGCGGATCATGGAGGCCAACACCGCGCGAGCCGTGTAGAACGCGCCGTCGAGATTGACCGAGAGGACCTCGCGCCACTGCTCGTCGGACATGCGGATGGCGAGTCCGTCCTTGGTGATGCCGGCGTTCAATACGGCAACGTCGACCGGTCCGAACTCTGCAATGGCGGCCTTCACGGCGGCCGTCACGGCGTTCGAATCGCTGACGTCGACCTCGAACGTCTTGGCGCACCCATCGGGCGCGTCCCCGGACCTCGAGAAGGCAACGACCTGGTCGCCGGCGGTGATGAAGTACTGCGCGATGGCGGCGCCGATTCCTCGACTGGCCCCGGTCACGAGCACGTGGCGGCTCATAGGGAAATCTCTTGGAGTTCAGCAAGCGACACCGGCGCGTACTGATGCTCAAAGGTCCTGATTCGCTTGGTGAGGCCGGTCAAGATGCCCGACGGCGGCATCTCAATGGTCGTCGTCACCGAGTCGGGCAGCGCGAGCGTGGCGTCGAGGAACTGCACGGGTGAGGTCAGTTGGCGCGATAGCAACGTCTGCCACTCGTCCGCTGACGTGTGGACCTGTCCATCGACGTTCGCGATAAGGACGCTGTCCGTGGACCCCCATTCCACGCTGGCGAGCGCCTTGTCGAGTTCCGACTGCGCCGGCGCCATGAGCGGCGAGTGGAAGGCGCCCCCGACCGGGAGCGGGGTCGCACGGCGCCAGCCCAATTCCTTGTGACGGGCGTGTAGATCGTCGAGGCCGGCGCGCGTGCCGCTCACGACGATCTGTCCAGTTCCGTTGACGTTGGCGACCCACACCCCGTCGAGCGTGGCGAGCGCGTCGAGGGCGCCGCCGTCGCCGCCCATCAAGGCGACCATGGAGCCTTCGGCCTGTGAGGCGGCGCGGGCCATGGCCGCGCCCCGTACGCCAATGAGTCGGGCGCCGTCTTCGAGCGACAGCAGTCCCGACGCCACGAGCGCGCTGAACTCGCCGAGGCTGTGACCGAGCAGATAACGCGGACGTATCCCGCATTCGAGGAGGTCGTGGTAGCCCACGAGGGAGAGGGCAAACGTGGCGATTTGGGCGCGATCAGTTCGCACGACGTCGCGGTCCGAACCCTGGAGCAAGATGTCGGCGACGTCGAGGCGGGCGGCCTCACTGATACGGGCGAGCAGATCCCAGAACCGTGATGACTGCCACGCCACGCCCGCACCACTCGAGATCGAGCCCTGTCCGGGGAAGAGGGCGACGACGTCGTCGCGGTAGGGGAGTTCGTGGTGATCTGACATATATATAGAAGGATATTGCGTGCCCGGAGTGGGACTTGAACCCACACACCCTTTCGAGTAAAGACTTTTGAGGCCTCCGCGTCTGCCGATTCCGCCATCCGGGCTTGGGTGACTACGGTACCAGCCCAAATAAGGTGACGACGATGAACGCGAAACTTTGGCGCCAGGAGATCGAGATTCGCTTTCCCGTGACGGCGGCCGAACAGCGCCACGACGTGCGCTCTCGACTGTTTCTGCGAATCGAGTCCGACGGCGTCGCCGGTTTCGGTGAGAGTGCGCCCCAGGCGGTGGCGTTGAACGGGGACGCGGGGATTCTCGACGTGCTGGACGAGATCCGGATCTTCGTCCTTCCCCAACTTCGCCACATCATCGAACGAGAGGGTGCCCTGCCGTCGTGGACGAGGGTCGCGCGTTTCGCCGGGTCGCGGGCCGCGAGTAACCCCGCCGTAGCCCTGGTCGAGATGGCGTTGTTGGACCGCGAACTTCGCTCTACGGATGCGTCGGTTGACTCACTCTGGCCACCCCAGTACGAAACTCCCTTGCAAGCAACGGTGTCGTTGCTCGACGACGGCGACTGGGTGATCGGTCCCGGGGTCGCTCGCGTACGGGTGAAGACCTCGCCGTCGAGGCCCAGCGCCAGTTCGTTGACCCGACTGACCACGCTCAACCTGCCGATCCTGCTCGACTTCAACTGCGGCGCCGACAACGACGCCCAGGTGCTCGAACAGGTCCGGATCGTGTCGGAGGTCGCCGATTTGGCCTGCATCGAACAGCCTTACGCGGTGGGCAACGTGGTCGCTTCGGCGCGGCTCGCCGAGCAGTTGGGCGTGCCCGTCAGTCTCGATGAGGGGGTCCGCTCCGTTCGCGACCTGGCGCAGATTGTCCGTTACCACGCCGCCCAAATCGTGTGCGTGAAGCCGGCACGCGTCGGGGGCCTCGCCAATGCCCGAACCATCATCAACGAGGCCCGAGAGTCCGGTCTTCGGCCCTACCTGGGCGGTTTTTTCGAATCGCCGTTTGGCCGCTTCGTCAACGCCCGGTTAGCGCATCACTGCGTTGACGAGCCGAGTGATCTGAGCCCCGTCGCGGTGGTGCTTAATGGCTACGAACAAGAGGCCGACGAGGTCCCTGTCGGGTTCGGTGTGGCGCCCTCGATGGCGATGTTGGCGGCGTCAACGGCCGTCCAACTCGACACCTAGCGTCGATTTAGACTCCCTCCATGAGTTCTCGCCTGCACAAACGACGCTTGGAGGACGTCCAGCGCCAACTTTCGATGGCCCGCGAGAGTCTCAACGTCCTCCAGGAGCAGGTGGCGGTCTGGAACGACGCCCTCGACGACGCGAGGATTCGCGCGTTGGTCTCCGAAACACCACTTCAGGCGCACGACTACGACGACCTGTCGCGCCACGTGAGCGTCGCCAACGCCGAGATGAACCGACGGGCCGACGAAGTACAAGAACTCATCGAGGCGAGGGACGAACTCCTTCGCGACTGGACACCGGATGACCATGGATAAGCGTGTAGTAATCGCCGACGACGAGTCGATCATTCGCCTCGACCTCAAGGAGATCCTGGAGGGCGACGGCTACCTCGTCGTGGGCGAGGCCGCTCGCGGTGACGACGCACTCGCGATGATCAAGGAGCTCGAACCGGATCTGGCGCTGCTCGACGTGAAGATGCCCGGTCTCGACGGCATTGAAGTGGCCACGGCGTTGAAGGGAACCGGGGTCACCGTGGTGCTGCTCACGGCCTTCAGCCAACGCTCACTCATTGAGAGCGCTCGCGACGCCGGCGTGGTGGCCTATCTCGTGAAGCCCTTTCGCTCGAGTGAGATTCTGCCCAAGTTGGCGGCCCTGTTGTCACCGGTCGCGCCCCTCGAAACACCCGACGTCAGTCACGTCGACGACAAGATCGAAACGCGCGAAATCGTGCAAAAGGCGAAGGAACTTTTGATGGAGCAGCGCGGGCTCGACGAGCCGGCGGCCTTCGAGATCATTCAGCGCTCGGCGATGCGCGGGCGCACCCGCATGCGCGACATCGCCCAACAGATCTTGAAGGGGGAGTTCGTTGGCTGAGGACCACGACCAGCGTCCCCTGGTGTTACTGGACGGCATGTCGCTCGCCTTTCGCGCCTTCTTTGCGTTACCGACGGACATCGCGACCAGCGAAGGATTGGTGACCAACGCGCTGCACGGCTTCGCCGCCATGCTGATCTCACTCGTGCGAAGCCAGAATCCGCGCGCACTGGTGACGGCCTTCGACCTCACGGGCGGAACCTTTCGCGACGCCATGACCGAGGACTACAAGGGTGGTCGGGCCGAGACCCCGTCCGAGATCGAACACCAGTTTGATCTCATTCGCGGTCTGTGCGAGGTACTGCACATCCCGGTACTCGGCGTGCCGGGCTTCGAGGCCGACGACGTGCTCGCGACCTTGGCCACCTGGGGACGCGACGAAAAGATGCCGGTCGTCGTCGTCACCGGTGACCGCGACGCCTTTCAGTTGGTGGAGGACCCCTACGTGAAGGTCCTCTACAACCGCCGGGGCGTCTCGGACTACTCCCTCTACGACGAGAGCGGCATCTTCGAACGCTGCGGTATTGAATCGTCGCGTTACCCACTCCTCGCCGCACTTCGCGGCGACACCTCGGACAACCTGCCCGGCGTACCGGGGGTGGGGGAGAAGACGGCGGCGAAACTCTTCGCCACCTACCGCGACATGGACGACCTCTACGCCCACTTGGGGGACCTCACCCCCAAACTCCGAGAGAACCTCGCGACCTACGAAGTTCGGGCCCGCAACAATGAGAAGGTCATGCTCCTCGTTCGCGACGTGCCGCTCGACTTCACGTTGGACACCGTCACGTTGGGTGGTTGGGACCGCGGCGAGGTCGACGCCTTCTTCGACCGCTTCGAGATGAATCAGATGCGAACCCGATTCGCCCAACTGATGAAGGAAGGTCTGCTGGGACGCGGCGGCGGCTCGAGCGCGCCCGCTGCGGCGGTCATCGCCACACCGACGATACCGGCGAAGGTCGCCAAGGTGGCCAAGAGAGTGAAGGACGTGCTGGCGAAGACAGCGACGCCGGTCGTGGCCTATCGAGGTAGCCGAGCGGCCGTCCTGGACGCCGCCAGTAACACCGTCGCGCTCTGCGACCTCGACGAACTGATTGGCGTGCTCGCCACGGTCGCGCCGAGCGGCCACGATCTCAAAGAGCTCTACCGCATCGCGGCCGGGAGCGACCGGGTCATGAAGGAGCCGGCCGACGACACGGCCATCATGGCCTTTCTCCTCGACGCCAACAGCGGTCGCTACGAGCTGGGCGACGTGGCCCACCGGTTCCTCGACGAGCCCATCGTCGCGAGTGCCCCGTCCCTCTTCGACGAAACGTCGAGCGACGAGACCCTCCTCTACGAAGTCGCCCTTATCGCGCGACTGCGCGATCACCTGCGAGGCGAGATTGCGACCTGGGAACTGAGTCACGTCTACGAGCAGATTGAGTTACCGCTCGTCATGGTGCTCGGTCTCATGGAGGCGCGCGGTATCCGGGTGGACGTCGAACTCCTGCGCACGATCGCGAAGGAATTCACCGAGGAGGTCGCCACGCTCGACCAGCAGATCCAGAAGGTCGCCGGTCACGAGTTCAAGGTGAACTCGCCCCAGCAACTCCAAGTGGTGCTCTTCGACGAGATGGGTCTGACGGCCGTCAAGAAGATCAAGTCGGGCTACTCGACCGACGCCTCGAGCCTCGAAGCGATACAGGACGAGCACAAGATCATTCCGCTCATCTTGCGGTACCGCGAAGTGGAGAAGCTTCGCGGCACCTACGGTGCGCCCCTCATCGACGCCGTGGGGCCCGATGGCCGCATTCACGCCACGTTCCATCAGATGGTGGCGCGCACCGGACGACTCTCCTCGGACAGTCCGAATCTTCATAACATCCCGGTGCGCTCCAAAGAGGGTCGACGACTTCGCTACGCGTTCTTGCCGAGTGAGGGCTGGCAGTTGGCCGTGTCGGACTACAACCAGATTGAACTGCGCATTCTGGCGCACCTCTCCCAGGACTCGGGACTTCTGAGCGCCTTCGCCAGTGGCGAAGACGTCCACCGCACAATCGCCAGTTCGGTCTTCGGCGTGGCGTCGAGTGAGATCAGCCCCGAACAGCGCGAACAGGCCAAGGCCGTCTCCTACGGTCTCGCCTACGGCATGGAGGCCTACGGACTGAGCCAGCGCCTCGGCGTGCCGGTCAGTACCGCCAAGGAGGTCATGGACAAGTACTTCGCCGGTTTCCCGTCGCTTCGCTCCTACATGGACCAGACGATCAAGGACATCCGAGCGAAGGGCTATTCGCGCACGGAGTTCGGACGCATCCGTCCCTTCCCCGACATTGCGACCGCGACCGGGCCGCAGCGCCAGGCGGCCGAACGCCAAGCCATGAACTCGGGCATCCAGGGTTTGGCGGCCGACGTCTTCAAGTCGGCGCTCGTTCGTCTCGACCGCACACTGCGTTCCGAGAAGCTCCAGGCGCGCCTCATCCTCCAGGTGCACGACGAGGTGCTCGTGGAAGCGCCCCCGCACGAGAAGGAAGCGGTCGAGGCCGTCATGATCGATTCTCTGACGAACGCCGCCAAACTGAGCGTTCCCCTGGAAGTCACGTTGCACTGGGGCGAGAACTGGGCCGCCGCGAAGGGCTGAATTTCGCGCTGCTAGCATTGCTGCTTGGGTTTACACCGGCGACCCAAACCTCATATTCCCTAGCGGACCCCGGTGTGGTCGTATGAAAGAAGTACGCATGTCGGACGGCACCAGCCTCCTCTCCCCCCAGCAAATGGGAACTTTTGACGAAGAGGGAAATTACATTCCCCGCGTCATCACCGAAGACAACATGCAGGGCACCGATCTCGCCACCCTGGTGGGCGACAGTGTCCTCGAATTCGAAGACGGTGACTTGGTCACCGGTACGGTCGTGAAGATTGACCACGACGAAGTCCTTTTGGACATTGGCTTTAAGTCCGAAGGCGTCATCCCGGCCCGTGAGCTCTCCATTCGCAACGACGTCGATCCCTCCGAGATTGTCTCCATCGGCGAAAAGATCGAATGCCTCGTCCTCCAGAAGGAAGACAAGGAGGGACGCCTCGTCCTCTCCAAGAAGCGCGCGCAGTACGAGAAGGCGTGGGCCAACATCGAAGAGTTGAAGAACCGCGACGAAGTCGTGAAGGGTGTCGTCATCGAGGTCGTGAAGGGTGGACTCATCGTCGACATCGGCCTTCGCGGATTCCTCCCGGCCTCGCTGGTGGAGCTGCGTCGAGTGCGCGAACTCCAGCCCTACATTGGCAAGACCGTCGAAGCCAAGATCATCGAACTCGACCGCAATCGCAACAACGTCGTGTTGTCGCGCCGCGCGTGGCTCGAAGAGACCCAGAAGGAACAGCGCGGAGACTTCCTCTCCAACCTGAAGCCCGGCGAGCGCCGCCACGGCGTCATCTCCTCGGTCGTTAACTTCGGCGCCTTCGTGGACCTCGGCGGCATGGACGGACTTATCCACGTCTCCGAACTCAGCTGGAAGCACATTGATCACCCGAGCCAGGTCGTCGCTGTCGGTGACGAGGTGGACGTGGAGGTCCTGGACGTTGACTTCTCGAAGGAGCGCATCTCGCTCTCGCTAAAGGCCACCCAGTCCGACCCGTGGCAGGTCTTCGCCGACAGCCACTCCGTCGACCAGCTCGTCTACGGCCGCGTCACCAAACTCGTGCCCTTTGGCGCATTCGTCCAAGTGGGCGAAGGCATTGAGGGACTCGTGCACATCTCGGAGATGGCGGCGCACCACGTCGAATCTCCGGACCAGGTCGTGACGGCCGGCGAGGAACTGTGGGTCAAGATCATTGAACTCGACACCGCACGTCGCCGCATCAGCCTCTCGATCAAACAGGCCGCCGAGGGTGGCGAAGTCTCCGAAGAGTACCGTGAGGCCTTCGGTTCGCACGCCTACGACAACGAGGGCAACTACATCGGCGGCATCGAGTACGGCGAGTTCACCCCCGAGACCGAGGCGCAGGCCGCCTGGGCCGAGTACGCCGCCGAGGTGTCGCCCAAGACCGGCGACGACGCTGAAGTCGTCGACGCGCAGGTTGTCGAAGCGAGCGACGGCGACGTCGTGAACGCCGTCGAGGCCGCTGAAGCGCCCACCGAATAACGTATCCGAGAATCCCTCCCGGTCGCCTTCGGCGGTCGGGAGGTTTTTTTGGTTACGGCGGGGCTCCTACGGCACACTGTTCGATGTGACCCTCGAACCGGATACGAACGACGTGCCCGTGCTCTTCATCATGGTCGGTCTGCCCGCATCGGGCAAGACCACTCGGGCCAAGGAGATAGAAGAGGAACGACGGGCCTTGCGATTGACGCCCGACGAGTGGATGATCCCCCTATTCGGTGACCACGACGCCGACGGTAAGCGCAACGTTCTCGAGGGCCGCTTCATTTGGCTGGCGCTTCGGGCCTTGGCTCACGGTCGAGACGTCGTGTTGGACTTCGGTGTGTGGGCCAAAGTTGAGCGGACCGCCCTGCGCGCACTCGCCGCGGACGCGGGGGCGTCGTGCGAGCTCGTGTATCTGGCGATTGACGATGAGGAACAGCGACGACGTCGCGACGATCGTGCCGTTGCGGAATCCGACGCAACGTTCTACGTCACCAATGAAGAGCTCGCTGACTACCGGCGGCGCTTTGTACCTCCCGATGACGCTGAGCTGTCGGGAACCGACCTCGAGCCGCCGCCGGCCGGCTATCACGACTGGCGTTCGTGGGTCAGGGAGTGGTGGCCAACGTCAATGCAGTGAGCGATCCGGCATCGCCTGGTCTGACGCACGGGTGCGTCGCCTGATGGATGCGGTCACGTAGCCAGGGCCAGCGGGGTGGATACCGCGTGCCGGTTGCTATCGACGAGTCGTGGAGGGACGTCGGTACGAAGCTCGCGTTGTCCTAGCCGTCGACCGCCGTGGGGGTCGGGGTCTTGTGGTGGATCGTGAGGGGATAGTGGCAGGCGACCAAGTGATTGGGCGCGACCTCTTGTGGGAGGGGCTCTTGATCGGCACAGAGTTGGGTGGCGTTGGGGCACCTGGTGCGGAAGCGGCAGCCACTCGGCGGGTCGATCGGACTGGGCGGTTCGCCCTCGAGGACTTGCGCGTTCATGGGCGAATCGGGATCGGCTTCGAGTGCCGCGCCGAGGAGAAACTCGGTGTACGGGTGGGCCGGCGACTCGTAGAGGGTGTCGGCCGGGCCGATCTCGCAGATCTTGCCGAGGTACATGACCGCCACGCGGTCGCTGACGTTCTTCACGACC
>Ga0208586_1000440_pt1 | contig 15497 bp, 12 predicted proteins | sample NGESurshal072012_6_FD_184471 | JGI IMG/M metagenome (GOLD analysis project Ga0208586, IMG submission 184471) | Arctic peat soil microbial communities from Barrow, Alaska - NGEE Surface sample 53-3 shallow-072012 (SPAdes) | ecosystem: Environmental > Terrestrial > Soil > Wetlands > Peat ... | reverse complement strand
GTCTTCGACCGTCGCCACGGGATCCTCGTTCAGAACCCCGCCACTCTTCTTGGGCTCGTCGGCGCGGCGCGGTGGTGGCGTCGAGCCCCTTGGAGCATGACTGTGGGCATCGCAGCGGTAGCAGTGGCGCTCGTCGCCAATGCCAGCTTGCTGGGAGGAATGAACGGCGGGAGTTTCGTCGGACGCTATGAGTGGGAGGCGTTGCCCTTGGCCCTAGCGTTCGCGGGACTACTCATTATCGAGCTCGTGACGTTGCGACGTCGAGCCGCGGCGGGGGTGATCGGCGTCCTCTTCCTGCTCGCGATCCTCGAGTCGTGGGCGCTCGTCACTTCGCGCTCAGACGCATTGTCCTTCATCGCCAACGGATGGGACCCCGCGACCTACCTCGGTTGGTGGGGTCGGCTAGACCCGTCACCAATCCTCAACTACTTCAATGGTGAGTGGGGCAACGCCCGCAACCTCTGGGGACTCGGTGCGCTCGTCGCCCTCGCCCTGGCGGCCGCCCTCGCCCTCGCCAGACTCCTCGGCGGTGGAATGCGGCTCACCCGGATCTCGGTCGTGGCATTGCTCACTGCCCTCCTGTGCTGGGGGATGGCCCTCGCTTCGCCGTTCCTACTCCCGCCGCCAATCCATTACGCCGCCTCCGACCTTGGGCCGTTCCCGCTCCCAGTACCGAGCCGTGGCATCACCGTTAGTGGTCCGGGGCATGGGGGGACGATCCTCTCGGGGCCGAACCTTGACGTGCTGCCCGGCCTCTATCGCGTCACCGTCGCTTACAGCTTGACCGATCCCTTGCCACATTCGGCGACATTCGAGGTACAAGTAGAGGGTGTCCGGGGACAAAATATGTCGGCCACCCACCTACTTCTTTCGTCGTCGCCCGCGACGACGAAAGAATCCGTTGAACTCAACGTCGTGGCGCCTGGTCCGTTGTCGGTGAACCTCACGTGGCACGGATCGGGCCGACTAACGGTCAGGTCGGTGACCGTCGCCAAGGTTTCAACGTGTCACATAGTCGAATGCCAAGGTGGTTGGCTGTAGGTGCTGGAACCGCAGAGACAGATATTACGTGCGATGCCGGATTCTTTGAGGGCTCCTTCATCATCCCCTGGGTACGGCTAATACGATCCGACTCGAAAGGTCGTATGCGTTCTGTGTTCTCGTCATTGATGATCCGCCTATGACGTGGTCCCGCGGGGACAGCGAGAGAACTTAATACTCGCGCTAGGGCCATGCGGTATGGGTAAAGTTCATCGGAGCGACGCGCACCATCTATTGGCGCATCGTTCTGGGGCCACCACGAGCAGAGTCGAACCGCTTGGTCAGATGGCCGTCCGTCATGTCGATTGACAGATGCCTCTGGAATTTCGCGGTACGTAGAACCCTAAAGTGACGCCTCGTTTGACAGTCTCTTTGACCAAACGATACCGTCCGCCGAGCACGTACGACTGAGGGAGCGAGTCCAACTCGGCAATGACCGCCGGTTTCTCTGCTAGAAGCACCTTCCCAACCGGCGAAGATGCTTCATACCAATTAGTGTCATCGACACCAACCGTTGTCTTTAATGAACTCGGAGCACTCATGGCAATGGCACGATTCGTCAATCCGCGCACATCCAAAATTCGAAGATCCAGTCTCGCGAAACCCAAGTAGCCGATTTCAGACGTAGCGACGAGTTGACCCGGTTTGAGACACTTCAGTGTTGATGGCACGCCGGCTGAAAGCACCGAGAACGCGCTGGGCGCCCCTGAGGCGATGAGAGACCGGTCGTCCAAACCGGACAAGCTCCAGGCGGGAGCCCTTGCGACGCTAAAGGGAGCAAGTGAAGTGAACACCAAGAGCATTCCAACCATCATTTGCGGCGTTCGCTTCACGCTTTGTTTGAGTCGTCGACCAATCGAACTCGCGACGAGCGTGATTCTCAGAACTTCTATAACGATAAAGGGGATAGCGGCTGCTGCAAGGAATCGTTTCCCAATCATCCAGTCACCGCCGGACTTAAGTACGAAAAGAGTCTGACCGACGATAAGAGCGAGCAAATAGATGGATCTACGGTGGTGACGAAACGACGAAAACGCACCCACTGAGAAGAACAGGACTTGGAGGATGAATACCAGATTGAACTGAGTGCTGGCCTCGGGCTGCAATAGATGCTGAATGTATTGATATCCCAACGTCAGAGCCTCACTTACGGGTAGGGACTTGGCGTAGTAGGTGTTGGGAAGCAGCGAATTGAAGTAGAAGACGTTAAAGATCACGGTCACGACACCAGCACCAATGGCGCCGGCAAACCATGCGACCCGCCGGGCCAGAGGTTGGCTGAGTTCCAACAACAATCCGCAGACCGCCATGACCGTAAGTGGAGCCAGAGCATCAGGGCGCGCTAACACGGCCGCAACCGCAAATGCACCGATTACAAAGGACGATTCGAGCGACCTCGGAACTACGAGACGCCGAGCGACGGCAATCAAAAGCCACATCTCCAGAGAGGTCTCAAGGCCATTACCGGACGCGAAGGCGACAATCGCGCAGGTTGCGGCTGTGAAGATTCCTGTCCTCATACTCCATCGGGGAATCTCGAGTCCATAGAGAAGTTGTCCGGCCTCATGAATTGCCAGTAGTCCAAAAATGAGGGACGCTATTTTCATTTTGAGAAGTACAAGGGCTCCTGGACTCAAATAAACGATGATTGCAACGAATAGACCGAGATAGCTTGTAAAGCCCTGGACGTGCTGCCCCGAGTTATAGACGAGTCCATGTCCGTGAACAAAATTCGCGGCGTAACGGAGGGTAATTAGTGCATCGTCCGGGGTCACCGAAAACGTGAGCGCGACACCCGCGAGAAATGGGAGGTACCACAACCCGAGTTGTTCGAGCCACGTTGGTTGGGTGGATAGAGAGACAACTTCTCGGAAGTCGACCCGGGGATCTGACTTGACAAGACGCACCGGGCCCCCAAGATTCTGTCTGGTAAGTGTTGAATGCAACCTAACTTATTCGTCCCTCTTGATTATGCACCTAGGGCGCGATCCAAATGAACCGTTCGGAAGCCTGGACGTCGGAGTCGGTTATCCAGTGTCTATTCGCGAACGAGTCTGATTCTCGCCGCTGCAAGGTGTCAACGGCTCGTATCGGCCGGCTCCGCTCATCATTGGTCTTTTGACTTGAGTACCATCACCAACAGACACCGATTGATCCACGTTTCGATAGCCTTCGCCTTCATGAGCTATTCCGATTCGATTGACATTGAGTCAACTCCAGAAAAGGTGTTCGCGATCATCTCGGACTTGCCTTCGATGGGACAACTTTCTCCAGAGAACGATGGCGGTGAGTGGCTTGACGGGGTCACGGGGCCACAGGTGGGAGCCCGGTTCAAGGGCGACAACTCTCGCGCGGGTGAAAAGTGGACAACCGTGGCCAAGGTCAAGGTCCTCACTCCGCCGAACAAGTTCACTTTCGATGTTTCCTGGCATCGCTTCCCGATATCGCGATGGGAGTACGACGTTGAAATCGCACCCGGTGGTTGTCGTGTGACCGAGACATGGACTGACCGACGCAATTCGGTTCTTCGAAGGCAGGGCGACGCCGATGGCTTTGTTCGCGCAGAATTCACAAGGGAATCGATACGCCAAACGCTCGGAAAGTTGAAGGTGCGCTGCGAATCGTCAGAGCAGCGCCCCTAGTTGTCGCCATCGTCCTCTCGGACGAACTGCCGAATTGGTCAGCGCCTGTGACAGCCTCGCCGTAAGGTGGATGAATCGGCAAGTCTTCGGGCATCTCAAGTGGCAATGAACTCCAGCGCGTAATCGACGCCGCGCGATCTCCGGAGTGGAGCATCGGTCAAGGACGAAGTGGTCAGCTCATGGCAACGCGCGACACGGGTGACGTCGGACTCCCCTGGGTCGTCACTGCCGAACGCGCGGGTCGTGGCATGCGAGTCTCTCTCTATCGCCCAGGCGATGACGTCGAACTCGAAGGCGATGTCATCGGCGAAATATCTGGCAATCCTCGTGAGATGGGCCGTCAGCTTCGTTCGATTCTTGAAGAGATTTGAGGTTCACGACACCTGTTGTCAGGATCCATTGTCTTCGAATTCGGAATCGGAAATCACCTCCTTCGGTGAGCCAGTCGGATCGACTCACTGGTTCGTGAGAACAGAATTTGAGAAGAAGTTCGTTGATTTCTTTTGTGCTACTCGCGTTCCCTGCCTAGCGACTTCAATGGCAGAATCAATGGAACATGAATGCTTCTCACTTGAGATTCGAAGTTCGGCGCTCTTAGAAGACGATGCGTGACCGACCACCTCGCCTTGACAGGTAAAGCAATTCCGCGACGTCAGATGCTCTTATCCCCGGTTGTCATTGCCATTGGCGTTGGCGTGCTTGCTGTCTCAATTTATCTATGGCAACTCAGCGTTCCGGAATTCTTCGCCTTCTATGACACCGGTGTATTTATGGCTGCATCTATTCATTTTGTGTCAGGGGTATTTCCGTACAAAGACTTCACTTTCGTGAATCCTCCGGGAATCTTGCTTCTAATGAGTCCGGTTGCACTCTTTGCGAGAGTTTTTGGAAGTCACGATGGACTAATTCTTGCCCGAGTATTGACTTCAATCGTGACCGCCCTGAACGCCAGTCTCTTGGCTTGGCTCGTGCGCCACCGCGGACGGATGGCCATGGTAATGGCTGGGATCGGATTAGCACTATTGCCGATCACTTTGTTCGTAAGTTCCGATTTGAAGTTAGATCCATATTCAATCTGCTTTGTTCTTCTTGGCTCGGTCGCGGTTTTGTCGAACCATCGTCAAGGTCGTGAGATCACCACTCGGGCACTCGTGATCGGTGGCGTCCTCTTCGGAGTTGCCGCAGTGATCAAACTCTGGGCGTTCTTCCCGTTTCTGGCATTACTTATCTGTCTTTCACCAAAATGTCGCCGCAGGTTGCCGCTCTTGGTCGGAGGCGCGGCACTGGGCTTTATTGTGCCGTCGCTGCCATTTTTCATTCTCGCCCCCGGAAATTTCATCAACCAAGTTTTTACTGTGCAACTTTTCCAAAGTGTGAATCCGGGGTTCAGCCCCGGTGTCCCGCTACGACTGAGTGTTCTAACAGGCCTGTATCCAACTTCGATTACGCCTACGAGTAGAGAAGCAATAGTGATCTTCGCTTCACTATTCGCCTTTGTCGGTGTCGCCACAATACGAAACTCAAATCCAAACGTCACGGACGCCTACCTTGTGATCACTTCGGTCATCACCGTGTGCGCGCTGCTGGCGGCACCTGCATTTCAACTCTATTACGCCTACTTCGCAGCTCCATTCCTGGTCGGCGCCATTTCGGTTTCAATGTCGAGACTGGGCAATCCAGTCAAACGACTTGTCGGCTTAATCGAGATATCGAGAGTGGTTCGAAGTTTTCTTACTTGGACCATCGCGGGAATTGGGATCCTCGTGGTCTTCGCTCTGGTCTTAAACTTGACGACCTTCTACACCAACTATGCGTGGTTCTACGGACTCTATGGACCGAACGTAGCGGTGGTGGACAGAGTGGTTCCATCGGGTTCGTGCGTCGTGTATGACTTCGTGTTCGACGGGGTATACACAAACCGGCTGTCCAACGATCCCGGCTGCCCGAGAGTCGTTGATTCATATGGGATGTGGCAAGAATGGGGCAACCACCTCATCGCCCCTTCCCCTAGGTTCGTTTCTGAGTGGAAGGGTTATTTCCAAAAAGCGCAGTACGTCGTCTTGCATACTCCGAAAACGTCTTACATTCCGTGGGACACGAGCTTGACGAAGTGGTTTGATGCTAATTATCACCTGCTGTATGGCAAGAACTCCATCTACATTTATTCAAATGATTCAAACACCTGATTGAGTCCAATTGCCGGGCTCACCGACATGCGTTACTTTGCGGTGGACGGACCCTTCATAACGTGAGTCCAAGTCTGGAGTCTCTTGCACGACTTCTATCAATGGAACAATCGCCAGCCAAAGCGCGATGGCAACAAGAATTATCTGAATAATCCACGTCGGCAATGGATGACGAAGTGCTTCATGTATCCAGGGCCACGTCACCTGTGTCACTCCGACGAATGTCCCCGCTGCGACGACATACCAACGAATACGGCGCTTCATTAAATCCATCAAGATGATCCCGACGGCCACGATTACGAATACGTTTGGCAACCACTCACGTGCCGCCAGTCCCCATAACTGACCGTTTGACGCGAATCCCCACGGAAACGGATCGAATAACACGGTCACGAGCGCGAGCCAAGTGAGCACCTGGCCGCGGACTCGTCCAGCAATGACGTCGATGAGCACGAGCATGGTCGCCACGCCCAAGAAGAAATAGCCGTAAAGGCTGAACTCGAACACGAGTCGCAGCGCGAGAGCCGTGGTGACGATTGAAAGAAGGGGGATCGGTTGAAGCACTTGGTCAGCCAATCGTCGCCTCGCCCACCACGCGAGCACCATTGCGAGCACGATCGGCAGCACCCGTGCGAGGACGAAAAGGACTGCGCCCCTAATGGCAGTTTCCGATAGAAGGGTTCCTCCGTCTTTCGCCGGAGTGAAGCCGGAGCCCAGTACAGTCGCCTTAAATGCGTCACCCGAGGTGAGAATGATCACGGGTACTGAAATGAGAGCCACGACGAAGGCGGCGGCTCCCGCGAACGTGATCATCCACCTTCTGGGCGCTATCACCAACATTGGACCTGCGAACAAGAGCGCTAATTGATTGGAGGTGAACGCCAGACCAATCAAGATTCCGGCCCACGCCCATCGTCCGCGCAGGGCACACGCGAGTGAACCGAGAGCGAGCCCCATGGCAAGAATGTCTTGCGGATGGAAGAACTCGGTCAAACATTCGAAAACGGGCGCGGCAACCGCCAAGAAGAGTAACGTCGCCGGTTCCCATCGTTGTCGGCCGCGACCGGCCGCTCTCAACAGCGCAACGATTCCGCTCATCAAAGCGATCCACGTCAAGTAGCTGATTCGAATAGTTGGAGCGATTGCGTGGGATTTGGCTGCCCATTGGTACATCGCAGCGTTGGCGTGCATACAGTGATTCCCCAATTGCGCTGCGGTCGGAAACGATACGTTGTACGTGCTGTGAACAACCAGGAGAACACCGGCAGAGAGTAGAGGATAGAGCGGGGGGATGAACGAAGAGGGCCGGACGAAACCCGGCAGACTATTGCCTCCTAGCGATGAGTAGGCGCACGCTAGATGTCCGTGAGCTATGGCCCAAGTGGTGTAGACGGAAAGTGCGGCATCGCCTTCTACCGGACCCCCGATCCAAGCGGTCAATCCGAGAAAGACGATGGTGGCGGCGCCCCAGCCTATGACGCAACTAATAGTGGTTAGCGGTCGATCCAGCCAAGACTTTACGTCGTCACGCGACCGACTTAAGAGAGACATTGACTAATCCTTACATGGCAGAAGAAGAGACACGAGCCACAGGAGAGTCAACTTGAGAATTCGTCCGCAAATCGATTCGACCCTTCGATCGCTGCAAAGTTCAAGTCACTTCCACCACATTTCTGACACTCTCTCGACTTGCGCCGGGTCACCCACTGGCGGTCACTGCGAGAAGCCTTCGCGCGCCAATCCAACTTATGAAGCGGCGACTGACTCTTGACGTCTAATCGGGCCGGATCTAGAAACTCAGGGACGTCGGACGACTTGCATCGTGCGCCGTCATGACGCGCTCTGGGAGTGATGTCTTTCGCACGATCACTCTACGACGCCAGCCTTGAATTCGGACTCTTATCAGACACGCCAACGTCACGTTGATTGAGGGCGTTCAAACGATAAGCGCGTTCGGCCCCGTTGAAGGTGGATCAGTCCGTAATAAATCCAACCCGCCTCGCCGAACGATTCCGCCCGGAGGAATTGGACGACGTGACGAATCAGAGACCGCTGGAGAGACCAACAAATGCATCCGAATGCCCTTAATGTATACGAAGACGGAGGTTCAACATTCGACTGGCCGGTGGGGCGGATTAAGTATGGCAATTGCCTATTGGAGAGCGCGAATGAATCGAATACTTACCTTCGAAAATTGCCATGATCATCGTGACGGAGATGAGTTGTGTTAGCACTCTTGATCGGAGTGTGCGCACTCTTCGGACTGGCGATTGGTTCGTTTCTCAACGTTGTGATCTATCGAGTGCCGCTTCACAAATCGATTGTCTCGCCTCGATCTTCATGTCCTACGTGCGCCGCACCAATTCTGGAGCGAGATAATATACCCGTCCTCTCCTGGTTACTCCTCAAGGGCAGATGTCGCACCTGCAGCGCGCCGATTTCTGCTCGCTATCCACTCGTTGAGTTAACGTGCGCCGCGTTATTTGCGGGAGCTGCGGCACGCTTTGGCTACAACTGGTACTTGCCGGTCTCGCTGGTCCTACTGTCGTCACTTTTGGCGCTGTCGTGGATTGACCTGGAACATCTCATACTGCCGAAAATTATTATCTACCCGTCGCTGGTTATCGTTCTCGCGTTGCTAATTCTTGATGCCTCGGTGACCCACTCTTGGCATCGTTTGCTCATCGCGGGCATCTGTTCCGTTGGCTGGTTCGTACTCTTCTTTGGGATCAATGCGGCGAGTCCCCGTTTGCTCGGGTTTGGTGACGTCCGACTTTCACTGATCTTGGGCATCGGTCTCGGATGGCTGGGGATTCGTTACGTGATACTCGGCTTCTTCGCCAGCAACTTCTTAGGCGCGTTCATTGGACTCTATTTGATCGCCACTTCGAAGAGAACCCGAGATCAACCACTCCCCTACGGTGTTTATTTGGCGCTCGGGACTGCGTTGGCCCTCTACGCCGGTCCGGAACTACTTGCACCCCTTCAGGGGCTGCATTGACTTCGGAGAAGACGCCAGTCATCGACGTCGAGGGGCGCGGCAGGGTGAAAGCAATTCTGGACCGTCCACTTTCTCGACCCTGGTGCGCGATGAGTTGGGTCGCGTCCACCGGACTCTTCGCCATCATCGTCCAGCTCCTCGGAGGGATTTCACCAGGTGACTCCGCGGAGTCGGTCTACTCCACTTGGTCTATTGCTCACCTCAATATGGCGTGCGCGTATCCTCCCGCATCACACTTCCACTTTTCGCCCGATGCGCTCCCCTTCGCCTCCGTCGCACCGCTGTATCCGGTCCTCTCCGCCGTGGCGTCGGCCATACTGCGCATTGGACATAGCGTTGCATTCCCAACGACGGTAGCGATGGGAGCCCACTGTTCGAATGCATACGTTGCGATCTACAAATGGTCAGTGGCAAGTGGTGCGCTGAACCCAACGCTCAAAATTGCCTACCTGGGTTGGTTCGTCTTAATGGCGAGCGTCGTCGTACTCCTTCGAACCACGCGTCGAGGCCGCAATGGTTGGGAAGTCGCCACCCTCTCATTGTTGGCGACTGCAACTCCGGTCTACATGTGCGTCGCAACGTACTTTCATCCGCAGGATCTCATCGCGATGGGTTGCATTCTCTTCGCGGTGTCGGGCGTGATCCGAGGGAGATGGATGTTAGCCGGTGTTCTACTTGGCGTGGCCTTTGCGAGCCAACAGTTCGCCCTCTTGGCGATCGCACTAATGATCGTTGTCGTTCCAAGAAATCGCCGGCTATCACTTTTCGCGGGGACCGTCTTTTCGATTGGAATCATCGATGGACCGTTCATGCTGATGACCTCTGGCAGAGCACTGAAAACCGCTCTCTTTGGTTCGAGCCGTCTGACGATCTTCGGCGCGAGCCACTTCCACGCAACTGGAGGGACTGTCTTATTCGCGACGCATTTGCACGGCACCGTTCTGTTCCTAGTTTCCAGAGTCCTCCCGGTTCTTTGTGCACTGGCGATTTCGTACTGGGTTGCGCGTAGGCTCGGCCCTCGCGTCACCGAAAATGAGATACTCCTCTCACTGTTGGCGACAGTACTGTGCATGAGACTCGTTTTCGAAGAGAACCTCTTTGGCTACTACTTCATGGCATTGGCGGTATCTTTACTTTGCATCGAAGCGCTTCGGGGGCGGCTCAGTGGACGAGTGTTGGTCTGGATGGGAATGGTCACATTGGCCTTCAATCCGATCCCTTGGTGGCTCTATCTACGGTGGGAAGCCAGAGGACTAAATCTCTTCATGGCGCTGCCTGTGCTCTTCGAAGTGATCGTCCTTTCGGCATTCCTCGTCGGAGCGCGTCATCGTCGATACCGGTGGTACCTCGTCGCCTCAAGCATTGTCGTGGCGCTTACTTGTTTTCCTCCGTTGTGGGGTCGAATGTGGACACCCCATGTCACCCCGTTCTGGCTGTGGCAGATAATCCTCGTGCCGACCGGACTCCTGCTGGCTTCAGAGTCACTTCGACGGGCCTTTCGAAATGACCACTCCAGTCACCCGCTCGAAGTGGCCGACACCATTTCGTAGTCGCCGCGGAACCAAAAGATTTTCCTGTTGCCACGATTTAAGATCAATCGCTGGACTAGTACACAATTTCCATGCGGATACCTTCGCCGTCCCACTCGGGATCGACCGGGATGCGTTTGGCGGCGTGACCGAAGACTCGTCTTGCCGTCCAGAGGAGGGCGAAGGAGTCGTAGAGGTGTCGCTGCGGTAGTCCTAAAGCCTTCGCGTCGAGATAGCGCTCACTGCCGCGGATCCGCTCTTCGAGCACGACGCGGCGTTCCTCTTTGCCTTCCGTGGCCACCTTCGAACTCTTCAGCGGTATGTCCTTGTGCAGTTGGAAGAAGCTGAGCTCGGGGTGTCCCTCGTACACGACGCGCTGTCGATACGGTGAGATTTCGGCGGCGACTTCACGATAACGCGGCAACATTGTCCGGGTCACGGCGTCGAGTCGATCCTCACCGGGCCCGACTCGTCCCTCAAAAACCGCGCGACTTGGGGCGTTGTGCACGGCCGTGCCGCGTCGCTTGAGGAGAGCCCGTGCTTCTCGGTCACATGTCCGGGCGCCCATCTCCGGGGTGTCGAGGAATCCAATCGGGACGTTGACGACGACCACCGCGAAAGAGGGACGTTCGCTGAGAACCTCGAGAAAGGAGTCGTAGGCCTTCGGGGGCTCGGGTGCGAACGTGGAACCAGCCATTTTGGCACTCGCCACGAGCCATTGGTCGTTGAAGGGGGTCACACCGGCGACCACGGTGTACGGCAGGTCGGGGCCGCGATGAGGACTCACCCAGACATTTAAACAGGAATGCGGCTCTTATCTAACTGCTCCAGGGTGCGGATGAGCTCTTTCGGGTGAGCGGTGATCGCCATCGCATCTTCGTAAGTGACGACGTTCGTGACGATGAGCTCGGCCAGACTGTTTTCCAGAGTCTGCATACCCTCTTTGGTGTTGGTGAACATGACGTTCTGGAGCTGGTTGGAGCGCCCTTCGCGGATTAGGTTACGCACGGGGTTCGTAGCGATCAGGACCTCGAAGGCGGCGACCATGCCGCCGCCGATCTTGGGTACCAGCCGCTGGGCGATGACGGCACTCAGTGAAGCCGCCAACTGGACCCTGGTCTGCTCCTGGCGCCAGGCCGGGAACACGTCGATAATTCGGTCAATGGCCTGTGGCGCGTCGTTCGTGTGCAACGTCGCAAACACGAGGTGGCCGGTCTCGGCCATCGTGAGGGCAATCTGAATCGAGTCGATGTCGCGCATCTCGCCGATCAAGAGGACGTCGGGGTCTTCGCGGAGAGCCGATCGAAGGGCCCGGTCAAAGGAAGGGCTGTCCAGTCCGACCTCGCGCTGGCTGACGGCCGAGGTCTTGTGGTGGTGGACGTACTCGACCGGGTCTTCAATGGTCAGAATGTGGCATGCTCGGTTCTCGTTGATTGAATTGACGATGGAAGCCAGCGTCGTGGACTTTCCCGAGCCGGTGGGCCCTGTCACGAGGACGAATCCTCGGGGCTGTTCGGCCACCCAACTGGCCGCGTAGGGTAATCCCAGTTCTTCGAAACTTGGGATTCGAGCCGGAATTACTCGAAGGGCAAGGGCCGTTTGCCCCCGCTGGGTGAAGATACTGCCTCGAATTCGGGCCTTGTCAGCCCACGAGAACGCGAAGTCGACGTCGAGTAGTTCTTCGAAGATCATCCGTTGACCATCGGTGAGCAGTGGAACGGCAATCTCATGGATTTGCTCGCCGGTGAGAACCTGAACGTCGGTGAGAGGCTTCAATCGGCCGTCGACGCGAATCCGAGGTGGCGAACCTCCCGATAGCAGGAGGTCGGAGCCACCCTGGTCCCATAGCGTTTGGAGCCAAGGTTCAATTTTCAATATGTTCTGATCGCTCACGGCGGCTTCTCTCTCAAAGGGTCCTTATCAAAGGAGTGCCCGGCGCATCCGCCGGGCACTCCTTCACTTCAAAGAATCAAAATTCTTACTGAACGTTGGTGCATGCAGCTGGGCCGGTGTAAGCAATCTTCGTACCCGCGTTAAGGGCAACATTGCCCGCTGGTGCAACCACCACTTGCAGCGTGGACTGTACAAATGGAGGTCCAACTGAGCCCGCAACAAGGTAGAACTGGTAGTGAGGGATGTTGTTCGGCCATGACTGGATATACGCGCTCTTGCCGTTCGCCGTAGTTCCCGACGTGAGCAGGGCCGCGGTGGCAACCTTCCCTGGGTTCTGGGCATTGAAGGCAGCAAGCGCAGTTGAAACAGTGGCTCCGTCAGCCTGGCAGGCGGCAACCGCACTCTTGCCGGTGATGCCACCGAGAGCGAAGATCACGACCGCAGCCAAGATACCGAGAACAACGATGACGATGAGGAGCTCGATCAAGGTGAAACCGTCGATCTCTCCAGCATCCCTCTGGCGCTTAAGCCGTTGGTAGGTCGAAATCATATTCATACTCCCTTATGGTTTAGTGGGTTGGCCGACACTCGGAACTACCCGATTTATGCACCGATTGAAGATATTTCTCCCGGCTGGAGCAAATTATATATGAAGTTTGTAGTTACAAAGGTCTACAGAACAACAAATCCAGATGGTATCTTTCACCACAGCTTTTCCTGGTGAACGCCTTTAAATTTTCAAATCACTCCCTCGCGATTCGATAAAAGAATCCGTGACGAGCTCGCATTCACCGTAAGAACTTCGACCGATCACGAAATCTCGAGTGATCATTTCGTCAATGGGCGGCCCGGTGCGAACACACGAATCGAAAACCGACGAAGTTCGACCCTCCGTCGACCCACCTTCGACTCCCATCGACGGGAGATGACCGATTGAGCTTCGAAGAACTGCACTCCAGGGACTTGGATCCAGGGTTCTTGGATTCCAATGCCCAGACCATTCTTGAGTTGAGTGGACCCCAAACCAAAACTCGATTGTGCTTCTAGACCTGTTGTATAAAGGATCCAACTAGGGCTGCGTGTAGGTGACTGCCCACAATCCTGAACGAGTGCCATTACAAGTAGCAAGAACGTTGATGGAGTTCGTGGACATGACAGGCACTGCGGCGGTCACCGAGCACGAAGTGCTGAGTGCGGCAATCGTGCACGAGAGGGCACCCGGTGAGGCGACACCGCCGGAGATTATGTCAACCATGGCGTCTTGGCATTTGGCGATTTCCAACTCACAGAATGACCTGCCCGCGAGAAACCTTAGAAAAACCTCTCGCAGTTGGCCACGTCAGTACCCCGCCCCCCATGTCCATGATTGGAGTTTCCAGCCCTCGCCGCACTGTCCCAGCCCATTGTTGCACTGCAAGGTCTGGCCAGGAGCGCCCTGCGCCGGGTAATCATCGAAAACGACAACGGCCGTCAGCAGAGGCGTATTGGAACAATTGTTCATTGCGGTACTGATCGCACTTGGACTTGAACTGGACGTCAACGAGCTAAGACAAGCGTAAAAGGTAACGGTACGTGTCTGGTCACTTGCGAAAGCCATGAGCGTAGTGCACCAGACTGCCACCGTATAGTTGTCAATTGCGTACTGAGAAACGGCCGGACTGCCGACTGGGGCCCAGCACGTTCCCAAAGCCGTTGGATTGGGCGCGGGACTTGGATTTGTTGGATCTGGCGTGTAGCGAATGTTCTGGATGGCCAAATCGGTGATGCTGCTGACCGCCACGTGGAGTTGACTGGTCGAATTGAAGTTCGTCGTGTTGTTGAGGTCGTTCATGGTCCAATCAGCGAGCGCCCCGACAATCAGGCTTATGGCCACGATGTAGGCGAGCGCCAGTATCAGCGCGGCACCTGATTCGTCTCTGGCGCCACCGTGTCGACGGTGGCGCCCCTGATTCCGGCGTGCCTCTTGGACGGCCTCTCTGCCAAATCCATGCTGGGACGTGAAGTCCGTTGTCTTCTTAAACACTGTTCGAACTCCTATGGCTCGAAGCTGGCGACGGCAGCCGACCATTTAGCGGACGCAGGTTGAGTCCATGTCGCTTGAATGGCCCCGGGGGCGGCCTGTATTTCATATGCGCCGTAACCAGCGTAGACGTTGCCTGATCCTCCCTTTGCCAGGGTAAGCGATGTGAATCCGGCCGGCGTAGTCGGCAGAGTTCCATTGCCTCCGCCCGCATATGCGGCGGAGATGACCAGATCCGGACCGGCCGTAGTGATGGACCCCGCCGTCACGGCCGTGCCCGTATCCGCAGGATTGGAGTTGCTGCTGTTATTGGCCGGACCGACGGGACCATTTAGACCACTCCACTCGGACACATCGGCCATCTGAACCCATGTGGAACCGCTGAGGGTGATGGCGATGGTTTTCTGGCCCGCGGTAGCGACAACGTTAAACAGTGCCCAAATCTCTGAAGAGCCATATCCAGTCACTGCGGTGTTACTGGCTTCTTTGACAAAGGACTGACCGTTATAGGTTACGAAAGTAGGTGACTTGCTTGTATCGGATTCAGAGGCGAAGCTCAGGATGAGTGTGTCTCCAGAGGTCAAATCACTGGGCAAGGTGACATTCAGATTTGACACCTTGCCACCTGACGGCGTATTGACCTGCTCGATAAGGGCGGGGGGAACTGCTGCGGCAACCACGGTTTCGGTCATGCCCGCACCGCACGTACTGTTTACGGCATTGTTGTTCGCGTCCAGCGGCGACGACACGTACCACCAGTAGTTACCGGCGACATTCGGGGTGAAGGACAAACTCGTGGTGTAGGTGCCGTTGCCCGCTGGCGTCGCCGTGCCGGCTGCCACGCCGCCACTGGTGCAGGTCGTCGGCGCCGTCGCCAGCGGCCCGAAGACCGTGAAGGAGATCGTATTGGCGTCGTTGGTGCCTGAAGAACTGGCCAGGGTCGAGGTGATGCTGGAAGCGGCGAGGGCCGTGCCAGCCGTACCCGAGGCGGGAGCAGCGACACTCAGCGTCGGCGAGGCCTTGATGACCGTCAGCAGTTCGTTGCAGGGGCTGGTGGCCCCGTTGTTGTTGGTGTCGCCGCTGTAGACCGCCTGCCAGTAGAAGGAGCCGGCGTTGGCGAAGGTCATGTTGGTCGAATTCGGGACCACGCCGCTGGCGACCGTTACGCTGCCCACGGTCACCTGG
>Ga0208586_1000436_pt1 | contig 15551 bp, 12 predicted proteins | sample NGESurshal072012_6_FD_184471 | JGI IMG/M metagenome (GOLD analysis project Ga0208586, IMG submission 184471) | Arctic peat soil microbial communities from Barrow, Alaska - NGEE Surface sample 53-3 shallow-072012 (SPAdes) | ecosystem: Environmental > Terrestrial > Soil > Wetlands > Peat ... | reverse complement strand
ACGCCCGCCGAAGCACTCGACGAACTCCTAGTCTCAGTTCAGGCTGGTGTTGCGAACACCCCTTGAACCCGGGGACGTCAACACTCTCCGACTGGAGACTCAGCATGCTTTCGCTCAATTGCTGTCCTGGGGCAATTTGGGGAGGGTTCATTTCAAATTGAATTGTTAGTGGCGTTGGGCCGACCTGAACTCGCACTCCGGGAGGGACCTTCGGATGCTGCGATATCTTCAGATTTACACTGAAGCTCTGGAGGTCCAATGCCGCTCGATCTATTTCCGCGTTACCCCCTCATGTTTGGACCATCGCCAATCCAGCGACTCGATCGATTGACCGAATACCTTGGGGGGGCGACGGTGTGGGCGAAACGCGACGACGTGAATTCTGGTCTTGCTTTCGGCGGCAATAAGGTGCGAAAGCTTGAGTACTTGGTGGCAGATGCAATCGCGAAAGGTTGCGACACGCTGGTGTCAATTGGCGGTGTGCAGTCGAATCACACCCGTCAAGTCGCCGCGGCCGCAGCCAAGACTGGAATGAAATGTGTACTCATTCAAGAGAGCTGGGTTGACTGGCCTGATGTCACGTATGACCGTGTGGGCAACATTCTGCTGAGTCGTCTCATGGGTGCTGATGTGCGCCTCGTGCACGCCGGGTTCGGCATTGGCTTCAAAGAGAGTTGGGAGGGTGCGATCAGAGAGATCGAGGAGCGCGGTGGCAAGCCCTATGCCATTCCCGCCGGGGCCTCTGATCACCCGCTCGGTGGACTCGGGTTCGCCGGATGGTCCTTGGAGCTCGAACAACAAGAAGCTGAGCTCGGCATCGGCTTTGACTACATCTTCGTTTGTTCCGTGACCGGTTCCACGCAGGCTGGGATGATCGCGGGATTCGCGGTGAATAACCTTCCGCGTAAAGTCATTGGCATTGACGGATCGGCCGAGCCTGAGGAGACCTGGAAACAAGTCGCGCGTATCGCTCGAAACACGGCAAAATTGATCGGTGTCGAACGCGACATCGTTGACGAAGAGATAATTCTCGATGATCGCTTCCACGCGGGTACGTACGGGATTCCGGATCACCGGACATTGGAGGCCATGCGGCTGGGCGCTTCGCTGGAGGGAATGATCACTGATCCGGTCTACGAAGGCAAATCACTGGCCGGACTCATCCACATGGTGCAGGAACGAGAGATCCCACCTGACGCCAACGTGCTCTTCGCGCACCTCGGCGGTCAACCGGCGTTGAACGCGTACGCCAGTCTGTTCACATAGCCTGCGTCGATGAACGTCAACCGACTGATTGTTTCAGTGCCGAACGAAGAGTTCATCACGGCGCTCGGCGTCGATACCAATCAGGTCGATCTCATCGAGTGGGACATGACCGGCCCACCACCGTTGGACACCATTGACATCGTCGTGCCACCGTATATGGGAGCGAGAGAACGTCTCGTCAATCTTGAGGGCCTCCGCATTCGTCTCGTGCAGGGCTTGTCCGCCGGCTACGACGGTGTCGCCGAGGTCTTGCCGAAGCACATGGTCTTCGCGAATGCGGCCTCGGTGCACGAGACCTCGACGAGCGAGATGACGTTGGCGCTGATTCTCGCCTCCCAACGCGGGATTCCCGATTTCGTGCGAGCCGCAGAGAAGGGCCACTGGGCGCCCGCCTGGCACGAGAGTCTCGCGGACCGCACCGTGCTCCTCGTCGGGTATGGGGGTGTCGGAAAGGCGATTGAATCGAAATTGCTTGCCTTCGAGGCAACCGTCGTGCGAGTCGCGCGCACGCGGCGCGCTGACGACTCGGGAATCATCCACGCCTTCAGCGAACTGCCTTCGTTGTTGGCGCACGCAGACATCGTGGTCGTCGCCGTCCCACTCACGAACGAGACGACGCACCTCGTCGATGATGCTTTTTTGTCGACGATGCGTGATGGGGCCTTACTCGTCAATGTGGCTCGAGGACCGGTGGCCGATACGAGCGCGTTACTGGCTCACGCGCAGACCGGCCGAATCCGACTTGCCCTCGACGTCACCGATCCCGAACCCCTACCCGAAGGTCACCCCCTCTTCGCCCTCGAGAACGTCCTGATCTCACCTCACGTGGGTGGCGCGACCTCCGCGGCGCTGCCGAGAATGGCTCGACTCTTGCAGACGCAGATTGCTCGGATGCAGAACGACGAAGAGCCTCTCAACGTCGTGCTGCGAACGTGATCACTGGAACAGCGTGATGTAGAGATCGCACAGGTTCCATCCGGTGCTCGACCCATCCAGCAATTGATCCAGTGCCATCAGTCCATTGAACGTGTCATTACGCAACGAGACGGTCAACCATTCGATCCCCAGTGCCTGCGCTTTTCGGGTGGTGGACGCGTCGACCCACGCACCAGCGACGCCTGGCACGAAGTCTCGGCCGTCGGACGCGCGGGCCACAAAGACGCCCGGTCGTTCGAGCGCAGCCAGCACCTCGGCCATGGCCCACGCGAACTCCTGGCATCGCCCTCCGGTACCGGAGCCTCGAACCCGCACGGTCACCTCGCCGACGCCAATGACACACAGCGGGCCCTGCGTCAAGAGTTCGCTTGACAGCGTCCGCGAGAAGTGATCGACGACGCCGTGCACATCGCCGTGCAAATCGCTGCCCACTGGGACAACGCGGTAGCCCCGTCGCTCTGCACTCCGGACCGCGGTGTCGAGCAACATCGAAGGTTGGGCGACGACGAGATTCTCGTGCGCCGTCGTTACACGGTGTTGCAGTGATTGACGGCGCCGCTCGCTCGATTCGAAGACTCTCGTGGCCAGCGGTGTCGCGAGGCGATCAATCCGCCCCAAGAGCGCCGTCACGTCGGACCCGCTCGGCTCGTACTCATAGGTGAGAGCCGACGCGACCCACGATGCCCCCGAGATCACGTTGTCAACCATGATCAAGGCGATCGAGCGTACCGTGAGGACGTGTCGCAGCACTGCTCCACCCGCAATGGACGACGTGGCCGCCCGCAATTGGTTCAGCGCAGTGATGTCCGTGCCCGACTCGAGTGCCGCGTTAAAGAATTCGTGGAGATCCTCGACGTCAACCGGCGGCTGTGGACGAGCGCAAAGACTCGACGCTCCCCCAGAGACGAGGAATAGAGTGCATGTTGCATCAGTGGGCTCCGCCAGGAATTCAACCAGTCGTTCGCCGGCGCGAACACTTCCCGCGCCCGGCAGTGGATGTTCCCCGACGACTACGACTGAAGTAGGCGAGTCACTGGCGTCCGCCTCGTCGACGACAAGGAAGCTACGGCGCACCTGGTCACCGAAGATCTCGCGACAGGCGTTTGTCATTCCCCGCGATGCCTTGCCGATCGCGACGATGTCAATCGTTTCGCCCAGTGCATCGGCCCGTTGCAACCGTGTTTCAATGAGCTCGCGGAGACTGAGTATTCCGCGCCACTCGTCACTGATCGTGAGCGCATCGTCTAGTTGCTTCGAAGTCACGGATACCTACGATTTACGAGAGGATCGAGGCGTTCTCGTGTTCGAATCCTACGAACACGGACCGTACGGCGTCGTCAGGCCGCGAAGACCACTTCGGCCACCAAGTTTCGACGGAACTGCGCGTGGCGCCACGTAGCCAGCAATGCAATGGACAGGTTCGCAACACCGGCGAACGCTGTCGCAGTCAGCGCAGCCCAAAGGTCAGCACCGACGTAGAAGGTAATCCACATCGTGGCGCCCATCGCGCCGATGTACCACGATGCCGATGAGACGCCCGATGCGTCTTCGTGACGGATGAGCTCGATTAACTGCGGTGCGCGGTTGATGGTCATGGCGATGCCGGTGCCAAAGACTCCCCCGGCCCAGCCCCAGAGCATCGTCGGCACGACGCAACAAAGAGTGAAGTAGCCGAACGCTCGTGCCGGCACGGCCAACCGGCGCCACGGCGCCAGGCGAAAGAGAATCAAGAGCTGCATGGGCAAGATGAGGAGACTTCCGAGTACCACTTGGGCGGAACCGACGACCAAGCCGTAGGTAATCCAGAAACAGCCCATGTAGACGAAGAGAACCCACGTGGCGAGCGAAACCCCTTCAATTCCTTGGGTTCGGACCCTTCGAAGCTGCATTGACGTGCCAAAGATGCCACTCGCCACCGCCAACCACCCCATCGAGATCGCGAATGAGTGGAAGGTCATTCATGCAGTTTACAGATGGATTGTTCTACCTTCGGCGATTTGCTGCAGAAATGACAGCTTCTAGTGATGCGTCGAGAATCGACGAGCTCATCCCCACGCCCCACCACGTCGTACCGTCTTCGCCCTCGGCCTCGACGTAGGCAACGGCGGACGCTTCGGAACCCGCGGTCAACGCGTGTTCGGAGTAGTCGCGCACCTTGAACTTGACGTCCATCTCCGTGCGAAGTCCACTCATCAGTGCATCGATCGGACCGTTCCCCTCACCCTTGACGGTGAGGTGGTGGCCGTTTACGACGAGTTGGGCGAAGATCCGCGTGCTGCTCTGATCGGCCGATACTTCGCTCGAGAGCAGCTGGATCTTGGGGTTCTCTGGCTGGTAGGTCGTCGTGAAGACGTCCCAGATCTCGGCGGGCGATATCTCAGTACCGGTTGCTTCGGTGAGTTCCTGCACCTGCCTGGAGAACTCCACCTGCATCGCGCGAGGGAGGTCGAGCCCATGCTCGGCGCTGAGAAGATAGGCCACACCACCCTTACCCGACTGGGAGTTCACACGAATGATGGCCTCGTAGGTACGACCGGTGTGCTTGGGGTCAATGGGCAGGTAGGGCACTTCCCAGACGTCGTAGGTGTCGCCAATGGCGACCATGCCCTTCTTAATGGCGTCCTGGTGAGAGCCAGAGAATGCGGTGTAGACAAGTTCGCCGACGTAGGGATGGCGCATGTGCACCGGCAGTCGGTTGGCGTACTCGGCCACGTGACGGGCCTTATCGATGTCACGAATGTCGAGTTCGGGGTCAACGCCCTGGGAGAACAGGTTGAGCGCCAAATTCACCACGTCGACGTTGCCGGTGCGTTCACCGTTGCCAAAGAGCGTCCCCTCGACTCGATCCGCACCTGCCAGGACCCCTAACTCGGCCGCGGCGACGCCCGTCCCGCGGTCGTTGTGCGGGTGCAGCGACAGCACGACGCTGTCGCGGCGCTGAATGTGGCGAAGGAACCATTCGATCGCGTCGGCGTAGAGGTTCGGTGTGAACATCTCGACGGTGGCGGGCAGGTTCAAGATCAACGGTCGCTCGGGGGTGGGGTCAATGACATCGATGACGGCGTCACAGACCTCGAGGGCGTAGTCGAGCTCGGTCCCAGTGAAACTCTCAGGCGAGTACTCGTAGAAGAATGCGGTCGACGGCGACAGGGACTCAAGCGAGCGACAGGTCGCCGCGGCGTCGGTCGCGATTTTGGTGATGCCCGCCTTATCGAGACCGAAGACGACTCGGCGCTGCAGGGTCGACGTCGAGTTGTAAAAGTGAATGATGACCCGCTTGGCGTCGATGATCGACTCGTACGTCCTTCGAATCAGATCCTCGCGGCACTGGGTGAGGACTTGAATGGTGACGTCCTCGGGGATGAGGTTGTTCTCAATGATGTGGCGCACGAAGTCGAAATCAGGCTGCGACGCTGAGGGGAAACCGACCTCGATCTCCTTGAAGCCCATCTCGACCAGCTGGGCGAACATCACGTTCTTGCGATCGAGGTCCATCGGGTCAATCAACGCCTGGTTGCCGTCGCGCAGGTCGACGCTGCACCAGCGCGGCGCCTTGACGAGTCGGTTGTTCGGCCACGTACGGTCCGGTAGGTCCACGGGCACGGTCGCTCGATATTTGGCGTACGCCATTGGGCTGGGCTGTTGGTTGTCCTTCACCGGGTCCATCCTCTCCATCGCTCGAGCGAGAAACAAAAAACCCCCGCCGAGGCGGGGGACGGGGCGAGCAGAACTCACCCCTATCGAAGCAGTAGTTCGCTCTGGCCAATTGTCACGCAACCATTCTACCGCGAATCCAAGGAATGTCCAGAGGTGACAGCCACTAACTTGGAAGTCGTGAGCGCACTCAAGTCACTGCTGAAAGTCATGTTCCTTCTCGTCGTCGCGGCGAGCATCGCGGGCGTTGTCATGCTCGTCAAACGTCCGAAGAACGAACAGCCGAATTCCTTCGACGAGTGGCCCGATGTCCCGCGTAATCCCGACGCCGACTGATCCGTCCTCTCATTCACTATTTGCCACCTAGGAGAAATCATGGCTGAAATGCAATACCGCCGATTGGGCCGTTCGGGCCTCAAGGTCAGTTTGTTGTCGTTTGGTAGTTGGGTCACCTTCGCGAACGAGAATCAGATCGAAACTGCCAAGCAGGCCGCCGAGTGTCTGAGCGCCGCCAAGGAGGCCGGCGTTAACTTCTTCGACAACGCCGAGGCGTACGCCGGAGGCGAATCCGAGCGCGTGATGGGCGAAGCCTTTCGCGAACTCGGCTGGAAGCGCAATGAGTACGTCGTGTCGACGAAGCTGTTCTGGGGTCTCGACAACGTGCCCAACATGCGCAACACCCTCAATCGCAAATACCTGTCTCAGGCAATTGATGGTTCACTCGAGCGCTTCGGCCTCGACTTCGTCGACCTGGTCTACTGCCACCGCGCCGACGCAAAGACGCCGATCGAAGAGACCGTCTGGGCAATGAGCGACATGATCACCCAGGGCAAGGCTCTGTACTGGGGTACCTCGGAGTGGACCGCCGACGAGATTCGCGCCGCCTACGACATTGCGGAGAGGCACCATCTCCACAAGCCACTGATGGAGCAGCCGGAGTACAACATCTTTCACCGCGACCGCGTTGAAAAAGAGTACAAGCGCCTCTACGAGGACATTGGCCTTGGCACGACGATCTGGTCCCCGCTCGCGTCGGGACTGCTCACCGGCAAGTACTTGAACGGCATCCCCGAAGGGTCGCGCGCGACGCTCCCCGGCTACGAGTGGTTAAAAGGCATGTTGACCGACGAGGATCGCAATAAGAAGGTGGCCAACCTGAAAGTCATCGCCGACGAACTCGACGTCTCGCTCGCCCAGTTCTCCTTGGCTTGGTGCGCGGCGAACCCGAACGTCTCCTCGGTCATCACCGGCGCCAGCAGCGCCGCCCAGGTTCGCGAGAACATGACCGCGCTCGATGTGCTCCCCCTCCTCACCAAGGAGATCATGGACCGCGTCGATCTCATCAGCTTTTTCTAGGCACGTGACCCGACCGTGAACGCCTCGCGGATCGGACTGATTGGCGGACTCTCCTGGGAGTCGACCGCGTCGTACTACAAGTACTTCCACGAGCTCTACGCCGGCGGCGACAACGAATGGTCGGCACCCGAGATCATCATTGACTCAGTTGACTTTGGCTCGATCGTGCCGCTCCAAAAGGTCGGCGACTGGCAGGGAACCGGAAGAATCGTGGCCGATGCAGCTCGTCGTCTCGAAGTGGCCGGCGCGACCGTGCTCGGCATCGGCGCAAATACCATGCACATCAACTTTGACGATGTCCGTCGGGCCGTCGCGATTCCCGTGGTCGACGTGCGCGACGCAGTGGCCAGAGAAGTACTCGCTCGGGGCTACGACACATTGGCCCTTCTCGGCACGAAGTATCTCATCGAAGGCTCCTTCTACTCCAACGCGCTGGAGGACTTCGGCGTGCGCGTCGTGAAGCCGAACGACGAGCAGACCGAGCGGCTCCAAGCAATCATCTTTAACGAATTGACCAAGGGCATTGTCACCGACCCATCGCGCGACTACCTCAACGAAGTGGCGGCGTCTTGTCGCGAACGTGGCGCCAACGTCGTCGGCCTGTGTTGCACGGAGTTCGGACTGCTCATTGAAGAGAGTGACACCGTCATCGACTCGACCCGTGCGCACGTTCGCGCACTGTTGGCGCACGCCTTCGAATCAACGAGCGACTAGTCCGTCCCTGTGGGCTGGCTCTCCAAGAGTTCCACCGTGTGGTCGTCGATGTCGTCAACCAGATCGTTGAGTTTCGAAAAGTACTGCGAACCGGTCTCATGAAACAGATGTGGTTCCACCGCGGCGAGTCGAATCGCACTTCGCGCGCGCGTCACGCTCCGGAGGGCGTTGCGGCGAAGTGAATGTCGCGTGACGGGGTCACTCTGTACCGTGGTCGCCCCATAGCGCTGCGTGGCCTCGGCGACCTGTTCGAGTTGCTGACGGGGACGCAGTGACGGCGCGTGCAACCACAACACGTAGTCAATGGTGAGCACGAGCGCAGCGCCAATGGTCGTGTCGACGATGCGCGGCCCAAAGAGACTCTGATCGGGACCAAGCACGCCCACGAACACGAAGATGATTGGTGTGAAGACCATCACCGTCAACGCGTGACTTCGCTGAGCCGCCCACGGCACCGCGGCGGCCATGGCGCAGCACAGCACGATGACGAGCGCTTGCTCATTGCCCGCCACCGCGAGCAGTGCCGCGATGCCAACGCCGGCCAAGGTGCCGACAATTCGCGAGATCGCTCGGCGCATGACTGGACCAAGATCGGGGCGAAAGACGAAGGCCACGCTCATCGGGAGCCAATAGCCCCTCGGACCATCCAAGGAGTGCGCGATGACGGTCGCGACGACAATTGCTCCGGCCAAGAGAATGGCGAAGCGGAACCGATCAATCAGAGGGAGTCGGTGGATCGTCGAGCGAAATGGTGGCTCGGCCACGAGTGTCGCGCGATCCGGACAGGCGAACGCACGAACCACCAGTCGACGAGATGGGGCACTCAACGTCGATGAGAATGTCGTGGCATAGCCGTCGAGTGCCGCGACCGCATCGACACACGATCCCTGTTCGACCAAGTGCAACACTCGACGAAGTGCTGTCGTGACCGCGACGTCGGCCGGCTCCCCTTTGCTCGCTAAATACGACGCCAATTCACCCAACTGGAGAATCACAATGAAGCACTGGTGAATGGCCACGCCTTCGCTGTCGTCGGGAATTCGTTGGGCGCCGATGACGTCCTGGGCCGCATCGATGATGACGACGGCGCGGCTTCGCGCGTGATTGAGGCCCTCGGTGCCAATCGCGTCCAGGAGTTGCGCGATGCTCGCGAATCCATTGGCCAGACACAGCCGTTGGTCGACGCGACGACTTCGACGATCAGTGAGGCTCGCGACCAGATAGACAAAGAGACCTCCCACGACAATGCACAACGCCGACGGCCAGATCCGACCGGCGAAACCGAGTCCACCACCGAGAATCGCACCGAGAAGGAAGTACATGCCCTGCGTCGCCCAGAGCGACGCCTCGATAAAGCCGGCGATCATTGCCACGACGCCAAAGAGTGCGACGAGTGCCCACGGGGCGTTGACGTGGTTCACAAAGAGGGCACCGATGAGTAAACCCGGACCACCGGCGAGCGCGACCCCGAGCAATCGCGGCGCGCGGTTGCGCCAGCGGTCGAGTCCGTCCTGACTGACGCCCCAGAGCGCGCCGAGTGCCACCAGTGTCCCGTAGGCACGTTGATTACTGGCGAGACCGATCAGCAGCGGGGTCGCGAGACAAAGTGCGGCGCGAAGTGAAAGCCGTGCCTGCGAAGAGAATCGCAGCGGCCTCGCCTCTCTGTGCGATCGCACCCTGCTTGGCGTCACGTCAGTACGCCATCGAGAGGAGGACATGCGCACAGTTCGAGGCTAACCCGCGTGTATTTCAAGCAGATGTCGATTCGAGTGACCGGTCGAATCCGCCAATCTACGACGTGCCATCGAGCGAAAGTTCGATCGCGACGGTGAGTCCTCCGCTTGGCGTGTCCTCGAAGTGAAGTCGACCACCCAGCACCTGCATGAAGCCTGACGCCACCGTCAGATTGAGTCCCGCGTTCAACTGGTCACCACTCAATCGATCGAAGGGAGCCAAGACGATGTCGCGCTGCGCCGCCGACATCCCCGGTCCCCGGTCAATCACGAGTAGTTCTATTCGATCGCCAACGACGCCGGCCTTGATTAACACGGGTTGATCGACCGGGCCGAAGCGACACGCGTTGCTGACCACGTTGGCAATGACGCGCTGCACGAGGACGGGATCGCTCTTGAGCTCCGGCAACGCACTCGGCACATCTGGTTTGATGATCCGACCCTTCGTGTCGACGCTCGCCAGTGCGCTGTTCAGTACCACGTCGAGTCGCATGCTCACAGGGTGCGCCACCACTTCACCGGCCTCGAGTCGTCCGGCGTCGAGGATGTTCACGACGAGTCGGGTGAGTTGGCGAGTCTGTCCCTCGATCCCGCTCAGTACAGCCTTTCGTTCGTCGAGGGAGCGAAGTTCATGACTACCCGACAGTAGCGAAATGTTGGCCTGCACCTTCTCTAGTGGACCGAGCAACTCCTTGGATGCCGTTCGAAACAGAGCCATTCGAAGGGACTCTGCTTCGGCAAGTTCTTCGAGTTGGGACGCGTCACGCGCGATGATCTGAGCTCGAAGTCCAGCCGCCATCCGTCCGGCGAAGGCGCTGACGAGGTGATTGTCCTGCTCACTGAGCGTCGTACCGCTCACGACCAACCGATGTTCCGCATCGATGTCAAACGCGTGGGCACCCTCAACGGATGAGAACGGCGCTCCGCTCACGAGGTCGGCCCGCCATTCCCCCTCGCGTAGTGCGAGGATCGCGACGCTCGAGGCGGCGAAGACGTTGCGAAGTGAATCGAGCAGTGGCAGCAAGTCTTCGTGGGACGTCGCGAACGTCACTGCTGCCTCGGCGAGTATCGCCGCTTCGGCGCGGGCGCGATCGGCCTCGAGGGAGCGCTGGGAGAAACGAGTGACAACCACGCTTGACGCCACCGCGAAGACGAGGAAGGCGACCAGGGCCACGAGGTCATCGGGACGTGCGACCTCGAGCGTGTGGAACGGTTTGACGAAGTAGAAGTTCTCGAGACCCGAGGCTACGAGCGCACCCAGCACGCCGACCAGCGCACCGGCCCACGTCGTCAGCGCAAGAATCGCAACCAAGTAGACGAGGAACACCGTGGAAATCGACACGCTGGAGCGGATCTGGGTCATTGCGACAGTCAGCAGCGGCAGGAGAACGGCCGCCACGACGGTTGCGATCGCCTGACGTTGCCAGGAGATGGTCTGGCGTTGACGTCGTTGGTGCACGTGGACGGGCCGATCAGGGCCGACCGCAATGATATGGACGTCCAGGTCTCGTGCGTGACGTAATACCTTCTCCGCTACGCCGTTCGCCGGGCGCCAAAGCGGTCGTGGCCGGCTGGAACCAAGAACGATCTGTGTGCCGCGCTCAGAGTGAGCGAACGCGACCAGCGCCGTGGCGACGTCGTCTTCCACCACTTCCTGGAAGATCCCCTCGAACTCGCCAACCAATTCGCGCGCAACAGACGTGTCCGCGGGCGTATGTCGTATATCGTCGGCTTTCACCACGTGCACGGCGAACAGTTCAGCGCCCGTGCGCGATGCGATTCGCGCGGCCCGGCGCAACAACGTTTCGTCGTTCGACGTACCCGTGACGCCAACGATGAGTCGTTCGCGAGTCTCCCAACGCTGTTCTATTGAATGATCGTCGAGGTATTGCTGGAGGGAGTCCTCGACGCGGTCGGCCAGCCAGAGGAGAGCCAGTTCCCGTAGCGCATTGAGATTGCCCACGCGAAAATAGTTCGAGAGCGACGCGTCGATCTTGTCCGCGGCGTAGATATTGCCGTGGGCCATCCTTCGTCGAAGTGCCTCGGGGGTGACGTCGACGATCTCGACCTGCTCCGCTCGGCGCACGACCGCGTCGGGAATCGTCTCTTGTTGACGGATGCCGGTGATCTTCTCGACCACGTCGTTCACCGACTCGAGGTGCTGGATGTTGATGGTCGTGATTACGTCGATGCCCGCGTCGAGCATGACATCAACATCCTGCCAACGCTTTCCGTTCGTACTGCCGACGACGTTCGTGTGAGCCAGTTCGTCTACGAGGGCCACCTCGGGGTGGCGGGCCAACACCGCCTCGAGGTCCATCTCTTCGAGTTCGGTTCCCCGATACTCGCGCGTAACACGCGGCACGACCTCCAAATCGCGAAGTTGGGCATCGGTGAGGGGTCGACCGTGCGTCTCAACATAGGCAATGACGACGTCAGTGCCGCGTTCTTTTCGTCGCCAACCTTCGTCCAACATCCGAAAGGTTTTGCCAACGCCAGGGGCCGAGCCCAGGTAGACCCGGAGCTTTCCGCGCTGCATCGAACCAGTATCGCCTAAGGACATTGTGGACGCCGAAAGGGGGCGCGTGGCCGTAGGCGTCGCGTCAACTGACGCATGTCACTTGGCATGGTGCTCGTTCATCACGTACGCCGCAACGACGTCAACGAGGGCGACAGCGACAATCCTCTGTTCGAGCGTGACCGGTGCACCGCGCGTGGGCGTTAAGACAAATCGACCTTGGACTTGACCGCGCCACTGCGCGATCAACTCTGACTCCGGTCCGGGCAGTCCGATCTCTCGCGCCGGCCAACGCATCCCGACGTTCATGACCTCACCGTTCGACTCGATTCGCGCGAGTGGAGGGTCAGAGAGAAGTCGCTCGAAGCGGCAGGAGCGAAGCGACAACAGGGATACCAGCGAGGTACGCGCCTGATCGATGATGACGTCCACCGGGACCGACGCCGCAGCCAACTCCGCCACGCGGTGAATCATCGAGACGTACTGCGTGGAGTCGTTCCCTGCTCGCCAGTGATGTCGACTTCGTCCGGCCAACTCGGTGATGATGAGGCCGACCACGAAGATCGCGATCGTGGTCTCCAGGTCCTGACGGTGGCTGATCTCGAATTGGTCGTAGGGCCTCGTGAGGAAGAAGTCGAACCACAACGCCCCGGAGATGCTCGCGAGCACGCCCGCGACTCTGTCGCCGAATACCGCAAGGGGGGCAATCACGGCCACCGTGGTCAGAGCGGCAGCAGTGCTGGCGTAGGAGCCGCGAAATGGAATGAGGACTGCATCAACGACGACGGGCGCGGTCAACGCCGCAACGATCGCCACTTTGTTGCGAGCGTGAACCAGGAGGTGAAGTGAAGATGCTCTCGCCATTTTCAGTTACTTCTCCAATTTCGCGAGACCTTCATTCAACTGCAACACATCGATGTAACTGCTGCCGAGGAAGCCCCACTGTGCGGGATGCGTCTGCTGTGCAATAAGCGTCTTGAGGACTTTCGGTGCAATGCCGGTCGCCTTGGACACCATCGGTATCTGAACGAGGGCGTCTCGGGCGGAGATGTCCGGGTCGTAGCCACTGCCTGAGGTTGTGACGAGATCGACGGTGGGCTGCACGCCCAGCTTGTGCCAATAGGCGACGAGTTCCTTCGTGTCCGCGACGAGGACCTTCGAGCGGGGTCCTAGGTTCGTCGCCGCCGACTCACCGTCGTGGCCATTGGCGACCAACGGGTTGTCACCACCGGACGACGTGGATGTTGCGGCGTAGGGACCGGTGTCGTCGGGACGGCCGTGGAACCACTTTGGACTCGACCAGTTCTGTCCAATCAGCGTGGAACCGTTCTTGGTCATCGAGCCGTTGGCCTGACTGTGGAACAGGACCTGCGCGACACCGGTGCCAGCGAAGGCGTAGATGAAGCCGAAGAAGATCAAGCAGAAGACTGCCATGATGAGCGATCGGCGAAGGTGGATGAGCATGATGGTTCCTTTAGTACGCGTGCAGCGTGACGAGTATGAGGTCGATGAGTTTGATGAAGACGAAGGGCATGATGATGCCGCCCACGCCGAAGATCAGCACATTGCGGCGAAGAATCGACGCCGAACCGGTGGGACGGAACTTCACGCCACGCAGGGCCAAGGGAATCAACGCAATGATGACCAGGGCGTTAAAGATAATGGCCGACAGCACCGCGCTCTGGGGACTGTGTAGACGCATGATATTGAGCGTGTGCAACTGGGGATAGGTCGCCACGAACAGTGCCGGAATGATGGCGAAGTACTTCGCAATGTCGTTGGCGATTGAGAAGGTGGTGAGTGCCCCACGAGTGATGAGCAACTGCTTGCCGATCTCGACGATGTCGATCAGCTTGGTCGGGTTGGAGTCGAGGTCGACCATGTTGCCAGCCTCCTTGGCCGCCGTCGTCCCCGTGTTCATCGCAACGCCGACGTCGGCCTGCGCAAGCGCGGGCGCGTCATTAGTGCCGTCGCCCGTCATCGCGACGAGCCTGCCCCCTTCCTGTTCCTTCTTAATGAGGGCCATCTTCGCTTCCGGCGTCGCCTCGGCGAGGAAGTCGTCGACGCCGGCCTCTTGCGCGATGGCCGCTGCGGTCAGCGGGTTGTCGCCCGTAATCATCACGGTGCGGATACCCATTTTGCGCATCTCGGCGAACTTTTCACGGATGCCTTGCTTCACTACGTCCTTCAGTTCGATGACGCCGAGGATGTCGGTGCCGTCGGCCACGACGAGTGGTGTGGAGCCTTCCTTCGAGACACGCTCCACAATGGTGTCGAGCTCACTCGGTGTGGCGCCGCCAGCCTCCTGGACCCAGCGCTTCACGGAGTCGGCAGCACCCTTGCGGATTTGACGGCCGGCGATGTCCAGGCCGGACATGCGCGTTGTTGCCGTGAAGGGCACGAAGACGTGGTCAGTTCCGAGTTGGCGCTCACGGATGTCGAATTTCCCCTTCGCGAGCACCACGATTGATCGGCCCTCCGGTGTCTCGTCGGCGAGCGATGCAAGCTGCGCAACGTCCGCCAGCTCTTGCTCGCTGTGGCCCCCCACGGGGAAGAAGTTCGCCGCCATACGGTTACCCAGCGTGATGGTCCCTGTCTTATCAAGAAGGAGCACCTGCACGTCGCCGGCCGCCTCGACCGCACGACCACTCATGGCGAGGACATTGCGCTGGACGAGTCGGTCCATCCCGGCGATACCAATCGCGGAGAGCAATGCGCCGATGGTCGTCGGGATGAGACAGACCAAAAGCGACACGAGGATGACGACCTGCACGGTTGCTCCAGCGAAGTTCCCGAAGGGCACCAGGGTCACGACGACCGGAATAAAGACAATGGTCAACACCGCCAGCAGGATGGTGAGCGCAATCTCGTTCGGGGTCTTCTGGCGGTTCGCTCCCTCGACCAAAGTGATCATCCGATCGATGAAGGTCTGTCCTCGCTCGGCCGTAATTCGCACGATGATTCGGTCCGAGAGCACCTTGGTGCCACCGGTCACCGCGGAACGGTCGCCACCGGATTCGCGAATGACCGGCGCCGACTCGCCGGTAATCGCCGCTTCGTTGACCGAGGCCATGCCTTGCACGATTTCGCCGTCTGACGGAATCGTGTCGCCGGCTTCCACCAGGACTAGATCGTTGACCTTGAGATTGGTGCTCGGTACGAGCCGATAGCTCTGCTGGTCGCCGTCACTGGTGATCAGCTTGGCCTGAGTCTCCGTGCGCTGGCGGCGCAAGGTGTCGGCCTGCGCCTTGCCGCGCCCTTCGGCAACCGCTTCGGCGAAGTTAGCGAACAGCACCGTGAGCCACAGCCAAACGATGATCTGAAATTCGAAGCCGATGCGTCCGCCGCCGGTGATCAGATCGCGGACGAGGATT
>Ga0208586_1000435_pt1 | contig 15608 bp, 20 predicted proteins | sample NGESurshal072012_6_FD_184471 | JGI IMG/M metagenome (GOLD analysis project Ga0208586, IMG submission 184471) | Arctic peat soil microbial communities from Barrow, Alaska - NGEE Surface sample 53-3 shallow-072012 (SPAdes) | ecosystem: Environmental > Terrestrial > Soil > Wetlands > Peat ... | reverse complement strand
CGTGGACCCTTGACGAGATCGAGCGCGAGATCGGCTCGGAAAGCACCAACGTTCCACCGGCAATCCATCGGCTAGATGAGGCCGGGCTTCTCCACTCATGGGACGAGTTCGTCTGCCCAACGCACGCGGCGATCCGTTGCCACGAGGTCATGGAACCCGACGACGACGCCGATAGCCCGGTCGAGCGTGATTGGGAGCGACTGATTCTGCTGCTCCTGCTCACGTTGGACGTGGGCACTGGTATCACGGAGGGGTTGCTACGGGCCAAACTACGAGCCCGAAACAAAAGCAACGAGCTAGCCGTGACCGATGCGCTGGCCCGGCTCGAAGGCGCCGGGTTGGTCGGCCGTAGTGGCGGGGAGGTCGCCGCCTCGGCAGCGGCGGCCCGGTTCGATCAGATCATGTCTCTGTGACGCGCGGGGTATGCCATGCGTGTCACGGAGCTTGATCTAAGCGCTACTGCGCTCGTCTGCCTGCGGGCAGCCCACATCGCCGACGTTGACCAACTCGTCCAGCACTCCGCAGACGAGTTGATCCGCAAAGGCTTTGGAGCATTGGAGTTGTACGAGGTCGTCTGCCAGCTCAACACGCAGGGGACTTCGCTGCCGTCGTTTTCGGGCGGCAACGTCTACATGCCCAACGACCGCAGCCGGGAGATATTCCGCTTGCGGATCGTGGAGGGCTTGACGCTCAAGGAGGTCGGAGAACGCGTCGGCATCAAGGCCGAGCGTGTGCGTCAAATCTTGGCGCGCGACTTCGGCCTGAGAGGGTCGCCGCCCACCGTCAAGGCGCGCAAGTGGGCTGAGACGGAACGACGCCGCGCTGACCGGCAGGCGCCACCAGCGACGGGAAGGAAAGGCGCATGACCGTCCAGGGCGAGAAGGCATTGATCGCGCTCGGGCGCGCGATCCGTGAAGTGCGCGACGAACGCAGCATGGACGCTGACGACCTCGCCGCCGCCACCGGCATCGAGCGAAAACGCCTCGACGCGATCGAGGCGGGCCAGTCCGATCCTCCATACGACGTACTACTGGCGCTGGCACGCGGGCTCGACATCGAGCCCGCCGTGCTCGTAAGCCGCGCCGGGAGCACGACTACAGGCTCCAAGGGTTCTCCGTTCGGACGGCGCCTGCGCGAACTGCGGCGCGAGCATGATGTCTCTCAGGATCGTCTCGCGCACATCACCGGTTTCCATCGAACTACGATCAGCAAGTTGGAGTTGGGGGAGCGCGACCCGCAGCTTGGGACGGTCCTGCGGCTCGCCCAAGGGATAGGCGTGCCGCCAGAGGCGTTCGTGGAAGGGCTCGTCGTGACCGAAGACGAGCCGTTATCACGATTACCGTGAGCAAGCCAGACAGCCCGCGTGTCCCCTTGACCTTCCACCGCCAACTGTGTTCTGGCGCGTCGAAGGTGCCGAGCTAGGAGCGGTCATCCGGGCTCGGCGCGAAGCACGTAGACAGAGCATTGAAGCTCTCGCAGGCGAAGCAGGAATGCACCCGACCTATCTCGGGGTCATCGAGCGCGGGCGTGGCAATCTCACCTGGGACAAGCTCTCCGACTTGGCCGAAGCGTTGGAGGTTCCCGTCTCCACCCTGGCGCGCGAAGCCGAGGATCACCGCATACGGCAGACCGTGTGTGCATCGGACGCACGCTGCCGCCTTCCGGCGGATTCGTCTTGACCACCTGAGTGCGTTTCGCTCCCTGTAGCTGAGCGGACGGACCTTGCCCGTCAACCCCTTCGGCCTCCCTCCATACCGGCCGACCCTCCGGCCTACGGGGTGGACAGCCTGCGGCACCGCCCGCTTGGCGCTCGGTATCGAACCACTCACAGGAGGTCATACCGACATGCCCCGCAGGAAACCCGCAGCAACACCCGCACCCGAGAGCAGCCCCGCTCCCACCACGAGCCGAGGACCGGCGCTCAATCGCGCCGCTCTCATCTGTCGCCTGACCCGCGACCCGCAGCTCCGCCACACCAAGACCGGACGCGCCGTCTCCACTCTGCGCGTCGCCGTCAACGACGGCCCCGAGCCCACGTTCCACGATGTCGTCGTGTGGGGTCGCACGGCCGAGGTTGTCTGCGAGTACATGCGCAAGGGTCGCCTTATCCACGTCGAAGGTCGCATCCAGCTTCGGAGCTGGACCGCCAAGGACGGCAACGAGCGCCGCACAGCGGAGGTCGTCGCCAACCGCGTGCAGTTCCTTGGTCGGGGCGCATCCCCGGCCGTGGACGGGGAGGCGGCGTGATGAGCACCGAACCTCGCATCTATGTCGCGTGCCTGGCGGCATACAACAACGGTCTGCTTCACGGCGAATGGATCGACGCGGATCAGTCCGCCGACGAGCTGCACGAAGCGGTTGCACGGATGCTCGCCGCGTCACCGCAGCCGGGCGCGGAGGAGTGGGCGATCCACGACTACGAGGGCTTTGGCTCCCTGCGTCTCGGCGAGTACGAATCGCTGGAGCGCGTCGCAACCATCGCGGCGGGAATCGCTGAGCATGGCGACGCTTTCAGCGCATGGCTTTCCTACGACGAATCGCAGGACGCGACCGACATGCAGTCGTTCGAGGACGCATACCGTGGCGAGTGGGATTCGCTGCGCGCTTACGCCGAGGACTACGCGGAGTCGACGGGCATGTACGACGCCGCCGAAAAGTCGGGATCGCAGTACGTCGTCGTGGACATTGACATGCTGACTCGCGACCTCGACATCGAGCTATACAGCGTCCGCTCGGATCAGCACACGGTCTACATCTTCGACCCGACTGCCTAATGTGTGTCGGGCTTGCTCCCACTCACGCGGCTCTCATGCAACAGCGAGCCGTCGATGATCCACTCCCAGATCGTCCCTGCCGACATGGGTTCACGCTCCTTAGCATCAACGGTCGGCAAGTCCATCGCGTAGTCGTCCTCGCCAGACCAATACGCCCGCCAAAGGTGGTCAATTGATTGCGGTGTCAGCGCTGCACGTCGGTACGCAATACGCGCAAGCACGGGGATCTCCATGTTGACGCGCGTCGCGCGCAAGACATTCTCCGTCTTAAACCGCTGCACGGTGTCTAGCGGCCAGTTCGCCGGATACTTCGCGTTGGCTGCACGGCAGTCGTCCATCGACGCGAAGGCATAGATCCCCGTTAGCCTGGATGGAGCATCCTTGAAGTACGCGCGGCGCGCCAGCTCGGCGTCGTACTCGACCCGGTAGTCGTTGAGCACGCCGACGGCGAATGGCGCCCTGAAGTCGGTCGATACCGACCCATTGGGCACGAAGGGCAGAAAGTCCGCTCGCCCCTCTACGTATGCTGCGGCAAAATCGGGATCACTCATCGCGGCCAGGACCGACGATGTGTACTGGCCCGTGATTTGTAGGTTCATCACGGCGATTGGGTTGCCTCGATCTACGAATACGTAAACCCACTCGGGCAATGATTGCTTTGATGCCACAGCGCATCCTCCCACGAGAGCGTTCCTTTCGGCGCCTCGTTCAACCTCGCTCTACAGCCAGTCCGAGCTGACGTCCGTAAAACCACCCGGCACTCCGATACTGCCCCGTTTCCCTGGGTTTCCATAGTTACCGACATTGCCGTAGTTACCGTAGTTACCGAAGTTCACGCTGCGGTATGGCGACGATCGCTGATACAGAAGGCGGTCGCCGTGAATGATCTCGCCTAGATATCGACCTCTCATATCTATAAAGATTTCCTCTTGCGACAAGAAGTGGCCGATGTTCTTTCCGCGAGGCGCGTGGAGTTGGTCGCCTACGTGATTGGCAATGTGACGGCCTTTTGAGTCAAAAAGGAAATCCACAACTTACAAGCTCCTATATTAGCGAGGGCGCAGTCCGTATGTATCAAGGCGTACCTGCAACGTATTCCTCAGAAGCCCGGCGGCGTCATTGCCCGTAAACGTCGCAGCAATCTTAGCGTATGCATCACGGCCGATCTTCCGCGCCACGTATTGCTCAAGCAAACCGGCCGTCGCATCGACGCAGACTGTTAGGGCGGTATGGAACTGGCGATGCTCTGTCTCTGGAATATATGACGTTACGAAAGGATCAATGGAGCCATAGTTCGCGCGAATGCGCATACGCCATAGGCAATCGAAAAATGAAGTGGGCGCGAGCCCGTCCGCGATCGCTGTCCGTGCCTTTGGCGATATGCGGTCTTTGTGATTCTCTTGCTTCCACTGTTCCTCGCGGCGCAAGAGACGCGCCTTCCTCGTGCTACGTAGCCATGAACCGTAGCGCGCCCAAAACTCCGCTCGCGGGTCTGTCTGCATTGGGATTGTGAGCAACTCCACATGGCGCGCACAGTCCACACCTGGCGGCTCGTTCAGATGGAGACGCTCATTGCGCATTGGGCAGCCTATGGCCAGCAATCCCCACGGCTCCGGGAAAAGATCGCGCTCGCGGATCATCGACGCTACCGTCTTTAGTGCGGCGGTGTGATCGTCGGTTATTCCCCCTATGTTGTTCGCTGCAAACCACGCTTGCAGGATTCCATAGACTGCGTAGTACGCCTGCACAGGAGACCAAGCGTTGAAGAATCCTGTTGGGGCGTCAGCACCCAACATCGACGGAATCTGGAGCTGCGCCTCGCTGGTCCAGCCCAACACCAAGAAGCGCCGGACTTCCTCACGGTCCGGTGCGTGTGCGCGCTGAATCCGTTGCCATGCGCTCCGTGTGCGCACAGCGTCACGCAGCGCGACGTGCAGCTCTGGTCCTTGCTGCCCGTAGCACGACTCCAAGAAGTGTCGGATCGCCTGTAGGTAGTGCCGCGTGACCGTAAACCGGAGGTGGAGTTCTTCCTCGGCCGGAGTAGGGAGACGGACGTTCAGCAGTGGGGCCACTCGCTCAGACTACCTCTGCGCGCAAAAAGTCTGGATAGCGAACACAATCCCCTTCCGCGAACGTAATTGACCGGGGCATCGTGCGTCAAGCGAGACCAACAAAACTGGTGCTGTCTCATGCGTAACAGGGCGGCGATGCCTACGCCGACAGCGTGCAATCTAGGTAGATTAGAGGCGACGGGCCGCATCCAGCTAGCGCGATAGCTTGAGCAGGAATCGCCGTGACCACGCCACCCGACGACAAGCCTGACGGGGCTCGGCGACCTGATGGTCGTCTCGGGGCGCGTCGGCGTGCGCGCGGCCCGCAGCTCACCGAGCGCGACGGCGAAATCCTCCGGTGGATGGCTCGGCATGGCGTCGTCACGGCCGAGCTGGTTGGGCGCCGCTTCTTCTGGCGACCGCAGGAGAACGACTACGGCAAGTGGGCGGCATACCGTCGCCTCCGCGCGTTGCGTGAGCTTGGGTTGGTCCTCAGCAACAAGCCGTTTGCCGATCGTCCCGCAGTCCTGCGCGTGACGCGCGAGGGCGCGAGGATTGCCGACGTTGGTCTGCGGCCTGCGCCGCTTGTCCTCTCGGAGCTGCGCCACTCGCTCGCGGTCGTGGGGCTGACGGAGTACCTGTTGGCAGAGAACGCCGGCGCCGAGCTGACCACCGAGCGCGAGCTGCGCGCGCAGCGATACCGCGAGCTGCGCGACGGAGTGCGCGAGGTTGAAGAAGGCCGCGCCCCGGACGCCCTCTTGCGCATCCCGACGAACGACGGGAGCGCGCAAGGTGTGATGACCGTGGCGGTCGAGCTGGACCTGTCACGCAAGGACCGTCGTGCGATGGACCGCATGATCCGCCAATACGACTACGAGAACGACATCGACAAGGTTTGGTGGTATGTCATGCAGGGACGTGTCGCGCGGACCCGCGCGCTTGTTAGCGAACTCAACGCAGAGGATCGCTTCGAGGTTAGGCAGTGGCGCGGCCCAACATAGAATCGACGGCTGCGCCAGCGTTACAAGGGACTGTCGAGAACCAAGTCCAGCTTGTCGCCGGACTGCTTATGGCAGCGAGCGCGGCAGCCGTCGCCGTCTGCCCCGGAATCCTTATCGGGCTAGCAGCCGCCGCCGCTTGGCGTTGGCACAGGCGCCCTCCGACGTACCTACGCATCGTCTTTGCCGTTGCTCCGCTCGTTCCGCTTCTTGCGCTCCGACCGCTGGTCGCAACCGCCTGGCTCTTGCGCGACATGCTAGCCAACGCACTTCCCGCAGTCGTCAAAGGAGTAGACGGCGCACTGGTATGGCGCAGTTTGCCGGTCGAAGCTCTTGCTGGACCGATCATCTTGGAACTGTTCGGCGTAGCAACCATGCTTGCAAGCCGTACCATTGGCGGACAGGTTCGCCGGGACCACCGTCTCGACAAGCAGCAGTGGCGAGGGATCAGTGGGCATCGGGGGCCAATCGAGAGGCTTCAAGCCATGCTGCCCGATCCACAACGCTCAAGCGGCACCGCTCACCCTTCGGGTTTCGTGCGGCTGGGCGTTGACGCCGAGATCAACCAACCGCTCGACCTCAGACTGCCGGACGAGCTGGCCGCGCATGTGTTCCTGCCCGGAGCGTCCGGGGGCGGAAAGACCACAACGCTCGCGCGTCTTGCCGATGGTGCTATCGCCAACGGGTACGGCGCGATCTTCATTGACTGCAAGGCGGGCGACCTCGGCGCAACAGCTCGGGCGCTCGCCGCCCGCTACAGCTTGCCTTTCTATGTGGTCGATCCCGACGACCCGGATTCGCTCGGCTACAACCCCTGTTCGGGCGACGCGCCCGCCGTCGCCAACAAGCTCATCGGTGCCTTCACATACGGTGCCGACGCCGAGATTTACAAGAACATCGCAATGGAGGCGGTGCCTCTCGCAGTCCGTGGGCTTATTGCGGCTGGTGAAGAAGTGACCCTGGAAAGTCTCCACCAGGCGTTCAGTCCGCGCGGCTTCGCACGGCTCGCGCAAAACCTGGATTCATCAGACCCAGCTGTTGACCGCCTAAGAAAACGCCTGCTCGACCTAAGCTCCCGCGAAGCAGACCGCTTGAGCAAGAGCGGTCAGGCAGGCTTTCAGCGACGACTTGGCGCGCTGTTGGAGGGGAAGTTTGGCGAGCTGTTCAGAGCCGACGACGTGCTTGATTGGGACAGTGTTCTCGCGCAACAGTCCGTCACCTACATTGCGTTGAGCACACTCGCTAGCAGCGAGGATGTCGAGTTGTTTGGGCGCGTCATCGCGCAAGACCTAAAGCAAGTGTGTTCGCGTCGGATTACGGCACTGCGCCAAGGCCAAGCTGTGACACCGGCATTGGCGCTCTTTGATGAGTTCGCAGCGCTGCGTGAGGCAGAGCAGCTTGCCGACTTGGGCTTTCAGGCTCGGCAGGCGCTTATGCCTCTAGTTATTTCCACCCAATACATTCCGGAGACGATAGAGCTACGCAAGGCGGCGCTTAGCGCTGGGCTGATACTTGTGCATCGCGTTGAGGCAGACGATGCCGAAGCTCTTGCCAATCAGTTCGGCACCCGTAAGCGAAATGAACTTACACACCAAATCGACTTTGCCACAGGATTTGCGGAGAAGGGAAGCGTTAGGCGAGTTGACGCATACAACATCAACCCCAACGTACTGCGGACGCTAAAAACGGGCCGCTTGGCACTCAGGTCGATAGAACGCGACCGCCACGCGCTTGTCCACGTCTATCGAGATAGCAAGAAAACGTGAACACGACTGCGCCACCAAAACGCGACACCCCCGGTCTGTCGTGGCGCTCTCTCTCAAGTCCGGCGTTTGATAAGTGGTTGCCGGGTATTTGCGGCGGGTATCTTGTCGGTTGGACTTACGCACCGATCGCGTTCTGGATTGCTGCCATTTTCGCTCTCGTGGGTCTGTTTGGAGGCGCGTTTGGCGGCGCGACGAGTGAACTAGCGAACACCTTTCACATTGGCGAGGGCGTCGGCTTCGGCGCGGCCGTGATCGGCCTATTCGTCGGGGCATTCTCCGGGCTCGTGTTCATCTATCTGGAGTTCTATCACAACATATTCAACATTATCGGCGGCATTATCAGTGGGTTCGCCGTCTCTCTTTTTACTCTGTGGGTGATAGTCCACTACGAGCATCAACTGCTTCGGTTGCGTGGCTACCGCGAAACTAGCCGACGTGAGAACCAGCTCATTGATCCGATAGCCGGAGAAATCCTCGAACTCATGGGTATCGACGGTCGCAGGCCCATCTTCTACGTGAGCGAAAGTAAGGAACCTGCGGCATGGACACACGCAAACGTGATCGTGCTTACTCAAGGACTACTTGGCTCATACGACGATTCCGAGAACCCACCAGTGCCAGATTTGCCACCCCACGCGTTTGCCGGTGTCATCGCGCACGAGATCAGCCATTGGGCACGGGCCGATGGCGTCGGCATACGGGCAGTTTGGGCGTGCTGCTGGCCGATCGTTGCCGTCTATAACTTTGCGTGCATCCTGGGCAGGAATCCGAATCGCAAGTTCACGACGCTCGGCTGGATTCTGTTTTGGCCCGCTTGGGTTTCGATAAATCTAGTGGTGATACCAATACTGACCAACGCTATGCGCCAAGCCGAGTATGAAGCAGACGCGCGTACAGCTAGCCTTGGAGACGAATATCGCGCCGGGCTACGCACTGCCCTCCTAGAGGCCCAAGGTTGGGAGGCGCCGCGTACCGGATGGGAGGACGTACTACACGCGACGCATCCCCCAATCGAGCACCGCCTACAGCGACTTGAGGCGGGAGCTTCAATGCCCTTGCACGAGACGGAGGCACAGATGTCTACTTATGTTGCACTTAATTCATCGAGGTTCGGCTCTCTCAGGGTTCCAGACCCCGCTCTTCTTGATGTCGCGCAGTCAATCTTCCTCGCACATGAAGAAGGTAATCAAGAGCTAGTGAAAATGAGAGAGGAACTTTTCAATATCGTCGCGCTAAGCTGGCTTCGCAAGGTCGAGGCTGCGTTACTACGCGGCGAATCAGTTGACGTTGACGAAAGTCTAGAGAACATTCAAGGACGCATCGCCCTCCTAGCGGCCAACCCAACTACTCCTGTCAACATAACAACACCGGACGGCAAGGTCATGAATAGTGTCAATGATGAGCGCGCCAGTATTCCCGAACCTTACCTGGACATTTCCTCATCGACACTCGGCACCCTCAGAGTTGAAGACCCGACTGTTCTTGAGGCCGGTAACTTTGTGGTCAGTGCACACAAGGAAGGCAATCTAGAGGCAGCGAAGGTAAGAGAAGGTTTGTTCCGGGTCGTCCTACTGGACTGGTTCCGCAAGATTGAGGCTGCGCTTCGGCGCGGTGAAGCGGTGAATGTTGACGAAAGCCTTGAGAACATCCAAGCACGTATCGCACGGACTGAAGCCGACTTGGCTAATCCTGGCCTAACCTCATTCACATGGCCGGGAGGGGAGATCGCTAATGACAAGCCACCCGCCAAGTGGCGGCGGTTTGCCAAGCGGACAGGCTAACACCTCGCCAGCTTAGAGACTGGCACATCATTGTCAGGGGGCGTTCAGCCCGAAATGTGCATGTGGTGAACAATCGAAGCACGACCGCCGCAGATTGGGGTAACGAGCTTAACATCTAGTCCACCAGCATCTTTCACGCTCGCCCTTACTCGCCTAGCAGCCGATGTCAAGCGTGCCGTTTCGCGCCTATCGGCGGCGTTCCACACGGCGCTTGCGATAAGCATCGTCGCAAGGCTCCCGGCGTATGTGGCCTCGCCCGCCGCAAGGCTGACTTGCCCGAGGGGCCAAGCAAGGAGAGAACCAGCGCCCGCGACCTTGAGGCAACGCAACGCGACCGGCCCGACCCTCGTCTGCATGATTCCAAGTCTGCACTCCCACCGAGGACATCGCACGGACATTCCGTGTGCTATTCCCATAGTCGTCCAGTCAGTGTCGTTTTCTTGGCACGCCGGGCGTTCCCTGATTTGTCAGGTGCATCGCAAACCGCCTACGCACCGAGTGGACACCGCTGCGCCTCATCTGTACGGCGCTGCCCTGGCGCGAACGCCCCCGGACATCATTGCTTGCTTGCCTAACGGCGCCCGAGCCGCCTAAACCGAGAAGGCCCGCGCCGAACGACCAAAGTGCGCCGACGATCAGCAGATCGTGAGGGAAGTTCACGATTGCACTAGAGCCAATAAACGCCCACTCAGCTCCGACTAGCCCGCGCCCAACGGCGCCGACCCATTCCCATCCCGTGTTTCGAGGCGACCACCACCATGCACACAGGGTTAGTGGTAAGGCGGTCCACCATACGCCCGCCATCAAGCTCGCGGTGATGGCCAGCGGAACACCGAGCAATCCTAATCGGGCGCGCGCTTGCCGGACCGTCGCTTTGGCGAGTTGCATCCTAACGAGCGCTGATGCGCGACGCCGCAGATCGAATGTATCGGTGAAGGTTGCTCGCGTGAACGGGGCGCGCTTGCTAACTAATTTTGTTCTTGCGGCCATCGCATCGGCTCCAATTTAAAAGAGACGAGCGCCGCGACGGGGCTGTGCGACGCCCGTCAATTCTAGTGTTAGCTCTTTACGACAAGAATGGCAGTAACGCGAATGTTTTGTTACACAAGAGATTGCGGCCCGTTTTACGTGGTTTTGTTCACTTTGGACGTTCTGCTACGGAACCATGACAACGAACAGCGCGGTTAACGCGACGTTCTATCGTTGAGATAACGGGGCTTGACTTTCAATGAGCACGACGACAATGACACGATCCGGTCAGGCCATCCGTGTGAACGGGGCATGTGCCCCGACGATCCGAGGGGCGTGAATGGGCATCATCTTGCGCGTTGACGTTCTGGCGCGAGAGGTCGCGCGGCGCGGCTGGAATCACGCCGATCTTGCGCGAGCAGCGGGCATCAGTAACGCAACGGTCACGGCGGCACACGCTGGTCGGCCGGTGTCGGCAACGTCGATTAGCCGGATTGCCGCCGCTCTCAACGCCACGCCGCCGCTAGAGGGCGTGGACGCTCTCCTTGGCGAGTAGTCGCCGCGATCATGTCCATCATCGCGTTGTATGCGTCTTGATTGGTCATGTGGCTGTAGATGCGCTCAATCATCCGTAGCGAGCTGTGGCCGACGATCTTTGCAACTAGGATCGGGCTCATACCTGCGCGCAAGCAATTCGTGATGAAGCTATGCCGCATTAGGTGCGTGTAGACCCGCTTTTCGATGCCAGCTCGATAAGCGGCACGTTTCACGAGTTGCAGCACCCCGCTAGGCGTTAGTGGTTCGTAGTCGCCCGACCGGCCGTGACGCAAACTGATGAAGATTTCCTCGCGTCGCGTATCTCTCGGACGGCTGGATCGTATGTAGCGTTCGAGCCTGCGCAGGAGCACAGGCGGGAGCGGGACGAAGCGGTCTAGTTCGCCTTTGCCGTGAATGTGCAGATTCGCTTGGTTGTGATGACGAAGAATCTGCTCCATACGGAGGGAACAGAGTTCATACGATCTAAGCCCACAATCGCCAAGTATGCGGATCATCAGCCGGTCGCGTTCCGTCTGCGCCGCAGCTTCAAGTGTGTCGATCTCATCTCGATCGAGCACGTCGCGTAAGAGGCGCGGCAAACGGGGGAGAGACGGCAGTGCCGCCTTGCCTTCGCCTTCCTTCTTGCACCAACGGAGAAAGCTACGAATGCCCCGTGTGTAGGAATGCACGGTGGCCTTCGAGAGCACGCGCCCGTCTTTGCTGGCACTCTCAGCGAGGCTCACGGACAGCTCGTTGACCGTGCGCGATGTGAGTTGGGTCAGCTCGGTCACTCCGTTACGTTGGCACCACGGGAGAAAGAGCTTGCGTATGGGGTAGCCGTAGGAGCTGATGATTGTCGAGCGAGACAGACCGCGCGCACGGCAAGCCATGAAGTAGTCGTCTACGAGGCTTTCAAGGTGAGAAACGGGAGCAGTCGAGGCAACTCTTAGGTCGGGCATGTCCGGGGTCCTCCGTAAGCCCGCATTAGTTGTACGGACTTTGTTCGCACCCGCTGCCCCGGAGCGCTTGCATGTCTATATGTATCACGGCTTTCGCTCACCGGAGCAGAGCGTCTGCATTGCACGAAAGCGCTCTTGCCAAACTCGAAATTGCTCAAAGTGGAGCCTGGCGGGATCGAACCGCCGACCTCCTGCATGCCATGCAGGCGTCTCGCCGTCCAGCCAGTCACCTTGAGGTTTTGAGTTTGACCCGAGCGCTTCAGTCCAAAGACCCGCTGCATTTCAGCGCGTGCTTTGCAAGTAACGGCCGTGTCATTTCACCGCGCATTGTGCAACACACAGTTGCGCTACGTCAATATGCGTGAGGCTTTAGCTTCTCATTGGCGACCGTATTTTGGTCCTCATCTGAGAGCTTCGCAAAACAGTCCGCGCAGTACGGCCAGTAAACGCCAAGTTGGCCCGTTGGTCCCTGCAACGGTGTTTCGACTTCGCATCCGCAAGTGTGGCAGTGCCAAACGAACTGTTCACTGTTAGACATCGTGCGACGATGATATGCCGAGCGAGATAGGGGAGAGGCTAGGCGGGGATCACTCCCCGCCAGGCATCGGCAGATGCAGCCAGCGCGCAACGACCATTAGAAGAACGGTCGAAAGCGTGCGCGCAATCAGCGCAAGTAGCCACTGGCCGCAGACCGCGTTGCGGACGCGACGCAGGCGGCGGGAGCGCCGCGAGCGGGGATGAACCCTGGTTGCCATTTGGTTTTCCTCCGTGGTGGATTCGACGCCACCGACACGCCAGAGATGACCGGTGCGGAGTGTCCCGAGCAGAGCGAGTGCATTTAGGACCGCAGCTCAACGGAAGCGCTGGCACAACGGATCGGGGCGAACCGACACGCAGGGGAACATGGCAACCGCTCTCGTTGGACTGTCCCCGCGATGTCCGTTGATAACGCGCAGGGTCAGATGGATGGTTCTCGAAATAGGACCGCGATCGGTCTCGGTTCAACCTCCTAACGCGGCGGCCACAAGCCTCACATTAGCGCAGCGAAAAGAGCACTACGCAACGGTACAGCGCGAAGTCGCCGCGATCATTGATGCGCTCGGCGAGCCGATCGATCCTGGTATCTATGCAACTGTCGTGGGGCTGCGAGCGCATGGATTGCCCACCACTATGTCGTGTGAGGGGCACTCCGATCGTAGCCGGCCGTATCCGTGGGTCTCACTGGCAAACACCGCTGTAGGGCCTATCGCTGAATCTTTGCCCCCGCCGTGGGCGGAATCGTTGGCAAACTCGTTGGAGACAAGAGTGCCCGGTGTTCGGCGCTATTACGATCGAGCTGTTGCTTCGGTCAGCGACCATCGCCGAGCAAGGACGATCCTTTGGACAGTGAATCGGCCCCTCGACATTCGCGCGTCGATCTCACGGCTGCTGCGAGTTCCCGCCAATAACCGCGGTGCAACTATTACTCAATCCGTCAAGGCGCGGTTCGTACAGATAAAGTCTCTGAACCAAGCAACCGTGTCTGATGTGAACCGACTACTTGACGAGTTCTATGCAACGCGCCAAGCGCCAGTCCAGGCGTCTCGGTTGGTGACGTTGGATCAGTTCTCTGCGGTGGAGATAGTTCCCGCAGCCGCGCGCTTCGATTACCCCACGCCTACACATTGGACGGTCAGCGATGCCGAACGTCTTGAAGCATACCGCGCGGAGTTCGCGGCGTTTGCAAGTTTCTTGCAAACGCGCTTTCTTGCCGAACGCTCAAATAGATGACGATGTGATGCGAACGCAACATCGGCATCCGCGCTTCTTGGCAGCTTGTCGGCGCCCGACGGCCGAACTACTACGCCCGGCCGATCAGAACGCCTCGTAGCTAGTCGGGTATCTGGCCGGTGCCGCCGCACTGGCTGCACCCCTTGTGCGTCTCCTGCGGCGGTAGTCCGGACTGTTTGCCAGTGCCGTTACAGGTCGGGCATATCCGCGACCTACGGCTGGTGTGGATGAGGCGGTGCTGCCTGGTCATCTTGAAGTCCCTTCTAGTCGTTGGAGCGGGACCGGCTCGAAGATGATCGAGACCATGCGAGCGCGATCCCGCTGGTGCCCGCACTCTACCGCAATCCCAATAGGCAGATAGCTCTAGCTTCCAGCCGCGCTCTCGGCCCCCGACCATTCCCGAAACTCAGCCTGGCTCAGTCGTGGTGAGGATTGATCCTTGTTCGTCTGACCGCAACCGCAGCTATGGCGCCGCCGCCTACAGCAGCACCGAGGGGTGAGTGTGCAGCCGTCGGTGGCCCACGGCGGGCGTCACTCGGACGATGGTCGGCGGTTCCACTCCCGCAGGCGAGAGCGACTGTCCGCAAGGTGCCTGACACGACCTCCGCTTCGCTCCGCCATAGCACGCACTCCCTAAAGCCAGTGGAATGTGCTCAGGCCAGCCTTTGATTTGGAAGGGGAATGGCGCCGGTCGCCGTCAGCATCCGGCAGCACCCGGAGCGCTGACGGGCAGCGATGTTCCAGATGGTTCAGTAACAACCGGCGCACCGCCAACTAGCTTGATCCCCCATTCCACGCCGGAAAAGATGGACGCTTGTATCAAAAGAACCTCTCCCTGTGGGTTTCCTTGCGTGTCAAATGGTGGCGTAAGATGGTACGGGAACACTGAATTGACGGAATAGCCGCTCGTGACGTACCAAGGCCGGGGATCTGGCCCCTCTTGCCCGAGGAAAGTGGAGTGGCTGACGCCGTTCGCGCAGAACCCCACAGTCAGTGGTTCCGGTAGCGGTTGCTCGGGGACTGTGACCGTGCGTCCATTCAACGCGGCGCGCAGCATGGCAACCGCCTTCCTTGCTGACGGGCGATACGTGCCGGTAGGTTGGTTGGCAAATACCCAACGCCCACGCTTGCGAACCCAATGCGACGTGCCCATCGGGTCACGCGCCACTGCCGTCGATCCGGTCAGTAGAACTTCGCCTTCGCCGCAGAGGAAGTCGTACGCGAGCTGCACCGTCCCACGATTCCCTCTGACATGAATGACGGTCTTCTTGACGACAGGTCCGAACTCCGAGACAGTTGGCGCGGGCAAGCCGCACAAGTACAAAGTGTGTTGGACTTCCGCTGCCGCGCGTCCGGCGAAGGCTTCCGAACAGGTCGTGGTTGGGAGGTACAACCCGCCGCGCAGCATCTCAATGAGCGCGATCTGCCCTTCGGGAGTAGTTGAAGAACATACCGCCGCGTTTCCCGTCACACGCAACGCGAGTATGGTCTGCGCGAACGCGCGGCGTAGCTCCGACGCCGAACGGGATGCTGCCAATGCCGAGGCACCGGGGATGAGGCAGGCCGCGCAAATGGCGGCGAGCCCGACGCCGATGGACGCTCGGAGGCGGCCTCGCGTCGTCCTGTAGATGCACAGCCGATATCCCTGGATCGGATACCCCCTTGGCTTCATCGGCGTCCCCTTTCGGGATCGAACGAAGGGACCGGAACCCGGTCTCGCTGCTACGGCCATCACTTGGTGGTTGAGTCGACCGTCGTGGACGCTACCAGATTTGGGAGCTCTAGACCGTGGCGAGATAGACCGCATACGGCAAGGCTGGCTGTATGGCCATCACGCCCCCAGAAGCATTCGGACAAGCCGCACGCGAAATCCGGAAGGAGCGCGGGCTCAGCCAAGAACAAGCAGCCTTGAATGGCGGAATCGACCGTGCCTACTACGGACACATAGAGCGCGCCTCAAAGAACGCGACGGTAAAGACGATCTGGAAGATGGCTGCTGCGTT
>Ga0208586_1000432_pt1 | contig 15635 bp, 21 predicted proteins | sample NGESurshal072012_6_FD_184471 | JGI IMG/M metagenome (GOLD analysis project Ga0208586, IMG submission 184471) | Arctic peat soil microbial communities from Barrow, Alaska - NGEE Surface sample 53-3 shallow-072012 (SPAdes) | ecosystem: Environmental > Terrestrial > Soil > Wetlands > Peat ... | reverse complement strand
AGCTTGACATTCCTGGATGAATCGGATATGCTACGTACCAGGTTAACCAATCCATCGAGGAAAGGCAACTCGCAATGCGAAGGATTCTCGTCGCAGCGTTCGGTCTGCTGACCGCAGCGGGACTGTCCCTGGGTCTCGTCCAGGGTGTCGCCAATGCTGCGATCGTTACCGGACCGGCATACACGAACGACCTGGCCGGCTACCAGGTGAACGGCAATGGTGCGGACGGCTACAACGAAGTCCGTGGAACCGTGCACGTCTCGCCGGGTAGCACGTCCAACGCGGCCATCTACCTGCAGGAGAACGCTTTCAGCGGCGGCCTGACTGCCGAACTCGCTCTCGTGAAGGGCGGAAACGGCTGCCTCGCGAATCAGTGGGGACTCGAGGCCGGCGTCGGAAACAACACGTCCCCGGGACCACTGACCCTCGTGTCCTTGACCACTCCCGTTCCCGATCACTCCTGCATCAACGCGGGTGGTTCGGAGTACCTCGAGGTCCACTACTCAACGCTGCTGCGTCAGATCGTGTTCGTGGCCGGTCCGAACGAGTTCGGTGACACGAACGTGCTGAACAACGTCCAGCTCACCGGACTGCACATCTTCCACTCACCGGCGGTCGGCGTTCACTACACCGTCCTTCCGACGCTGCCGACCGTGAGCACGCCGCAGATGTCCTTCACCCGTGACGGACTGACTCGTCTTCTCAACCCGTCCGCACGTCGCGACGGGACCAATGACCGGCTGAACCTGGCCTCGCAGTCCGCCCTGCAGGTCGAGGCCACCCCGTCCGGTGCCGCGCCGACCGTCGGCAACCCGGTGTACCTGATCACGTCCGCCTTCAGTTCGGGCGGCGCGTTCAACGTCACCGCGGCCCCGTAACCACCGCACTACCGTCAAGAGGCGGTCGTATCCGAGAGCTCCGGGTGCGACCGCCTCGGCATTTTAGCTTGACATTCACTGCAAGGCTATGCTATCCTGTAGCACGTATGATGCTAGTTCCCCCGATCGCTGAAAAGCACGTGAGTAACTTAGCGGGAGCTTCCTCGCCTGACCCCGGGGAAGAAAGCAGTGAAAGCGTAGCGGACGTAGGCGATTGGGGCCACCCGGAGGACCTGCCGTTGTGTGAGGCGGCAGGTCCTCCGCCATGTTAATGGCTAAGTAAGGACTTGACACATCTGTCACTTTCGGCTATACTTACAGATATGACAGACAGGTGGCAAGCGTTGACGAGCAACGGCAAGCACATCATCGATGGCCGTGTCGTCACCGCAGCAGACTTCAAGGCAGCTAACGAGCTGCCGGGTTCGATCATTCGGAGGATTCAAGTGGCACCGAAGATGAAGCGCAGCGAAGCGATGGCACTGGCGAAGCAGCTTGGTGCTGCGCTGGATGCCGCACAGAAGCTTTACGACAAGTACGGCGAGGACCACGAGCCCGGCACCGTCATCCGTTTCACCAAGCAGTTCGCTAACTCCTCGTGGGACGCTTTCCCGCTGACGGAGGACCGGCGCATCGCGATGGAACAGGCGATGACGTACCACTACGCAGCCATTCGTGCGCAGGACGGTCAGTGGTACGTGACCGGAAACTCGTCAGCCATCTCGAATACCGGGGTGGAGTGGGAGGAGCTCATCGACTTCCTGGACGAAGGCGTTCCGGTGAACAACCTCGAAGTGTGGCCGGTCAAGCAGGGTGCCATCGACAACGGCGACAAGGTGGCGGAGGCCGATGAGCGTCCTGGAGCTTAGTCCCGACCAAGCGTCGGCGGTCGAAGCCATTCAAGGCTGGTACATGACCCGCAACTACGATCCGCTTACCCTTGGCGGTTACGCAGGTACCGGAAAGACAACGCTGCTGGGGCAGTTGCCGCAGTACCTGCCACGTGGAGTGCAGATCCACTATGCCTCCTATACCGGCAAGGCGGTGTCGGTACTCAGGCAGAAGTTGCCGGTCGGAGCTAGCCTAAGCACGTTGCATCGGTTGCTTTACCATCCGCAGCCGAGAAAGGTGTGCAAGGTCTCCGGCGATGACATGTCGATGCCGTTGGCGCTCGGATGGTGTGCGAAGCATCGGCCGTCCGACACGGCGAACACCGAGGTCGAGCACTGTGAGGTAATAAAGAAGCTCGACTTCACCCAGCGGCAGAACCCGTTGGACGGCTTCGATCTGATCGTGGTTGACGAGGCGTCGATGGTGTCGGAGAAGATCTGGCAGGACCTCACGAAATGGGGTGTCCCCGTACTGGCCGTTGGCGATCACGGACAGTTGCCACCGATCAAGAGTGACTTCAACCTGATGGCGAAGCCGCAAATCAAGCTCGAAACGATACTGCGACAAGCACAGGGATCGCCTATCATCCGCATGGCGACGATGGCACGGCTCTACGGTCAGATCAATAACAAGGAGTACGGTCCGAATTGCGTTGCGGTCCCACGTCGGAAGATGTCCGACTATCAGATGGACCCCGATGCCGGTGACCTACTGATCGTCGGCTACAACAAGACCCGGAACGAACTAAACGATGCTATGCGTGGCCTCCTCGATAGGGAAGGCGGCCCTAAGCCAGGCGACATCGTCATCTGCCTCCGTAACAACTACGAGGCCGGTGTGTTCAACGGTATGCGGGGACGGATCAAGGAGATCGAGCCGAACCCGTACGGCGATGCCTTTGCGGTGATCGAGATGCTGGACGAGGACTTCGATTACACCGGACAGATTGCGTTGCAGCAATTCGGTGAGCCTAAGACCCAACAGCAGATCGGTCGCTGGCTAGGGCTATTCGATTACGGTTACGCGATGACGTGCCACAAGGCGCAGGGCAGTCAGGCGGATCGCGTCATGGTGATCAACGAACGGCTACCGCAGACCGACCATAGCCGGTGGCTTTACACGGCAGTAACACGAGCGGCGAACGAACTTATCGTCGTTAACTAGGAAAGGTGGCCCCACGGTGGGAACGTACAAGGAAGCGATCGAGTGGATTCCGGTCGACATGATCCACGCCAACCCGGATAACCCTCGTAAAGAGGCCGGCGATGTAACGGAGTTGGCGAAATCGATCGAGGAGATCGGCCTCGTCCAGCCGGTGTCCGTTCGAGGCGACAGTCGATTCGGTGCCGGCCATTACATCCTCGATTCCGGTCTCCGCCGCTGGACGGCAGCTCGGGCCACCGGTACGAAAATGGTACCGGCACGGGTGTACGTGATGAGTCCGCACGAGGACCCGCTGGAGCGTACCTTGCTCGTAGGCCTCTCGGACGTCCACAGCCAGGATCTGAACCCGATGGAGAAGGCATTCGCCTTTGCGCGACTGCGTGACCTTACTGATCCGCCTAGGTCGCAAACCGATATCGCTCGTCGCTGTGGAGTTACCGGAGCAACGGTCGGTTACTACCTCGCCCTGCTGGAACTGACGCCGAAGAGCCAAGTGGCGGTCGCTAACGGACGAGTGAGCGTTACCACGGCCGTCAACGCTATTCGCGGCGAGCGAGCGAAGACTCGTAAGAAGAAGGGACAGAAGGCCGTCTCACAGGGCTGGGAGCCGGATGCCTTCAACGAAAAGCACTTCCTCGCCAGGAAGGCAAAGGCACTGTGTGACTCGCGTGGTCATTCGAATAGGCGTCGTCATGGCGGTGCCTGTCACGGATGCTGGGAGACCATTATCCGTGCCGATGAAGCGAAGGTGCAGCAGGTAGCATGGCGCGAAGCCGGCTACGATGTCCCTTTCCAGGACCCGGCAACTAACTTGCTACGGAGTGCACTCAGTGAATGAGATTGCGTACCCTCTCGAAGTTGCTCAGCAGAAAGCTGACGTTCGACGTGGACTGGAGGAGCATATCGAGGCGGATCACGAAGTGCTGAAACGCATCTGGACGATACATCAGCCGCACGGTTACGAGCCGTCATGGTGCAATGGCTGCACTTTCGATTACCCGTGCCCGACCATTAGGGCGTTCGATGGCGCGCGTTGACCATTGCCTCGAATGGGCACTGATCTGGGGGCTGCAGTTCCCCGATTCGCCTGCCGTGTGGGGTACGGAGAACATGAACGACCTAGAGATTCTCCTTTACCTCAAGGCGCATCAAGAGGGACTTAAGCCATCGGCCGTATACAAGCTAACGCACAGTGAGCTCAAAGGCGGATCGCCTCTTATCGGCGTTAAGATCGAACGGAAGCAAGAGTGCATCATCTGCAAGGTACCTTCGCCGTGCCTTTATCGTCAAGATCGTGCATCCGTATGGCGAACGCTATTCAGAGGAGGTAGGTAGTGCGCCTTGACGAAGAAATCGGCGTCACCTATAGACAGCTCGATTGGTGGACGAGGCAGGGATACCTCCACGCTCGAGAAGAGACCGGCTCCGGCTACTCACGAAGCTATACCGAATCCGAGAAGAACGTCGCACGGCTGATGGGTCGTCTCGTTCGTGTCGGGTTTAGTGCCGGCTTCGCTGGAAAGGTTGCCCGTGCGTTTCTAGAAGGTGATCGGGAGTCGAAGGTCGTTGACCTAGGAGAAGGTATCAAGATCAGGATCTTGGAATGACACCGCACTGACCTTCGGGACCCATACTGATCCAGGGGTGTCCGATCAAAGGTGCCGTCCTGGCAGGATTAGGACCGGATGACATAAACGCCTGAAGCCCCTGACCCATGACAACCACCCTGACCTGGAAAGACAGGCAATGGAAGATCGCGAAAAGCGTTTCGCCAATGACATGCGTGACAAGCAGGACCTTACGCAAAGTGCGTTTCGCGATCCGGACATTCCGGTGTATCGGACGTTTCCCCGCAACATGCCGATCGGCCGTAAGTACGTCCACGACAATCGAACTCCGAAGAAGATGATGACGGAGTACGACTACTTGCCGGTACTACAGGAGTTGGACGAATCGTGCATTCTGATCGAGTGGGACATTGCGTACGAGCCCGACGCGATGAACACCTTTATCGAGTACTGTATGGCGGAACCGGAGCGCATTCACGTGGCACCGTTTCGTCTATGGCCTATCAGTACCGCACTGGAAGGACCGGTATGGGTACATCGTCACTGGGAGCCGATGTGGTGGATAAACCGGTACGATCCTTTCTGTCAGCTCTTCGGTTTTGGCTTCATCTACCTACCGATTGACATCGTAAAGAAGTACCTTGAGACCAAGCCGGAACGTACGGACGACACCGTTTTCTCGAAGTGGCATTACCTCAACGTACAGCATGACGTACCGGTCCACTGGTCGGTAAACCTCACTCACCTACACTGGTAAGGAGAACGCAAATGCTAGCAGAGCTACCCATCCCCGAGGCAGGCGATTTCTGCTGCATAAGTGTCGGCGGTGCTGGAGGTGTCGCAATCGGCGTAGCCGAATGGCTAGGCGGTGCCGGTGATGTCTGCTCTCAGTTCGAGCACGTGTTCCTCTATGTCGGTGGAATGAACGTGGTTGAAGCCGAACCCGGCGGTGCCCGCCTTCGAAAGCTAACGACCTTCTACCCGAGAGGTCAACGGCTAGTATGGAGTGGCAGCGTCGGTATGCACGGTCCGTTCACTCTGCTAGACCAGAACGAACGAAGGCACATCTGCGAAACCGGCTTCGACCATGCGGACACGAAGGGACACCCGGGAACGCCGTACAGCGCACTCGATTACCTGTCGCTGGCTATGCGGCGATTCCACATACCGGTACCGGGTCTGCGTGCGTACATCAAAGACAGCGGACACATGATCTGCTCGCAGCTCGTGGACTACTGCTATCAGCAAGGCGGTGTCGAACTATTCAGTGACGGTCGCTGGAATGGCGATGTGACCCCGTCAGACATGGCCCGCCTACTCATCGAGAACGGAGCAACGCAGTATGTCGGATCCGATGTTGCAGTCAATCGGTAGGGTACGCACTATGGCGACCTGGATACGCAAGACCGGTAAACCAGCGGCGCGTTACCCGAAGCTCGCTGAGATGGAAGGAATCGAAGCGGAGGAAGCAAAGCGTTTCGCAGTAGGTATGTATCCGTGGCCGGCACGGTGGACGAAGAAGCTTTACGCCGCTGCGGTAGCTGGCTAAGTACGCCTTGACAGGCCTGTGATAATCGGATAGGCTGGGTAGCATGACAACCAGATTCAAAGGTGTAAAGCGAAGCGGAACTACTACTACTCACGGGGTTGACACGGATGCCTCCATGCTGTTCAGCCGCAGTCCACAGCAGTTCCACTCGGATAAGAAGTGGCGTGCAACGGTGCCGATCGCGTATGCGGGAGGTCGGTCACTAGATAGCATTCCGCTTGACGAATGGCTCAGGAGGCAAGGTGGACGTACCCGATGACCGAGCCGAGAATCCTTCGACCGGTGGTGAAGAAGCGACCTGCATCTGCACTATCAAACGGCTCCCCGCCCATAACGGAGACTTCTTCTGGGAGTTCCTCGACCGAGACTGGAACTGCCCCGTCCACGCCATCCGTATCCCTTCCCTGGTCACCAGTGAAGAAGATAACCGACAAGCAGGGGCTCGTTTTCTCGCTCTTTGGGCCGCCCGGTGCTGGCAAGTCTACCCTTGGGGCGTCAGCGACCTCCAGCGTGCACGGACGCGAACTGCTGATCTTGAACTTCGACAACGACCTCCGTTCGCTACAGGACCGAGAGGACCTGATGGCGTGGCCGGGGGAGAAGGACAACGGGAAGATTCGTAGCTGGGAGCACGCCAGTTCCTTCCTTGCAACGCTTGCCCAGCGGACCACCGCCGGTAAGCATCCGTTCAAGACAATTCAGTTCGACACAGTTAACTCGATGTACGACTTCGCATACAAGCACGTTATCGCAAAGGGTGGACCGAACCGGGATGGTAGGCAGATTTGGGGCGAGGCGAACGACCTTGTCCTCGAGGTGGTCAGTCAGTGGGCGTCGCTGGCTAAGGATACCGGCATCAACGTTGTCTTCGTTTGCCATTCAGAAGAGAAGCAGGATGGCGAAAACGGACCTATCGTCCTGCGTATGGCAGTCACTCCCGGTGTCGTCAAAGGTATGTATCAGCGCGTCTCGACCATTGGTTGCCTGCTCGAGATGCCAGGCGGAAAGCGAAAGCTTTACCTGCATAACACGGCAAAGATTGTGGCTAAGGTACATCAGCCGCAGTCCGGAAACAAGCTGCCGCTCGAGATCAGCGATCCTAACCTTGGTCGGATGATCGAGCACGTCAAAGGTATTCGTCCGTACCCGACAAAGGAGCGTCCCTAGATGGCCGTCCTTATCGTAGTAATCGTTCTGCTCGCTATTGGCGTGATTATCTACGCCGTTCGCCAGCACAAGCATCCTCCGACGGCAACGCCACAGCCGGACTTCATTCAGGTACTGAACGATCGCGAAGCCGAGATAGTGCGGCTTACCGAAGAACGCGACCGGATGAAACTGGAGGCGCAGGAAGCAATCGCACGCGTCACCGCCGATGCACGTAAAGCTATTGCGGAGGCGGCACTGCAGTTCGAACAGACGCGTAACGCGGATCGCAAGACCAGTAACGCACGCTCAAGAACGGCACTCGTGGCGAAGATCGGTGAGCACATGGCACCGTTCCTTCCCGGCTTCAACTACAACCCGAAGGACGCTCGGCACATAGGCGAGCTGATCGACTTCATCGTTTACGATGGTCTCGAGGATGGCGAAATTCGAGAGGTCGTATTCCTCGAAGTCAAGACAAAGGAGAGCGGTCGAGTAAGCAACCCGCGCGAAAAGCAACTACGTGCTGCCATCGCTGCCGGAAGGGTCAGCTACAAGGTATTCGTACCGTCCGGTGTAACGGCAGCTAAGCGAGCACTGGAGGCAGCAGATCGCCAAGCTATACCTCCAGCGAAAGCATAGCTTGACATGCCTGTGCATTTCGGCTATACTATAGACACGGGCATAGGTGCCGCCCGACAAGGCACAAACAGGAGGAACCGCAATGCCGGTTACCGTTGACCTCACCGGTGTGACTGCTGGTGGCCCACAGCCACTGGAAGCCGGTGTGTACCCGGGTGTGATCTCGAAGGCGGATATCCACCCGTCCAAGTCCTCCGCAGAGGACACGCTTTACCTTGACATCGCCGTCACTCCCGGTGATGAAGAGGACGAGCGCACGTTCCGCTGGAACACGTCCATGCAGCAGAAGTCGCTAGGACGGTTCAAGCAGCTGCTCATCCGTCTCGGAATCGAAGTGGAGGACGGTCCGTTCACCTTCGACGAGCAAGATCTCGTCGGGCTGGAATGCCAGGTGCGCCTGAGCCTGGAGCCGCACTACCGTGACTCGGAGCGGATGACGAACCGCGTCGCCGAAATCCTCGGCACGGATGCGGAGGAAGGTAACTGGGGAGGCTAACCTCCCTTGAAGTCGGCCGGCTCCGTGACGGGTGTAAATTGGCTAATGGTGCCTACCGGATCACGGAGCCGGGTCTTGAGGGGAGGTTAACCTTGATCTATATCGGAGTGGACCCCGGTGGTGTCAAGACAGGCGTAGCCGTTTACGAGAACGGTGCGTTTGTACTGTGGCTCGAAACCGATGACCCGGTCGCCGTGGTCGATGTCATCTTCGCATACAAACGAAAGGGACGCATTACCGTAATTCTGGAAGACTTCCTCGGTAGTGGAAGGCTTAATCGGTACCGCAAACGAACGATTGCCGTCCTCGGTTACGTACAGTTCACGTGCCGAGGAGCACAAATACCGTGTGAGCTTGTACCGCAGCAGAAGCGTCTATCGAACGTCGCCAATGTTCCGCCGCCTATCCGTGGTAAGGACGAAGTGGCAGCAGCTGCCCACGTGCTCAGTTACCTAGAGAGGACACCGTGACCGAGTACCGCATTACGAAGGAGTTTGCCTTCTCGGCAGCTCATGCACTTCGTGGCCTGTCGCCGGAGCATCCGTGCTCGCAACTCCACGGTCACAACTACATCGTCCGAGTAGAGCTGGCCGAGATTCGCATTACTCCGTTGCCCGGATTCGTTCGTGACTACGGTGAGCTGACACCGTTCAAGGACTACGTCGACGAGCACTTCGACCACAAGTGGCTGGGCTGGGGATCGATCGCACGTATCGAGAATGTCGAAACCGTTCGCAGCTTGACGACTCCGGCGGTGACCTTCAACCCGACAGCCGAGAACCTGGCCAAGCACTTCTTCGATTACTGCCATGCGTTCTGGTCGGAGACAGCTCGAGTCGGCGTTAGCGAAACTCCGAAGACCTGGGCCTACTATGAGGCGTGACTGGCTGCTGATCAGCGAGGTATTCGGTCCTACCGTTCAAGGCGAAGGACCCACTACCGGTCAGATCGCATTCTTCATTCGACTCGGCGGTTGCAACCAGCACTGCGTCTGGTGTGACACGCCGTACACCTGGGCGTTCGACCAGCGGCACGCTAATCTGCATGGCAAGGGCAAGCGTTACGACCCTGCAGTAGAGCTCAAGCGCAAGACCGTACCGCAGCTACTCGAAGCCATTCGTAAGGCGAACTCCCCGCTGGTAGTCGTCACCGGTGGAGAGCCGCTGCTACAGGCGGAAGGCGTTTCGCAACTCGTTAGCGCGTGCAACGAAGAGCCAGGCGGTCCACGATTCGAAATCGAAACTGCCGGTACCGTTAGTCCCGGTGAGTTGTACCTGTACGAGAACGTGCGATACAACGTGTCACCGAAGCTGGAGAATAGCGGTAACCCGTTGGATCTTCGCTATCAGCCAACGGTGCTCAAGGGTCTACGGTCCAGCGGCAAGGCGATCTTCAAGTTCGTTGTCGATACCAAGCACGATCGTGATATCCAGATCGACGAGATACAGGAGATCACCGAGGAATGCGGTATTCCGCCTGGCAGTATCTACCTGATGCCGTGCGGTACGGACAACGATGAGATAACAATCGGACTGAAAGCACTAGCACCGCTTGCTATCTCTCGAGGATGGAACCTTTCAACGAGAATACAAGTCACGATCTGGGGAGACAAGCGTGGGCACTGAGGACGATCTCGAATACGACGTAGGGACAATGCTGACGTCACTCGGTTACTACAACGAGACCGATCCGCACTTCGGTAGGACGCCTGAGCGTGCGGCAAAGTGGCTTCACTCGTTCAAGAGGCACACCCAGGACGAAGGTGACAAGCTGCTCGAGGTGGTGTTTCCGGAGGACGCACCCGATTCGCTGGTGATCGTAGGGCCGGTCGAATTCCGTTCAATGTGTGCGCATCACCTTCTCCCGGTGGTCGGAAAGGCGTGGGTCGGTTACTTGCCGGAAGATGGCATCTGCGGCCTGTCGAAGTTGGCACGCTTGGTCGATTACTACGCGCATCAGCTAACCGTTCAGGAGCGCGTGACCAATCAGGTGGCTGATGCCATAGAACGGACGCTGAAGCCGAAGGGGTGCATGGTAGTGATTCGCGCTACGCATATGTGCATGTCCTTCCGTGGCATTCTCGATGGCGTAGCCGAGACAACCACCTCCGCCGTTCGTGGTCTGCACAAAGAAAGCGATAGTGCTCGTTCCGAATTCCTCAGTTTGGTTCGATGACTAGCTACACGGCACGACACCAGAGGCTTCACTGGCATCGAGGAAAAGCTAGTGCGCATTCGTGCTACCGCTGTTCTAATAGGGCGGAAGAGTGGGCACAGATACATACGGAGGACGGCGAAGATCCGTGGTCGGACTATGTACCGTTGTGCAAGGCGTGTCATGCGAACTACGACAAAGTAGCACGCAAGCGCGGGGAACGACACCATAACGCCGTTCTTTCCGACGAGTCCGTGGAAATTATGAAGGAACTCAGGCGACTCGGAGTTAGCAGGCGTGAAATAGCCGAAGCTGCCGGAGTAAGCAAGGGACACTCCGACAAGATTCTTCGAGGAGTAAAACGGCAATGAAGCTAGCACACATCCTACCGATCCAGGCAACGATCGATGGCTTTACGCCTACGGAGCAGAACGTACACCTCACCCTAGCGAACCTAGTGCTCAAGCACGACAGCTATGCCCGCTGGTTCGAGGACAAGGTGAACGATGGCGAAACGGTCATTCTCGATTGTCCCGTTCACGAGTACGAGCAGATCGATGCAGCGGACTGGATTAACGCCGTCCGCTTGATACGCCCAACCGTTGCGGTACTACCGGACGTGATAGAGAGTGCCGCTCGAACTATCCAGCGGGCCGATTATGCAATGCGACAAGCTAAGGACGTCGGTCTCGACTGTGCGTTTATGGGCGTTCCGCATGGTAACGATGACATCGAATACGTCGGCAACGCCATTCGTCTTCGTAACCTAGGTGCCACGTGGTTCGGTATCTCGTTGGAACGCCGGCTACTGAATGACAAGTTGGCGTACCTAGTACGCGAGAAGCGTTTGCGCCTACTCGTACAGAACCCGCACTTCGAAGGGTGCCGATTCCACTTCCTCGGCATCTCGGAACGTGCGATGGAGTTCGTTAACCCGTTCATACAGAAGCATGTCTATAGTGCGGACGCATCCAAGTTCGCACTATGGAATCTAGTAGGTAATGAACCGTATCCGCCGGCACCGCTTTCAACTCCGTATCCCGGTCGAGCAATCCTCGGCGGTAGCATGGAGTACTTCGATTACGAAGGCTACGTGTCGGAAGAAATGACGATGTACCTGTCCACCTGGACGAAATACGCCGAGGAAGGCGCACTCTAATGTCAGGCATCTTCGGGGTTACTGCCCGAAAGAACAACTACGGTATTCAGCAGGACGATTACTTTGTCCTACAGCGTTCGGCTACTCGTGGAAGGGATGGCTGGAGCCTAGCAACGATTTTCGATGGAGGTCACATCGAAATCGAGTCGAAGGCGTTCAGCGCGCAATCGGCACGCATTCCGACCCTTGTGGATAGCGATGCACGTTACGCAAGGGTCGGTTGTGCCTATGCCGCTAGTGAACCAGTCGACCCGCCGTTCGTTCACACGTCAGCCGACAAGAGCTGGACCGTAGCCATTGACGGTGAAGTGGTCGGCTATACCGGACAGGGAGTGGCTAACCTACTGCAAAGCAAGGGTGCGGATGCCTTTCACGAGCTGAACGGTAACTTCGCAATCATCGGCGTTTACGCACCACGCCCGGGGTTGCTGTGGTACGCAACGAAGTCCAAGCCGCTGTACGCGCTTTACAGCACCACCGATGAAGTGGCTCGAATCGCTTCATCGAAGGATGCGTTCCTCGGAATGTATCACCTCATTCGTAGCCCGTCACCGTTCCTGCTAGGTCCGAATGAGTACGGAACGATCAACGTCAACGGTCAGCTTAGTCAGTACCCGCTGCCGACCGGCGAGGGAAGCGGCTCACTCGTTCTCTGCGGCGGTGGACTGGATAGCCTCGTTGCAGCTCACTACACGAAGTTCAATTACGCCGGGAACATCGTCCTCCTGTATGTCGACTATGGCTGCAAGGCGGCCGAACAGGAGTGGACGGCAACTCAGGCGATAGCACGCAGCTTGGGTACGGGTGCGGTAACGATGAAGATACCGTTCGGCTTCTTCCAGCTCGTTGACTCCCCGCTGGTCCCCGGGGCGGAACGAAATGTCGAGAAGAGTCCGATCAAGGGTGTCGCACACGAATGGGTACCGGCACGGAACACCGTGCTAGCTGCACTCGGTATCTCGTTGGCCGAGAGTAATGGCTTGGCCCGGGTCGTTACCGGTATCAATATGACGGCAGCGAGTGCGTACCCGGATAACGAGTGGCAGTGGGCGCTGCAACTGCAGGAGTTTGCGGACTTCGCAGTAGGTGTCGGACGTAGGTTGCAGATCTATTCGCCACTAGCCGGTATGACGAAGGCCGAGATCGTCAAGCACGGCAAGATGGCGTTCAACATCGATTACGAAGAGACGATGTCCTGGAGCTGTTACGAAGGCGGTGACAAGCACTGCGGCAACTGTTCGAGTTGTCGTGCACGGCAAACGGCGTTCGACATGGCGGGCGTCAAGGATCCTACGGCATATAGGAGCAATAGATGATGTGCGCACCGTGTGTAGCCGGCGGCCAAGCGAAGGCCGAAGGTAAGCTGGACGTATCACTAGAGCTACATAAGCTATGCGCCGATCCGAGAACGTGTACCTGTCAGCATTCCCTCGCAGCTCTCTTGAACCTTCCGAAACGATTGACAGAAACTGGAATACCGGCTATACTGGAGACAATACCTCCAGTCGACACCCGCGGAAGGGCGATCAATGCCGCTGACAGTACCGATCGGCCGTCCGAATAAGCGAGTATTGTCGCACGGGTGCGCTGGTTGTCCGTGGCAGCCGAAAGGTAGACGCGGATGGTGCGGTGGAGACGGTCCAGCTAAGGCACGTCTCGTAATCGTAGGTGAAGGTCCCGGCGATACGGAGACAGTTCTCGGCAAGCCATTCAGTGGAGCTTCGGGTCAGCTGCTAAATGCGACACTGAAAGAGAACGGAATTGAACGCAAGGACGTCTATGTCACTAACAGCGTTCAGTGCAACATCAAGCCAAACAGTGGCGAGCTAGCAAGTTGCCGTCCTAGGCTGGTCGAAGAGATCCTCTCTCACGAGCCTGAGCTGGTGCTTGTTCTAGGTAAGGTGGCCTGGCAGCAGCTATCGCAAACCCGCACGTCAATGGCGGACGTTGTCGGTACCTTGTGGTGGCAAGAAGACCTAAAGCTATGGCTGATACCGACCTGGCACCCAGCGGCAGCACTTCGCAGCGACGGTTACTTTCCGGATATTGCGAACTCAATCGGTAGGGTTAGTGCGTTCCTTCGTGGTGTCGAAAAGCTTCCCAACCCGGCTCAGAAGCTTAGCTTCAAGTGGACCTTCTTTCAGACACCGGAAGGCATACTCAAGGCGCTGAAGTACTACGCTGAGCAAGCGGAAACGCTAGGACGAGTCGGTATAGCAACGGACACTGAATCGATATCACCGGGTAGATGGCCGCATCCGGAAAGCGATCAGTGGATCATGTGGCAGTTGTATGACGGAAAGCGTGCAGCTGCTTTTAATTGGACGGTGGCGGATGAACGAGTCAAGAAGGCCGCAAGACGGCTACTCACTAATCCCCGTATCCGTTGGGCGATGCACAATGGTGCGATTTACGACACCAGAGTCTTTCGTCATAATCTCGGTGTGTGTCCTGCGGATGAGAACATATTCGACACACTCGTACTGGGAATCGGTCTATCTGAACGCGATCAAGCGGTTGGTCTCGAACCACTCTCTAGGCAGTACCTTAATGCTCCAGCATACAAGAAAGCCCTTAAGAATGCCGGTTATCGACATGCCAAAGGACCTCAGAACGACGCTCAGTGGCACCAGTTGGCGTACTACGGAGTAGAGGACACCTACTACACCTATGAGCTCAACCGCGTATTGCCGCCTATTGTCCGGGACGAAGGTACGCTAGGTCTGTGCAAGGACCTGCTGATGCCCCTAGCGTTGACGTGCGGTCGTATTTCGGGTAGAGGCTTTCCGATTGACCGAGAGCAAGCCGAGAAGCTGCAGCGCCTGTGGGGCGGTAAATGCGATGAGTATGTCGAACGGCTCCAAACCCTCGCGGAGGAAGCCGGATGGCCGCTGGACCCGAAGATTGCCAAGGCGAAGGACGGTCGTCTCAATCCTCGGAGTCATCTTCAGCTTGCTCATTTGGCTTACGATGTTCTTGGACTGGAACCAACGGACGGTACTACTAATCGCAAGTATACCTCTAAGTTTGACGGCGGTCGATCTGCTCGTTCGGTGGATCAGGACTTCTTGATCGGTCATGAAGATGAGCTAATGTGCCAGCTCATGAGCCGACTGCGCGTGTACGATAAGCTCGTGCGCACGTACGTTAAGACAATCGACCGCGAAATGGAGATGGACCCCGAAGGGTTGATTCATCCCGATTTCCGAATAAGCCGAACGACAACCGGCCGATTGGTTGTACGACCATTGCTGCAAGTGCTACCGCATTACGGCGCACATAGCCAGTTGGCTGACGAGGACTTTGCGCAGGAAACTAGGCGAATGTTTCCAGCGAGGCCGGGTTACGTAATCGTTTCGGCTGACTTTAAGCAGCTCGAAATGCGCGTGGCATGGGCGCTAAGCGGAGATAAAGCACTAGGTGAAGCGCTATGCAGCGACGACGTCCATGCAGTTACCGCAGCGTATATGTTCCGCAAGCCTCAAGGTACGGTGACCAGTGGTGACAGACACGCAGCTAAACGCGTATCTTTCGGAGTGGCATATAATCGGTCGGCGTATACACTCTCTCGAGGTCCACTACTCGAGGTCCTCGGTGGGCTCTCGGTACCGGAGCACATCCGTCAAGCTCGTGCGCAAGACTTCATCGATGCGTTTTGGTCACGATATAGTGACTATTACCGCTACCACCAGTGGTGCAAGCAGGAAGCTCTCCGTGTCGGTGAACTTACAACACCGTTCGGACGCAAGCGCAGGTGGATGCTCATAACGGATAGGACCCGCAAGGAGATTGAGAACCAGGCGGTTAACTTCCCGATTCAGAGTGCGGCCAGCGACATGTGCAGCACCGCATTGTTCCGTTCCGAAGCAGCACTAGCGCGTGAGAATCTCGGGTTCCCGTTGTATACCGTTCATGACGAGGTCGTATTCGAGCTCAAGATCTCCACGCTGGAACGGGGTATCGAAGTGGTTCGCGAGGTAATGGAAGC
>Ga0208586_1000429_pt1 | contig 15705 bp, 16 predicted proteins | sample NGESurshal072012_6_FD_184471 | JGI IMG/M metagenome (GOLD analysis project Ga0208586, IMG submission 184471) | Arctic peat soil microbial communities from Barrow, Alaska - NGEE Surface sample 53-3 shallow-072012 (SPAdes) | ecosystem: Environmental > Terrestrial > Soil > Wetlands > Peat ... | reverse complement strand
ACGCTTTGAGCGAATTGCCGGCCCCCGCGTGGGTAATGGCCAGCACCGACAGCACCAAGAAGATGATCACTTCGAGCACCAAAAGGACGAGGTCCACGTTCACCGACGCTCGAATCGAACGAAGCGACAGGCCCAGGATGATGGCCATGGCGAAGAGTGAGAACAACCACCACGGCACATTGGAGTTGAAGGTAGAAAGGAAGTAATCGTGGACAAACGACCCGAAGGCGGTGAAGAGCCCCGGGGCGAGGATGGCGTAGCCGATCCAGAAGAGCCAACCGGTGTAGAAACCGGCCTCCGAGCCGAGACCGGCACTGTTAAACGTGTAGAAGGATCCGGCCGACGGCAAACGACGGGCGAACTGCACGACTGAATTGCCGACGAGGAGGCAGGCCACGAACGCCACGAGAAACGAGAGTGGCAACGCCGCGCCGGCGTCGGGTCCAGCGGCCGGTGCATTCAGCACGACCGCCAACACCGGCGCCATCGCCGCGGCGGACAGCGCGATGGCGTTCGGAATACTCAGAACACCTTTTTCCAGTCGATGCGGTGACGCCGCCTCCGTCCCCGGTGATGGGCTTTCTACCTTGGCCATGAACTCCCCCTTCGATCTTGCAGTGTCGAATCGATCACTGCTAAATTTGCCTCGGCACTCTGATATATCAGAGTGCGTGGTTAAGATACATCAGGTAGTCGACGTCGTCAAGGATGACTCCAAAAATTCTTCGCCCGTTAGCCTTTCGACCACGGCTCGGGGGCTAAACGTGGAAAGGTCGATGGAATGAACGTAAAACTTGACGAGGCTCCGCCCGCTGAGCAGCGCGACAGCGACGCGGCCTACGCCTTGCTTTTGACGCGTATCGTCGATCTTTCCTTGCCTCCTGGTGCGGTCCTTCATGAGAAGTTCTTGGCCACCGAACTCGGTTATGGCCGCACGCCTGTTCGCGAGGCACTCGCTCGTCTGGCCGCTGACCGCTTCGTCACCATCCTTCCGCGACGAGGTGTCATCGTGGCGCCCATAACGTTCGAAGACGTCCTGGCGATGTTCGAAGCACGCGAGACGATCGAATGCGGTATCGCCTACATCGCCGCCACGCGCGTGAGTCAAGGTGACCTGGAAGAGATGAAGCGGTTGGTCGCGGCGGCCGATGCCGCGAGACTGACCGGTGACTACGAGCAGTTCTTGCAAACCGATCTCGCGGTGCACGCCTTCTTGGTACACATGATTAAGAATCCGATCCTCCAAGAGGCCGCCGAACGTCTGTTGTCGCACAATTTGCGATTTTGGCGTCTGTACTGGCGCGATCGTCCCGCGCGCGCGGACTCCATGCTCTCGCATGACAAGCTTTTAACGGCGATTGAGAGTCAAGACTCGAGTACGGCGGAAGACGCCATGCGCGAACACCTTCGAAACTCCGGCCAACTCGTCCAGCTGCTCTTCAATCGCTGAGCGTCGAGATGCCCGCGCATTCGTCTACCAGTTCACCACGAGATCAGGCGGTTGGAGGTCGATGACGGACGTCGAAAGTTGGCGAGGGCGATTCTTCGAGGATTTCAACGTGGGCGACGTCTACCATCACGCCCTCGGCAGAACGATTACCGAAACGGACAATTCCTGGTTCACCCTGCTTACCCAGAACACCGCAGCGATCCATTTCGATAAGCACTACGCCGTCCAAACCGAGTTCGGTCGCCCGCTCGTGAATTCCGCTCTTACCCTCGCTCTCGTCACGGGCCAAAGTGTTAGCGACGTCTCTCAGAACGTCATGGCCAATCTTGGGTGGGATCGGGTGCGACTTCCTCACCCCCTCTTTGAGGGCGACACCGTCTATTCCGAATCTGAGGTCTTGCACCTGAGACGTTCCGACAGTCGCCCGAACGTGGGCGTCGTCACGGTGCGAACCACCGGCTTCAATCAAGACGGCACTGTCCTGATTGAATTCGAGCGCACCCTCCTCGTGTATCGCCGAGGACACGCACCGGTGATTCCAACACCTCGACGCGGAGTAGACGAACAGTAACGACGGGGCCGACAGTTCATGGCCCGCACGACCGATGAAGAATGACGACCGAAAGTGAGTGACATCGACGCCATCGATATTGAAGCAGCGGCGCACCGACTCCACGGGGTGGCCCATCGCACACCGATACTGACGTGCGCAGCGCTCGATGAAATGGTGGGTGCTCACGTTTTCATCAAGGCCGAGAACTTTCAGCGCGTCGGCGCGTTCAAGTTTCGAGGGGCCTTCAATCGAGTCTCGACCCTCTCTCGCGAGCAACTGTCCCGAGGCGTCGTCGCATCGTCATCCGGGAACCACGCACAGGCCCTGGCACTCGCCGCGCGCCTTTGTGACGCGAAGGCGACAATCTTGATGCCCAGTGATGCGCCAATGTCGAAGCTCAACGCGACGCGCGCCTACGGGGCGGAAGTCGTCCTCTTCGACCGATACACCGCAGATCGAGAATTGCTGACGGCACAATTGGCTGACGAACGCGGGGCCACCATCGTGCACGCGTATGACGATCCCTACGTCATCGCTGGGGCCGGAACCACCGGTCGAGAAATCGTCGAACAGGTCAAGTCGTTGGACGTGCTTTTGGTACCTACCGGAGGAGGTGGACTACTTGCAGGCTGCGCGGTTGCCGCGAGGGCAGCGCGGCCGAATGTACGGATATTCGGAGTTGAGCCGGGGGCCTCCGATGATTGGCAGCGTTCGTTGGCGGCGCGAAAGCGAGTGACTGTCGAGGTCGGTCCGACCATTGCGGATGGTCAACAGCTTTCCGTTCCGGGTCAACTCAATTTCGAAATTGCCGCTCCCCTCCTTGAAGGGTTTGTCACCGTGACCGACACCGAGATTCGAACAGCGATGCGATTTCTATTCGAACGAATGAAGATCGTGGCCGAACCGAGTGGAGCCACCGCGGTGGCCGCGCTCATATCTGGCCGGATGGACGTCATGGACCAACGTGTCGCCGTCATCATCTCAGGTGGCAACATCGACGTACAGCGCTTCTCCGAAATCACCTCCGAGTCTCCGACGTTGTGAGCGACTGGAGTTTGTTCAATACGAAGAGACACCGACGCTATGACATACTTCACGGATGAACGAAGAAAAGTGGACAGCCGTAGATCAGTATCTAGTGGCGCTTCTCGTGTCGGCCGATGAAACGCTCACCCAGGCACTGGCGAACAGTGACGAAGCTGGGCTTCCGCAAATCAACGTTGCGCCGAATCAAGGCAAGTTACTTATGTTGCTTTCGAGAATGAGTGGCGCATCTCGCGTGCTCGAAATTGGCACCCTCGGTGGGTACAGCACCATTTGGCTCGCCCGCTCGCTACCGGGCAACGGTACTCTCGTCTCACTGGAGCTGGATCCTCATCACGCAAAGGTTGCTCGAGAAAATCTCACACGTGCGGGCGTTGAGATGGTTGTCGAGATACGGGTCGGACCGGCAACTGACTCCCTACGCCAAATGATCGACGACGGAAGTGAGCCCTTCGACTTCATTTTCATCGATGCGGACAAGGAGGGCTACCCGGAGTACCTCGACCTCTCACTTCGCCTCTCGCGAATTGGTACCGTCATCGTGGCTGACAACGTGATTCGAGATGGCGAAGTCGCCAACATCGAGAGTACGGATCCACGCGTGGTGGGTGTCCGTACGTTCCTTGAGCAAGCTGCCTCCGAGAGTCGACTTGACGGCACGGCGGTGCAGACGGTAGGTAGCAAGGGATACGACGGCTTCGCACTATTCGTCGTCTCGGAGTAATCATCGTTGAACTTCGATGATGACCACTCCACATCAGATTTCGTTGAGAGCGTGATGGACATCGTGGCCGCTATCCCCGCCGGCCGAGTTATGACCTACGGCGACGTGGCAGCGGCCCTTGGATCTCGTGCCGCGCGCGCCGTTGGTCTCATCATGTCGAGGTACGGGTCTGACCTTCCATGGTGGCGGGTGGTTCGAGCAGGCGGCTACCCACCGCTCGGTCACGAGACGCGCGCGCTCGAACAGTATTGGGCCGAAGGTACGCCCCTGATGGACACACCGTCGGGCTACCGAGTCGATATGAAGATGGCGCAATTTCGTCTTTGATCGTTGTGCCATGTTCCAACGCTCTGTCACGTTGTGCTCTACGGTTGTTTCGACCTGAGGGGGACCAGTGAACCGTGTCGAACTTGAACTAAAACTCAATGAGGGACGTGACTGGGTGCTCGAGCGCTTCAGCGCATTGACGGACGAGCAGTTACACCGACCGGTGACAACCAGTGAACACGATCCTGAAAATCATTGGACCGCGCTCGATCACTTCGCTCATCTCGCACTTATCGAGCGAAACTTCGCCGCCATGATTCGACGCCACTTCGCGGGCGGTTCAAATCCCGTTGGTCTCTTAGAAGATGACGACGGCCTGCCCCGAACCCGTGACGACATCATGAAGTTGGTGCACGCAATGACCGAGGAATGGCAACGTGAGCACCACGACGACGACCTCAGCGAGGTCGTCGCCCTCACCGCCAATGCCCGCGCGGTGACGCTACAACTGATGTCCGAATTGAACGACGCTCAACTCGACGAGAAGCTACCCGGGGCGCCGTGGGCCGATGGATCGGTGGGCGGCGTACTTGGCGCCAACGCCGACCACGGTCGAATGCATTGGAAGTGGGCCGAGGAGACCGGTCTACTCACCTCGTAGTTCGTTGGAGGTCGGCGGACGACGCCGTACGATGGAACCTCGTCCAACACCCAAGCGGAAGAAGAGCGACGTGGCACGCGAATCCGATGAACGCCCCGCCCCGACTGGCTCAACACCGCCCTCGACACTCTCCGATTGCTTAGGCGAGCATCTGCCGGCGCTGGTACAACTCCTTGAGCGAGACGCCGCACAGGTCGATGTCTCATCCGTGATTCCCGAGAGTCACTTTGTCGCGTTGGCCGAAGCCGGTCTCTACGGCTCGATTGTTCCCACGTCGGCCGGTGGTCTCGGCCTCGAGAAGTCCGACATCACGGCGCTGATCGAAGAACTGTCCGCGGCCTGTCTCGCGACGACATTCGTGTTGATTCAGCACTTCAGGCTGCAAGCGCTGATGCTCGATCCCGCGACGCCGGCGCACCTACGCGCTCTCCTACCCCGGGTCGTGCGCGGCGAGTTGAAGGGCGGCATCAGTCTCGGTGGCTCATTGCCCGGGCCCGCGAAGTTGATGGCTGCACGTGCCGATGGCGAGTGGCGGCTGAGTGGCGAGGCCATGTGGGTCAGCGGATGGGGTCTCGTTGACCTACTCCTGCTCACTGCGCGCGCGACTAATGACACCGTGCACAGTTTTGTGGTGGACGCGAAAGAGCGTCCCGGTCTCACGGCTCGTCCCTTGACGTTGTCGGCAATGAACGCCAGCGCGACGGTCCGACTCGGGTTCGATGACGTGTTACTTAGTGACGATTCCTACGTCGGCAGCCATCCTTACAGCCCCGGTGGTGAAGGTGTTGAAGGACTACGCACGAACGGTTCGTTGGCACTTGGCGTGGCGCGGCGTTGCATCGCGATCGGTGGCTCACCCACTCTTCATGATGAACTGCAACGGTGTCGCGATGGCCTGGACCGAGCAACTGTTTCCTCAATGCCCGACGCGCGGGCCCAAGCCTGCGAGTTGGCGCTTCGGTCGGCCCACTACTTGGCCGTTGCCCGCGGCAGTTCGTCCGCGTTGGTCGGGGACGTCGCCGAACGTTCATCGCGTGAAGCGGCAATGCTGCTCGTCTTTGGGAGTCGACCACTCATTAAGGAATCGCTCCTCAGGCGAATGCAATCACTCTGACGGAGTTGATTGAACACCGAGCGTTTTGTTTTCGACGTCGGCGGTCGCAATGCTCTACGAGTGTGGTCGGAATTCTCCTTGCTCGCCGCCAATACCGGTGTAATCTGCGCGAGTCGACGGAATTTACCGCCCGACCTGCACTAGGAGAAAGAAGGACGCCAATGGCGGAAGGAACCTCGTACGTAGTTTGCCCCGCTTGCGGTAGTGAGAAGGTCGTCTCTCCCGGCGTCGGTAAGACCATTGGTGGAGAGGCCTTACAGGCGACGGTCGGTAAGTCCATCGGGGGCGAAACCGTGCAGTGCGCGACCTGTTCACACACGTGGGAAGCGCCAGCCTCGATCTAGTTGTCTCTCGCCGTGCCTAGCTCGACAGTGGCGTCGGGCGCACCTCGGGGTCATCAGCACGGTCCAACAGTTCAAGGATCATGGTGAACGCTGCGTCTTGTTGCACGTTCGCTCCTTCACTCAGCAATGCCGTAAAGGCCCCGTCCCCCACGGCGGTGCGGTGGCGAGCGTGGTCGTCACCGCGCAACCGCATTTCGATTGACTCCAACTCCATACTGCTGCGTTGAATGAGCTCGTCGGAAGCCCCGTGCAAGATCGCCGAAGTGCGAACGTCACCAATGGCACTCGCGTAGAGCGCACCGAATAACACTTGGTAGGGAACCAACTCGGACCACGTGCGGTCGTAGTGCAACGACGAAGAAAGTGAATGGGCCGCACGCTCCCCGTCGAGTTGCAGTAGAGCGACCGTCGTCTGGTTGAGTGCGATGTTGGCCAGACGGCGCTGCTTGGCGAGTCCCGGTGCATCCCGACTCACGAGTTCCTCAGCCCGACGGAAATAATCGGCCGCGGCCTCCAGATTGCCCGACTGAATCTCCATCAGTCCCAAGTCCTCGGTGAGACGAATCTCACTTCGCACGTCGCGTTGGTCGCGCACGAGCGACAATGCCTCGAATGTCTCGGCTCGTGCCCGATCGAGGTGGTCGGGGCCTAGTTCCGACCGAAGTGCGCCGCACAACCGAAGGGACGAGGCCAACGTGACGTTGTCGACACCCCGCGCCAGTTCCACACCCCGTTCGGCGGCCGCGATCGCCGCTTCGCGATGTCCGGCGTGAAACTGGAGATAGGCGTCCAGCAGCATGAACCTTGACTGAGCGACCTGGTCACCCTCTTCTCGAGCCATATCGAGACCGAGGACCAGACATTCGCGACTCTTCTCGACCTGGCGCGACTGATTGAAACACCGACCGGCCACTTCGAGAGCCTTCGCGCGCAGCGGCGACGGCGACTTCGTCCCTGGGGCGTTCAAGGCACCCATCGTCAGTGCGGCTCCCTCGTCGGTACGGAACCGGTTCAGGAAAAAGGTTCGAAGCGCGACGGCGATGCGCAACGCATACTCGGCGGAGCCCTCACGCTCCGACAAGAAACGCATCGCGCGCTCGATGTTTTCCCAGTCGACGTCAACGCGATTCAGCCAGTCGTACTGGTCGGGTCCGTTGAATTGAACGCCCGCGCGCTCGGCAAACGTGAGGCACCACTGGGCGTGACGATTCTTCGTGGCGAGCGGTTCATCGTCGTAGCTCTGAAGGTGCTCGTCGGCGAAGTGGCGAATGCTCTCGAGTAACCAGTAGCGCATCGACGCTCCAACCAGTCGACTTTGCACGAGACTCTTGTCGACCAGCGCCGTTACGAGACCAACAATCTCCTCGGCTTGGACGTCGACGCGCCCAACCACGGACTCCGCAGCCTCGAGTGACCAGTCACCGGCGAAGACACTGAGTTGGCAGAGTACGGAACGCTGTTGCTCGTTAAGTAGGTCGAAGGACCAGTCGATCATCGCGCGAAGCGTCCGTTGGCGAGGCGACGCCGATCGGCTCCCTCCGGCGAGTAACGACAGTTGGTTGGCGAGCCGTTCTTCGATGTCGCTCACCGACATCGTGCGGAGTTTTGCGGCCGCCAATTCAATGATCAAGGGCACGCCATCAAGTTCTCGACAGAGCGACACCACCGAGGCGGCGTTCACGTCGTTCAGTTGGAAACCGCTTTGTTGTGCGCGCGCCCGGTCCTCGAAGAGGCGGACGGCGTCCGACGTGCGCGCCACGTCGGCATTCAGTCTGATGTGCTCGTCAACCATTCCGAGGGGAGGTATTCGAAGCACGTACTCGCCATTCACGCCGAGCGCCTCACGACTCGTGGCGACGAATCGAGCACCCGGACAACGTCGTAACAACACGTCGACGAGCCCGGCACTCGCCTCCAACAGATGTTCACAGTTGTCGAGAATGATCAGCGTGTCGTGGTCATTCAGGGCCCGAACCACCGTGTCCGTGGGATCGCCGGCACTGGCTTGCAGAAGTGCGCCGAGCGTCGCGGCAACCTGGAGTGCATCGGATAGTGGCGCAAGCTCCACGAACCAGACGCCGCCATCGAAGAGCCCAACTCGATCGGCAGCCATCTGCAACGCCAATCGGCTCTTGCCAGTCCCGCCGGGACCGGTGATGGTGACGAGGCGGTTCAGTTCCATGACGTCGTTCAACAACGTCAATTCGGCCTCACGCCCAATGAACGACGTTGACTGCGCGGGAAGGTTGTGCTTCGTCGACGGGTCATCGAGCGTGCGAAGCGGCGGGAACGAATCGGGCAGACCATCCACAACGAGCTGGTAAATCGACTCTGGTCTCGAGAGATCCTTCAACAGATGCTTACCCAAGTCGCGCAGATTGACGTCTGTCGGCATGATGCCCGCCACGAGTTCATACGTGGCACCGGAGATGACGACTTGGTCACCGTGCGCCACCGCCTCGAGGCGAGCCGCGCGGTTCACCGTGGGGCCGAAGTAGTCGCCGTCTCGTTCCTCGCTGGCACCCGTGTGCAGCGCCATTCGCACGGCAATCCGCGCACCGTCGGGCCACGGTTCGTTGGTGAGCGCCCGTTGGGCGTCAACGCTGCACGTCACGGCATCGATCGCCCGAGGAAAGACAGCGCAGAACGCGTCGCCCACCGTTTTGAAGACGTACCCGTGATTGCGTGCAATGGCCCCGCGCATGATGGCGTCGTGACGCGCGAGCGCCAGGGACATGGCGGCCGGCACGTTCTCCCACAGTTGCGTTGAGCCCACAATGTCGGTGAACATCATCGTCAGGGTTCCGCTTGGGGCCTCCACGTCACCGAGTCTTGCAAACGACGACGAGAGCGGCACGGTTCGAGGCGACGACCTAGAACTTCAGCGTCGGTACGCGAGACGCCAGCGTGAAGGACGTCGCATCGCCGCCTTCGGTGAATTGACGTTCAATCGTGTCGTAGGTCATGGAGAACGTGCCGTTGCCGAGCGCGCCCCAGGACGCACCCCACGATTGATAGAACCAGACCATCTTCGTGACCGGATCAACGCCGAAGGCCTCGACCTCGTGGCCGCCGCGAACGGTAGCGCCGGGCGCCACGGCGCATTCCCCGTCCGCCAGCGGCGTATCGAAACTCGAGTACCAGTGGAGACCGACGATGATCGGTCCGAGCGTGAGGAGACCGAGCATCGTTGCGAGATCGGTGGCGTGGACCGATTTCTTCACTACGCCGGCCGTTTCCAGCGCGTCGGCAATGCACGGGCCCGACGATCCTTGGTCGTTGGGCGGATACTGCTCACCGGGAGGGTTGAACTGCGTGGCCCGTTCGTAGAGTTGGGCGGCGTCAACCTCGGTGAAATTCCATCCCGGTCGGTGAAAAGGAACGGTCATCAACGCGCCGACGGTGGCATTGGCGGTGCACGAGCCGAGTGCACCCTGGTCGAAGGGTGGACAGAGCCGAGTCCAGTTCACGACCGTCGTCGGCGGCGCGGGCACGCGCGAAGTGTCGACGTGACGTTGCTGGAAACTTTCGCGACGGTCGACGTGACGACCAAGTCGACCGCCGCCAACGTCTGACTTCTTCTCGTCGATGTGGTTGTAAATCTCGAGCCCCCTCGTTCAGCGCCCAACGACATTCCGCCGATTTCGAGTCACGTTATCGAAGAACGCACGAGGCGACCTGGCACGTGGACGTTCACGCGGAGTGCCGAGAAAAATATCGAGAAAGGAATGCCGTTCTTCACAAGGGAACTATTCTTCGACGCAAGCCCAATCGAACCCGGTTGAGGCGCCAGCATCGAGGGAGCAACCATGTTCAATGTTGTCTTAGTTGGGGCCGACAATACGCCGACGGCCCGACGGGCCGTCGAAGAGGCCAGCCAGGTTGCGGCGATGTCGAAGGGCGCGTTGCACATCCTGACGGCGCACGGCCACTCACCGTTCGTGGAGAGTGACGATCGTCATGAATTCGCCCACGTCACCAAAGATGACGACGGATCAGCCCTGTTACAGGAGCTTGCATTCATCGCCAAGAAACACGGCGTCGATGCCGTCACGCATTTCGTAAAGAGTGACGCGGCGGACGCGTTGCTCGCAACGGCCACTGAGATAGCGGCCGACCTCGTGGTCGTCGGCAACCGCGGCATGCGAGGTGTCAAACGCGTGCTCGGCAGCGTGCCCAACTCAGTGGCTCACCGGGCGACCTGTTCGGTCCTCATCGTCGACACGATCGACTAAACGACTAAACGACTGAACGACTGAACGACTGAACGATTCTCAAAGCCCTTTGACCGTCGAACAAACGGTCTTGCATGACGAATCAGCCCTTGGTGACCTGTTCGATCATCGTCGATTGATCGACCACCATCACCTTCGCGTGCGACACGTGCGCACGGTAGTGACGAATGCGCAGCCATCCAATGAGGGCGGCGACAAAGCACGCCGCGGCGCCGACGCCGAGTCCCACCCGCGCACCGGCGAGACTCGTAATCCAACCAATGAGTGGTCCCCCGATCGGCGTGGAGCCCATGAAGGCCACCGCCCAGAGCGCCATCACCCGACCGCGCATTTGCGGGTCGGTCTCAAGTTGCAACGTTGAGTTGGCCATCGACAAGAAGGAAACACTCGCGAAGCCCACGAGCGCGAGAGCAATCAACTCGATCCAGAGTTTGGGTGAAAGTGCGGCAAACGTGACAAACAGTCCGAAGAGCAGCGCCGCGTGCACCATTGCGCGCGTTCCCGTCTTGCCCTTCGACGCAGTCCAGAGTCCGCCGATGACAGCTCCCACGCCCATCGATCCGGTAACGATGCCGTAAACCTCAGAACTGCCGTGAAAGACGTGGCCGGCGACGATTGGCAACGTGACCTGAAACTCGTAGGTAAGCATGCCGACCAGCGCCATCATGATGAGCGGATAGAGAAGTTTTGGCGTCGAAGCGACGTACCGCAGTCCCTCTCGAAGTTGGCCCTTCGAGCGAACGGTGGGCACACTCGGGCTGAGTGTCGAGAGGTCCATGAACGTCAAGGAACCGACCACGGCAATGAAACTGAGAGCGTTAAGTGCAAAGCACCAGCCTTCGCCAAAGGAGGCGATGATGATGCCAGCAATTGCCGGACCAATCGCACGAGCGACGTTGTTCATCGTGGAGTTCAGACTGACGGCATTTCTCAGATCCTTCGGGCCGACCATCTCCAGAATGAAGGCTTGACGTGACGGGTTCTCGAAGGCGTTATTGAGGCCCAGGACAATTGCGAGGACGCAGACGTCGAGATAGTTGACCACGTGCGTGAGCGAAAGCGTCGCGAGTATCGCGGCCTGCAGCCCCATCGCGGCCTGCAGGGCAATCATGAGTTTGCGCTTGTCGACCCGGTCGGCCACCACACCGCCGTAGGGGCCGAGGAGGAGTACGGGCAGGGTCTGCAGCGCGACCACCAGCCCGATCTTGGTGGCCGAGTGGGTCAGGGTGAAGACGAGCCACGACTGCGCGGTCATCTGCATCCACGTGCCGACGAGCGACGTGGTCTGACCAAAAAAGTACTTGCGATAGTTGGGGTTGGAGAGTGAGGAGAAGGTGCGCCTGGCAGAGACCTTTACGTTCATTGGTCGCGCTCTCGAAGTTTCGCGACGAGCGTTTCGAGGACCGGCGTCGCGACCAACAACGTGCGCTGTTCCTCGTCGGTAAGACGGCCCAGCGCGAACAGCAGGGCGTCAGTACGCTCCGTTCGAATGGTGTCGCGCAGGGCCAAGCCCTTGGCGGTTGCGGTCACGTGAATGACCCGAGCGTCTGCGGCATCGGTCGAACGCGAGATGAGTTCCGCCGCTTCCAATTTCGCCACGATTCGCGACAGCATTGTCGGATTGAGACCTTCCTCACTGGCCAATTCCGAGAGGCGCAGTGACTTCACCCGAGCGATCGCCATCAAAATCTCACGTTGACTCGACGGAAGGTCGGCCGCCACGTGGGTGAGTCGAAGACTTCGGTTGAGGCGTCCGAGCGCGAGGCGAAGTTGATCGGCGAGTTGCGCGGCCTGTTCCGTGCGTTCCACTGGTGCGACGTCCATGCATCCAGTGTAGTGATGGTTGCTTGCTAGCAAGCAACTACTTAATATCTTGTTCAGCCCTTTGGACTACTGGGTTTTCATCATTGGGAGAAGACGACGGTCCGCTTGCCGACGAGGGCGACCCGGTCTTCCGCGAGAAGTCGAACTGAGCGTGAAAGGACCTTACGCTCGATGTCTCGTCCGAGCGATTCGAGATCGTGCGGCCGACGGGCGTGTGAGACGTGAACGACGTCTTGATCGATGATGGGACCCTCGTCAAGGTCGGAGGTCACGAAGTGACAGGTCGCTCCGATGATTTTGACGCCCCGTTCGTAGGCCTGGCGGTACGGCTTGGCTCCCTTGAAGGCCGGTAGGAACGAGTGATGAATGTTGATAGCTCGCCCGTTCAATTCCGCGCAAAGTTCGGGAGAGAGCACTTGCATATAACGCGCGAGCACGACGAAGTCGACTTGATATTCCCCAATCAATGTTCGAAGGCGGTCCTCCGCTGACGACTTCGTCTCGGGCGTCACGGGGATCTCGTAGAACGGGACTTCGTAGCGATCGGCCAACTGCTCGCAATCGCTGTGATTACTGACGATGGCCTTGATGTCCAGAGGCAAGTCACCCTGTTCGCGCAGATACAACAGATCGGCGAGGCAGTGATCGAGCGTGGAGACCATGATGAGGGCGCGCCGTCGGACGTGCTCCAGACGAACGCCCAGCGTGGGTGCAAAATTCGCTAACTCAGTCGCGAGTTTGGTAACGACCGTCTCGACGTCGCCAAGGTCGGTTTCGAATCTTGTTCGCATGCAGAACTGTCCCGTGACGGGATCAGTGAACTGATCGTTCTCAACAATGTTGCCGCCGACAGCGAAGATTGCCGAACTCGCGGCGCGCACAATTCCCGGTGCGTCGGAGCACTGCAGGGTCACCACGTACGTGAACATGTTGTCTCCTTTGCGCACTCGACGTGTGCAGAGTCTAGGGAGGGAATCCACGTGCTTCTCGTGGCGTTACTTCAGGGCCGGCATGATCCTCTCGGCGACGAGACGTAGGTGATCGAGATCGTGGAGGTCGAGGACTTGGAGGTACAGCCGGCTGGCGCCGGCGTCTTGGAATGCCTTAATCTTCTCGATCACCTCGTCGACGGTGCCGGCCAGTCCATTCGTTCGAAGTTCGGCCGGCTCACGTCCGATGCGCTCGGCCCGACGAGCGATCTCGCTCGGGCTCTCTCCGACGCAGAGCACTTGCGCGGCCGACAGCGCCAGCGAACCGGCGCTGCGGCCGAGCACCTCGCACGCGGCGACGACACGAGTGAACTGCTCGCCCGTCGCGTCGAGACTCGCGAAGGGCATGTTGAACTCACCCGCGAAGCGAGCGGCGAGATTGGGGGTGCGGACCTTCCCTCCCCCACCAATCAGAATCGGCGGATGCGGCAGTTGGACCGGCTTCGGTAACGCCGGACTATTCGTCAGGTCGTAGTGGCGTCCGTGATACGAGAACTGCTCACCCGTCGGGGTGGTCCACAGTCCGACGATGATCTCCAACTGTTCGGTGAGGCGGTCGAAGCGCTCACCGAGTGGCGCGAAGGGTATGCCGTACGCGGTGTGCTCGTCGGCGAACCAACCGCTGCCGACTCCGAGTTCGATCCGGCCATTGCTCATCTGGTCAATCTGGGCGACCGCGATGGCGAGCGGCCCCGGGAGACGGAAGGTGGCGGACGCCATCAACGTACCGAGTCGAATGGTCGACGTCTCGCGCGCCAGTGCACCGAGAGTGACCATGGCATCGCTCGGGCCGGGAAGTCCCGTCACCGATCCCATGTGCAAGTAGTGGTCCGAGCGAAAAAAGGCGTCAAAGCCCAGCCGTTCGGCCTCTTGGGCGACAACCAGTAGGTCGCCGTAGGTGGCGCCCTGCTGTGGTTCGGTGAAGATCCGCAGATCCATGTCCATTCCTCCTCGGTTAGCTCGGGCCCATGCTAGGCACCCGTCAAATGCACCCCCACGGCAATTCAGCGAGCGACGGCGTACGCGCCGATGCGCAATTCTTTGTCATTTTCTTATCTCGACCCAACAACCCCTTCACGTTGGACCCTCATACTGAACTTCAAGGCACGAGCGCGTACGAGGAGTTCACGATGGACGATGAGTTTGCAGGCAGCGAAATCGAAGAGCCGACTGTGCCGGCGCCCGTAGTGGCACCGACCGCCTCGGCCGACGAAACGGCCACGCCCGAACCGGTGGCCCGTCAACTACCGCGCAAGGGCATCATCCGGTCGGCCGTCGCTGTCGTGCTCGTGTTCGCCATCGGTGGTCTCGGCTTCGTGGTCGGTCACTTCGTCGACACACCACCTCGCGCCGCGGTCGCCGCTCCGCGATTCAACTTCCCCCGTTTCTCGGGTGGTGGGTTCTCGGACCCCGGCAACGTCCCCAACTACACAATCACTCCTACGTTCAACGGACAGTCACTCTCCCCCGCGCAAGTACGGGCCAACGCCGCGGCGGCCAAGGTCGCCAGCAAGGTTGACGCTGGCCTCGTCGACATCACGTCCTCGTTCTCGTCCCAGGGCGCGACCGCCGAGGGGACCGGCATGGTCCTCACGGCGAGCGGCCTCGTCCTCACCAACAACCACGTCATTGAAGACGCCTCGAGCATCACCGCCCGCGACGTGGCGACCGGCGCCACGTACCGCGCCACCGTTGTCGGCTACGACGTCAGTCAGGACGTCGCTCTGCTCCAACTCACGAACGCCTCGGGACTCACCACGGTGAAGACGGGGAACTCCGACAAGGTCGTCACCGGTCAATCGATCGTCGGTATCGGCAACGCCGGCGGCGTGGGCGGCACCCCGAGCTACGCCGCGGGCACGGTGACCGCACTCAACAAAGCCATCACGGCCGGTGACCAGTCCAATCCCGCCGGCGCCGAGAAGTTGACCGGTCTCATTGAGGTGCAGGCCAACATCGTTCCCGGCGATTCTGGCGGCCCCCTCGTCACGACTAAGGGTCGCGTCATTGGCATGGACACCGCTGGATCAGGTTCGGGGGGCACCGGCTTCGAAGAGTTCGGACAGTCGACAACGAACGGCGGCTTCGCGATCCCGATCAATGAAGCGTTGGCCACTGTGAAGTCCATCGAGCACGGCAACGCCTCCTCCACCATTCACGTCGGCGCGTCCGCGTTCCTCGGCGTCGAGTTCGCGTCGGCCTCCACCGCGCAGGGGGGCACGGGAACGTCAACGACGGGCGTCAAGCTGATTCAGGCGATCGCCGGCGACCCGGCGGCGAAAGCCGGACTCGTGGCCGGTGACACGATTACGTCGATTGACGGGACCACCGTCACGAGTGGCACGGTCCTCCAACAACTACTGCTCACAAAGCGCGCGGGCGACACCGTCAAGGTGGGCTACACGACGACGAACGGCACGACCGCGACGGCGAGCGTGACGTTAACGTCTGGTCCTCCCCAGTGACCTCGAACCGGTCGGACGGCCTTCGTCGTCCCTCC
>Ga0208586_1000428_pt1 | contig 15712 bp, 13 predicted proteins | sample NGESurshal072012_6_FD_184471 | JGI IMG/M metagenome (GOLD analysis project Ga0208586, IMG submission 184471) | Arctic peat soil microbial communities from Barrow, Alaska - NGEE Surface sample 53-3 shallow-072012 (SPAdes) | ecosystem: Environmental > Terrestrial > Soil > Wetlands > Peat ... | reverse complement strand
GAAATCGCACCTTGGATACGAGGCTGCGTCGACCGATCGATCTTGCGCAGTTCTCGAAGCGCCGCGGGTCGAAATTCAATTCGATATTCGTTCACGTCCAGCCGAGGTCGCTCTTCACTTGCTCCCAGGGAATATTGTCGCCCACTTCGGCCAATGCACTGTCGAACGCAGCTACGTCTTGAGACTCTTCAAGTGCCTCGAGCATTTCGTCGTATTGATCGGGACTCACAATGACCGCTGCTCGTCGCCCATAGTGTTCGAGCTCGACTGGTTCCCTCTGGGACATCTCGACGACCTCGGACAACTTTTCACGGGCTTTACTGACAGAGATTTTCACCATGTCCGCATTGTACATCATTAGTGTCACTCTTGTACAACTTGGTGTCGGAGGCGGGACTTGAACCCGCACGCCCCTGAGGGCACCAGCCCCTCAAGCTGGCGCGTCTGCCTATTCCGCCACTCCGACGCGGAGTCCTACTTTAGCCTCTGCTCCCTCATCGCTTGGACGGACTCAGCTCTGGGTCGACGGAGCGCCAATGGTCCAAGCGGGTAATTGATCAACGAGACCGGGGACCGAGAAACTCGTCGTGACACCAACGAGGGACGTGGACCACGCTTGCAACGATGGTGGAGTAAAGAGGGGGCGCACCCAGTAATTCTTTTGAATCTGCTGATCCATCGTGAGCCAGGTCGAAATCGCGGTCACCGGATTGAAATTAGCGACAGCCTGAGTGAACAGCTTGGTGACCGCGGTCGATCGCCAGCTGCTGGGATAGGCGTCGTCGTACCCGGGACCACTCCAGGACCTCGCCGAATACGAGACAGTGGTGATAGTTGGGCGCGTATAGATTGAGAGATCGTCGGTGTTCGTCGCGGTCGCCACGGCCGCCGCGATCTCACTGGACTCAGGTACCACTTGCACCTTGACGCCCATGGAGGACCAGCCAGCGACCACACTCGTCGCCACGCTTTGGTCAAGGTCGCTCGGACCCACGGCCAGCGTGAGGGCGAGCACCTTTCCAGTACTCGTAGCCCAACCCTTCGTGGTCCGGTTGAAACCGGCCGCCGACAACACGTCACTCGCGCAGCTGAAACAGTCGGCGAGTCCGTTGTGCGCGCTGCTCGGGGCGATCGTGGTGGTCGTGGTCTGGGACGTCGGCGAGGACCCCGTCGGGCCGGGGTACTGCGCCTGGCCCTGCGAAAACAGGGCCGACGCACCGGCCGATGGCGAAAACGTCACCGCTCCCCACAACTGGTCGATCAGCGTCTGGCGGGCAATCGACCAACTCAATGCCTCGCGCACGGCAATGCGCGCGGTGAAGGGTCGCGTGGCCGCGAAGGAGAGTTCTTCAATTTCGCTCGACGAGCCAATGTGGCTCATGACATTGGGGTGCGCGCTGATGTTCTGTACTTCGGCACGATTGACAATCAATGAAAAATCGGCGAAGTGCGCGGACGCCGACGCCGGAATGGCGTTCGAGTCGGTGATGACGATTCGACCGAAGCGATCCTTGTTTATCGGCCAGTGCTTATTCATCGCGAGAACGATCCGGTCCTTCGCGACCGAGAAGAGTACGTAGGGCCCAAGTGTCGGACGTTGCGCCCAGTCGGCCAACGTGCAACCGGGCTGGGTACCGAGTTCCTCGACGTCACGAAAGAGTAGGTTCCACTCGGCGTAGGGCGTCGAGAAGACGGCGGTGACCGCGAGCCCGTTCGGTGCCACGGTGAGTGTCGTGATATCGCGGTAGCCATCGCTTTGCACACTCTTGAGCGCGCGTGCGCGCAGCCACCAGCCGACGAGGTCATTGCCATTGAAGGTGTTGCCGTTACTCCACTTCTCGTTGGGCGCGAGGGTGTATCTGACGGTCTCGGGGCTGAGCGACGTCAGCTCGGCCGAGGCGATGGGACCGTTCTCTCCGTAGAGGTTGCCAGCACTACTGGTCAAAAAGGCCGACGGGAGTAAGAGGTCATTGATGGCGTTGGTACTGGGCGTGGCGCCCGGATCGAGGAATGAACAGCCGTTGAACGGGCCGGGGACGGACAGCGACAGGGTCTTGGCGCTGTTCGTCGTGACCAGAGAGGCCGTGGCACCGGTCTCGGCGAAGGGCACAACGAGCGCCGCGAGAACGAGGGCGCCCATGACGAAACGGCCCCTCGATCCTCGTAGGACCATGGCCGCTACTGCAAACGCAGGTCGAGGGTCAGCGTCGCGAAGGTGAAGATCAGCGCCACGGCAATCGTGATGCGGTCCAAATTGCGCTCAACAACCGTCGATCCCGAGGCGGCGGCGCCCATGCTGCCACCGAGGAGGTCCGAGATGCCGCCACCGCGCCCAGAGTGCAAGAGGACGAGAAAGATGAGCCCGACGGCCGTGCATGCCTCAATAACGATGAATGTCCAGGTGAACAACGTGGCCTCCGATTAGCGCTTTAAAGCGTAGCAGTCGTCACAGGCGCTAATTATGGCAAGGAAGGACTCGGCCTTGAGGCTCGCGCCCCCCACGAGGAAGCCGTCGACGTGGCCCTCGGCGACGAGCGACGCGGCGTTCTCGGCGTTCACTGATCCCCCGTAGAGGACTCGTGTGTCGCCCAGTTTCAACCCCGCGAGCACGCTGCGTACGTGGGTCATCATCTCGTAGACCTGTTCACTGGTCGCGGTGAGGCCAGTGCCGATCGCCCAGATTGGCTCGTAGGCCACGGTCACGAGCTCGGCGAATCGCGCATCAAGACCTTCGAGGGCGCCACGAAGTTGGCGTCGGACCCACTCGGCCTGATCGCCCTCTTCGCGCACGTCCAGCGCCTCACCCACGCAGAGCACCGCCTTAAGACCACTTCGCACCACCGCACGCAGCGTCGCCGCGACGATAGTGTCGTCCATTGCGTAGTGCGCGCGCCGCTCGGAGTGACCAACGAGTACCCACTCGACGCCGAGACGTTGGAGCATCGCGACGCTAATTTCGCCGGTGTGCGCGCCGTTCTCATTCGGGTTCACGTGTTGGGCCGCGACGGAAATCGCCATACGTTCCGAGGTCACAATTGACGTGACACTTCGCAGGTCGACGAAGGGCGGGGCCACGACAACGTCGGTGTGCTCGGCCGGACGGTTCCTCAACAGCACGCCGATCTGCTGGCCCAGGTGGACCGCTTCGACGAAGTCGAGGTTCATCTTCCAGTTGCCAATGACGAGTGGCTTCTTCGCCGTCATGTGAAGGGACTTTCACGTAGCGCCTTCAGTCCGGGCAGGTCGCCCAGTTCAACCAGTTCGAGTGACGCGCCGCCGCCCGTGGAGACGAAACTCACGTCGCCCTCGAGGCCGAACTGTTGCAGCGCCGCCACCGAGTCCCCGCCGCCCACGACCGAAATTGCGGCCGACTTAGCCACCGCGCGCGCGACCGCTTCGGTGCCACCGACGAATCGCGGGTCTTCAAAGACGCCCATCGGGCCGTTCCAAAGAATCGTCGCGGCATTGGCGATGACCTCTTCGAATGCCTCGACCGACGCCGGTCCGATGTCGAGTCCGACGAAACCGTCGGGGATGTCAGGTCCAAATGACAACACCGGGTCCGGTCCTCCCGAACCGAAGTCGGCACCGGACGCCAGGCCCAGCGCGTCGCTCGGGATCACGACGTTGCCGGCGGCGAGTAGTTGCGCGCACTGCTCGAGGTACGACGCGTCAAAGAGCGACGAGCCAATCGTGCGCCCCTGGGACGCCTCAAAGGTATAGGCCATCCCCCCACCCACGATGACGGTGTCGGCCTTGGCGCAGAGCACCTTGGTGATGGCCAGTTTGTCGGCCACCTTGGCGCCGCCCACGATGGCGACGAAGGGACGTTCGGGACGTTCCAGCAGTGACGTGATGGTGGCGACTTCGCGCGCCAGGTTCATGCCGGCCGCGCTCGGCACCAGCGTCGGGGGAATCATGATCGACGCGTGGGCCCGGTGCGATGCGCCGAATGCTTCGTTGATGTAGTAGTCGAATCCCTCCACGAGCGAGGCACCAAACTCAGGGTCGTTGGCCTCTTCGCCGGGATCGAAGCGAAGATTCTCCATCAACGTCACGCCCGGGCAGAGTTCGTTCAGTCGTCGCCGGACCGGCTCCACGGAGTACTGGGCCACGACAACACCCTTCGGGCGACCAAAGTGCGTGCAGGCAACGACGGTGGCGCCACGTGCGAGCAGTTCGTCAAAGAGTGGCACCGTGCTTCGGATACGGAAATCGTCAGTCACCTCGAGGCGACCATCGATCTCGGCGACCGGCGTATTGAAGTCCACGCGCACGAGGACCCGTCTGTCAACGAGGCTCCCCCAGCGCTCGTAGGAAGGGAGGGCTTGAGCCACGACTACTTACCGATGATGGCCGAGAGGTCCACCAGTCGGTTGGCGTAGCCCCATTCGTTGTCGTACCAACCAAAGATCTTGACCAGGCTCTGGTTGTCGTCGATGCGCTGGGCAATCGTCATCTTCGAGTCGAACGTGCACGACGCCGGCGTGCCGACGATGTCCGAGGAGACGAGGTACTCGTCGCTGTAGACCAGGATGTGCTTGAGCGCCCCGCTGGCCGCAGCTCGAAAGGCGGCGTTGATCTCATCGACGGTCGTCAAGCGCACGATGGCGGTGAAGTCGGTGATACTGCCGACCGGTATCGGCACACGAAGCGACGTCCCGTCGAGTCGCCCCTTCATCGATTCGAGGACCAGGCTCGTCGCGCGCGCGGCGCCCGTGGAGGCCGGCACGATGTTGATCGCGGCGGCGCGGGCCCGACGCATGTCCTTGTGCTCGAGGTCGAGCAGATTCTGGTCGTTCGTGTACGCGTGGATGGTCGTCATGAGACCGGTCGTGACACCAAAGGCGTCATCGAGGACCTTCACCATTGGCACGAAGCAGTTCGTGGTGCACGACGCGTTGCTCACAATGTGCTGGGTCTGCGCGTCGTACGTTTTGTCGTTGACGCCGACCACGAACGTCGCGTCGACGTCGGTCGCGGGGGCCGAAATGATGACCTTGCGAGCGCCGGCACTAAGGTGCTGGGCTGCGGCCTCGCGGGTGGTGAAGCGTCCGGTTGACTCGATCACGACGTCGACCTGCAGTTCGCCCCATGGCAGCTCCGCGGGATTTCGTTCGGCGAGCACCTTGACCGATCGGTCCCCCACCGTCATCCCGGAACTGGTGAGCCCGACGGGCACGTTGAGGCGACCTTGTGTCGAGTCGTAGCGCAGGAGGTGGGCGTTGACCTCAGGCGAGGTGAGGTCGTTTACAGCGACCACGTCGATGTCGCCGTTGTTGAGCGCGGCGCGAAGATAGCCCCTTCCAATACGTCCGAACCCGTTGATTGCCACACGTATTGCCACTGCTGCTCCTTAGTTCGTCGGCCTTGGTTATCGCACGTGAGCGAAAGCCGCGTCAGCCAATTTTTGCACATCGTGGACACGACCATTTCTCCCTGCGAGGTCGTGACGGTAAACGGGCAGTGAACATTCCTGTTGGGCGAAGGCCGACGCCGTGTCGACGAGGACCGCGTCGGGCACCACGCCGTGTCGCAACAGCGCTTCCACGTGCTCAGCCAGCGTGTAGCCCTCGGTCTCGGGGAGCTGTTCGGCCAGATTGGCCACGTAGAGCTTGCGCGCTCGGGTCCCGGCGAGCGCCTGGGTGATGCCCGGGACCACGCAGGCGGCGAGGACGCTCGTGAACAGCGATCCCGGTCCAATGAGGATGAGGTCGCCGCGCTCGATGGCCTCGACCGCGGCGATCGGCGCGGCGGCGTTGGCCGGCTCCACGCGGATCCGACGAATCGATGAGGACTTCATCACTTCGCTTTGGCCCCGCGTGTCACCCGCTTCGGTGGCGGCGACGAGCACCACGCCTTCACTGCTGGCCGGAATGATCTCGCCCGTGACGTCCATCACCTGGGCGACGGCGCGAACCGACTCTTCGAGGTCACCGGTCGCGTCGATCAGCCCCACGAGCAAGAGATTGCCCACGGCGTGGCCCCGCAGTTCGCCCACGCGGAAACGATGTTCGAAGGAGGCGGCCAGCGGATTGTCGGGGTCGGCCAGGGCCACCAAGCACTTTCGTAGGTCGCCGACGGCCGCCACGTTCAACATGGCGCGCAGTCGCCCCGTCGATCCCCCGTCGTCCGCGACCGAGACGACGCCGGTCACGTCGCTCGAGTGCAGTCGCAGCGCGCGCAGCGAGACGGCCGTGCCGTGGCCACCCCCCACCGCCACGACTTTCATCGAGCGATATCGCGGTGAAAGACGGCGTGCTCGATGTTCAGGCGTCGACGCAACTCCTCGGCGATGGCCACCGAGCGATGGCGCCCACCCGTGCAACCAATGGCAATCGACAGATACGACTTGCCCTCTTTCGCGAATTCGGGGATCTGCCATTCGAGCATGGCGACCACGTCACGAAGGAAGTGCTGCGCCGGCTCGGGCGTCAAGACGTAGTCCGCCACCGGCGCGTCGAGACCGGAGAGCGGTCGCAGTGCCTCGACCCAGTAGGGATTGGGAAGAAAACGGCAGTCAAAGACAATATCCACGTCGCGCGGCAGACCGTTCGAATAACCAAAGGAGACGAGCGAGACCCGCAGTGCACCGAAGCCCGACATCTCGGTGAACGTTTCCACGATCCGCGAGCGGAGTTGATTGGCGTTGATCGAGCCGGTGTCGATGACCAGGTCGGCGCCGTCGCGGATCGACTGCAGCAGTGCCCGTTCGCCGGTGATGGAGTCAGCGAGGGTTGGTGCGTCGAAGGGGTGACGACGACGATTGCCCTCGAAGCGGTGAATTAAGACGTCATCGGGCGCGTCGAGAAAGAGGATCTTGGCGTTTTCGTGCAGTTGACGCAGTTCGCGCTCCACGGCGAGCCAGTCGTCGGGCTGCACGCCACCGGAACGACCGACGATGAAGGCGACGCCGGCGTATTCGCGAGAGCCCGCGGTGGCGAGCTCACCCACGCGCGCGATGAGTTCAATGGGCATGTTGTCAATGACGAACCACCCAATGTCCTCGAGCGCGGCCGACACCGTCGAACGCCCGGCGCCCGACATCCCGGTGACCAGCAGCACCTCACTCATCGTCGCTCCCCTTGGTCGGCTTCGGTTGGGCCGGCGCCTGTAAGTGATCGTAGAGCCTCGTCGCGACGTCACTCGGGAGCCACGCCAACGCACCGAGCTCGTCGAGCGACGCGCGCCGAAGTTCGTCGAGTGAACCGAACTGCGCGAGCAGTCTCTCCTGTCGAGCCGGTCCCAGTCCTTCGACACCGGAAAGCGTGGACGCGACCATTGACTTGCCGCGCTTGGAACGATGGAACGTGATGGCGAAGCGGTGGGCCTCGTCTCGGATTCGCTGCACGAGGTACAGACTCTCCGAACCGCGATCGAGCGTGATGGGCGTACTGGTGCCGGGACGGTAGAGCAGTTCCTCACGTTTGGCCAGCGCCGTGAACTCCACCTGGTCGCTGAGTCCAAGGGTCTGGGCGGCCTTCTGGGCGGCGTGCAGTTGCGGAAGTCCCCCGTCAATGATGATGAGGTCGGCTCGGCGAAACTTCGTCGCGCGCTGCTCGTCATTCCAGTAACCGAGGCGCCGGCGCACGACCTCCTCCATCGCGCCGACGTCGTCGTTGCCGAGGACCTCTTTGACGTTGAAGTGACGGTAGTCACTCTTGAGCGCCAAACCATCCTCGAACACGACCATCGACCCGACGTAGTTCGTGCCCTGCAGGTGGCTCATGTCGAAGCACTCAATTCGAAAGGGCGGCTGCGAAAGATGCAGCGCCGCGCCGAGTTCCTGGAGTGCGCGCGATCGCACGTTGTGGTCACTTTGGCGCCGGAGCGAATCGCGGTCAATCACCGACGTCGCATCGCTCACCGCGAGCTCGATCGCACGACGACGTTTCCCTCGTTGGGGCACGGCGACCTCGACCGGCTTGCCGCGAAGTTCACTGAGGTATTCGACCATCAACGGTGTCGTCGCCTCGTCGTTGCCGACGAGCACGGTCGGAGGGACCGACTCCGCGTCCGGGTACAAGTCCGTGAGCACACTCTCGAGGATCTCCGCGTCGTTCTCGTCCATCGAACGGTCAATGAGGTGCACGCTTCGCCCGATGATCCGCCCGAAGCGGACACGGAAGCGCACGACCGCGGCCCGGCCACCGTTGGTCGCAACACAGAGCACGTCGAGGTTCGAGTGGTCGTCGAGCACGACGTTCTGCACACTCGCGGCGCGCTCGAGGGCCTCGAGGCCGTCGCGCGCCTTCGCCGCCGCTTCGTAGTGCTTGTTCTCGGACGCATCGGTCATCTGGTGGTGCAACAGGTCACGAAGTTGACGTACGTCGCCGTCGAAGAAGCGCGCCCACGCGTCGACGAGTTGTTGGTAACCCTCGACGTCGATGGCGCCGACGCAGGGCCCCGAGCATCGACCAATGTCGAAGAGAAGACAGGGACGGCCAATCCGCTGGTGGTAGTTGTACTTGTGCTTGGTGCACGAGCGAAGCGGGAAGGCCTGGATCAGTTCGTCCATCGTCGTGCGAAGAGCGCGTACTTCTACGAAGGGGCCGAAGTAGCGCACGCCCTTCACGTGCTTCGACCTCGTCGTAAAGGGCGCCGGAAAATCAACTCGGGTGTCGATGGCGACCCACGGAAAACTCTTGTCGTCCTTCAGGCGCATGTTGTAGCGCGGCTGATTGTCCTTGATCAGTTCGTTCTCCAGTACCAGGGCATCCACTTCGGTCGGCGTGACGATCCATTCGACCGACGTCGCCTCCGCCATCAATGCCTGCGTCTTGTGGGTCAATCCCTCAGAGCGCTGAAAGTAACTGGAGAGTCTCGAGGCCAGTGACAACGCTTTGCCGACGTAAATGACGTCGCCACGCTCGTTGCGAAAGAGATAGCAGCCGCTCTGGCGCGGAATGCCCGAGGGCTTCGTGAACACCTAGAACCGTCCGTGCGCGGCCAACGACTCCTTTAAGACAGTTCCCGTCGCCGTGTCGAGCATCGCAATTGCCTCCGGCGTTCCCTCGCCGATGACCCGGCCTCCGCGACGGCCGCCATCTGGTCCGAGGTCGATGACCCAGTCCGCCGTTTTGATGACGTCAAGATTGTGCTCGATGACGAGCACGGTATTGCCCTGGTCGACGAGGCGGTGCAAGACCTCCAAGAGTCGTTTCACGTCTTCGAAATGTAGTCCCGTGGTCGGCTCGTCGAGCACGTAGAGAGTGTGACCAGTGGGGCGCCGAGCCAGTTCGGTGGCGAGTTTCACCCGTTGCGCTTCGCCACCGGAGAGCGTCGGCGCGGGCTGACCCAGGCGGACGTACCCGAGGCCGACGTCACTGAGACTCTGAATGTGACGAAGGATTGACGGCTGACGTTCGAAGAACCCCAGCGCTTCGGCGACCGGCATGTTCAGTACGTCGCTGATCGACTTGCCGCGATAGCTGATCTCGAGCGTCTCTCGGTTGTAACGCGCCCCGTTGCAGACTTCGCAGTTGACGTAGACGTCGGGCAGGAAGTGCATCTCGATCTTGATGGTGCCGTCGCCGGCGCAGGTCTCGCATCGCCCGCCTTTCACGTTGAAGGAGAACCGACCCTGCGTATAGCCGCGAACGCGCGCCTCTGGCGTCTCGGAGAAGAGTTTGCGGATCTTGTCGAAGACGCCGGTGTACGTCGCGGGATTCGAACGCGGCGTGCGACCAATGGGCTGCTGGTCGACCGCGACGACTTTGTCGAGGTTCGCGACGCCGGTGATGGTGTCGTGCTCCATCGGCGAGGTCTTGGCCCGGTTGATCTGGTGCTCGAGTGATCGCAAGAGAATGTGATTGATCAACGTCGACTTGCCCGAACCAGAGACACCAGTGACCGCCACGAAGTCGCCCAGGGGAATGTCAACGGTGACGTTCACCAGATTGTTGGCCCGCGCGCCCTTGATGGTCAGTTTCTTGCCGTCGCCTAATCGGCGCACAGCGGGAATCGGGATCGACCGCTCCCCCGACAGGTACTGGCCAGTTATCGACTCGGTGTTCTCGAGCAACTCCTTGTAGGTGCCGGCGTGCACCACGCGTCCGCCGAACTCGCCGGCCCCGGGACCAATATCCACTACGAAATCGGCGAGTCGTATGGTCTCCTCGTCATGTTCGACCACGATGACCGAGTTACCGAGGTCGCGCAACCGCTCCAAGGTGGAAATGAGTCGGCGATTGTCGCGTTGATGGAGTCCAATCGATGGCTCGTCAAGGACGTAGAGGACACCCACGAGGTAGCTGCCGATCTGTGAGGCGAGTCGGATCCGCTGCGCTTCGCCACCGGACAGTGACGCCGAGGCTCGCGACAAGGTCAGGTAATCCAGGCCCACGTCCATGAGGAACGTGAGCCGTTCAGTGATCTCCTTCACGACCCGCGAGGCAATCGTCTGCTCGCGCTTGGTGAGTTTGAGCTTGGCGAAGAAGTCGATCGCTTCGTCGATCGTCATCGAATTGACTTGCGCGATGTTGTGGGCGTGAATCTTGACCGCGAGCACTTCGGGTTTGAGTCGTTGTCCCTTGCAGGTATGACACTCCACCTCGCGCATGTACTGCTCGGCCTGTTCGCGTGACCAGTCGCCGTCGGACTCATTACGCTTACGCTCCAACCAGTCCACGATGCCGGCGTACGTGGTGTCGTAGGTGCGAACCTTGCCGTAGCGGTTGCGGTACTTAACCGGCACCGAGCGCTTCTCCACGCCGTAGAGAATCAGCTTGCGGTCCTTTGGTCGAAGCTTCTTCCACGATGTCTTGACGTCGAAGTCACCGAGCGCCGCGATCCCGTCGATGAGGCGCGCAAAGTACTTGAAGCGCACGCCGGCCCACGGCGCCAACGCCCCGTCGGCCAATGACAGCGTGTCGTCGGGTACCACGAGGTTGGGGTCGACTTCGAATCGCGTGCCGAGGCCGGTGCACACCGGACAGGCCCCGTAGGGCGAGTTGAACGAGAAGTCGCGTGGCGCGAGCTCGCTGAAACTGAGTCCGCAGTCGTTGCACGCCATCTTCTCGGAGAACTGGACGAGTTGGTCGCTGTCGATGAAGAGGAAGGAGACCAGTCCCCTCGTCAGTTTGAGCGCCGCTTCGACCGACTCCGTGAGTCGCTGACGGACCGACGCCTTGACGCTCAGTCGGTCCAGTACGACGTCGATCGTGTGCTTCTCGTAGCGCGCGAGGTTGACGCTCTCGCGATCGCTCAGTTCAATGACGTCGCCGTCGACGCGCGCTCTCGAGAAGCCCTGGGCCGCGAGTTCATTCAGCAGCGTGCTGTACTCGCCCTTACGGCCGTCGACGACCGTGGCGAGGACGAGGAAGCGTTCGTCATTCGTGCGCGCCAACACCTGGTCGACGATCTGCTGGGGCGTCTGGCGGGTGACGACCTTGCCGCAGTTGGGACAGTGTTGGACGCCGATTCGTGCGAAGAGCAGTCGAAGGTAGTCGTGGATTTCGGTGATCGTGCCCACCGTCGATCGCGGATTGCGTGACGCGGTCTTCTGATCGATGGAGATCGCCGGGGAGAGGCCCTCGATGAAGTCGACGTCGGGCTTATCCATTTGGCCGAGGAACTGGCGGGCGTACGCCGAGAGGCTTTCGACGTAGCGGCGCTGTCCTTCGGCGTAAATCGTGTCAAAGGCCAGCGACGACTTCCCCGAACCGGAGAGTCCCGTAAAGACCACCAACTGGTCGCGCGGTATCTCGACCGAAAGATTCTTGAGATTGTGGACGCGGGCGCCCTGCACTCGGATGGTCGACGACATGTAGGGAATCTACCGGTCAAACATCGAGAGCCAGGTCGTCAATGACCAGTTGATCGATCTCAGTGGCGAGACCCTGACGTTGGAGGAGATGGAGCATGTCGCGAAGCGCCGCCGCCTCTTCGAAGCGCAGTTCGCTCGCGGCGACCAGCATCGCCTTCTCCACTCGGGCAATCTCCAAGGAGAGGTCGTCGGGCAGCATCTCCTCCAAGGAGGTAATGCCGTGCACCTTGTTCGCCGGCTCGACCATGTACTCGCTGCGCAGGCGCCCGAGGATGTCCGCGACGTTCTTCATCACGGTGGTCGGCTCGATCCCGTGCTCCTTGTTGTACTCAATCTGGAGCATCCGACGGCGCTCGGTCATCGAAATCGCGGCACGCATCGAGTCGGTCATCCGATCGGCGTAGAGCACGGCTTGGCCATTGGAGTTTCGAGCGGCGCGACCGATTGTCTGGATGAGGGCCGAGCGTGAACGCAAGAAACCCTCCTTGTCGGCGTCAAGGATCGCGACCAGTGAGACTTCGGGTAGGTCGAGTCCCTCGCGCAGCAAGTTGATCCCGACCAGCACGTCAAACTCCCCGAGTCGCAGCGAACGCAGGATCTCAATGCGCTGAATCGTGTCGATGTCGCTGTGCAGGTATTGGACGCGGTACCCGGCCTTGGAGAGGAAATTCGTGAGGTCCTCGGCCATTCGCTTCGTGAGGGTCGTGATGAGTACGCGTTCGTTGCGCTCGATGACCACGTCGAGACGAACTCGCAGGTCGTCAATCTGATTCTTGGTGGGCATGATCGTGACGACGGGATCGAGCAGGCCGGTCGGTCGAATCACCTGTTCGACAACCTGGTCGCTGTGTTCTATTTCGTAGGGGCCGGGGGTCGCGGACACGAAGACCATCTGGGGCACGAGCTCCATGAACTCGTCAAAATTAAGTGGTCGGTTGTCCATCGCGCTCGGCAGTCGAAAGCCGTGCTCGACCAACGTCAGTTTGCGCGAACGGTCACCGGCGTACTGACCGCGGATTTGGGGCACGGCCACGTGGGACTCGTCGATGACGACGAGGAAGTCTTCGGGGAAGTAGTCCAGCAACGTGAAGGGCCGTTCGCCGGGTTTGCGCCCGTCGAGGTGCGCCGAGTAGTTCTCAATGCCGGCGCAGAAGCCGGTCTGTTCGAGCATCTCGAGGTCGTGCTCGGTGCGCGAGCGCAGTCGTTGCGCTTCGAGCAGTTTGCCCTCGGCGGCGAAGGTCGCGAGTTGCACCTGCAGTTCGTCCTCGATCCCGCGACAGGCCCGCTGCAGCGTGGCGGCGCCCGTGGCGTAATGCGACGCCGCGAAGAGCGTGACTTCCTTCACTTTGCCGCGGCTCTCCTGGGTCAACGGGTTGAAGAACGAGATCTCCTCGACTTCGTTGCCGAAGAATGAAACACGCACGGCCTCGTTGCTATACGCCGGTTGAATCTCGAGCGTGTCGCCCTTCATGCGGAACGTACTTCGATCAAGGACGAGCTCGTTGCGGTTGTACTGCATCTCTATGAGCCGTCGCAAGAGGGCGCGCTGCTCGAACGTCGCGCCGACCTCGAGGTGGAGCATCCGCTCGCGGTACTCAAGAGGCGAACCGAGTCCGTAGATGCACGAAACCGACGCCACGACGATCGTGTCGCGATGGGTGAGGAGCGACGAGGTCGCGGCGTGACGGAGTCGGTCGATCTCCTCGTTCACCGAACTGTCCTTCTCAATAAAGGTGTCGGTCCTTGGAATGTAGGCCTCGGGTTGGTAGTAGTCGTAGTACGAGACGAAGAACTCCACTCGATTCTGTGGCAGCATCTCCTTCAACTCCGAGGCGAGTTGCGCCGCCAGCGATTTGTTCGGTTCCAGGATGAGTGTCGGGCGTTGCACGTGCTCGACGAGCCACGCGATGGTGGCGGTCTTACCACTGCCCGTGATGCCCTCGAGGGTCTGGTAGCGAAGTCCGTCCTCCACCCCTTGGGACAAGGACGCAATGGCCGTGGGCTGGTCGCCCGCCGGTTCAAAGGGTGATTCGACCAGAAACCTATCCATGGGCGAGTCCTACGAGTTCCAGCGCCGCGTCGAGTTGGGCGAACAGTTGCTCCAGTGTGCCCTCGTTCCACAACACGCGGTCGACGATGCGTTCGCGTTCGTCGTTGCTGATCTGGTTGGCGAGACGGGCGCGCGCGTCATCTTCCTTGAACCCGCGACGTTCGACCAATCGCTTCACCGCGGTCTCGGGGTCAACCTGTACCGACCACACTTCATCCAGCGTGAACGCCACTCGGTGCTCGGGACGAAAAAGTGGCACCGCCACGAAGACGGCGTCGCCGGTGGCCCCGTCCAGTTGTCGTACTATCTCCACGCCGATCTTCTCGTGGGTGATTCGATTCAATCGACGAAGCGCCGAACGGTCATTGAAGACGATCTCGGCCATAAAAGCGCGGTCCAGGGTTCCGTCGTCCGCGAGTACCGCACGGCCAAAGGCGTCGACGAGAGCTGCCAGTGCCGGACTGCCCTTTGCCGTGACGTCGTGGGCCACGTCGTCGGCGTCGATGACGGTGTAACCCAGCGTGCGCAATCGATCACAGATCGCTGATTTGCCGGCACCGATACCGCCCGCGATCACAATTCTTTTCATCAGACCACGGTAGTCAGAGGCTGTGACATCACTGACGAGCGCGCTGGGGTGGTACGTAGTCCACACTGGCGTTGAGTAATGTCAGGTCTGTCTCAATAGGGGGAAATGTGCTCAGATATTTGGTGAAACGACTGATGCTGCTCGTCGGCATCGTTTTCATCATTTCGGTGGGCAGTTACTACCTCATCCACCTGTTGCCCGGCAATCCTGCGGTCGTCGTCCTCGGATTCGGGGCCACCCCCGCGGCCAAGGCGGCCTTTTACGCGCAAGTTGGCCTGAATAAACCGGTCTACCTTCAATATTTCGTGTGGATGGGCCACGTGCTTCACGGAAATCTCGGAACGTCCTTCATTTCGAACGACACCGTGCTGTCGAAGATTCGCTCCGCCCTGCCCATCGACCTCGAAATTATCTTCCTCAGTCAGATCCTGGCGTTCGCCGCGGCGATTCCCGCGGCCATGCGATCAGCCCGCAAGCCCGACGGGCCTGTCGACCGCATTCTGGGCGCCGGCAGCTTCACGCTGCTCTCGATTCCCCCCTACATCGTCGTCGTCTTTGCAGTCCTTTTGATCTCGATCAAATTGGGACTCTCGGCGACCGGACCATCGGCCTACGTCGGCTTCGGGACCAGTCCACTCAACAACCTCGAAAGCCTGTCACTGCCGGCAATCACGCTGGCCATTGGCAGCTTCGTCGTCTACTACCGGGTGTTACGCAGTGACCTCATCGCGACCTTGCAAGAGGAGTTCATCACGATGGCGCGCTCCAAAGGACTGAGCCAGCGGCGCATCATGTGGCGCCACGCCTTTCGTCCCTCGTCGGTGGCCCTGCTCGGTGCCGCGAGCGTCAATATCGGTGGACTGCTCGCCGCTGGTTTCGTCGTCCAGTACCTCCTCGATATACCCGGTCTGGGTTACACATTGATCACGGCCATCAACAACGATGACTTCCTCTTGGTGCAGGGCATCGTGTTGGTGGTGTCGGTCGGCGTGGTCCTGATCAACTTCATTTTCGACTTCATCATCAACGTCGTGGATCCGAGGATTAGTCGTGAATGAAGCCACCATCTACTCCGAAGTCCAACTCATGGAGGGCAGCCGAAAGAAGGGCGAGCCCCTAGGCATCCTCTTCTGGATTTGCGTGGGCTGGATTGCTCTCAACGTCTTCGTCGCGATCTTCGCCAACGTGCTGCCCTTCCAAAATCCCCTCAACGAGGACTTCACGGTACTGAACTCGGCACCGAGCCTTCACCACCTCTTCGGGACCGACGACCTTGGTCGAGACATCCTGGCGCGCGTGGCCTTCG
>Ga0208586_1000427_pt1 | contig 15734 bp, 15 predicted proteins | sample NGESurshal072012_6_FD_184471 | JGI IMG/M metagenome (GOLD analysis project Ga0208586, IMG submission 184471) | Arctic peat soil microbial communities from Barrow, Alaska - NGEE Surface sample 53-3 shallow-072012 (SPAdes) | ecosystem: Environmental > Terrestrial > Soil > Wetlands > Peat ... | reverse complement strand
GGTGGACGACCTCAGGGTGACGCAGGGGACGCCGGCCAGGTAGGCCTCCTTCTGGACGCCGCCGGAGTCGGTCAACACCGCGCGGGCGCCTCGCAAGAGGGCGCCGAACTCGAGGTAACCAAGCGGCTCGGTGAGGTGCACTCCACGGATGGCCTCAAGCTGCTCCCACAGGCCCCCCTCGATCAAGCGTGCCTTGGTGCGTGGATGAACGGGGAACACCACGGGCTTGGGCAGTTCGGCGACGATCCGCATGAGCGCTCGCAGGCGTGTTGAATCGTCGACGTTGCCGGCGCGGTGGGCGGTCAGCAGCAGGTATTCGCCGGGGCTCACTTCGTAGCCGGCCGGGATCTCGGTCCTGGGTGGCGCCATCGCTTGCCACTTGAGGGCCACGTCCACCATAACGTCGCCCACCACCTCAATCCGCCCGACGGCCTCCTCTTTGCGCAGATTCTCGGCGGCGGTCTGTGAGGCGCACAAGAGCAGGGAGCTCATGTGATCGCACAAGACACGGTTGAGCTCCTCTGGCATGGAGCGGTCGAACGAACGCATGCCCGCCTCGATGTGGATGACGGGGACCTGTTGTTGGGCGCCGGTCAAGGCGCCCGCGAGCGTGGAGTTGGTGTCGCCGTAGACGAGCACCGCGTCAGGCTCTGTCTCTAACAGAAGCGGCTCCAAGGCGGCGAGCATGCGGGCGGTTTGGGAGGTGTTCGAGCCGCCGCCGATCCCCAGTTCGCGGTCGGGGCGCGCCAGACCCAGCTCGGTGAAGAAGACGGTCGAGAGCTTTTCGTCGTAGTGCTGGCCGGTGTGCACCAACAGCTCTTCGTGCTCGGCCCGGAGGGGGCCGGAGACGGCTGCTGCCTTGATGAACTGGGGGCGGTTGCCTACGACGGTAAGAATCTTCACGGGTTGGAGCCTAGAGGCGGGGTGGGTGCACCATCCATTTTCGGAATTTCACAATAGTCTATACAAAAAGTATATACGTTAGTAAATTCCATAAAAAGTATATATACCCCACCTCCCTTTATCTTCCTACCTCACCCTCGTCGTGCGAGGTGAGCGCCAATCGGGCCGCGTCCACGGTGGCTGTAGAGGCGATGCCAGGCGGCCGCGTCCACGGTGGCTGTAGAGGCGATGCCAGGCGGCCGCGTCCACGGTGGCTGTAGAGGCGAAGCTAGGCGGCCGCGCCCACGACAGCGCTCGACCAGTCGATCACCGAGGTGGGGCGCACCACGTGGCGGGAGAGGCCCAGTTCCTTCGGTTCCAGGCCCAAGGCCAAGCCGACCAGCTGGGGCAGGTGCAGGACCGGCATGTTCAGCTCCCGTCCCACCTCTTTCTCGGCGAGCGGCTGCTGCATGTCCAGGTTCAGGTGACACAGGGGGCACGGGGTCACGAGGCAGTCTGCCTCGGCGTCGACGGCGTCGCCGAGGTGGCGCCCGGCCTGCTTGAGCGAGGCTTGCTTGTTCATGGTGATGATCGGAAAGCCGCAGCACTTGCGCATGCCGGCGTACTCGATCACGGTGCCGCCCAAGGCCTCGATCAGCTGCTCCAGGTAATGGTCGCGCGGATGCTCGTCGTCGATCCCCAGGCGCGCGCGAGGACGCACGATGTAGCAGCCATAGAAGGGGCCCACTTTGAGGTTGGTCAGGGGACGCTTGACCATCCCGCCCAGCTTGTCCAGGCCGATCTCCTCGACCAGAAGCCAGAGGAAGTTCTTGTTGGTCAGGCCCTTCTCATAGGAGAGACCCTCGTCTGCGAGTGTGGAGTTGACGTGGGCGCGATACTCGGCGTTGGCGTCCAAGCGCTCTTGGCACTCGCCCTGGGCGCCCTGGCAGGTGGAGCAGATGTTCATCATCAGCTCCGCTCCTTGCACCTGCTGGGCGAGCGCGAAAGTACGGGCGTTCAGGGTGTCGGCCAGCTCCTGGTTGTGCTCGGCGATCACGCCGGCCCCGCAGCAGCTTGCCCGGTCGAGCTGCACCAGCTCGATGTCCAGGAGCGGCGCGACCTTCGCCATCGAACCGTGCAGCTCGGGAGTGAAGCCACGGCTGACGCAGCCGGGCCAGTAGGCGACCTTCATTCGTCCTCCCCTGTCACATAAAGGTTCAGCTCGTAGCGCTCGGGCTTGCTCTCCACCTTCTCGTAGATCTTCTGTACCGCCTTGAGGTCCTGGGCGGGGATCTTGTGGCCGAACAGGGCGATCTTGATGCTCATCTTGCGTTTCGCGATGCCACGGATCGCGACCGGCAGCGAGCTGAGCAGCTCCTTGCCGGCGGCTGGATGGAACTTGCCGAACCACGAGTTGCCGCCGTAGGAGCGAGGAATCATCTCCGCCTCGTGCAAAAGCCCGTAGTCCTTGATCAGTGTCACAACGGTTTCCTCGTGGCGGTGCCCGTTGTTCTGGTCGTTGATGTGCTGGTCGGCCCCGGCGATGCGCCGCAAGCGCATGATCTGGCCCATCGGGTTTACGTCCTTGGGGCAGGCCTCCACGCACTTGAAGCAATGCGTGCAGTCATAGATCCCCTGGGGGTCTTCGGAGAGGTCGAGCAGGCGCTCGCGCTGCTCTTCGTCGCGCGGGTCACCCACGAAGCGGTAGGCCTTGGCCAGGGCGGCCGGGCCGATGAAGCCGGGGTCCACCTCCATCGCCAGGCAGTCGCTGACGCAGGCGCCGCACTGGATGCAGGCCATCGTCTGGGTGATGTCGACCATCGACTCGCGCGGCACGATGTGCTCGCGCTCGGGCTGGGGGCCCTCGTTGAGCAGCCACGGCGTGACGCGCTGGACCTTCTTCCAGTGCACTGCGTCCATGTCCACGATCATGTCCTTGATCACGGGCATGTTGCCCATCGGCTCGACCTCGATCACGCCATCCTTCGAAGAGGCCTTGGCGTGGTCCAGATGGGTGTGGCAGGCGAGGCCCGGTTCGCCGTTGATGCGCACGCCACAGGACCCGCAGATCGCCGCCCGGCAGGAGCAGCGGATGCCGATCGAGCCGTCGAACTTGGCCTTGGCCTGCAGGATCCCCTCCAAGACCGAACGGTGGGGCTCGAGCTCGATCGTGTGCTCGTCCCAATATGGCGCCTCGCCCGACTCGGGGTCGTAGCGGCGCATCCGTAGCGTGAACTGCTCTGGAGGTCTATGAGTCTCGGCCATCGGATGTGCTCCTAGCTTGGCTTACGCTCGTGCGGCGTTTGTTTTGGGGGGGAGAGGTTCGTTCATATCTAGTATTTCCGCTCCTCCGGTTGCCACTGGGTGATCGTCACATCGGAATAGGTGACTCGAGGCCCGGGCGGGCCACCATTCCGATCGAGGCTGATGTCGATGTGCTTGAGCCACTCGTTGTCGTTGCGCTCGGGGAAGTCGGTCCTGAACTGGGCGCCCCTTGACTCCTTGCGCTCGATCGCGGCCACCACGATCGCCTCGGCGCAGTCGAGCATGTAGCCCAGCTCGATCGCGCCGAGCACGTCCTGGTTGAAGACGGTGCCTTTGTCGTCGATGTAGGCGCTCTCGGACTCCTGCTTCAGGCGCTTGACGATCTCGTGCGCCTGCTCCAACCCGGCCTGGTCGCGGTAGACGGCGACGTACTGGTTCATCGTCTCGCCCAGCTCCTGCTTGATCTCAGAGACGCGGCGACCGGTGCGCGGCCGGGCAATGATCGCGTCGATCATGGCCACATCCTCGCGCAACTGGGCGTCCCCGGTGTCGGGCATCGCCATCGCGGCCGCCCTGGCGGCGGCGTGTTCTCCGGCCCGCCTACCGAAGATCAAGGTGTCCAGCAGCGAGTTGGCGCCGAGCCGGTTGCCGCCGTGCACCGACACGCAGGCGACCTCGCCCGCCGCGTACAGGCCCTCGACCGAGGTCGCGCCGTTGACGTCGGTCTTGACGCCGCCCATGATGTAGTGCTGGCCGGGGCGGATCATGATCGGCTCTCTCGTTATGTCGACGCCGGCGAAGTCCTTGCCGATGTTCACGATCTCGCGCAACGCCTCCAGGGTGCGCTTGCGCGGAACCTTCGTTATGTCGAGGTAGATGCCCTCGCCGTGGGCGCCGACGCCGCGGCCCTCGAGGATCTCGGTCTGCTCGGCCCTTGAGACCACGTCGCGCGAAGCCAGCTCCATCTTGTTGGGCGCGTACTTCTCCATGAAGCGCTCGCCCTCGGAGTTGAGCAGGGTGGCGCCCTCGCCGCGCGCGCCCTCGGTGATCAAGAGGCCGTTCTCGACCAGGGTCGTGGGGTGGTACTGCACCATCTCCATGTCCATCAAAGGCGCGCCGATCCTGTAGGCCTGGGCGATGCCATCGCCGGTCACGATCAGGGCGTTGGTCGTGGGCGAGTACACCTGGCCCGCGCCGCCGGAGGCGAGGATCGTGTTCTTGGCTTTGAGGACCTCCATGCGCCCGGAGCGCACGTCGCGTGCGATCACGCCGGTGCAGCGTCCCGAGTCGTCCTGCAAGAGTGAGGTGACGAACCACTCCTCGTAGCGCTCGACCTGCTCGTGGTGCTTCATCAGCTGCTCGTAGAGAACGTGCAGGATCGCCTGGCCGGTGATGTCGGCGACGTAGGCGGTGCGCTTCATCGAGGCGCCGCCGAAGGCCCTCAGGTCCAGTTCGCCGGAGTCGTTGCGGTGGAAGGTGACGCCGATGTGCTCCAGGTGCATGACCTCCTTGGGCGCCTCCGAGCACATGATCTCGATCGCATCCTGGTCGCCCAGGAAGTCCGAGCCCTTGACGGTGTCGTAAGCGTGCGATTTCCAGTCGTCGGCCACGTTGATCGCCGCGTTGATGCCCCCGGCGGCGGCCACCGAGTGCGAGCGGACGGGATGAACCTTGCTCACGATCGCAACGCTTGAGCCGGCCTGTGCGGCGGCGAGGGCGGCGCGCTGGCCGGCAAGGCCTGCGCCGATGATCAATACGTCATGTGATGGCATGCGCCGAGACTCTATATAAAGCGCCGCTAGGAGCCGCCCGCCGGGCTCAGCGCCTGGCGGATCTGGGCGAGGGTGACCTCTCCCCGCAGGATCCCGTCGGCGTCGATGGCGACCATGCCGCCGAGGCGTCCTAGGCCCTCGCTCTTCAGCAGCGCCTCAAGGGGCTCGTGCTCGTCGATGCCGACCGCCAGGTCCTGCTCGAGCACGTCGCCCACCTCCAAAGCGGGGCGTCCGGCGGCGATCTCCGCGTCGATCCGCTCGGAGCGCACCACCCCCAGGAAGTGGCGAGCGTGGTCGACGACCGCAAACCAAGGTCGCTTGTAGTGCTGGAAGAACTGTTCCTGGGCGTCGAGCACGTTCAGCTCGGCCGGGATCGTGGGCGGCTCGCGGTCCATGATGTCGGACACCGTCACGCTCTGGATGCGCTGCCCCAGGGCGCCCTGCAGGACCGCACCGCCGGAGGCCTGGTAGAGGATCAGGCCGAGCACCATCGTGAACAGGCCGCTGAGGCTGCCATCCACGAACAGCGCCAGGCCGGCGATGCCGAGCAGGATCGCAAAGCCCTGGCCGGCACGGCCGGTGACGCGCGTGCCGCGGTTGCGATCGCCCGTGCGCCACCAGATCGCCGCGCGTGCGATGCGGCCCCCGTCGAGCGGGAAGGCGGGCACCAGGTTGAACAGGAGCAGCAGCGTGTTGATGAACAGCAGCCAGCCGAGCAAGGCCAGCAGGGGCGTTGTGTGGGCGCCTTCGCGGGTCAGGGCCGCTTCGGTGAAGTCGCTGCCGCTGGCTGCGACCACGATCCCCACCGCGCAGAGCACGACCAGAGCGAGCGTCACCGCCGGGCCGGCCGCCGCGATCTTGAATTCCTCGCCGGCCGTCTCCGGTTCGCGTGCCTGCTTGGCCATGCCACCGAAGAACCACAAATCGATCCCCAGGATCGGGATACCCATGCGGCGCGAGACCAGGGCGTGCCCCAGCTCGTGCAGGATCAGCGAGCCGAAATAGCCAAGCGAGCCCGCCACCGCGACCGCGTAGGCGGTGCTGTTCGATCCGCCCAGGATTTCGTGGAAGTACTGGGAGAGGATCACGATCAAGAACAGCACCACGAAGAACCAGCTCGCGCTGACGCCGATCCTGATGCCGAAGATGCGCGCCAGCTGGATCGACCCGCGCGTGCGCATCGGTGCTCTCATGGCCATGTATCGATCTTAGGCCGTGCGGGCGCTCAAACCTGCGGGCGGTTGCGCTCGACGATCGCGCCGAAGTCGCTGCCCGCGGGCAGGGTGCCGTACTCAAGGCCGCCGTCCCCGCCGAGACGCGAGGCGCAGAACGCGTCGGCGACCGCGGGATCGCCGTGACGCACGAGCAGCGATCCCTGCAGCGCAAGGGCCATGCCCTCCACGACCCGCCGCGCGCGCGACTCCAGGGTCATCGGGTCTGCAAACTGGCCTTCCAGCTTCTTCACATGAGCGTCCAGGCGTGCGTCGGCCCCCTCGGCCTGCTTGACCTCGTGTAGGAACACCTCCAGCGAGCGCGGGCTCTTGACCAGGGCCCGCAACACATCGAGGCTCATCACGTTGCCCGAGCCCTCCCAGATCGACGCAAGCGGCGCCTCGCGATAAAGGCGCGGCATGCCCGACTCCTCGACATAGCCGTTGCCGCCAAAGCACTCAAGGCACTCGAAAGCATGGTTGGGCGCCCGCTTGCACACCCAGTACTTGCCCACGGCCGTGGCCAGGCGCTTGAACAGGTGCGCGTCGCCCAGCTCGTCCTCGCCCGCGGCCACAGACTCCGCGCCGGCCTCGTCATAGGCCCGGGCCAGGCGCATCGCCAAGGCGGTCGCCGCCTCGGACTCGATGCACAGGTCGGCCAGCACATTGCGCATCAACGGCTGGTCGATCAACAGTTTGCCGAAGGCTGAGCGGTGCGCCGTGTGCCAAGTTGACTGCACGACCCCGGCCCGCATGCCGGCGGCGGCGCCGATCACGCAATCCAGGCGCGTGTGGCCGACCATCTCGATGATGGTGGGCACGCCCCGGCCCGGCTCGCCCACCATGCGCGCGATCGCGCCATGGAATTCGACCTCCGAGGAGGCGTTGGAATGGTTGCCGAGCTTGTCCTTCAGACGCTGTAGGTGAAAAGCATTACGGCTGCCGTCGGGCAAGATGCGCGGCAACAGAAAACAGGAGATGCCCTCCGGATCGCCGCCTGCGGACTCGGCCTGGGCGAGCACCAGGAACAGGTCGGACATCGGCGCCGAGCAGAACCACTTGTGGCCGACCAACTCATACTCCGCGCCCGGCCCACCGCCGTTCAGTGGACGCGCGAGCGTGGTGTTGGCTTTCACGTCCGAGCCGCCCTGCTTCTCGGTCATCGCCATGCCCGCGATCGCCGAGCCCTTCTCGCTCGCCTCGATCAGGCGCGGGTCATAAGTGTTCGCAGTCACCAGCGGCCCCCACTGTGCCAACAGCTCGGGCTGGGCACGCAGAGCCGGCAGCACCGCAAAGGTCATCGTGATCGGACAGGCAAAGCCCGCCTCGGCCTGCATCGCCGTCATATACATGGCGGCGCGAGCGGCATGGGGCGCCGGCTCCGAGCTGGTCCAAGGCAGCGAGTGCAGCTCGTGCTCGACCCCCATCTGCATCAGCTTGTGCCAAGCCGGATGGAACTCCACCTCGTCGATCCGGTTGCCATAGCGGTCATGGGTCTTCAGCACCGGCTTGTTCTCGTTGGCTTGCCTGCCCCACAGCTGCTGCGGCTCGCCCCCCACCAGCGTGCCCAACTGCGAGGCCCGCTCTGTGGCCCAGCCTGCGCCCTCGCGCCGGGTGGCCTCCACCAAAGGCAGGTTGCTCGCGAACACGTCCACCCCCTCCAGCGGCGGCGGCTGGTTGGCAACGGTGTGCGTCTGCCAGGGCTCTTGCTTTGAGATTGTGGCCATCAACACGACAGGTTACCTCTCCGCGATAGCATCGCCCGCCCCGCCCAAACCGCTTCCAGCCGAAGGACCGCCCATGGCCAAGATCAAGGTGCAAAACCCCGTCGTAGAGCTCGACGGCGACGAGATGACGCGCATCATCTGGTCGTTCATCAAGGAGCAGCTGATCCTGCCCTACCTCGACATCGACCTGAAGTACTACGACCTCTCGATCACCTCGCGCGACGCAAGCGAGGACGCGATCACCGTGCAAGCGGCGGAGGCGATCAAGCAATACGGCGTGGGGGTCAAGTGCGCCACGATCACCCCCGACGAGGCCCGCGTGCAGGAGTTTGGCCTGAAGGACATGTACCGCTCGCCCAACGGCACGATCCGCAACATCCTCGGCGGTGTCATCTTCCGCGAGCCGATCGTCATCTCCAACATCCCCCGCCTGGTACCCGGCTGGACGAAGCCAATAGTGATCGGCCGTCACGCCTTCGGCGATCAGTATCGAGCCACCGACATGGTGGTGCCACGCCAAGGAAAGCTCGTGCTCACATTCACGCCCACGGACCCCCCTGACGGGGGGCAGGCGGGCGAGCCGATCGAGCTTGACGTGTACGACTTCCCCGGCCCGGGCATCGCGATGGCGATGTACAACCTCGACGCCTCGATCCGGGATTTCGCCAGGGCCTCTCTGCGCTACGGCCTGGACCGTGGCTATCCGGTGTACCTATCGACCAAGAACACAATCCTCAAGCGCTACGACGGTCGTTTCAAGGACCTATTCCAAGAGGTATACGAGACCGAGTTCAAGTCCGATTTCCAGGCAGCCGGGATCTTCTACGAACATCGCCTGATCGACGACATGGTGGCCGCCTCCTTGAAGTGGGAGGGGGGCTACGTGTGGGCGTGCAAGAACTACGACGGCGACGTCCAATCGGACACCGTCGCCCAGGGGTTCGGCTCGCTGGGCCTGATGACAAGCGTCCTGATGAGCGCCGACGGCAAGACGGTCGAGGCCGAGGCCGCCCATGGCACCGTCACCCGTCACTACCGTATGCACCAAGAGGGCAAGCCGACCTCGACCAACCCGATTGCCTCGATCTTCGCGTGGACGCGCGCCCTGCAGGCGCGCGGAAGGATGGATGCCACGCCCGCGGTCAGCGAGTTCGCCGAGACCTTGGAGCGGGTCTGTGTAGAGACGGTGGAAGAAGGAAAGATGACCAAGGACTTGGCCCTGCTGGTCGGCCCCGACCAGCAGTGGCAGAGCACCCAGGAGTTTCTCGCGTCAATCGACGACAACCTCAAGCAGGAGATGAATAAGTGAGCAATCCCGTACGAGTCACCGTCACCGGAGCCGCCGGCCAGATCGGCTACAGCCTCGTGTTCCGTATCGCCAGCGGTCAGCTGCTCGGCCCCGACCAGCCCGTGGATCTGCGCTTGCTGGAGATCCCGCCGGCGATGGGCGCCCTGGAGGGAGTCGCGATGGAGATCGTCGACTGCGCTTTCCCCCTGCTCGCCGGCCTGGACCTGCACGACAATCCCCAGGACGCCTTCGACGGTGTCAACATCGCCCTCTTGGTCGGCTCGCGCCCGCGCACGAAGGGCATGGAGCGCGCCGAGCTGCTGTCCGAGAACGGCAAGATCTTCACCGTCCAAGGCAAAGCGCTGAATGAGAAGGCCGCTCCCGACGTGAAGATCCTGGTGGTGGGCAACCCCGCCAACACCAACTGTTTGATCGCGATGAACAACGCGCCCGACATCCCAAGCGAGCGCTTCACCGCAATGTTGCGCCTCGATCACAATCGCGCGGTGGCACAGCTGGCCAACAAGGTAGCCGCGCCCGTCACCGATGTCTCCAAAATGGGCGTCTGGGGCAACCACTCCCCGACCATGTATCCCGACCTGTTTCACGCCCAGATCAAAGGTGAGCAGGCGGCCAAGGTGCTCGATGACCAGGCTTGGATCGAAAACGACTTCCTCCCCAACGTAGGCAAGCGCGGCGCCGCGATCATCGAGGCCCGCGGCGCATCCTCAGCCGCATCGGCCGCCAACGCCGCAATCGACCACGTCCACGACTGGGTGAGCGGCACCCCCTCCGAGGGGCAGGCCGGCGACTGGGTATCGATGGGCGTCCCCTCCGACGGCTCCTACGGCGTGCCCGAGGGCCTGATCAGCGGCTTCCCCTGCACGTGTGCGAATGGAGAGTGGTCAATCGTGCAGGGCCTGGAGATCGACGACTTCTCCCGCTCCAAGATCGACGCCTCAGTAGCCGAGCTGACCAGCGAGCGCGACACGGTTTCCAGCCAAGGCCTTATCTAAGCCGTCTCCTTAACGAAAAACGGCCGGGTCGCTCGCGCGAACCCGGCCGTTACTCGTAATCGAGACTAGATCAGCTGCCCGGGTGCCAACCGCGGCCCTGCTTCTTTATCTTCTTTTCCTGCTCCAGGCCGGGGAGCACGCGGTACAGGTAGTTCTGCTTGATCCCCATCTTGGCTGCCAGCTCGGGGATTGTGATACCGGGCTGGCCGGTCACATACTGCAGTGCCTGAGCAGCACGCGTGCCGCTCCCCTTGCGCCGTCCTGCGCGACGGGGCCCAGCGGTAGCGGCGCTGCTCGTAGCGGCTGGCGCCGCCGCGGTAGTGGTGGCGTTCTTGCGCCCGGGGGGACGTCCGCGGCGCTTGCCTGTCGCCGTCTTTGAGCCACGAGGGCGACCAGGCCCACGTTTGGCGGGGGCTGCCGACGCGGCGGGTGCGGCGGCTGTGCTGGAAGCCGAAGCGGAACCACGGACACCTGCCAGCGCCGTCGCCGCCGCCTCCAGGCGGTTGTACTCGTCGATCAGCGGCTTCAGCTCCGCCAGTCGCTGGTTGATCTCTCGGCGCTTCTCGTCAAGGAAGTCAGTCACGATTTGTGTCCTGTTCACTGGGAGTGAATGCAGCCCGAAGGTCGAACTGCACGGTCTATAGAGCTTCACTCTACACAATTCCCAGGATCGCCTGACCACATACGTGCGCTTTGCAACGGATTCCGGGAATGGCTCTCCATCAATGCGCGCAGACGCTCAAGCGTTTGAGTGGCCTCGCGCTCGGGCATCCCGCCGACCAGGGCGCGACTGGCAAGTGCCCCGAGCGGCCCGAGCGGAGCATGGAACTCGTTACGGTAGTCAAAGCGGGTGCAACCATCGGAAGCGGGCGTCAACGTGTACTCGGTGCGTGCACGCGAGCGCGCCGGCCCGCGTCCCTTCCACACCGCGTGCTCTGCGGGCACGCACTCGACCAGAGTCCAGTGAACGTCGACGCTGACTCCTCTCAGGTGGATTTGCTGGTCCATGCGAAAGCCCACCTTTGCGGGTCCCGCGTCGCTGTGGCGCAGCTTGCGGTGAATCGTGACCCAATCGCCCAATCGCGCCGGATCCATCACCGTCTCCCAAACCTCCCGCGCAGGAGCCGCGATCTCGATCGAGGCGGTAACCGTGCTCATCGCGCAGCCAGGGGTTCGCTTCTTTCCCACTCCCCCAAAGCGTGCTCGACGGCCGAGTCGAATGAGTGCAAGTCCACTCCCAGCAGCTCCGCCGGGTCATCGCCCCGGGGCAGCAGGTCTGAAGTGAGGCTTTCCATCAAAGGGAGCACCAGCTCCGGGCGCTCGTCTGCGATCACCGCCGCCAGGCGCGCCGCGATCGGCGTGACTGTAACCCCGATTCCGACGCTCGGACGAGCCAGCATCATCAGCTCGGCGATGCGCTCCACGATTTCCCCATAAGTCAATGTCTCAGGTCCGCCCGCGTCGAGCGCACGCCCTCCCACCCGCTGCACCGAAGCGCAGGCCGCCAGCATCTCCACGATGTCGCGCTCGTCGATCGGCCTGCTGCGAAAGCGTCGCCACGCCGGCAGCGCCAGGATCGGCATGCGCTCGACCAGCCTCACCAAAAAGCGAAACGAGCGAGACCGCGCACCGATCACGATCGAGGCTCTGAGCGCGACCGAATCGGGCACCGCTTCGAGCAGGATTCTCTCCACCGCGTTGCGGCTGGACAGGTGAGGGGAGATGCCGTCGGAGTTGGGGATCGGCCCACCCAGGTACACGATCCTGCGCACGCCGGCCGCGCGAGCCGCATGCGCGAACGTGTGTGCCGAGGCGCGCTCGCGGGCCGGAAACGAGTCGCCGTCGGGGCCGCTCGGAGAAGGCTCCATCGAATGGATCAGGTAGTAGGCGACCTCCACGCCGCGCAGCGCCCCCAGCATCCCGGTCCCGCTGAGGGTGTCGCCGATCGTCAGCTCGAAGTCCTCCAGGCTGACCGGGCCCCGGGTGCGGGAGTCCATCGCGTCGAGCGTCCTCTCCACACGACCGCGGTCTCTGGCCAGGGCACGCACCTCGTGGCCCTCTTGCAGCAGGCGCGGCAGCAGCGCCGAGCCGGCGAAGCCGCTGATGCCCGTGAGCAGGATGCGCATGGTCCCATCATGACGGACCCGGTTTCGCCCCCAGCGAGGGTCCCCGTTTCTGCGCAAACGGTTTTCCCCGCGGTTTGCGGAGTCGGGTCCTCGATGGCCCTTGAGCAACGAGGGCGGCAGTGCTTTGATCCTGCCTCCCCCGAGTCGAGCGCCAACAGCAAGGAGAGTCAGTGCCGAAGCAGAGCAAGCGCGCCACCCGCAAGGTCACCTGCGAGGAATGCTTTTTCCACCGCAACCTGCTCTGTGCCCTGGACCTGACCGAGCCCTGCGCCACGTTCCGTCCCGCCGAGGCCAGGCTCGCTCCGCCCCAACAATTGCGCCTGGTGTTTCGCCAGGAGCGTCGCTCCCGCTCGGCCTGGGCTTTTCCCTCAGCCCAGGAACAGGCTGCCTTGCACGCCTAGGTTTTTGACCGCTCCGCGTGCCTGGCTATCCAGTGCGCGCCGGGCGTGTCGGTCAGGCCGTGCACGATGATCGAGCACAGCACGACCAGAGCGGTCAGGTCGAAGATCTGCTCGCCGGCCGCGATGTGCTGGTCGAGCACCAGCAGCGAGAAGGTCATCGTGGCGACACCCTTGGGCCCGAACCAGCCCATGAACAATCTTGTCTGGGCGTCCGTGTCGGTTCCGATCAAGGCGATCCAGACCGCCACCGGCCGCGCGATAAGGAAAGTGGCGGCGACCAGGCCGAGCGCCGCCCAGCCGCTGCTCTCCAAAGCGTCGAAGGTGAGCAGCGCGCCGAACACCACGAAGATCCCGAGCTTGACGATCTCCACGATCTCATCCGCGCGCTGCTCGAAGTGCCGGCGCAGGTCCGGCCTGCGCACGCCAAGCACGATCGCCGCCACGAACACCGCGATGAAGCCGTTGCCGCGCGGCGAGAGCACCGTGATCCCGTAAGTGGCGAAGGCCACTCCCAGCGCATACAAGGACTTCTGGTGGGAGGGGATCGGATGCTCGAGTGGGCGCTTGCTCTCGCGCGGCATCAGCAGAGAAGCGCACCAGCCGAGCGCCAGGCCATAGAGCAGGCCGAGCCCCACGTCCTGCAGCACGAAGCGCCACCACACGAAGTTCTGCGATTCGGCCGACAGGGCCGCCAGGAAGGTCAGCACCGCAGGGAGGGCGAGCCCGTCGTTGAGCCCCGACTCCAGGTTCAGCGAGTGCCTGATCAAGCGCGGCACGCGCGGGTTGGTGACGATGCTCGAGGTCAGGATCGGGTCGGTCGGCGAGAGCAGCGCGCCCAGCAACAGAGACTCGGTCCAGGTCAGCCCCACCAGCAGGTGCGCCGCGCAGGCCACGATCCCAGCCGTGATCGGCATCGCGATCGCCAGCTTGCGCAGGGGCAGGTGCCACGCCTTCTGCAGCATCTCGCCCTCGACCTCAAGCCCGTCCCTGAACAGGATCACGATTAGGGCCACGAACGCCAGGTCCTCGACGAAGCCCGACTGGGCTTTGAAGCTGACCCATTCAAAGCCGCCGTCTCCGACTATGAAACCCGCGATCACAAACAGCGCGGCCAGCGACAGGAACGAGCGCTGGGCCAGCCCCGAGGCCAGCGCACCCACGATCAACAGCCCGCCCAGGAAGGCCGCGGTGACCTCAAACGGTATGGAGGCAATCATCGGGGGTATATTGGACAGCATCGACAAAGCTTTCTTATAGGTGGTGCTTCCATGGCGGCAAAAGACAGGATCGGCAAGGCAAGCGAGGCGGTGCGCTCCAGCGAGTACATCAAACGCTTGATCGAAGACGAGCAACTGCGAGAGAACCTGCTCGCGGCCTACGGCTCCGCGCGCAGCGCCTACGGGCGCGTCAGCAACGGCAAGCCGGCAGGCAAGGCCCTGCTCGAGGACCGCAAGCTGCAAAAAGAGCTGGCCGAAGCGGCCACCGCTCTGCGCGACGCCTCATACGCGATTCGCGAACCGGCCCCCAAGCACAAACGCAAAGGTGGCTTCGGGCGCCTCGTGCTGCTCGCGGTGGTGGGCACGGTCCTGGCGCTGGCCCTGAGCGAGGACCTGCGTTCCAAGGTGCTCGACCTCCTGTTCGGCGCCGAGGAGGAATTCGACTACAGCTCGACCACGATGCCGGCCCAGGAGGCCCCCACGCCGGAGAGCGCGCCCGCCGCGTGAGCGCCGCAACAGACACGACGCGCGCCGCGGGGAAGCCCGCAGGCGCCGCCGAGGCGCCCGCAGGCAGAGCCCTGTCGGGCGACAAGGCCCAGCGCATAGTCGAGGCGATGCGCCACTCGGTGGCGCGCAGAGGCGTGGCCGGCTCGACCTTCGACCACGTCTCGCGCGAGGCCGGCGTCTCGCGCGGCCTGCTCCACTATTACTTCGGCACCAAGGAGCAGCTCTTGGTCGAGGCCGCCAGGCGCGACTGCGACCAGCGCATCGAAGTGCTCGAGCGTCAACTGGCGGGCGCCCAGACGCCCGACGATTTCGTGGCCCTGCTGGCCCAGAACCTGCAGGAGACGATCCACGAGGACCCCGATTTCGTGACGCTCGTGTTCGAGCTGTTCACGCTCTCGCGCCGCAACGCCGAGATCGCCGTCGAGTACGCCCGCCTGGTCAGCCTCACGCGCGAGCGGCTGGCCAGCGTCCTCGCGGCCGCCCAGGAGGAGGGCGTCCTGCGCCTGCACGCCGACCCCGAGGCGGTCGCCGACATCCTCTTCTCGCTCGGCGACGGCTTCGCCCTGCGCATGATCGCCGAGCCCGAGCGCGACTTCTCCGCCTCGATCCAAGCCGGCATCGAGTGCGCCCGCTCCCTGCTGGCCGACTGACACTTCGGCCGCGCACTTATAATCAGGCCATATGCCTATCTATGAGTACAAGCGGCCCGACGGCAGCACGTTTGAGCTGCAGCAGGCCTTCAGCGACGATCCGCTGACGGTGGATCCCGACAGTGGCGTGCCGGTCGAGCGGGTCCTGCACGCGCCCGCGGTGCACTTCAAGGGCAAAGGCTTCTACAACACCGACTACGGCACCCGCAAGCGCCAGCGTGAGAACGCCGCCTCGACAGACAGCTCATCCTCGGGCGACTCCGGGTCGAGCGACAGTTCCTCGAAAGAGGACTCGAAAGACAAAACGGAGTCCAAGAAGACCGAGTCCACGGACCCCCAGTCGGGGACAAGCAAACCCGCCGCGAAGAAAGCCGACGAGGCCAAACCGGTCGCCGCCGCGAAGTAGTCAGCCCGCCAGAAAGCGGGCCGCGGCACAAGGGGGACTTGACATGAGGGATCGCTGGTGGTATGTTGCGGCCAGCGCTTGTCATTCCACCCATTCGCAGCTCCCCCGTGGAGCCGCACCGGTAAAGAGTGCAGGCTAAACATAAGGTCGGGTCGGGGTCGGTCTTCGTGGTCGACACCAACAATTGTTTTGACGGGGACCTTGGGAGAGGGACCTGCTCGTTTTTTGAGAGGGAGTTGTTTTTCGCGTGGTTTCTTTTGGGGATA
>Ga0208586_1000426_pt1 | contig 15744 bp, 12 predicted proteins | sample NGESurshal072012_6_FD_184471 | JGI IMG/M metagenome (GOLD analysis project Ga0208586, IMG submission 184471) | Arctic peat soil microbial communities from Barrow, Alaska - NGEE Surface sample 53-3 shallow-072012 (SPAdes) | ecosystem: Environmental > Terrestrial > Soil > Wetlands > Peat ... | reverse complement strand
GGCCGAGTTCTACATCTATGACCTCTACACGGCGCTGGGCATGGACCGCGAGGCCAAGGGCGTCTACCGCCGGTTCACCGGCAACACCGACGATTTCCCCCGTCGGGAGACCCGCTGGTTCCGCGACTGGTTCTACCCGCTATGGCGGGACTGCGGGCAGGCGGAGGTCATGAACAGGTTCTTCCGGGACCTGGCCCGGCACTTCCCACGCGACTCCGGCGGCACCTACAAGCGGCGAATGAACTGGGGCGAGTACGTCCACTTCACCAGCGGTGCCGCGGCCGCCGACATGAGCGGCCAGGCCGCCCGCGCTTTCGGCTGGCCCCGTGAGTGGGCCGATCAAATGGAGCACGCCCGCGCGCAGTTCCCCGGCATCACGTACTGAAATACCGGGCCGTCCTTCGAGCCTGGCCGCGACGCTGCGGCCGCCGAGCCCACGGGGCACAGGGCAGATGACAGCCACATGGCTGTCGTTCGCCCTGATCACGGCCCACGACTGCTCATGCGCCAGGTGCGTCGCACCGCTGACCTCGGATCCGCAGGGATTGTGTCCCTAGGGACTTGAACCCCGATGTGTCCGAGGGTGGGCTTGAACCATTTGCCTACGCGCAAGTTGCCTACGCGCAAGTCTTGTCGGCCGAGTTCGCTATCGAGGGCCGGTCATGACAGGTGGGGGCGGACATGTGGACCAGGCGGACGACGACTGGATGCGCCGGACTGCCTGGGGGCTGCCGGCCCGGGTCGTCCGGATGCCCGAGCAGCCGTCGCTCCGGCCGATGCATCGGCGCCCACCAGGTTTCCCTGTACCGGGGAGCGTCGCACCGGACCTTGACGTGACTGCGTGTCCGGTAGGGGATTGGCGACCGGGACAATGCTCAACCGCCAGCTTGACTGTCGCGCCGTATCGTAGCTATGGTCAAGTATGTGCTTGACCGTTCGGATGCTCTCGACCGCGCCTTCCATGCGCTGTCCGATCCCAGCCGCCGGCAGATGATCGACCGGCTCGCTCAGGGGCCGGCCTCGGTCAGCGAACTGGCCCGACCGCTGCAGATGACGCTCGCCGCGGTCGTGCAGCACGTGCAGGTGCTCGAATCGAGCGGGTTGATCGAGTCGCGCAAGACCGGCCGAGTGCGCACGTGCTCGATCAACCAGGATGCGCTGCGCTCGACCGAGCAGTGGCTCACCGACCGTCGCACCGTCTGGCAGCGCCGCCTCGACCGGCTCGGCGCGGTATTGGACGAACAGGGACCACAGGACACCACCAGCGACCCGGAAGCGAGGACTTAGCAGATGAGCGTCGACAACAGCAGCTGGAGCATCGAACGGGACTACCCGCACCCGCCCGAGCGGGTGTTCACCGCCTGGGCCGACCCGAGCGCCAAGGTGCGCTGGTTCGACCTGTCTGGCAACGACCACCCCGACTATCACAGCGACTTCCGCGTCGGCGGCATGGAACGCTTTCGCACTCCCGCCGGCGCGCGCCCGGCCTTCACCTACGACGCGCAGTACCGCGACATCCTCGAGAACGAGCGGATCGTCACGACCTACGAGATGTCGATGGACGATCAGCGGACGTCGGTGTCGGTGGCCACCGTCGAACTGCACGCCACGCCGGCCGGTACCCACCTGGTATACACCGAGCAGGGCGCCTACCTCGACGGGCTGGACAACTCGGACTCGCGCCGAACCGGCACGACCTCTCAGCTCGACAACCTCGCCACCGTACTGAAGGAGCAGGCATGAACGCCGAGCAAGAGTTGCGCGACCTGGTCGACGAGCGGGTGCGCGCGGTCCGTGGGCGGGATAGTGCCACGCTGGCTGCCCGGCCAGCCGAGGATGTCATCACCTTCGACGTGTTGCCGCCCCTGAACTCGCGCGGCAGCCAAGCCACCGTCGAGCACCTGCAGGCCTGGTTCGACGGCTACGACGGCCCGATCGACTACTCCGCGCATGATGTTCAGGTCAGCGCCAAAGGCGACCTCGGCTTCTGCTCGTTCCTCTACCACGTCGGCGGAACGCTCAGGACCGGCGACAAGGTGAACATGTGGGTGCGCGCTACGCTGTGCTGCCGTCGCATCGACGGACGCTGGCGCATCGTGCACGACCACGAGTCGGTGCCCTTCGATCCCGCCACCGGACAGGCCCTGATCAGCCTCGAGCCGCAATAGACCGCCCGGCCGAACCGGGCCTGTCGAGCAAGCCTGGCGCTTAGTGAACCGCACGCGGCATCACCGCCACGACGCCGGGAGCCTCGCTCCGGTAGTGGATCCCCTGCGGCACCCGCTGGCGAATCGCGAGGGCAGTCCCGGCCGCCATACGCGGTTCGGCTACCGCTGGGAGATAGGACTGCTGGATTCGCGGGCTGGAGTCAGTCGTGCAGCACGGGCGCGTAGGAGATGCCGATGATCGCGCCCTCGGGTGACTGCAGCCGAGCGACCGTCTGGCCCCATGGCTCCTCGCGAGCTCCATGCAGCAGCTCATAGCCGGCCTGCTCGAGCTCCCGTGCCGCCGGAACGACCGTGGCGGCGTTGGCCACATCAAACTCGATGCTGACCTGCGGTACCGGCCGCTCTGCGGGCCACTGGTCGGTTCCGAAGCACGCCTGAGCGGCCTGGGAGAGCGGCCAGATCCCGAACGACTTGCAGCCGGCGATCTGCTCGCTGTGACAATATCCGTCACCCTCACCTTGCAGCGGGAGACCCAGCGCCTCCACATACAGATTGCGGCTGTTGATCGGATCGGGAGCGATCACGGCCACGGTCGCGAGGAACTCGACGTTCATGGCACCTCCTCGTTCGTCGCTGCTCAGTCACCAATCCAAGCAGGTCGCGCCCGGCGACGCCGGGAGAGGGATATTAAGTCGACGGCTTCGGCCCAAGAGGTTCCGATCGCCTCGAATGAGGATCCGCTTACGACACACCAGGCGATGACCGGACAAGAAAAGAGAGAACAGAACTGGTCAATCGGGCGCGCCGACCACGACGCGGAAGTTGTCAGCGCACACCTTCGGATCCGCCCGACCCGGAGCGGATCCCACGCAGGCGCGGCCGCGCGCCTGCTCGACGACGCCCGGAGCCTGAGCATGGAGATCAGCCGGTGGGCGGTCGATCGCGCCACGACGAGTTCAGCACCGAGGTGATGAACGCCCGGCCCGACGTGGGCGGCGTCGCGCGAACGCACACCCGGCTGCGCCAGGCCAGTGCGGTCGCATCGCTCAGTTTGCTTCCGTGGCATAGACAACGACGTTGCTCAAGTAGTGACCGGTAGCGTCATCAAAGGCTCCGCCGCAGGTAATGAGGCGCAGTTCGGCGTCCGGCGTGGCGCCGTAAACGGTCTGCGTCGGGAAATGATCCTTCAGGTACCTGTGCACGGCGGTGACGCGGAACATGACCGTGGTCCTGTCCGACCGGCGGACGTATATCCGGTTTCCCGGGCGCAGTTCGTCCAGCCGGAAGAACACCCCCGGGCCCCGGTAGGAGTCGATATGCCCGGCGATCACGGCAGATCCGATGGCACCCGGCCGCGGGCCCCCAGCGAACCACCCCGCGACGGACGTGGTTGCCGGCACCTGCAACGAGCCGTCCCGGGTCAGAGCGAGGGTGATCAGCCGGGTGTGCACCCCGATCAGCGGAACGCTGAGCGAGACGGGCCGGGCGACTGGGCGCGGCTCTGCCGATTGCGGGGGCGCCACGATGGGGCCGCCCGGCGCGGGCATGGCTCCCACTCCGGCGGGCGCTGGGTGCCGGGCCGCAGATCCGTGCCGGGTCAGCAGCAGCCCCGCGGCCCCGGTCATGATAACGACGAGACCGGCCGCGAACACGGCCAGCGCCACCCTGCGGATCCGCATGGTCAGGTCCCAGAGTGCAGTCGGCGGCCCAGCCGGCTACGGCGCAGGCTCAGCCCACCCGTCGTGGCGAGCAGCGCTCCGGCCCCGATGACTACCAGCCACGGCACCGGAGAGCCCGGCCCGTGGGGGGCCGTGCCGCCATAGCCCGTCTGGGCGCCGCCGGAAGGATCATGGCCGCTCCCTGCCGCGTCTTCAAGGTTGGCGATTTCCAGCCCGCGGGCCCCGTCCAGAACAACCAGGGTGTGTATGGTGCCTGCGGCAAGCGTGATGGTTGATGTCGCGTCCCCGGTGCCAGCGCTGGCGGACACCTTCTCGGTGCCGGGCGAGACGGGCCGGTAGGAAGTCGCCGACGCGAACGGCAGCTTGCTCGCGACCGTCTTTCCATCCCAGCGCACTGTGACCGCCCAGTGCTTCAGCGACGCCTGGACCACCCGCACCAGGGCCTTCCCGGGTGGTGTGGTCAGGTCATCGCCGATGACCTCGAGACGCAGGGCGGTCCGGGGGCCCACGGCCGCGGCCGTGTATGCGCGGCCGCTCTTGATCATTACGCTGCCAGACAGGACGGGCTGGCTGCCGGGGGAGGCGCCCGCCGGACGCATAGCGAGGCTGTAGTCGCCAGCGGTAACCGCCTCGTAGATGGAGACCGTCCCGTAGGCGATATGGCGCAGCACGATTCGCGCGCTGGCATCGCCGAACGAGTAGAGGTACACGTCCATGGCAGGGGTATCAGGGGACAGGTGGGCCATCCTGATCCAGCCCGTGTGCCGGGTGGACGCGGACGCGGATGCAGTGATCTCGGCGGGGCCGGCCATCAGGGCTGAGGCGGCCAGCAGTACGGCGATCCGTCGTGCCGTCCCCGGGAATTTCATGGAGATGTCTCCCTTAAGCCAGGTGGTGGTTGGACGTTCATGTGGATCCGAGGCCCATCAGGCTGGGGGCGTCGAACCGCAGGGTGACCAGTGGCCGGCTGCCTGTGTTGCGGGATAGGGCGGCCGCGACCGCGGGCCGGTACGGGGGCTGCTGGGCGTGCAGGAACGCGAGGATGGCTGACCGGGCGGCGGGTGAGGCACCGCCGATTTGCGCGCCGCGCAGGGGGACGGCCGGGCTCGCGCCGGGCGGCGCATCGTCGAACGCGGCCAGCCGGACCGGCATCTCCGCCGCCAGCACCGACAGGGTGGCGAGAAGGCGGGAGTCGACGTGGCCAGCCAGAAGCGAGGCACGGGCGGCCGGGGACGCCTGGATGTTCCTGTTACGCAGCAATTGCTCACCTGCGGACACGAGGGAAGCATGCTGGGACGCGAGCTGGGACCTGAAGGCCGCGGCCCCGTCCGGCGCGATAGCGCGGACGTCGACCCGGCCGGCTCCCGAGCCGAACCCCGCGATCACGACCGGTGCGTAGAAGGTGGCCAGGCGGGTGCCGAACTGGCTGCGTATCGCCGGGGTAGCGACGACCACACCGGAACCGAGCGTGTTGCTCGCCGCTGGCCGCACGGCCATCAGCCGGGCTGCCGGAAAGCCCTGCTTCCGCACCTGCCCGCACATCTGCGGGTCGCAGGACACGGTCACGTCCGGGCTCACCTGCTGGGCGACCCACGCCGCGGCCCGGGTGCGGTTCGCCGTGGCCAACGACGCCGTGGCCGTGCCCGGTGTCGATGATCCTGGCCTCCAGACGCCGGCTGCGGCCAGCGCTGCGACGGCCACGACCGACATGGCCCCCAGCGCGCTCAGCGCGACGGTGAACCGTAGCCTGCGGGTGCCCCGGCCCCAGCCGGCGACGCGGCGCAGGCGTGCGGCGGGCCACAGGCGGTCCGTGAAGGCCGGCGCGGGAATGCGGGAAAGCAGGCGGTCGCCCTGGCGGATGAGCGCAGACGCGCCGCGGGTGACGATCCTGGCCAGTAGGTAGGCCAGGGCGGCCACCGGGATGACCAGCAGGACTGCGCCGAGGAGGGCGGCCAGGGCAGCCGCCGGATGGCCGGCCGAGAAAGCGGCCCGGGCGCCGATAAGACCGTTAGAGAACGAACGTGCCGTGGTGACCGCCAGCACGGGCAGGTTCCACAGGGTGTAGCCGGCGACCGTCGCCAGGAGGGGGATGGCCACCAGCACCCAGGCGGTGACCATGACACGCGGGCCCCGTCGCAGGCCGCGGGCCCGGGCTCCGGCCCGCCGGGCCGCGGCCCCGGGCAGCAGGCTGGCCATGATCGGGCCGAGCAGGCCGAGCAGGTCGGGAACGCCGGCCAGGTCGGCGAGGATGAAATACCCATCCATCCGGACCAGGGGCACGAGTTGCTGCAGGATCTGGAAGTTGTCCAGGAACGCCGCCGCCAGGAACACCGGCTGCCCGGTGGCCGCGTAACCGCCGAACAAGGCCAGGATAAAGATCGCGTTGAAGTACACCCCGCCCAGGTCGGTGCGCAGCCGCCCGGCCCGGTCCAGCCGGTAGGCGTCGGTGACGTCGGTGTAGAGCGACGGCCAGACCAGGTACAGGCCGAATCCGATCACCCCGGGCCGGGCCCCGCCATAACGGCAGGCCGACGCGTGCCCGAACTCGTGGAACAGCAGTGACGCCAGGGTCAGCCCGGCCACCACCAGGAACAGCACGGGCTGGTTCAGCACGCCCAGCAGCGGGCCGATCGCCCCGTGCACAGCGAACAGCCACATCTCGAACGCCGCGAAACCCGCCAGCACCACAGCGACCAGCGCCGGATAGTGCAGCCGGGCCAGGACCCCGCCGACGGCGCCGGCCGCGCGCGGCCGAAGCAGGACCCCCCGGATCTTCAATACGAGCAGCAGGTTCGACCGGGGCGCGGGGCGCGGTGCACCGTCCGGCACAGCCAGCTCTTCGCACGGATCACCGGTCGTCACCACGCCGAGGGGGCCGAGCTTGCCGGTGACCAGGTAGCGGACGTTATCGGCGGTGATTTCACGCCCGAAGCCGTCCGCGACCCGCGCGGCGACCCGGCTGGCGTCCCACCCGCGGTCAGCAGCGCCGTCCTCGACGATGGCCGCCGTCACCAGGTACAGCAGCCGGGACAGCTGGATCACCTGCCCGTCGCCCCGGCGGACCAGAAACCGGGGCTCGGTGAACCCGCTGCCCTGGTACTCGCCCAGCAGGCGCAGGCCTTCGGCTGGCCGGAGCGGGCCGGCGGCAGCCTCGGCTGGGAGAGCCTCAGCTGAGCGGGCCGGTTCGGTCATGTCATCCCTCCGCCTGCAGGGGTTTCGTCGCTGCAGGCTGCTTTCGCGGTGCCTGGGGGAGCGGTGGCGCGGGCCGGGCCCGCGCCACCGCCCAGGTCATGAGCAGTTAGCTAGCTGCTGCTCACCGACCCCATGAACTGCACTGAGGGACCCAGCTCTCGTGGCCGCAGCCCTGACCCCAGCCCTGACCCCAGCCCTGGCCGCAGCCGTGGCCGTAGCCAGCGCTGTGCCAGCCGTAGTTCCAGCAGCCCAGTGCCTGCCGGTCCGGCAGCAGTTCGGCGCTTTCGCGGTCGAGTTCAGCGATGTCCACAGGTCATTCCTTCCTGTCGGACGCCCCGGCTGGGGCGTCTCGCCACCGGAGCACGGGCCGCGGGCCGTGGGGCCCACTTGCCCCGGCCGCTGCAACGGCCGGGAGGTGCATGGCCCGCACTTCCGCTTGTGGGGGGGTTCGGATCGTCCTAGGGACAGGATTGGGTCCCTTAGGTAACTACTTTTAGTAGCTAGCGGACACTCTCAGTGAATTGTCTTCGCGACCTGGGGCCCAGCGGCCGGCGAACGGCTGGCGGGGCGAAGACTTCCTGGGGCGCCGGACATTTCTGTGGGGAAATCGACGGTGTTGGATCCGGCGTTGCTGGCCGCAGGATGAGGGCGAGCGCTTCCCCGCCGGCCGTGGCGCCCTGATCGGCGAACGTGCCCAGGGGTGGAACCCGAACGTCTTCTTCCACGTCCGGCGCGGACCGCGCCCGGCACGGACCGCGCCCGGCACGGACCGCGCCCGGCACGGACCGCGCCCGGCACGCAGCGCGGTACATGCTGGCGCTCACTGGCGAGCTGGTCGTGGGCGCGCAGCACAGATCATGAGTCGTACATCGCCCGGCGGACTAGGCGGCACGACCGCTGCCGTAGCTGGCATGATCATTGAACTGCTCGCCTCCCGTTACTGCGATGACGCGCATTGTGACGCCATAGGCCCGCTGATGACATCCCGGCCGTTCCGGCAGTCGCCCTATCAGCGGGAGCAGTTCCGTGGCAGCATTCGCTAGCATGCACCCTCGCGCGAGGGGTGATCTCTCGGTCGTCTGATCCCCGCAGCTTGGCCGATTTCTTCGCAGGCGGCCTGACCGGCCTGCTGGAATCGGCGAAGTCCAGCCCGATTCGGCGTCACTGACGCTGACCGTGGACTGACCTTCAGCACCCTCGACTGACCAGCGGCCCGTAGTTTAAACAATGCGTGGCGAGCCGTCATGAACTTGTCCGGCAGCCCGCTCATCCGCGCTCATTGGCGCAAGCAGGTCTCTACTCAGGATTGGCAGGTCCAGTGATGGCTCGCTTGTACCGGCTCCACCGCGATTCTTCGTACCTGACCGCGCCGCGGGTGTTCGCCCGGGTGTTCTGCGACCTGGGGACGCTGCCCGGCACGGTCCGTTTCTATGAGGCTCTGGTGTCGGTGTCCCTGGACATGGACATGGATATCCCGGAGTCCGGGCTGCATGTCGTCGCGGTCGGGCCGTTCCTCATCCTCGAGATGGACAAGGGAAAACTGGATCGCGCCGGCCTGGCGGCCGAAACCCATGTCACGATCCTGAACGCGAACCTGGATGACGCGGTCGCGCGGCAGGTCGCCGCCGGCGCGCAGATCGTGCAGCAGCGATGGGAAGCGCCCCCCGGCCCGGGAGTGCGCCTGCGGCACCCGGATGGCCTGCTGGCTGAGTACCTCGAGCACCGCCCCAGCGCCGACGACGTCGACGTTCCCGGACCGGCATTCCGCTGACTCGAACATCCCGCCCTTGATGCGTTCGCGCTTCACCCAGGACGGGATCGACTCGGTGATGACGCTCTCCTGGTCGCTTGCGGGACTCGCGTCCCGTCGGCTCGGTGCCGAGCCGGATCCAGCCAGGTGCCGCGCCGCCTCGATGCTGGCGCTCGGCCTGCGGCCCTGGCGGAGATCATCCGCGCCAGGATGCGGGTCCAGACCGCGGTGGGCGCCTAGGCACGCGAGCAGGGACGTTACCTCGGCGGCCGGACGCCCTACGGATACCAGCTGCCGTCAACCTGACCGACCGGACGCACACCTAGCCGTGGTTTTCACCCGGAGCGCGTGCCTGGCCGGCGCGGCAGCAATGAAAGTGCTCTCTTCAAGCGGACTTCGATCCGTGGATGCCCGTTTTGAGAATGCCTTCACCAGGGCCAGGACGCGCGCGACGGCTGGCGTTGCAGCCTGAACGTCTCCAAGTTTGCCCGCTGTGATGCGGGCTGGCGCGCGCAACTCGCCTATATCTACGCCGCCACCGGGTCCATCCCTATGGGTATCGGACGACTCCGAGAGGGACTTGAACCCCCATGCCTCTGATCTAAGGCTTTGCCGCCTCAGTCAGAGTGCACCTTGCGAACCCGCAGGTCAGAGCGACGTTGTATGTGTCCGAGGGGTGAGCGCACCCAAATCCCGATGTGTGCTCTTCGTTGAGTTCGAGCTGGGCGCCAGCGCTTCGGATTGTCCTGAGTCACCCGCAATCGTGACACGCATCAGCGCGGATGTGAGCTCCCTGTGAGCTTCACGGCGCAAGATTCCACTGCCTGCGTCGCGCACGGAACCAGCCCCGGTCGCGCTCGCCGGCGCGATCCAGGTGGGGGACCCATCGGGAAGGGGAGGATCTCTGTGAATCAATCCAAAGCGCGTGGGGTTCACCGCACTGTGCTGGCCTGCGTGACGGCGACCGCTCTTGGTGGCGGCGCCATCGTGGCCCAGCCAGCCCTGGCCGGTTCTCTGTGCGTGGGCACTGGCTCCGGTTGCTATCCGACGATCCAGGCCGCGGTCGATGCCTCGCACAACGGCGACACGATCGTGATCGGTCCTGGCACCTACAGGGGCGGTGTCAGCATCGTCAAGAGCGTCAGGATCCAGGGCTCGGGGGCGTCGTCGACGATCATCCGGGGTGGCAGGCACGTGCTGACGATCGGCGCCTTGGGTGCCGCGCACGAGCCGGTGGTGTCGATCAGCGGGGTCACGATCACTGGCGGCGTCGCCCGCTCCAGCCCGCTGTCGGTGCCGATCTTCGGGGTGGCAGGCGTGTGGGCGATGGGCGCTGGCGTCGAGATTCCGCCGCAGTCCGCCCCGGCGAACAGCGCGCCCGCTAACGGCGCGACGGTCACGATCTCGAACAGCGTGATCACCGGCAACCGCGCCGATCCGACGAAGGCCATTCCTTCCGGTATCAAGTGCCTGGCGCGTTTCCCGCACGGTCAGTGCCCGTTTGCCATGGCGGCAGGCGGCGGCATCGACAGCTGGGGCAAGCTGACGTTGGTGCATACGCTGGTCAGCCGAAACAGTGTCGGCCCGGTGGCGGGACTGCCGCCCGTCGCGAGCGACTCGGATGGGGCCGGCATCTTCAGCGCCCAGGGCAGCCTGACCATGACCGGCACGGTCGTGTCATGGAATCTCGCCGCGGCGGCTGCCCCGAATGGTCGCTTCGCCGAAGGCGGCGGGGCCTTCGTCGGCTTCAGCGGGGGCAATGCTGATGCGCTCACGGTCAGCGACAGCCTGGTGATCGGGAACAGTGCCCGCCTCACGACCGACCTGCCTGCCTTCGCCAACGGCGGGAAGCTCATCGAGATGAACGCGAACTCGGGCGGCATCCATGTCGGGGATAGCGTTCCCACCGTCGTCGACCACACCGCCTTCACCGGTAACTCGGTGCTGACCAGGGGCCTGCGCGGCGAGCCGGTCGGCTTCGACAGCGCCATGCTCGTGGGCGATAGCAAGCTCACCATGCGCGACAGCAACGTCTCCGGCAACAAGGTGTCCGCCGCCATGGCGACCACCGCCGATAGCGGACCGGCAGGTACGACAGTGGAACTCGACGGCGGCGGGCACATCAGCAATACGAGCATCACCGGCAACAGCACGGCGGTCGAGAGCGTCAAGGGCGTCGCCGGGAACGGCGGGGCGGGCCTGGCGGTGCTCAACTTCAGCAACGACCCGCGGCTGGTCACCGTGAGCGGTGGCGTCATCGGCGGCAATTACGCCACCGCGCGGACCCTCAGGGGTTCGGCTACCGTCCAGGGCGCAGGAGTCCTGAACAACAGCCTCCTGGACCTCAGCGGAGTGCGGGTCAGCGGTAATGCTGGCCAGGCGACCGGGCCGTCCGGCGTGGCGCAGGGCGGGGGAATCTGGAACGGCGTGCTGCTGTCCGGGCCACCGGTGAAGCTCACGCTGGCTCGCACGGCAGTGACCCGCAACTCGGTGACCGGAAGCAAGGGCATCACGGTGCACGGTGGCGGGCTGTTTACCACGAGCCCGGTCACCCTCAGCCAGTCCCTCATCGCTCGGAACCGCCCCGACCAGTGCTTCGGCTGCACGGGCTCGGCGTCGTCACCCCAAAACGGCAAGATCGGCGGAACGGGACAGAACCGGGCGGCCAGTCCGGACCTGAGCTTGCTGCCCTAGGCCCCGGGTGTCGCACGGGGGCTACCGGAGCCAGCCCTGGTCGACGAGGAACCCCCAGACCGCGTGGTGCTCGTAGTTACGTACCCGCTTCGAAAGGAACTCGACTTCCCGCACGTTGATGGTCGGCACCCAGATGGCCTCGTTGGTGAGCTGGCGGTCGATGGATTCCCAGCGGTCCCGTGCGCGGGCCAGATCGCTGGATTCGAGCTGCCCTGCTGCTTTCATCTCACGGTCGAGGCGAGGGTCGCAGTGGTAGCCGTTGCTGGTGCCGCCGCCGCAGCCGAAGAACTGGGGGAGGTACGACGATGGGCTGGGATAGCTCGCTAGCCAGTCACCGTCGACGGACAACTGGAATCCCTGGCGCATGGCCTCGGTGAAGGTGGCGTTAGGGAGGAGATGGAGGCGCACCCGGTAGCCGAGGGTGCGCAGCACGCTGGCGACGTAGATCGGCACACCGCGGGGGACGTAGGGACTGTCGCTGGCGCCCCAGACGTCAACGCGCTGGCCGGCCGTGCCCGATTCAGCTACCAGCCGCCGCGCGCGGGCCAGGTCAGGACCGGTGTAGCTCCCGTCCGCGCGGGGGTGCAGCGTGTAGGGGCAGTAGCGGCGGTAGCCGGGCAGCCCCGGCGTGATCACCTGGCAGGTCGCCGTGGCGAAGCTCAGCCCGCCGTAGAGCCGGACGACCTTGTTCCGGTCGATCGCGTAGTTGACCGCCTGCCGGACGTGAACGTTGTTGAACGGGGCGCGGTGCGTGTTCAGCGGTGCGAAATCGACGCCGAACAGCGGGCTCGAATGCAGCTGGGCTGGGCTTTGGAGTTGTAGCTGGTGAAACTGCGTCCGGGGGATCAGGCTGTACAGCCAGTCCGCGCGCCCCTTCTGGACTGCGGCTACCGCATCCCGCACCGTGGGTACGGATCGCCACACGATCGCGTCCGGATTGCCGTCCGGCTGCGCGGCGTGGGACCACTCCCGGAAGAGTGGGTTACGGGCGAAACGGACCTGCTTGCTGCTGGCGGCAATTATCCGGTACGGCCCGGTCGCGGGGACAAAGTGCGAACCGGGTTCGTGGTCGGGAGTTCCGGGCGGGATGGGGGCCGCAAACCCGTACTGGGTGAGGTTGAACAAGAACTGAGGGTCAGGATCGGTGAGGTGAAATACGACGGTGCCGGAGGCGTCGTCGGTGACGATCCCCCGCGAGAGGTGGCAGCCGGCCGGGTGCCGCGCGCAGGCGGCGGCCCCGGCGATCCCCGAAAAGTAGGAAGTGCCCGGGGACCGCACCCGGAACAGGCGCTCGATCCCGCGGCGGAAATCGCTGGCCCGCAGCAGCTGGCCGTCGGAGTACCGGATCCCCGGCCGGATGCGGAACGTGTAGCTTCTACCGCCGTCGGCAGGAGCCGGGACAGCCAGCGCCAGGTCGGGAACGAGCCGCAGCCCGGCCGCGCCGGGGCTCTGCTGGAAGGTCACGAGCGCGTCGTACGCCAGCCCGGTGAACTGCGGATTGAAGGCGTTGTTGTAGAACGCTGGATCGACCGAGGAGAGGGTCGCCGGGTTGGCTGAGGTCAGGGCCTCCGGCGTCACGATCACGAACGTCCCGCCTCCGTGGCTGGCCCCATCCGCGCTGACCCCCACCCACAACCGTCCCCGGCGCATCGCGAGCGACGTCGGGTCGCCGCCGACGTCCACGCTGGTGGCGACCTGATCGCGGCCCGGGTCGATCCGGGACACGCTGCTGGAGTACTGATTCGCGACCCACACCGACCCGGCCGCGGCCTCCAGGGCGGATGGCCCGCTGCCGACTGGGATCGTCGCGCGAACGGCGAGAGTTCCCGGATCGAGCCGGGAGACAGTGGCGTCAAGGCTATTCGCGACCCACAGGGAGCCACCCTCGAACGCCAGCGCTGCGGGACCGTTGCCGACATGGGCATGCGCAAGCACCCGTCCCGACGCCGGGGCCACCTTCTCGACCGTCGCATCGTTGTACCCGGTGATCCAGATCGCCCCGTCCGCCACAGCAACGGCACTTGGCTGCAGATCCAGCGGCAGGGTCTTCTGGAGCGATCCGGTCGTGGGGTCGATCTCGATCAGATCGTGTGAGACGGGATCAACCACCCACACGCCACCGCCGCCGACTGCGATGGCGCCCAGGCTGGACCCCGGGAGCGAGATGATCTGCGTCACGCTTTCGGTGGCCGGGTCTATCCGAGCCACCGTGGCCCCGACTGTGCTCGCAGTCCAGATCGCGCCGCCGCCACTGGCGATGCTCCCCGGATCTCCGCCCACCAGGATCCGGTCCACTGCCGCGCCCGAGTTCGGGTCAATGCGCGCGACCGCCCCGCCGTCGGGATCGGTCACCCAGACCGAGCTCGCGCCGCTGCTCACCGCCTCTGGCGCACCGGTGAGCCGCGTGGCGGCCGTGAGTCGGCCCGAGGCTGTACTGACGGCCACAAGCCCGTTCGCGCCTGCGAGCGCCGGTGGCCCTCGATGCGCCAGGCCGACACCGAAGAGCAGTCCGGTGGCGACGACCACGGCAAGGCCCACTGCGATAGCTGTCCAACGCGTACGGTGTGTACGCGGTCTCGCTATGTTGCTCAAGAGGCCTGGCGCTGGGAAGGTCAGATCGTCCTGCAGGATCCGTCGCTTCCCCGACTCAGAGCCGATCGGCGAGGGATGCGGTGTTCTCCCTGCCGGGTCAGGCGGCCCAGCAGCCGCCTGGCCAGGCGGCTCAAGCGAGGCGTCCTGCTTCAAGATCGCGCACTCAAGCCGCTGCAGGGCAGGACCCGGCTCAAGGCCGAGCTCCTCGACCAGCGTCTGGCGCGCTGCCTGGTAGGCGGCCAGGGCCTCGGCCTGCCGTCCGCCGCGGTAGAGCGCGATCATCAGCTGTCCATGCACGCGCTCTCGTAGTGGATGCATGGCGGCGAGCGCCTGCAGCTCGTCCACGACATCCTCGTGACGGGCCAGCGCCAGGTCTGCCTCGATCCGGTCTTCTGTGGCGCCGAGCCGTAGTTCCTCGAGCCGGGCGGCCTCGATGCGCAGCCCCCTGCTCTCACCCAGGTCGGCGAGCGCTCGGCCGCGCCACAGCTGCAGCGCCGCTCGGAGCTTTGCGGCTGCCTGGTCTGGCGCATTCCCCGCCAGGGCACTCCTGCCTTCTTTGGCCAGGTGCTCGAAGAGGCGGGCGTCCAGCTGCCCGTCCGCCAGCCGGAGGCTGTACGCGCCCGGTCGGGTTACCAGAACACGCCCGCTGGCTGGCGTGCCGAGGGCCTTGCGCAGCCGAGAGATATACACATCGAGCGTGTGCTGGGCGCCCTCGGGCTGCTGCTCTCCCCACAGCTCGTGGGCGAGGAGGTCGCGCCGGACAGACTCGTCTGCCCTGAGCAGGAGGATGACGAGCAGCGCACGAAGCTTCGGCCCGCTGATGTCGATCTCTTGGCCGTCCACGCTGACTTCGAGCGGCCCGAGGATGCGATAGTCGATCATGCCCCCGCCCCTGTCCTCGCCGATAGTGAAACACGGATGCAGCGAAGAGCGGTGAGGCGCAGCCGGAGGGAGCGATTCAGGCGCTGAGCCGGCGATCGTCGCCGGATGGATGGCCGAGGTGCAAGCCCAGCGCGCCGACGCCGGGGCCGCCTCCGCCAGGGCGCAAATCGTCCACGCATGACGGCCGACGAGCTCAGCCGAGTGATGTCCATCACGCTGAGCCTGGAGGAGTCGTGTGCGTGGGCGCCTTCAGCGAAGTGGCCACCAACCTCCAATACAAGGTTGACCGCCGCGAACCCAGCGGCACAGCCGACAAAGTCATCCTCCGGCTGAGCCGGATTCGCCTCGCAGTGCGGAATAGTCGGCCTGACGCCGCGGTCTATGGGTTATTCGAGGGACTCCGAGGGGAGTTGAACCCCCATGGCTGTGACCTGCGGCGACGTCAACGCTATTTTATGCGCAGCACCCATAGCCGCAGGTCAGATCGAGATGATGTGTGTCCGAGGGCCGAGTCGCCGCATAAATACATCTCGCGCTCGCGGGTGAGCTGATTCTCGAGGCGCAGCGATGAACGACGGGGCCGACCGGTGGATCCGGTGGACTACGACCGGGTGCGTCGCGCTGCTGGCGTTAATCGCGGGCACGGTCTCCTAGCTGCACATGCACCTGCTGGTCGAGCTGCGCGGGCAGCCAGGGGAAGCTGCGTACTTGCCTCAGCCGTGCCCTCGCGCGCGGCCAGCAGTGCGTCGAACTCCGGGCCGAGGTCGCTGGGTCAGGGACGTGTGGG